>OBYZ01000108.1_pt1 | contig 109286 bp, 93 predicted proteins | sample 1501501 | NCBI WGS metagenome assembly OBYZ01 (sample SAMEA2580213, study PRJEB22360) | human gut metagenome | biome: human gut; feature: human-associated habitat; material: faeces | place: Denmark | collected 2008/2010
AATTACACATACTTTCTTTATTCACAAAACTTTCGGCAATTATTTCTCAAAATCAATGCAAAAGGTACAGAAAGTAGTTATCTTTGGAGAGTATAACGATATAATATATATAATGTATGAAACAGTCAATCAGTGAACGGATACATGCATTACGCATGTGGTTTAAACCCAACATTCAAGCATTCATCATTCCCAGCACAGACCCTCACCTCAGCGAATACGTAGCACCGCACTGGAAATCAAGAGAGTGGATATCAGGATTTACCGGCTCGGCAGGTACGGTAGTGATTACTGAAAAAAAAGCCGGACTTTGGACTGACTCAAGATATTTTCTACAGGCAGCAGAGCAATTGCAGGGAAGCGGTATCGATCTATACAAAGAGATGTTACCGGAAACTCCAAGTATCACAAAATTCCTTTCCGACGAGCTACAGCCGGGCGAATCCGTAGGTATCGATGGAAAAATGTTCTCTGTTGAACAAGTAGAAAGTATGCAAGCGGAACTTTCAGCAAAGAACATTCAGATTGTGTTCTGTCCCGACCCCATGGACGAGCTTTGGGAAAACCGACCGCCCATGCTGGAGTCTCCCGCTTTTGTATACGATATCAAATACGCCGGCAAAAGTTGCTCTGAAAAGATTGCAGCCATTCGTACAGAGTTGAAAAAGAAAAGCGCAGAAAGCGTGATGCTGTCAGCTTTAGACGAAATAGCCTGGACTTTGAATCTGCGTGGCAATGATGTACATTGCAATCCGGTAGTAGTGAGCTATCTGCTTATAACAGAAAAAAAAGCAGTATTATTCATTGCACCGGAGAAAGTGACAGAAGAGGTACGGAATTATTTAGAAGAGCAACAGATAGAGATACAAAACTATTCAGATACAGAGATTTACTTATCTGATCTCAATAGTTCAAGTATCTTAATGAATCCTGCAAAAACCAACTATTCTGTTTTCTCTTCGGTAAATCCCCAATGCCGGATTATACGGGGAGAAGCGCCGGTAGCTCTATTGAAAGCCATACGTAACGAACAAGAAATCAAAGGCATTCATGCAGCCATGCAACGTGATGGCGTAGCATTAGTCAAGTTTCTGAGATGGCTGGAGTCGGCTGTTCCCTCCGGAACAGAAACAGAATTAAGCATTGACCGTAAATTGCACGCATTTCGTGCGACACAAGATTTATATGCAGGCGAAAGCTTCGATACCATCGCAGGCTACAAAGAACATGGAGCTATTGTACACTATTCGGCAACCGAGGAAAGCAACGCAACATTGCACCCGAAAGGTTTTCTTCTCCTCGACTCAGGAGCTCAATACCTGGATGGTACTACGGACATTACACGTACCATTGCGTTAGGCGAACTGACTACAGAAGAAAAAACAGATTATACATTGGTTCTGAAAGGACATATCGCACTGGCGATGGCCGTATTCCCTTCAGGTACCAGAGGGGCACAGCTGGATGTCCTCGCACGCATGCCGTTATGGAGTCATAAAATGAACTTCCTACATGGTACAGGTCATGGTGTAGGTCATTTCTTAAGTGTACACGAAGGACCGCAAAGCATTCGCATGAACGAAAACCCCATTGTATTGCAACCCGGAATGGTCACCTCAAATGAACCGGGAGTGTACAAAGGCGGTAGTCATGGAATCCGTACGGAAAACCTGACACTGGTATGCAGCGCCGGTGAAGGCCTGTTCGGTGAATACCTGAAGTTCGAAACAATTACGCTCTGCCCTATCTGCAAGAAGGGAATCATCAAAGAGTTATTAACTGCCGATGAGGTCGACTGGTTGAATAATTACCACCAGCAGGTATACGAAAAGCTGTCTCCCAAGCTGAACGAAGAAGAAAAGGCATGGCTGAAAGAAGCTACAGCAGCAATCTGACAAATCGGAAAAATAGCTCAGTCCTTACTGGCTGCAAAATAGTTATTTATGCAAGTCAGCGGCTGAATTTGAAATAAGTATAAAACAACAATCTATGGCTTTAATAAAATCAGTAAGAGGTTTTACTCCCGAATTTGGAGAAAACTGTTTTCTGGCCGATAACGCCACCATCATCGGCGATGTAAAAATGGGACAGAATTGTAGCATTTGGTTCAGCACCGTGTTGAGAGGAGATGTAAACTCGATCCGCATGGGTGATGGAGTGAACATACAGGACGGAAGTGTCTTACACACTCTTTACGAAAAATCAACCATCGAAATAGGTAACTATGTATCGGTAGGGCACAATGTGACAATCCATGGTGCAACAGTAAAGGACTATGCTTTGATCGGCATGGGATCGACCTTGCTCGATCATGCAGTCATTGGCGAAGGCGCAATCGTTGCCGCAGGCTCACTTGTACTGAGCAATACCATCATCGAACCGGGAAGTATTTGGGGAGGTGTACCGGCCAAGTTCATAAAGAAGGTAGATCCGGAACAAGCTAAAGAACTGAACCAGAAAATAGCTCACAACTACCTGATGTATTCTGACTGGTATAAATAATTCCACCTCTACATAATATACAAAATAGAGGGTGTTCAAAACTCGTATTCACCATAGGCTGCACGGATTTACACAGATAAATATTATCGGTTATCAGCAGATTAAAAATCGTTTTGTGTAAATCTGTGTAATCTGTAGTGAGTTATGAAACACCCTCTATTTTATTTATCTCCTTTCGAACAGGAAACTTAAAAGTTTATCATATGCAGTACTTTCTCCGTTGCTCCGGAATTACCAATGACATAATTACCGGCATTCGTGCCGGTCTTCTTCAGGAATGCTTCATCGGTTAAAAGTCTGTCGAGCAATATTTTTAGTTCATTGTAATCCTTAATGGAATAGGCTCCCCCGGCTTCGATTAGTTGCATAGCTTCCATAAATTTCTGGTATTTGGGTCCGAAAATTACCGGAATGCCATATACAGCCGCTTCAAGCGTATTGTGAATCCCGACTCCAAAACCACCACCGATATAAGCAATTTCCCCATAACGATAGATCGAAGAGAGCAAACCGAAACAATCGATTATCAAGCAGTCCGCCTTCCGGACATTCTTTTCATCTGCACGGGTATAGCGTACAGAAGGACGTTTCAATTTACCTATAATCTCTACCAGATGATTTTCATCGATTACGTGAGGAGCTATAATCAACTTCATCTCAGGGTGACTATTAAAATATTCGATGAAAAGATCTTCGTCCGGCCCCCATGAACTTCCTGCCACAAAAGTAAATGCACCGTTTTTAAACTGCTCCACCAACGGCAACTCTTTTGCCTGCTCCCGAATCTGCAGGACGCGGTCGAAGCGGGTATCTCCCACTACCGTTACCCTTGTGATACCGATCTTGGCAAGAAAACGCTTTGAAGCCTCATTCTGCACAAACAGATGATCAAAATCTTTCAGTACATTTCGATAAGTCCCTCCGTACCATTTGAAAAAAATCTGATCTTTGCGGAAAATAGACGAAACACTGTAAACGGGAATACGACGTTTGTGCAATTCGTCCAGATAGTTCTTCCAGAATTCATATTTAATGAAGAAAGCCATACAAGGATTCACGATATCCAGAAACTTCTTCACATTACGAGGTTTATCAAACGGCAAATAGCAAACAATATCTGCTCCTCTATAGTTCTTCCGGACTTCATATCCCGAAGGAGAAAAGAACGTTTGCAGTATTTTATAATCGGGATATCGCTCCCGTATACTCTCAATTAAAGGACGTCCCTGCTCAAACTCCCCCAGAGAAGCGGCGTGAAACCAAATGTAACGCTCGTCTTTCTCTACCTGTTGGCGAAGAAGATCGTACACCACCCAGTGCCCCTTCATCATCTTCCGGGGTTTGCGACTGAATGGTGCAGCCAAATGCACCAGAAGGTCGTAAATTCCTATTGCCAGATCGTAAAACATACCTCCGGATCCTTATTTCAAAACCTCTACGGCACGTTTCATGCGAGCCAATGTTTCTTCTTTTCCCAACACCCAGGAAATATCGAACATATGAGGACCTTTGCCCTCACCTACCAGTGTCAGGCGGAAAGCATTCATAATATTACCTGTATGATAACCCTTCTCGGCAATCCAATCCATTACTATTTTTTCTTGACCTTCAATGCTGAAATCTTCAATTCCGGCCAATACCTCCGCCAGTTCGGTCATACATTTAGCCGAATCCTCTTTCCAGCGTTTCTTAACCGTCTTTTCGTCATATTCCGTCGGAGCCACAAAGAAGAAACTGCATACCTCCCATAGTTCTTTAACAAAGCTGACACGGTCTTTCATCATACCAACCACCGTCACCACCTTTTCGAAAGGAGCTTCTACTCCATGCTCTTTCAGCACCGGTACAAACAGCTCGGCTATCTCTTTGTCAGATTTCTGCTGAATGTAAGTATGATTGAACCAGATACCTTTTTTATAATCAAATTTTGCACCCGACTTGCTGCAACGATGCAGGTCGAACAGACGGATCAGCTCGTCCATAGACATCACTTCCTGGTCGTTACCCGGATTCCATCCCAGCAGAGCAAGGAAATTGATAACAGCCTCGGGCAGATAACCTGATTCACGATAACCGGAAGAAATCTCACCGCTCTTCGGGTCATGCCACTCAAGAGGGAATACAGGGAATCCCAAACGATCACCGTCACGTTTACTCAGTTTTCCATTGCCTTCCGGTTTCAGCAGCAAAGGCAAGTGGGCAAAAGCCGGCATAGTATCTTCCCAGCCGAATGCACGATACAGCAGCACGTGCAGCGGAGCGGAAGGCAGCCACTCTTCACCACGAATCACGTGTGACACCTCCATTAAATGGTCATCTACGATATTGGCCAGGTGATAAGTAGGCAGTTCGTCGGCCGATTTATATAAAACTTTATCATCAAGGATAGACGAATTGATAACCACTTCGCCACGAATCAAGTCGTTCACATGGATATCCTCGTTCGGTTCTATTTTGAAACGTACCACATATTGTTTTCCGTCAGCGATCAGCGCTTCCACTTCTTCTTTCGGGAGCGTCAACGAATTGCGCATTCCCACACGGGTAGACGCATCATACTGGAAATTAGCTATTTCAGCACGCTTGGCATCCAGTTCTTCCGGAGTATCGAAAGCGATGTAGGCCTTTCCGTTATCAAGTAACACTTGTACATACTTCTTGTATATTTCACGACGTTCCGACTGGCGGTACGGTCCGTATTCTCCTCCGAAACTTACACCTTCATCAAACTGTATTCCTAACCATTTGAAAGACTCCAGAATATATTCTTCCGCACCCGGAACGAAACGGTTGGAATCCGTATCCTCGATACGGAAAATCAAATCTCCCCCATGCTGGCGGGCAAACAGATAATTATACAAAGCGGTACGCACACCACCTATATGCAATGCTCCTGTTGGGCTCGGAGCAAAACGAACTCTTACTTTTCTTTCTGCCATAATTTGCGTTAGTATAGGTAAATCGTGGCAAAATTAAACCTTTTTTTCCACACTATTGTTTTTTTTTGTACTTTTCGCAAAAAATTCAAGGGTTATGGAACACTGGAAGAAGAAAAATAGTTTCTCATACAAAGATTTGTTATATAAAGCGCTGATTTTCGTCGGTACTGTGGCGTTCATTGTTTACTTCCTGCCCCGTGACGGGAAGTTTAACTATCAGTTTGACATTAACAAACCATGGAAGTATGGCCAGTTAATGGCAACTTTCGATTTTCCGATCTACAAAGACGAAGCGGTAGTAAAACGGGAACAAGACAGTCTTCTGGCTTCTTTCCAGCCTTACTTTGAACTGGACAAAGAAGTGGAGAAGAGTGCCCTTGCCAAACTGAAAGAGAATTATCATGCCCATCTGAAAGGCATATTGCCTTCGACGGACTACATCCGATACATCGAGAGAGGCCTGAAAGCCATCTATCAATCGGGAGTCGTATCGACAGAAGAGATGCGAACCCTCCTCCACGACAGCATCTCTTCTGTCATGGTGATTGAAGATAAGTTGGCCAACCAACGGACGACCGACGGCATCTATACCGTAAAGAGAGCCTACGAGAATCTTATATCGGGTGATACCGCCCATTATAACAGAGACATCCTGCGGCAATGTGCACTCAACGAATACATTACCCCCAATCTCATTTACGATTCTGTGCGTACGGAGACAGCCCGGAAAGAATTGCTCGACAACTACTCCTGGGCAAACGGAGTAGTACAAAGCGGCCAGAAAATCATTGACCGTGGAGAGATAGTCAACAAACAAACCTATAACATCCTGGAATCTTTGCGCAAGGAATCTATCAAGCGAAGCGAATCCATCGGACAGAAGCGACTGATCTTGGGCGGACAAATCTTGTTTGTCGGCATATTGATACTCTGCTTTATGCTTTACCTGGAACTGTTCCGCAAAGATTATTATGAACGCAAAGGCAGCTTATCGTTACTCTTCGCCCTGATCGTGTTCTATTGTGTCATCACGGCGCTTATGGTGACAAACAATATATTCAATGTGTACATCCTGCCCTATGCCATGCTCCCGATTATTATCCGGGTCTTCCTCGATTCGCGTACGGCATTCCTGACACATGTCATCACCATACTGATCTGCTCCATCACCCTAAGGTATCCCCACGAATTTATCCTGACACAAATAGCCGCCGGCCTGGTAGCTATCTTCAGCTTGAGAGAACTGTCACAACGTTCGCAGTTGTTCCGCACGGCCCTTCTGGTCATACTGACGTATGCAGCTATCTATTTCGCTTTTGAGCTGATCAGTGAAAACGATCTTTCGAAGCTGAACGTAAGTATGTATATCTACTTCATTATTAACGGTGTACTATTGCTTTTCGCTTATCCTCTGCTATTCCTGCTTGAGAAGACTTTTGGCTTCACGTCGAATGTTACGCTTGTAGAATTATCGAACATCAACAATGATCTGTTGAGAAGAATGTCCGAAACTGTTCCGGGTACCTTCCAACACTCCATGCAAGTGGCCAATCTGGCTGCTGAAGCTGCGATACGTATCGGAGCCAAAAGCCAGTTGGTACGTACCGGAGCATTGTATCATGACATCGGCAAAATGGAAAATCCGGCTTTCTTTACCGAAAACCAGTCCGGAGTGAACCCCCATAAGAATTTAAGTTATGAACAGAGTGCCCAGGTGGTTATCAGCCATGTGACGGACGGATTAAAACTGGCCGACAAGCATAATCTGCCTAAAGTGATCAAGGACTTTATCAGTACTCACCACGGGCGCGGAAAGACCAAGTTCTTCTACATATCCTGGAAAAACGAACATCCGGGCGAAGAACCGAACGAAGAAGTTTTCACGTATCCGGGTCCCAATCCGTTCTCGAAAGAGACAGCCATACTGATGATGGCAGACTCCGTAGAAGCCGCCTCACGCAGCTTGCCGGAGTATACCGAAGAGAGCATCAGTAATCTGGTAGATAAGATTATCGATTCGCAAGTACAAGAGGGGTATTTCAAAGAATGCCCTATCACATTCAAAGACATCGCGACGATAAAAGCTGTATTCAAAGAAAAACTGAAAACGATTTATCACACACGCATCAGCTATCCTGAGTTAAAGAAGTAAGGAGTCCGGCACAAGCATCCTCAAGTATGTCGAGCACGTATTCAAAGCCCTCCGCACCTCCATAATAAGGGTCTGGCACGTGATCGGCAGGGATGCGGGTACAGTATTCCGTCATCCGGTGGATCTTTTTCCACTCTGCCGGAGAGGGTGCTTTCTCCTTCAGATCGTCCATGTTCCGATCATCCATACCGATTATAAGATCGAAGTTGTAAAAATCTTCCGTACAGACAGGACGCGAACGATGTACTAGTTCATATCCTCTGCGGGCGGCATGGGCACGCATACGGCTATCGGGCAGTTCCCCCTGGTGATAAGCCAATATACCGGCTGAATCAATCACAAACTCTTTTTCCAGGCCGGCTTCTTTAATCAGATGAAGCATCACGCCTTCTGCCGTAGAAGAGCGGCAAATGTTGCCGAGGCAAACGAAAAGTATTTTCATTTTCTATCTATTTTTCAATATATTATAAATGATATAAAATCATTGGTTTACACTGTAGTTTACTTTTGCTAATATTGTATTCATGTAGTGGAAAACCATTTGTATAGCAAAAATAGATTTTTTTCTTCATATTAGAAAAAATCTCCGTACCTTTGTGCCGACATATTAAGATTAAAACGAAGAAGCGTTTAGTCATATCCTTGCTGCCAAAAATCGCCAAATTTTAAGCACCACAAAGGATATGGACAACTAAATGCTCACGCACTCGTTATACGGGGGCGTGGGCTGTTGTTCTTTTGTGGTGTGGGTGTTTGGCGATACCTTGGCGGCAGATGAACTAACAGTTCCCACGCCTCTTATTTATATTAACCGTTCGGTTGGGTCTGTCGAACACACAAAATCTTATTTTATATGAAGAAACATGTAATTGGCTTTGCACTTATTGGGTGTATTGCTCTTTCATCTTGCAGTACAGTGAATTATATGAGTACTGACAAATTGAAAGCGAATTATGAGACAAAAATCAATCACACTACATTTCTTGGTAAAACTTTGTTCAAGACTGATAAGAAGAAAAAAGACACCTATGAAAATGTAAAAGTGTACATGAATGAAAATGAAGTAGGAAAAGATTTTGAAGTAGTTGCATTGGGGTCATACACTCCTTGGATTCTGCCATTAGTAAGACCCGAACGTCCAAGACTTGAAAAATACCTCTTATGGAAAGCCGCACGTAAGGCTCGCAAACTTGGCGCAAATGGTGCAATTATTGATAACAAGAACAATTTTCGTGTTATTAAAACCAAGTAAAAACGACATAAATCTATCTTAACAGCAAAAAACATGAAGAAGTATATATATTTTTTTTCTATAACACTATTAGCCACGTTATCATTTACTCTTATGTCATGTGGTGATGATGATGAAAACAATGAAACGAATGGTAACACCATTGAAATTAATGGTGTAATGAGAACTGTATCCACTATTGCAGGATTGGAGGGTTCTTGGAGTAATGGTAGCGGAGAGTTTACACTCACAGTTGACAATGTAAAAAACGGTACTAATGACCTTGAATATTACATGTTTTCCTTTCAAAATGCTGCTGACCTAAAAAAAGGAGATGATGTATCAAAGATGCAACTCACTTTATCCCCTCCCGAAGCCTCTTATTGGGAAAGTTATTCATACCAAAGCGGCAAAGCAACCGTAATGGCTACCAACAAAGAAAAAAGGGAAATAACCATCCAATTTGAACAACTTGAAATGGTATATAAAGGCGACATTTACAAATTTAATGGCACTGCAACCCTTATGTATGATTTTGGGAATTAACACAGTTAAAACAAAACAAGAGGGCTACAAACCCTCTTGCTTCATATTAACCTACAACTTAAATTCTTTTTTCAAACGTTGCACCGTTGAGGCTGATGTATCAGTAAGTTTTGCCACTTGACGCACGGACAACCCTTGTCGTAATGCTTTTAATACGTCCTTGTATTCCTCCCTTTTTTTGTCCACAGATTTAGTACTGCCCTCCTTTCTGCCAAGCCTCCCACCCTTGGCAATATACTGTTGCCTCCCACTATTCAAACGGAATTTGATATTCTCACGCTCTAATTGCGCACAAGTTGAGAGGGTGGCGAGCATTATAGCTGCGAACATGGACGGTTGTTTTTCATCATCCAATAATGTAAACTTTTCTTTCTGCATATACAGATTGATTTTATCATCTACAAGCCCCTTAACGGTTTCCAATACTTCAAAGGCATTACGTCCCAATCTGCTCAACTCCGACACTAACAGCATATCGATACGCTCCGTCCGACAAAACTCTAAAGCCTCAACGAGAACTGGACGTTCCGTATTCCTCTTCGCTCCGCTAACTTTTTCCTCAAATACTTTTACAATTTCCATTTTGGCATATTCGGCATAAGATTTAAGGTCTGCTACCTGCCTATCGGTTGTTTGTCTATCAGTAGTAGAACTAACACGTGCATAGATTATTGCTCTCATATCTTGACTTTTTAATTATACCACAAAGATAGTTCTTTTCTTTATTGTATGCAAATTAATCAAAGAATATTTTGAATACAATTTAGATGTATTCTTTTATATCATTATAGATTTATTTGAATACAATTATTATTTGAATACATAATAATATAATGCTACGCATTTTGTACCACATAAAACTTTAATCTATAATTAATTAAATCAAGAAAGGCTGCTTTCGCAGGGTGCTTTGTTAATACCCCTACGAGAGCGGTCTTATACATCTTAATCAAAGTTGGAAAATTGAAATGCTCTTTCCTTTATAAGAAAAACGTAGCAATCTATTGGTGAAATAATATAGCATATCAAAAAGCAAATCTTGACTTTGGGATTGTGATGCCAATGTAGCCATTAGTAATTCATCGGGAAATGTCTCGCCTTTCCATTGGTAAAACTCTTTGAGATGTTCATTCTTTATTGTCAATTCTACCCGATAGTTTTTATTTTTAAGCCCATTCCATTGTGGAATATAATTTTTGTTTGATTTTTCCAATTCTCGCTTTTTATCATATATCTTCAAACTTAATCCGTCTTTCTTTTTAGGACTAACATAGACACTCAATGTCTTTAATCTACGCTGATTTCCTGTTTTTACGTGTAAAATATCGTCTAAGATTTCATCCTTATTGGAACGTATAGTACCATTCAACACCACTATATAATCATCATCAAATTGTGCCTTACTAATTTTTTTCGCAAAATCAATATTAGTATCTAAAGCGATATGTAAATCTGTAATGTTGTTGAGGCTTAACCCTAATTCGTCTGCAATGTAATCAACGCTGCTCAACCAATTACATTTATTACTGTCATATATGCTAAAGACCTCATAGAATGCCCAATTCTCTATATACAGCCACACATAGTTAACCTTATCGTCTCCCATGCTACGCAGTTTCGTTTTTAATGTAGCGAATTTCCTTTCAACGAAGCCGTGTCCGGCTTCGCCGAAAGGAAACTTTATCATCACATGGAAACTATTAGCAAATAAAGCCTCATCACTTGACACACGCACAAGCCTAAAACTGTCATCGCTATCTATTAATTCATTATATTCATTCAGTTTCTTTATAACTTCATCCGTTGCCCGATAACAGAGAGTCAATTTATCAATGCTTATTATACTCTTTTTCTTTCTCATGTCTTTCTGATTTTATTCTGTTATTTTTATGATATTCTTTTAGGGAAGCACTAAGATGTTCTTTGTGCTCCTTAGTCTTCTTCAATGCTTGAAGACTTTGGGAAATATGTTTGCAGTGGGTTGCCGACTTCTTTCGCCCTCGCAAACGCATACTAATTTTCCTTTTAGTTTCCTCTTTCATATTAATCTATTATTATATAAATAAGTAGTCAGATAAGTAGGAAAGTTCAATATTTGGCTGTACTATTTTTCTGGAAAAAATCTGATATATATGCGCCAAACGGTTATGAGGTAGATAAGTTAAAATATACGCCAATTTTAAGAGCGAGGATACGTAGTACCGTACTTGCGTATTCTTATTTCATTTTTAACCCCTCCTATTCTAATAAACCAAGCTACAAATATGCCAAAAGGGGGATTTTGATAAATTCTGTAACCGCACAATTTTAAATAAGACACACCTACCTAACAGTGTTATTTCAGTCCTCTATTTATAAACTAATGCTCCTCTCGCCACTTTAGATAAGCCTCATACCTTTCTAATTCCTCCACATTTCCATTAGCCATTAAAACTTCTCGGATATTATCTTGACGTTCTTTTTCTTGCTTTTTCGCCATCTCTTTGAACAAATCTTGACCGACAATTAACGACTTATTATTAGCCGAAACAATGCTATTGACATTAAACTCTTTAAGATATGTTTCAATCTCGGACGTATTTCTACCCATATTTTGAGCGATTAGTCCTATCGGTACATTGGCATGATACAACTGACTTGCATAACTATGCCTTGCCGAATAAAAAGTCATAGGTGGCATTCCTAACCGTTTAGCTATACGTTTAAGATTGACATTAACAAGATAATTCATATAAGTCATGCGACAAAATTTAGTTTCCGCATCATCATTATTATGGTCAAAAATCGGAAAAAGATACCTTTCCATATCTTCTTCATCTAATTGGTCGTAATCGTCAAAATAACTACCAAAAGGATTGAGATACGGCATTAAATTCTGACATTCAGCAACTATATGGGTATTTTTATGTGTTTTTGCCCTACAAGTTGATATATCATAATGTAAAACTGTTCGCTTATGTGCTTCGGCATAATCAACACCTCTTAAAGCCGCATCACGCTGATATTTTTCATCATCTACGACTTCAAGCAAATGCAAATCCTTTAATTTCAAATTGGCAATATCCACCAATGCCAAACCTTGAAAGAGATAACTTGTAAGGTATAACGCTAATGAAAATTGTTCGGCATTTATGGGCGTTAACTTGTTTTGACCTTTCAATTTAAACTTCTGATTAACCCAATATTGTTTAAGGTCATGTTCACCAAACACATTGTTATCCTCTATACCTAACATACCATAACGCTGATAATAATACCTCATCAGTTTGGTAATCTCATCAAGCGATAACGCTCTTTTTCGCGTATGGGTATCTAATTTCTTACTGAAAATAAAATTTACAAATGGTGTTTCCTTTATATATTCCTGCCTTTTCGCGTAGTTAAAAACCGCCTTAAATACGTCAAAAAATTTCCTTATTGAATTATCACAATAATGGCAGTGAAGATGTTCTTCAAACTCACTTAACCAATTTGATGTTATTTCAAACAACTCTAAATCAATATTATTAGTATATCTTTTTATGCGGTTTAGCAAGGTACGATAACCTACGGCATTATTATGGCTTTGTTTTTCTTCCTTAAAAAAAGCTATTCGTTCTTCAAACAGCATAAACAAAGTAACTTGTGTCGGAAAAGACTTAGAAAGATGTTTAACAATGGTTGCGGCTGTATAATCATCTTTTCCCTCTAATGACAAAACATAATCACTTGCCTTTGTTAATTCACGAGTAATAACCATGTTATATTTACTCGCACGACTTCCTTTAACCCTTTTTTTGTCCTTATTCCATTCTGTTGATTTACAATATATACCAAGACTTTTATACGAGCGTTTACCATTATAACAAACTCGCAACATAATAGGATGCTCACCGTTAGCAAGTGTCTTACTTGTATATAATATCGGTGTAATGGTCGGTAAAGTACGTTTCATACCCTGCAATTGGTTTACTTTATGGTTTACATTATACTAATATAAAATCCTAAATTGGTTTACATTGCAAAGATATAAAATTATATAATTAATTGATTAATAGAGATAAATAAATTATTAAATATATTCTATTCGTTTCCTAAACAAACAAAAAGTATTTTCTTTTTCATGCTTTCTTACTTTTGAAATATAAAGATATAAAAATCCGCATGCAACAACGTGCCGCATGGATCTCCCAGCTACGCGTTTCTGCATGCGGTATCATATAAGTACAGTCAATAATTCTACAACGAATTCAGTATTTTGTTCGCCTTATTCACTGTTTCGGCAGCCGGAACTTCAGGGAAGTCTCTCAAGTTAAATGTGGAGAGCATTTTTTCCAGCTTCTTAAATCCGGTCTTGTTTTTCTTATCCGTAAATTCCTTGCGAAGGATCGTTATCTTTTCGTGAGCCTGAACACCCTCGATCAATTTCTCGAAACGAATGGAAGAGCGTGCTCCCGGATAAACCAGATAAGTGTCTCCACCGGCCCAGGCCTCAAAACGTGAATCGAGCAGCGGCTCTTTCGGCCAACTATTATAAGCCCAACGCAGATAGCCGTCAAGATGATCTTTGGCAGAATAATAACTCATCCAGGCAGCCTCGGCAGGATCGGAGAAGGTAAAGGTATTCGGGAAAGCTTCCGTACAGCACGTATAATAGGTAGTAGGAAGATTGTTTTGTGCACGACGTGCCAATACCTCCGCCGGATAAGAAGCTCCGATAGGAATACAATAGTCGTAGATATCCGCTTCCAGTTCTTTGTGGAAGTTACCCGCCAGCGATACTTTAAACTCAGGATCGGCTTTGCGGATCACCTGCAATGTTTTCTGCATAACCTCCATCGGGCGTTCGTCCATGGCAATGGTACAAATATCGAACCAACCTTTCTCACGTAAATGTTTAGAGAATGACTTCAACATAGCCACCCACATCTCTTCGTAAGCTTTTTCGCCCGGAGCGGTTTTCACATACTGCATACTGTTTGTAGCCTGATCGAAATATTGGAAAGACAACTTCCACGGAACCATCGAGTAGCAATTGATCTGCTTGTCGATGCCCACGCTCATCATCATCTCTACCCACTTGTCGAACACATCATAATCGAAAGCCCAAGTGCCGTCCACTTTCTTTGTCCAGGTGACCATCGATTCAAAGTAGTCATAAGTCTGTCCGTTCCAAGGTTTATGCATGATGGAAGCCGTAATAATCTTCTGTCCGGCATCCGCCAGCATCTTCATCACAGGACGCATGGCATCTATGTGTGCCTGACTCCAGAGCGGAACCTGATAATAACGTGCCACGGCAAACGGACTCTGCCACAAATCGAGGTGGAAAGCCCACTGAGACGGGGCAGGCAACACGCGTGAAGAGACTTTGATATCCATCTTCAAGGTAGACAGACGGTTATCTCCGTCTTTCACCTCGACCGTACCACGATAGACTCCCGGTGACACAGTCTGGGGAACCTGGCAATTGATCCAGATGGCCTGAGTGCTTTTAGCTTCCATAGGCATCGAAGTCAGCAAGTGGTCAATCGGATCGGCAACCAACAGAGAGTCGTAAATGGAGTGATCGGGACGATAACCACAGCCGCCACGTCCGTCTTTATTCAATTCGTCGGTCATCACATAGCGGACAAAACCTCCGCTGAATGCATCGGCCGGAAGTACATCTCCCTTAGAGTTTTTAAATTCGGAGAGAGAATAGTTCAATCCTTTCAGGTCGGTACCGGTCCAGACAACAGCCTGCGCATGGAGTTTCTCACCGCGCCATCCCTCCAGCGTAATGCTTTTCTGCGGCTGAATCACAGGTACGGCATGTTTCGCATACCGGGTATCGGTATTTCCCCATTGTACCTGAGGGGCTTTGACTGCCGCCCATTCTTTTTCGGAAGGAGCAACCGGATCGGGCAATTCTTTATAAGACTGGATGGGGAACGGGGCCTGTCCGGTCGGTGTTCCACATTGTGTCACTCCTTGCTGGGCAAGAAGCGGGCCTGTACTAACCAGGCAAGAAAGCAAAAGTGTCGTGATTCGCTTCATGGTTTCATTTTTTAAGGGTAATATATTAAGATTGGTTTTCATTACATAGGATCTACATCATAGTAAACAATCAGCGATTTAAACCGTTCGTCTTCTATCATTTCACGTTGTACCCGCAAAAGTAATTCACGGGCACGACTCATCGGCGCATTTTGTTCTATTTTAACAACTATTTTTCGTATGAACAAAGTTTGAATACGGGCAACGGGCGGTTTATCCGGTCCCAGTATCCGGTTTCCGAACAATGCGCGCAGTTTCTCGGCCATGGTGTGTGCCATCACATCAAGCAACGTCTCGTTCCGGTTTTTCAGATAGACATACACCATCCGGTAATATGGAGGATAATGAAACATCTGCCGCTCAGCCAGTTGTCCCGCCACCATATCTTCATAATCGTTCGTCATCACCTGACGGATGATGGGATGGTCTATACTTTTGGTTTGCAACACTACCCTGCCCCGTTTATTTTTTCGTCCGGCACGTCCGGCAACCTGCGCCATCAACTGGAAGGCACGTTCGTACGAACGGAAATCGGGATAATTCAGCATCGTGTCCGCATTGAGTATCCCCACCACGCTGACGTGGTCAAAGTCGAGTCCTTTGGATACCATCTGGGTACCGATCAGTATATCGGTCTTTCCCTGTTCAAAGTCTGCAATAATTTTTTCGTATGCCGACCGCGTACGTGTAGTATCGAGATCCATACGTGCTACGGAAGCTTCCGGAAAAATCAGCTTCACATCATCTTCTATCTTTTCCGTACCAAATCCTCTGTGCATCAACTCGACCCCTTCGCAAGCCGGACACGAACGGGGCAACTGGTAAGTATACCCGCAATAGTGGCAAGTCAGCTGATTGATACCTTTATGATAGGTCAGGCTGACATCACAGTTCTTGCACTTTGGTACCCATCCGCACGTGCGGCACTCTATCATCGGAGCAAATCCCCGGCGATTCTGAAACAGAATCACCTGCTGTTTATTATCGAGTGCCTCGCGGACATATTGCAGCAGCAACGGAGAGAACTGCCCCGTCATCCGCTTCTTGCGGTGCAACTCCTTTATATCTACCGGAATAATCTCCGGCAATTGAATTTCCTTATAGCGTTCTTTCAGTTCCACCCACCCGAATTTGCCGGTAGTGGCATTCTGCCAAGTCTCCACCGAAGGAGTGGCAGTACCCAGCAACGTCTTTGCCCCATACATCGAAGCCAGCACGATGGCAGCATTCCGGGCATGATAGCGCGGTGCGGGATCTTGTTGCTTATACGTATTTTCGTGTTCCTCGTCCACAATGACCAGTCCGAGATTCCGAAACGGGAGGAACACCGAAGAGCGTACCCCCAGAATAATATCGTAACCCTCCTCCGTCAACTGCTTTTGCCAGATCTCTACTCTCTCGGCGTCGGGGAACTTGGAGTGATAGATTCCCAACCGGGAGCCGAACACCCGTTTCAGCCGTTCGGTGATCTGGGTAGTCAACGCTATTTCGGGCAACAGATAAAGCACCTGCCTGCCTTGCCTCAACGTCTCTTCTATCAGGTGGATGTATACTTCGGTCTTTCCACTGGAAGTCACTCCGTGGAGCAGACAGACATTCTTCTCCTGAAAGCTCTGCATGATTTCATGATAAGCCCGTTGCTGGTGCTCGTTCAGCACGTTCAGTTCTACCGTCTTTCCGACCAAACGGTTCAACCGCCCGATTTCCTGATAATAGACCTCGAATATCTGTTTTTCTACCAATCCGTTGAAAATAGCGGGAGAAGCAGAGGCACGTTGCAGAAGTTCTTTCTTGGACACTTCTTTGGATGCACCGTCCCCCAACACGCCGGAAAGCTCCACATACTTCATCAACAACGCCAACTGTTTCGGAGCGCGCTCCAGCTCGTCAAAGATACGCCGGAGATTCTCTTCACCGGAAGCGTCTGCCGCCAGCCGGACCCGGGCTTCCGTTTTGGGTTTATAGGTGCGGCGGAGCTCTTCTTTTACAAACAGAGCTTCCTTGTCGAGCAGCGACTTGATAACGGTGAGAATGTTTTTCAATCCGCTCTCTTTCTCAAGTTTGGTGACACATTGCTCGGGTTCTTTGGCAAGCAGGTCGAGCACCAGTTGCTCGCGTTCAGAAAGAGGAGCATCCGCCTCGAAGTCGGGATTATACTCCACAATCGTCTCGCTCTCCAACTTCAGGCCGGAAGGCAATGCGGCTTTGTAAACATCACCCTGCGTACAAAGATAATAATCGGCCAGCCATTCCCAGAACCGGAACTGACCGGGCAGCAGTATCGGAGAGGTGTCAAGTACGGTAGAGATCTCTTTGACTTCATATTCGGTCGGTGCATAGTGATGCACATTGCGAACAATGGCTGTATAGTACTTCTTCCGCCCGAAAGGTACAACTACCCGGCAACCTATTTGCACCTCTTCAGCCCCTTCGTCCGGAAGGGAATAGGTAAAGCAACGGGGCAGAGGCAAAGGTAATATGACATCTACATACTTTTTCATTGTGAGGACAAAGATACAAAAAATCCCCGACGCAAGCGCCGGGGATTCGTTTATCATAAAATGATTCTGTCTTCTTAGAAAATGTAGGCTGCGGAAATCTGCCACATTTTAGTCTTATAAGAGAAATCAGCCTCTTTCCATTCTGCCGTTTTATTCAACGGAATGTTATAATTGGCACCTACTTGTAAGTGTCTCAACAGCTTCACACCAGCACCTACATTGATTCCTACCTGAGCATTTTTTTTATTCAACCGTCCAAGCTCTCCATAGTTTTTATCACCGGAGAAGTTGAAATAGAAATCCGGACCGGCTGCTACATAGATACCCAATGCGCTACCCAAACCGATAGTATACTTTAAGTTGATTGGAATATCAAGCCCATTCTGTCTGATAGACTCATCACCGACTTTTACACCTCTCTGAGCAAATAAAAGGGCACCGTCAACACCCAGACCTACCAATGGAATAGTAACCTCAGCCATCGGACCGATAAAGAATCCGGTGAAGTTGTCTGTTTTTAAATCAGACTTATTAAAATCAGCTTTTGCCAGGTTTACACCACCTTTCACACCAAACTTGATAAGTTGTGCCTGAGCAGGCATAGCCATACCGATACATACAGCTATCATTAAAGCACTAATAATCTTTTTCATAACTAAGTTGTGTTTAAAATTCGGGACAAAGATATAGTTTTAAATTAAAAAAACATTAAATCTGTTTGCATATTTTCAGCAAAGCTTTCTATTCTATAACATTACGCTACCCTATTTTGTTTTTTGATAACGTTCATATAAAGGCACATGCCATCTATCGGAAAGCCCGTGTGAGCATCTTCCTAAGGCAGCATATACCAGTTGTACAACTCGAGCAGTACCAGTTGTACAACTCGTCATACACCAGTTGCACAACTGGTATCGTCCGGGTTGCCCATCCGGTAGCTTCTCTCCTTAAAAGATACCCTTATCGTCTCAGGATGGAAACATTCAGATGCAGGCAAGAAGAAAAAAACACCTTTTCCGGAACAACGGACCGAAAATCCATGTACCTTTGTGGTACTTCAAGGAAAGATGCCAGAGTGATCGAATGGGCCGGACTCGAAATCCGGTGAACGGCTTGTCCGTTCCGTGGGTTTGAATCCCACTCTTTCCGCAATAATTTTGTTGTTTGTCCGTCTCCCCCACAAGTGGAGTCACCAAAAAAGAAGAGATGCACCGAGAAATAAGAATCTACGGCACATCTCTTTTTTTATGTCAAATGCAAGCGGAAGCTTTCTATGCCGGACGAGAGCATACGACGCGACTTTCTTCTTGCGTCCTCGGCGAGGAAGGCTTCCTTACTTTTTGAAGTGAATCAACATCAATACCGGGTTGTCATCGGCTTTCAGGCCGGCTGCTATCTCTTTCAATTCACCGCTCAGCTGACCGGCTTCGTAAGCATCCATCAGGTCTTCGGACTTCAGAACAGCCAAGCCGCAATCTTCGGGATAGCAAAAGAACATGATACCTTCCACACGTTTCGAAGCATCGTCTTTATTCTTCAACAAGTAACGGCAGACTTCCTGCGTGCGACAGTCGTACAGCCACTCTTCACTTTTCAGATCCAATGACTCGATACTGTTCATCGGCACTTCCATAGGTTGCTTAGTCAGAAAGAAATAAGCCCCCGCCGCTCCCCGTAAAAACAAACCATACTTGTTTCCCTCCTCCGAATGTGAAGGAGTACGGACGAGCAATGGCTCTAAGGTGCGGTCCGGATTCATTGCAAACAAGGTATCCGAGTCGGGATTGCCGATATAAAAGCGGGAGCCATTACGAATCAAAGAGGGTTCCAGAAGATAAGCGTATGAATGGTTTTCCGCATTGACAATAAGCTTGACGAGAATATTTCTTTTCTGCACATAGTCCAGTGAATCCAGATGCCCGTCCCGGGTGGAGACCAAAAGATAAGGATAGAAGTTGGCATCCTGATCGTCCGGCACCTTTGACTCCTGTTCCGCTATCAAATAGTCGGGAGAGAACAGGCACATGCGACTCATCCGTTTCCCTTCAGGGAAAGTAAAAGAGTGCTTGAACTTTCCGTCCAGAGAATAGACGTGAATCTGCTGACGGTTCATCTCCTTCAGGTAAAGTTCGCCGTTCGCCGGGTTTACATCTATCGAACCGATATCCTTGTATTCACCCGGGCCGTTACCGACCCTGTGGATGCGGTTGAGTACTTTCCCCTGCCGGCTGAAGAAGCAAACGTCGTTTCCCCGATGTCCTTTGGTTATCACATATTGATCGGTGACCACTTCTACCGAACCGTCGAACAGAAATTCGTCGTTAGTCTCCAAAGGAATATAGCTTATGTCAGCAATATCCTGCAACACGATCTCCTTTTCGGGATAATCTTCATTCATATCAATCACAGGCAGAGCCTGATTCACTGCTTCCTTGCCACCCTGACACGAAGCCAATGCAAGGGATACCCAAAAATAAAACGGGAGTCTTTTCATAGTACAAATTATTAACCGACGGGAAAGATACATATTATTACTGAAACCGATGTACTACTATACCCTAAAAATAAAAAAGAAGGAGATACCCGAACGGTCATCTCCTTCCTCCTACTTACTGAAAATTATACTTCATATTCCTGATATCAATGATTGGGCTTAATATCGAGTTTCACCGGATGAATCATATTTTCCGGTTTAAGGATCGTATCGAGGTCTTCTTTTGAAAGAATGTCATGTTCCAGCACCAGTTCATAGACTCCCTTACCGGTCTCCTGTGCTTCTTTGGCAATCTTGGTAGAGTTTTTATATCCGATAACAGGATTCAGTGCAGTCACCACACCGATACTGTTGTGAACATCTTTCCGGCATTTTTCCTCATTGGCCGTGATGCCGTCTATACACAAGGTACGCAGCGTATCAAAACCATTCATCAGCAAATCGGCAGATTCGAAACAGCACTGGGCCATGACCGGTTCCATCGCATTCAGTTCCATCTGGGCCGCTTCACCACTCATAGCTACACAAAGGTCGTTACCTATTACTTTATAGTCAATCTGATTCATCACTTCGGGAATAACCGGATTGACCTTACCCGGCATAATGGACGAACCGGGCTGCATGGCCGGCAGATTGATTTCGCCCAACCCGCAACGCGGGCCGGATGCCAAAAGGCGCAAGTCATTGCATATCTTATTCATTTTTACAGCTATACGGCGCATAGCAGAAGAGTAACCTACCAGACAAGAAGTGTCGGAAGTAGCTCCTATCAGATCATCGGCCAAACGGATATCTAGTCCGGTAATCTTCCGGAGAGCCGCTATGCATTTGCTTGCATATTCCGGCTCGGCGGTGATTCCGGTTCCGATGGCAGTAGCTCCCATATTGACGGTCAGGAAGTCCTGAGCAGCAAAGTCCAGGTTCTTGACTTCATCCTGAAGGATACTGGCAAAACCATTGAACGTCTGTCCGAGCGTCATCGGCACCGCATCTTCCAGCTGGGTGCGCCCCATCTTGATCACGTGTGCAAACTCTTCGCCCTTTCTTCTGAAAGCATCGATCACCTCCTTAAAATGTTTCACCAGTTTGAGGTGCGTATAATACATACCGATATGAATAGCGGTCGGATAAGCGTCATTGGTAGACTGCGAACGGTTAACATGATCATTGGGCGAACAATATTGATATTCCCCACGTTTATGTCCCATCAACTCGAGTGCGCGGTTGGCTATCACCTCGTTGGCATTCATGTTGGTGGTAGTTCCGGCTCCACCCTGGATCATGTCTACCGGGAACTGGTCATGATGTTTCCCTTCCAGAATTTCTTTACATGCACGAAGAATGGCATTTGCCTGCTCTTCGGTCAGCAGTCCAAGTTCAAAGTTAGCCATAGCGGCTCCCATCTTGGTAATGGCCAGTGCATTGATAAATAAGGGATACTCACAAAGATGATATTTGCTAATGCGGAAGTTCTCTATTCCCCGAAGGGTTTGTACGCCATATAAGGCGGTTTCGGGTACTTCACGTTCACCTATTAAATCACTCTCTGTACGAGTTGCTTTCGATAATTCTTCTTTCATAATATATCTTTATTAACAATTACATTCTTAACTGTGTTTACAATAACCAAACTTAAGCAATATTGTTTTGAAAGCATACATATTCGCAATTTAGTTAACATACTTTAAACAAGGAACAGTTTTTATACATGAAGACAAATAGATGTATCATATTGTAAACCTCCCCTCCCAACAGGGATTTTAATAAAATCTCCTTCATAATGAAAAAATATACTAATAGACAAAAACCTATTAACTTCTTTTTTGTTGATTAGCATATCATTTACCGATTCAGAGACAATTTATTCAATTATCTTTGCCAAAATAAAAAAGAAAGATATGATTCTACAATTGGCTTTTGTACTGACAGCTATCATTATCGGTGCCCGTCTGGGAGGTATCGGACTCGGAGTAATGGGCGGCGTAGGTTTAGGAATACTTACTTTTGCCTTCGGATTGCAACCCACAGCTCCTCCAATCGACGTGATGTTGATGATTGCCGCAGTCATCTCGGCCGCCTCCTGCATGCAAGCAGCCGGCGGGCTGGATTATATGGTGAAGCTGGCAGAAAAGTTATTGCGTAAGAACCCGTCACATGTCACCATATTAAGTCCCATTGTGACCTACCTGTTTACTTTTGTTGCGGGAACAGGGCATGTCGCTTACTCCGTATTGCCTGTGATTGCAGAGGTAGCCACCGAAACAAAGATTCGTCCGGAACGTCCCCTCGGCATAGCCGTCATCGCTTCGCAACAAGCCATCACGGCAAGTCCCATCTCGGCAGCCACGGTCGCCTTACTCGGACTGTTGGCCGGTTTCGACATTACCCTGTTCGATATTCTCAAAATAACGATTCCCGCAACCATTATCGGCGTACTGGTAGGTGCACTTTTTTCTATGAAAGTAGGTAAAGAGCTGGTAGACGATCCGGAATACCAGAAACGATTGGCTGAAGGATACTTCAACTCAAAGAAAATAGAGATTAAAGATGTACACAATAGGCGCAATGCAATGATATCGGTGTTGATTTTCATCTTAGCTACCGCCTTTATTGTATTTTTCGGCTCTTTCGACGGCATGCGCCCCACATTTCTGATCGATGGCGAAACAGTCACCCTGGGCATGTCTGCCATTATCGAAATCGTCATGCTTTCGGCAGCTGCACTTATCCTGCTGATCACGAAGACAGATGGTATCAAAGCGACGCAAGGTTCTGTTTTTCCGGCAGGGATGCAGGCGGTAATCGCTATTTTTGGTATAGCCTGGATGGGCGATACGTTTCTGCAAGGCAACATGGGGCAACTGACCGAATCGATCGAAGGACTTGTCCGCCAGATGCCGTGGTTGTTCGGCATTGCCCTGTTCATAATGTCCATCCTGCTCTACAGCCAGGCTGCTACGGTACGTGCACTGATGCCGTTGGGCATTGCTCTCGGCATTTCACCGTATATGCTGATCGCCATGTTCCCGGCTGTAAACGGATATTTCTTCATTCCGAACTATCCGACAGTAGTGGCCGCCATCAATTTCGACCGGACCGGTACAACAAAAATCGGTAAATACGTATTGAATCATTCGTTTATGATGCCCGGACTGGTATCGACCGTTGTAGCCATCGCGCTCGGATTGCTCTTTATCCAGATATTCTAAAAGAACGGAACTATCTATTTTTTTAACCTAAATAACAGTTGAGTCATGAAAGAATTAAAAAGACTAAGCTTTGTAGTGGTCACACTACTACTTTCCACGATGATGGCTTTCGCGCAAAAGCCTAATATTCACATCCTTGCTACGGGTGGCACAATTGCCGGTACAGGCGGTTCTGCCACTTCCACCAACTATACGGCCGGCCAGGTAGCAATCAGTACGCTGCTCGATGCAGTACCCGAACTCAAGGATATTGCCAACGTGACCGGTGAGCAAATTGTACGTATCGCATCGCAGGACATGAGCGATGAAGTGTGGCTGATACTCGCCAAGAAGATCAACCAACTCCTGAAACGCCCGGACATCGACGGTATCGTTATCACTCACGGAACAGATACGATGGAAGAGACTGCCTATTTCCTGAACCTGACCGTAAAAAGTAACAAACCCGTGGTACTTGTAGGAGCCATGCGCCCTTCTACCGCGCTGAGTGCCGATGGCCCGCTGAACCTCTACAATGCCGTAGTCACTGCCGGAGCCAAAGAATCTATCGGCAAAGGTGTGCTGATAGCCATGAACGGACTGATTCTCGGAGCTGAAAGCGCAATAAAGATGAATACGATCGACGTACAAACTTTCCAGGCACCCAACTCCGGTGCATTGGGCTATATCTTTAACGGAAAAGTATTCTATAACCAGGCTCCGCTCAAGAAACATACGACCCAATCTGTTTTCGACGTAACCAACCTGAACTCTCTTCCCAAAGTAGGCATTGTCTACAGCTACTCGAACATCGATCCCGATATGGTGACCCCACTGTTGCATCATGACTACAAAGGTATCATCCATGCGGGAGTAGGAAACGGCAACTTCCACAAAAACATTTTACCGGTACTGCTGGAAGCACGCAAGAAAGGAATCCTCGTGGTTCGCTCCTCCCGCGTACCTACCGGTCCTACCACAATGGATGCCGAAGTAGACGATACTCAATATCAGTTTATTGCTTCTCAGGAACTGAATCCGCAGAAGTCACGTGTATTGCTGATTCTCGGACTGACCAAAACCAATGACTGGAAACAGATTCAGCAATATTTTAATGAGTATTAACCGGACATCGGACCGATAAAACCTGAACACTTATGAAAAAATTAATGGCCATGTTGCTCCTTGCGGGCAGCATACAAGGAGTCTATGCCCAAAAGACGGAAAAGAAAGAGATGTTTCTTGAAAATAAATCGTTGTATGAAGAGCTGACCAACGTGCAGAAGAAGACGGATAAGTTCAATCTGTATCTCAATATGCAAGGTAGTTTCGACGCCAACTTCCGCGACGGTTTCGACGAAGGAGTATTCAAGATGCGCCAACTTCGTATCGAAGCCAAGGGCAACCTCAACAGCTGGCTCTCCTATCGTTATCGCCAGCGTCTGAACCGTTCGAACGAGGGAGGAGGAATGATCGACAACATACCGACTTCGATTGACTATGCCGGTATCGGTGTAAAGCTGAACGACCAGTTCTCTTTCTTTGCCGGTAAACAATGCACCGCTTACGGCGGTTTCGAGTTCGACCTGAATCCGATTGACATCTACCAATACAGCGACATGATCGAGAATATGAGCAATTTTATGACCGGATTGAACATCGGTTATAACATTACACCTACCCAGCAGCTCAACTTGCAGATCCTGAACAGTCGCAACAGTTCGTTCGACAAGACGTATGGAATCACCGAAGACTCGGAAGGCAAACTTCCGGACCTCAAGTCGGGCAAGATGCCTTTGGTCTATACCCTGAACTGGAATGGTAACTTTAATGAGGTGTTCAAGACCCGCTGGTCGGCTTCCGTCATGAGTGAAGCCAAAGGCAAGAACCTCTATTATTATGCAGTGGGCAACGAACTGAATCTGGATAAGTTCAATATGTTCGTCGATTTCATGTATTCGCAGGAAGGCATCGACCGTAACGGTACCATCACCGGGATTGTAGGCAATGCCGGCGGACACAATGCTTTCAACGCCGGCTACTTGTCGGTAGTGACCAAGCTCAATTACCGTTTCCTCCCCAAGTGGAATGCTTTCGTGAAAGGCATGTACGAAACGGCCTCCGTCACCAAAGCAGCCGACGGCATTGAAAAAGGTAACTACCGTACTTCCTGGGGCTACCTGGCGGGGGTAGAGTTTTATCCAATGAAGACTAATTTGCACTTCTTCCTGACCTACGTAGGGCGTTCATACGACTTCACACATCGTGCCAAAGTACTGGGACAGGAGAATTACAGTACTAACCGATTGTCTTTAGGCTTCATCTACCAACTGCCGATGTTCTGACCTGAAATAAAATAGTCCCGATAAACCGGATGGTTTATCGGGACTATTTTATTATTTTCAATCAATTCGTTCGTATCAATACTCCTCCTCGTTAAAGAAGAAGTCCTCTTTACTGGGGTAATCCGGCCAAATATCTTCTATGCTTTCATAGATTTCGCCTTCATCTTCCATTTCCTGAAGGTTTTCAATCACTTCAAGAGGAGCACCCGACCGCATGGCATAATCAATCAGTTCATCCTTAGTTGCCGGCCAAGGAGCATCTTCCAGTTTAGATGCTAATTCCAATGTCCAATACATAAGCTTTCGTATTTAAAATGTGAATATTAATCCTACTCTCTATTTTTCGGCAAAAGTATAATAAAATATTTCACTTGCAACTATTATTCCAAAATATTTCGTCTTTTCCTTCATTAAAATTCATTTTACGGGACAAGACAAATAAATAATCCGATAAACGGTTGATATAGGCCAGTAAATCGGCTGAGATTGTACAGCTTTCGGATAATGCAAGAATCCGGCGTTCGGCCCTCCGGCAAACGGTACGGCAAACGTGGCAAACCGCAGAGCCACGACTCCCTCCCGGAATAATAAAAGAATGTAAAGGTGGAAGAATTTCGTCGGCGGCATCGATTTCGCGCTCAATGGCTTCCACCTCAGCGGGAGTAATAATACTGACATCATTCAATTGCACCTTCTCCTGATCAGTGGCCAGATGCGACCCGATGGCAAACAATTTATCCTGCACGGACTGCACAAAATTCAAATCATGCTCGTCCATCAAATAAGTTGCCAGCAAGCCCAGATTCGAATTCAGTTCATCGACCGTTCCATACGCTTCCAGACGGATATGGGTTTTCGGAACACGCGTCCCGCCTATCAGGCCGGTCGTTCCCTTATCACCCGTTTTTGTATATACAAGACTCTTTTTCATAATGATAGTATGTTTATTATTTCTGTAAAGGTTAACACATCAAAGGATTCAGAAGTTGACGAGATAGTGCTGTTTTATCTTGGTACGGTCGAAAAAGACAATTCCCAAATCATACAAATCGAATGTAATGCCTGTCCGGTCGTCCTGCTGTATCTTTTTCCAGAGTGCTTTCATCTTCTTCGTATAGCGGATGCCCTCAATAACAAAGAGTCCTCGTCCGGTGGTTCTCGATGCACAAAGGTCAAACACCTGCTCCACAAACTCCTCATTCCGATAATGGTGCAAATACAAAAAATCGACAGGCGTATCTTTCTCCAGAAAGAGCTCCGACAAATCGGAAGCACCCACATAATCGGCTTTAGCATGTCCGGCCTGCAAATACAAAGACGATGCCGATAATGTTCCGGCATCCACAATCGTATCGGGCTGAATATAGTTGACCAGCCGAAACAGCAACCGGTTCACCTTCTTCGATTCATGCTTCCATTTCCTACCGGAGTTTGCCGACATTTTTTTCTGTTCGGCTTCCAACGAACTGTAGGCATAGTAAGGGGTACGCTCATAAATGACGTTGGTTATCAAGTCGAAAGCAAATGGTGAATGAACCCCATATCCACAACGGTGGCGAAAGCGGGCCAACCAGATAAAAGGACGTTTCAAAAGAAAAAATCCGTTCATAATAAATTGAAATATATCGCGTTCAACGCACAAAGATATATAAAACCATTTGAGAAGTAAAGTGTTATATGCAAGTAATTAAAAACCTAAACCTGGAGATTTATGAAGAAGTTAATGTTACTGTCCCTTTTGAGTACCTTTATATTTTACAGTTGCTCGGATGATGATTCATGCACAACCTGTAAGGAAGATAATGGAAATTTGGTCACCCCCGATTTGAGCGTTACCCTATCCGATACACAGAGTCCGATGACGGGTGTATTGGAAGCCTACCCTTGCCAGGCAGGAGGTGCCATTTATTACGGCAATTATATCGAAGGCAAACTGACCCCCTTTCCGGGAATGTATTACCTCCAGAACGGAGAGATCTATGGAGATAAGAACAGGGAAATATCTCTCCCGGTGGGCACTTACAACATGATATACTGGGGTACTCCGAAATATGAAGAGCCGATTTACAGCACCCCGGTCGTCGTCGACCCCCAAATCACTATCGGAGGAGACCTTTCACAACAGTATTTCGGGCTCCGGAAAGTTTCGGCGGATACGACCTATTATCCGGTATTCGACTTAGTGTATACAGTGAAACCGGCACATATCGGCACGGAAGAACTGAGTGCAGCCATGCAACGTGTTGTAGCCGGGCTGAAAGTAATCGTCAAAAACAAAAACAACGGTATCCTAAGTTCCAGTATTGCCGGCATGGAAGTACATGTAGGAGGCATTGCCGAGAAGCTGAACATGTATACAGCCGCTCCGGTCAACCAAACCAAAACAGTATCTTTCCCGCTTGTACTGTCGGCAGACGGCACACAGATGAGCAATGCCACGGTCATGCTTTTTCCATCATCCGCCAAACCAATGTTCAAGCTGATCATCAAGCTTAAAAACGGAAATACCAAAGTCTACCAACAACCACTCAATGCTCCGTTAAAAGCTAATAACAAGTTGACTCTGACATTAACCTTGGGTGATATCTTCTCGGAAGAAACTTCCGGGGGATTCACCATCGATAACTGGCAAGAAGAGAACGAAACAATAGATATACCGACACTGGAATAACCATCAGACTGGCTTCACCGGCATCCGGACTCCACCCGATTGGAGATCAGACTGATCGCTCTTTTAGCGTACATTCATGCCGGACCTACCAAAAAACCGGAAACCTCCTCACGGAGCCTTCCGGTGTAACACTAAAAGTACCGGGCAGGCAGAAGCACTAGGTAAAACTCCCGCCTGCATGTGTTCCGGTATGTCTTCCCTAACCGATGCCGAGCGTTTTCCGTGCCTCGGTTTGTTGATTTTCGCTTAGTTTGTTCTGATAGGCTTCGTACAGATAGTTTCCTACGGGACTGCCGGCATGTTTCACAATCTGTTCCAGCACGAATCCGCCGAAAGCCTCTTTAATTTCATTTATCTCTTTCCCGGTAAAGTCCCGCCCTCTGAATTCGTCGAGAGCCATCAAGGTTTGCATCATCTCCTCGTTCAGTCCGGTTCCTTCCACCAGTACGATATCTCCTATTTTTGCGTTGATCTCTCCCGGTTCCAAAACCACGGGCAGAGTAACGGGAAAGCGGTCACTGTCATTCTCCTGAATAAAGAGCTCCCTCACTTGCGGGGCAGTCACTTTTCCATTGAACACAAAGCGTCCTTCACTGACTATAGTGCTGTCATATCTCACCACACCTTCCATAGCGTCCCGCAAATAAATCGTCCTGCCTTCCAATTTCTCGTTAGTCACCACCCCTCTGAGGTGGTAGGCCCCCTCTTTAGGCGTATGATTACAGGCTCCCATGATGAGGCCCATCAGTAAGACCCCTGTCAAATTCCTTTTCATCTTCTTTATCATCCTATAAGTTATAAAAAATCACCCCATACGTACCCGAGGGCAGAACGGGGTGATCTTTTCGTAATATTCTGGACTTATTTAAAATCTAAATCCGAGTTTCAGGTTGGGCAACGCAAACAAGTTGATGTTGTGATGCCCCACCTTGTAGGCCGACATGCCTTTGGGGCATATCTGAATCATATCGTAGCGGTAAGCTACCGGCTGAACTTCAAATCCCAAAATCAGTCCCTTACCAAGGCTGTATTCGATACCCGCTACAGAGGCTGCGCGCAGTCCGAATATCTGCCCGGTCCGGGTGTTAGGGATATAGACTTCTAACGGAGTGCCGTTGACATCGCTGCCATCGACTACCGCCGCATTGTCCTGCGAGTTCGGGTTTTCACTCGGGTTCAAGTCAGTTCCTCCGGGCGCGTCAGCATCGTCTGTACTCATGTCCGGATCCTCGACCATAATTCCCGTATAAGGAGTTGTTGTCTGGATTCGTCCCATTTGCCAACCTAAAAGCCCACCTACGTACAGATTGATACGTTCGTTCTTTGTATTGAAATAATAGTTTGATCCAATATTGATCGACCAATTGTTCTTGATTTTTCCTTCCAGGTATTGTTTTGCCGGAATTTGCATATCTTGAACGGTTCTGTCTCCCTCAATATAATCTTTCTTGGGCGTAACACCAATATTCATGCTGAACATCAGGTTGATGTCCCAACGGTCAGTCAGAAAATACTTTCCCTGAACACCTATGATATTAACCAAACTGTTATTATTCAAATCTCCTAAAGTGAGGTAGTAGGCCGGATCTGCCGACTGGTGTCCGCTTCCGTTTCCTATTCCTATGTTCGGTGCCAAGGCACTCTTCCCATCCCAGTATCTGGGCAGCAGATAGTCTTCCGTACTGTTGTTGAACATCTGCGAACTACCGAATACCATGGAAACCTGCCACTGACCTTTTTTAGGAGCAAACGACGCATCATCGCTGCTGCTGTATTGCTGCGCCGAGAGTGGCGCAACAGTACATACAGACAGAAGGATTATGCATAGTTTCTTTATCATACTATTTTTCTTTAGAGTTTTTTATTATTCAGCTGCATAAGCATCCAAAAGTTTCTTCAGTGTAGCGTTCAGGCGATCAACCTCAGCCTGTATGAAAGCAACTTCCTGTTCTGCATTCGTAATAGCAGCTTGTAAATCAGACTCGAATCTGTTCTTATCGTCTTTACCCAAAGTCTGGTAAGCTTCAAGTTTTCCTTCAGCGGTAGCAACGGCATCTTTAGCTATCGCGATCTTGCTTTCCTGGTCGGAAATCAATTTCTCAATAGTACCTTTGACTGTTTCGAAGCTATGGTTCACCGGATCGTAAGTTACATAAGTAACCTGTCCACCATTATTTATAGCATTCTTGATTGTTGTCATTAAACTGTTTAATGCCTGAATTTGGCAAGCAGAAGAATTGCTGACAGAATAAGGATTACCGTTACTCATATTCTGAGTATAGTCAAGTAATTTCACTTCCAGTTCAGCTTTCCAGATAGCATCTTGCTTGTCGGCGATACCGGCTTGCAGTGTGGCTATATTGTCTGCTATCGGTTTCTTGGCATCATCAAATTTCTTCAGATCGGCTGTCAGGCTGTTGTCTAAAGCAATCCATTTCTCGATATTGGTAAAGATAGCCACATTTTCCATAGCTGTTGTATACAGGTAATAGCTGCATGTATTGTTTCCGGCTTCTACGTCTTCCGGAAGGTAGTATTTGTCACCTACTTTCTTCGGCTCAACAATACTGCTCAAGGCATCATCTGTTCCAAACAATGTCTTGGAAGCAAGAATCAGTTTTTGGGTAGCTCCGTCGAAATCAGAAAGAGCATTGTTGGAGAAACTAGTCACCAACTGCTGGCTACCTAATATCCAACTATTACTATTACTATTACTCATAGAATTATTAAAGCTACTAAGTGTCACTTGATTGCCTGTCGGAGTTTCGCTATCGTCAACGATTGTGACATTATAAAGTCTGATTTCTTTATTATCTACGTTGTATATTTTTCCCGTTGCTCCGTCCACAGCGTCTCTCAACTGTCCGTAAGCTTTCAAGTCGGCGAGCAATGCGTTGGCTTTATCCTTAGTCTGTTCGGCGGAAGCTAATACTCTATAAGCATCTACTTTTGCGACGATAGCATCGTAAGTGGTAGTCTGCTGATAGTTCTTATAATTAGTTAGCGCTGTCATATAAGCCTTGTAAGCATCCATCCATTCGGTAGAGTCTTTCTTGAAGATGGCATATTTATCTGCTTTATCGATAGCCATTCTGGCCAGCTCACCTTTGGCTTTAGCTATTTCGGCATCGGTAGGTTGAATATTGCTGTTATTTCTATTGGAGGAGAATACACGCTCATAAGCAACATTAAATAAGTTAATATAACCATAAGAGAAAAGCTGACTGCCTCGCCATATGTTTGCAATTTTAATACATTCTAGCATTTGACTCGCCTCGTCATAATTACTTAATGACAAGCCAGACAGATTCAAATCAGCGATCATCGTATATTCGCCCGTTACATTATCCTGTTTGAATACTTTGTTGAACTCATCAGATGTTAAAACGCTGCTTTCTTGAACAAATCCGGCCAGATCATTCTGCAATGCTGCGTCTACCACCGGTATGGTGAAGCTTTTATCTTTCGTATTCAACTTGGCTTTCTCTCTTTCAATATCGGCAAGTACCGGCTGAATCTCCGCTGTTTGCTTAGCAATAGCCTCACTCTTCGCTACCACATCAGCATTGACTGCGGCAATCTGCTTAGAGATCTCCGCCAGTTTCGTGTTCCATTCCGAGGTCGGAGTAGCGGCAAAGGTCTTCATATCTTCCAATACCTTTTCTTGGGTAGCAAGGGCTGCTTTGGCTTCGTCAATACCTGCATTCAGTTTGTCTTCCAGGTATTTGTTATCTGAAAGGAAGTCCAACAAATCACTTTTGGCTTTTAGCAAGCGGGCATTAGAATCTTTGAGGTAATCTAATGCTCCATAAGTGTGCAATTCTCCTTCAGTAATGCCTGCTAAAGCTTCTTTTACGTCCTTGATAGCTTCACCGAACGCTTCGTCTTTTGCAGTAACCATTGCCACTTCTAATGCAGCCAATGACTCTTGAAGGTCTGCGTTAGTATCAGCTTCTTTCTTCTGGATAGCCAGCAGTTGTTCTTTTAGTGAAGCAGCCAGTGTGTCCTGACGCGCCTGGAGAGAGTCTTTCACCCAAGCAGCAGAAGCCTGTTCTTTTTCGAGAGCCACTTTCTTTAATTCCAGGTTCACTTTGTCAGATTCTAAAGACACCTGTTCTCTTTCAATTTTCACTCTTTGGATTTCGGTTAATACGGTTTCAAAAGCAGCCTTTGCCTTAATGAATTCCGCTTTCGCTCCGCGAAGTTGTTCGATTCCCGCCGGTTCATCGTTATCGATACATCCGGTGAATGTTGTAGTTGCTCCTCCCACTAAGAGCGCAGCTACGAGATAAGTCCATTTTCTCATACCTCTGTTTTTAAGTGTTAATAAAAAAAATGTTATGTAAGTAAATCAATGTTTTCTCTTGCCGATGACGGCCTTGCCTCTATCTTATGTAATACCTCTATCTACAGTTACTTTGTAGGTAACCCCAAACAGACTATTGAAGGATGCAAATGGCGTTTTGCCAAAAGGAATAGCAGTAAAAGGGAATCCTTATTTATAATAAGGTATAAAAAAGAATAGTTCTTTGTTTCTGTGTGAAGCAAGGAAGGGAGAAGTATGCAATTCTCTGGATAACTTCCCAACAAGCCGAAGTCTGTAGAAGCTATTATCTGTCTATGAATGAATTATTTTCTCTCTGTCTTTGAAAAAGATGTTTTTTAATTTGCTTTTTTGTGAAAAATGGTTTATGTTTGTCGGACACTTACAATAAAGTTACCTACAAAGTAACTCCACAGAAATCAGCACTTTATCCCTCAAAAGATCGTTTGGCATAACCGATAATACTTAAATTTGTTTCATCCAGTTTCTTTATATTGAATGGTTTCAGATAAGTCTCTGTTACTTTGATAGACGAGTGCCCCATCGCCTCCCGGATAATACCCGGGTGCACTTCCAAATAATAGGCTAAAGTGGCCCAGGTATGGCGGGCTGTATATGAAGTCAATTCGGTAGTCAGTCCCAACAGTTCTCCCAATTTTGTCAGTTGATAATTGAAGATGCGCAATGCCTGCTGATACTCCCGATAGATGGTATCCTCTCCTCCCTCTGCACTCAGAATAGGGAATAAATAGGGAGACTCCGTAGTAGTATCCATATATTCCCGAATGATATTCATGGCATCTTTAGTAACTGTAATGGTGATCTGACGTCCGGTTTTCCTGCGATGATAGGTCAGGATATTCCCATTCAGGTCCTTCTTTTGTATATAAGCCAAGTCAACAAAAGGAAGCCCCCTTAAAAGAAACATCAGCACGAACAGGTGATGAGTTTTCTGCAATAGTTCCGATTGCTTCCGGGTGCACTTCGTGTCGAGCAACTGCCCCATTTCTTCGGCTTTCAAAGCTCGTTTGATATCAGCCTGAGTACCGGTATATACAGCTTTGAACAGATGTGGCACGTGAGGTGCCAGACGCCGGTCGACCGCCCGGTTATAGACAGCCCTGAGCACCCGCATATAAGTAGACACCGTGTTCCAGCTGTTTCCCCGCCGTCTGAGAAACCGTTCGAACTGCTTCAATAACTCAGGTCTTACTCTTTTGAACGGAATGTCGTGTGCTTTCAGAAAAGCAGAAAGGGCATTTCTGCTCGCTTGATAAATGTGAGCCGTACCTAATGCATATTCCGCTTTTCGCTCTTCAATCATGCGATCCATAAAACGGATTAAATCTTTTTCTTTCATCTTATTTTTGTTTTACCTAGTTTATCCGATCAAGATATTGATTTTCGTACACAAAGAAAAATTATCCGCAGGGTTTGTATGTAACCACAGTACTACGATTGAGTACGTTTTATTATAGTCTCATTCGATATACTTTCCTAATATTGCCATCACGAATCATTAATCGAATTATGGCATGAACACAAAATCAAAACAACCCTTACTATCGTTCCCGAAACCCAAGTTTACAACAGGAATGATAAGGTTGAGCATCACCTTGCTCTTTTCCACTCTATGCATTGGTTCATTTGGACAGAAGAAGTCATCGATCACCGTAGAAACCCTCTTGGAAGAGATGACTTCATACGATGAAATGACCCGCTATCCCGCCCTGCCCTACCGCAGCATGCAGCAGAGCAGTTACGATCGCAGATCCGTTTCTCCCGATCGGCCCGGCTGGTTTGCCAATGACGATGGCGAAGGATTTATCCGCCTTGAAGAACACAACGGACGGAAAGAAAAAGTTCTTTTCGAAGACGAAGGTCCCGGCGCCATTACCCGTATATGGCTCACGACCTTTGGCAGCATACATACAATCTTGCGTTTCTACTTTGACGGAAAAGACGAACCGGGCTGGGTGGTGCCCTCTTATGATCTCCAAAAGTTCGGTGTACGAGGACTCAAGAAAGGATTAATCGAACCGGACGATAAATGGATCAGGGGCAGCCTGATTTATCTACCTATCACTTATGCCGACGGTTGCAAAGTAACCATGGAGGAACTCACTCCCGAACGGACAAACAGACATTTTCTATTCAACTACCGCAAATATCCTACAGGCACTCCGGTCGAAACCTTCTCCCGGAAAGTTGCAGAACGTATCCCTCAATCGGTCGAAAAGACATCGGCTACATTGTATAGAAATATAGATAAGGGGTTTGATCCACAGGCCCGCTATGGAAAAGGTGCACTGATCCACCGGCAAAATCTGTCATTAAACAAAGGAGAAAAGCAGCAACTAAACCTCCACAAAGGGAAAAGAGCGATCAGCCTTCTCCAATTCAACGTGAAAACGGATCCGGATCTAAAACCCGGAACAGATGATTTCGCCCGGTTGATGCGCAGTCTGATCATATCCATAAGCTTCGACGGACAGCAAACCGTATGGGCACCATTATCCGATTTTGCAGGCTCCGGTATGGGAGCATTTGCATCTCGGAGTTTTTTCTTCTATTCTGATGGTAAAGGAATCGTTTGCAGTAAATGGCTGATGCCCTATCGACAGAATTGTGAGATCTCTGTTTTAAACCTCTCACCCTACAAAACCGATGTACATATCGATATTGTATCACAACCTTACAAGTGGGACAACCGTTCCCTCTATTTCCATACAGTCTGGAAACAAGAGCGCGGACTGCCCGTTGTCACTTGGATGGAACATGAAAAATGCATGGACTGGAATTTCACCACTATCTCCGGCAGAGGAGTCTATCGAGGAGACCTGCTGTCTCTTTTCAATCATACGACAGAGTGGTATGGAGAAGGCGATGAAAAAATAACAGTAGATCACGAAGCGTTTCCCTCCCATTTCGGGACAGGTACCGAAGACTATTACAGCTTCGACGGATACTTTAAAAGCCAGACTCCATTTGCCGGACAGCCCCGACAAGATATGAAGGACTTTTATGGTTATAACAGTTTCTTCAGAGTCAGATGTTTGGACGGCATACCTTTCAACCAGCAACTAAAATTCGATTTTGAATTACTAGGTTGGGGAAATGGCACAGTAGACTATTCCTCGACTGTATTCTGGTATGGAGACTTAAACTCTCAGGCAGCGGGTTCTTCCGGTATAGAAGAAATAGAAGCAGGTTTGCTACCCACCCCACCCAGTCCCCCGTCTGTAGCATAGCCAATGCTATCGACTTCTGCCAAATCCAACCAACCTCCAAATCTGAAAGGCTGCGTTATGACAGACAAAGGCTCAGCGGACATCCGGGCAAGTGGAATTTAAAAGACCATCTGGTGTGTCATGGCGGTAAAAAAGGTGACTACATCGAATTCGAATTCTCCGGTTTTGAGGACCATGAATACAGTTTGAATCTATTCTGTACCAAAGCAGCCGATTATGGTAATATAAAGTTTTACGTAAATCGTCAGGAAAACGGTAAACAGCTGGACTGTTACAGCCAGGAAGTCGAGGCCACAGGTGCCATAAACCTCGGAATGCACAAACCCATAGATGGTAAGTTTATCCTAAGGATAGAATTGACCGGACAGAATGCATTATCTACAAGTACTTTATTCGGACTGGATTGTATACGGATTGAATAGTTTAAACTTTCATGATCGATAATAGGGTCAGGAGAGGAATGGCCTATCTACTTTTCTCCCCTGATCCCATTTTCAAACTTATCCTAAAATATCAGGTTTGGTTTTTATTCAGTAACCGACGTGATTATTTCCTCACTGAATGCCACGCTATTTGCAAAGACATGATTCACCAATCTACTTTGCGCTTCATTGGCTTTCTCTGTAAACAGTGATAATTTGTCTATATTAGAATTTATTAATTCCTCGCAATGCTTATCAATATTATTTTTATCACTCTTAATCCAATTGATCATATCTTCAAAATCCCAATAATAGTGCCCGATAAGATTATTTTTTCCATGATCATCATCATTCAGAATAGCTACGATTATGCTCTCAATCTCTTCACAAGACCCTTTCAGAGAAGAAATATCTTTAGAAAAAATGGCTTTACCTATCGACTCAAAATATACCCATAAGAAACTTCCATTCGTCGCTACAAATTTATCTTTGAGGTGTTCTCCTTCTTTCACATAATGGTCGAACAGCTTTTCCTGACAAGTCAAAATAGACAGTTCAAGTAAATAAAAGATCACATCATGCCCATTGTTTTCCCAATCTCTATGTTCCAGATATAGCTTCCATAAGCATTCGGCCATTTTCATGGCACTCTTAAAATCATCCTTATCGTAGTACAAATAGATAAGTTCCCGATAAGCATCATAAATCAATCCATGATTTTCATTATTAACCAATAAGTGCTTAACAACTTCATAATAGTTTAAGATAGCTTCATCAATATATCCTCGATCTGCATTCGCACGCCCCCGCCAGAAAGCAATTTCTCCCAAGGTATAACAACAGAATTTTTTGCCGTTTATCTTCCTTTTACATTCATAGTTATCTTTATTTCTGCACCTGAGGCACTCTATAGCTTCATCCAGATAATTGACGGCAAGAGAATACTCTCTCTTTTTTATATTCTCTTTTGCAGCAGCTACACAATTCCTGGTGGAGAGAATGTTTTCACTAACAGGGACTTTTACATCATTTGCATTCAGAGAATAGCCCGAAAAATCATGAAACACCGTTTCGGCACTTATACCAAAAAAATGTTCTAACTCTTCCCTAATCTCTTTTTTCTTTTCATTTGGAATAAGAATCGTACCAAATTTAAGGTTATCATCCTTAGGATCGGAAACTGTGGGAAAAGCTCGCAAGCCAAATAAGAAAACACTGTTTTGCTTCATGATACGACTATTCAGACAGGGTGGTTCCCACAGCCAGAAACAAGGCTCAGCCTTATTTTGATTTCTAGTTTGTAAACTGAAATCGAGTCCTTTCAACAATTTTTGAATACTGCTTTTTTCATCCTCCCCATTGCAATAATTAATCAACCTGAAGTTTGTAGGCTGTCCAAGATCCAACCAAACTAATTTACCATCCGCATCTTCCTTTGGAGAAGTAGCAAACCAAAGCGCAATCAAGAAGTTAGTAGTAAAGTCCGTCAGACAAGTGGCTCCACCTAAATGCTGGATTTCTGCAAGAATCTCTAAATCGGAAAGTTCGGTTTGCAGATCCAATTTGCCATATCCCATTTTTCTGGCATTCGACACTAAATTGACATGGTAACGAATAAAATCATTTTGCTTATTCAACTCCTTTAATCGCCGTCCAGCACTAGATAACACGTGGTATTTTTCATCAGACACCCCTCTGAAAATGAACTTTCCCGGAACATAAGGTTTCGGATCCGCTTCAAGCTTTTCCATTCCTTTCTGAACTTCCTTAAACTTTCTAAAACAGGAGGCCACATCATTTATTTCCAACACTTTCTCCTCATCCTTAGGCAGCATATTCTTTTCCATAATAAACAGTTTTAGTTATAGATTCAAGATCATTATCCCCATAAATATTCCTCAGCATTCTTCATCAATTTCCAAAAAGTAGTTTCGCCCATACAGGAACGTATATTGATGCTGAACCATCGCTCATTCCTGCTCAAATGAGCCATGTAATAATCCGACCCAAACAGCATCTTATCTCCTATCTGATAAGACGATTTTTTATTAACATCATACACATCTTGGGCATAAACATGAAACAAAGCCATCAAATCAGAATTTCCACCACTATATGACATATCGGCATATACCCCCTTATATTTCCTTATCAGTTGGGTGATACATGCAAACCAATTTTCTTTTTGATTGTCACCGTCTTTATAGAATCTAATGCATTCTTTATCCCCTCCAAAATGCGCAAAACAGACTTTCACATCAGGATGTTTCTCCAATATCGACAAAAAATTAGCAGGATCTGAGAAACGATTGCAATATTGCGTTCCCATCTTTTTATTATATACCGCACCATCTTTACTGCAATGTACCATTACTGGAATCTTTTTTTGTTCAATCCAATCCCATAATTCGTCCAAACGTTCATCCTGAGGATAATATCCCAATGCCGGATACAACTTTACACCACAGAATCCTTTATTTTCGATATAATCTTTCACTATCTCAGCAATATCAGGCCGTCTCGGATCTACACAGATAAATGGAAAGATCCGCTCTTTCCATTCCGGAGACGCCACAATCCTCGCTACTTCATCCAATTGTTCCATAAACCCATATCCTTTACGGCACTTGCCAGCTTCCATATACTCAAAGTCAATCGTATGAATGGCAAAACAAGCATCAGATGGATAATAATCTGTAAGCTCTCTCAAAATTTCGAGTTGGTCACAGCGAGTTCCCCGTTCTAAAAACGCCGCTATTTTTTCAGGCAATACTTTGTTTAAAAGTTCAGGTGCGTATTTATGAATCCATAAAATAACATTCATAAATGGAATGAATTTGAGTGGCACATGGTTGAATGTAAAAACATGTGTGTGGACATTAATAAACCTCATAATACAGATTTTTGTTAACACTCAGTGCTGTATTGAAAATTCTAATTAAAATTCAAACAGCGAATTATCCAAATATAAAACTTATTTTTCTAACAAAAAATCCTCAAAAATCCATTTAGCAACTATACATCAAAATTTAAGGGTTATATTGTCAAAAGAAGCGATTATATCGCAATAAATACTTATACATGTTCATTCTTCCGGCTATCAACTAACCGATAATCTTCTTGAAGTCAGATATAGTGACGTTTCTCCTTACAACTCCACCACACAATAGAAATTCCCATTTTTCATTTTCTTGCAAGGCACTCCCAATTTACGAAGTATTCTGCCAAAATGCACGATCTTCGTAGCCGACAGCTTAAAGCCACTCTTCTTTTGTATGCGCCCCAAAATATCGACGGCGAGCAACGTTTCACACTTCTCTCCCTCACGGGCCGAACGGAAGTACTGTTGGAAGAGCTGTTCAACCGGAGTCTGTAGCTCGAACTCCTGATTGTTCTCCACCAGAATAGCCTCTTCTTCGGAAGAGAAATGAGAACGTTCGCCATCACGAAGCTCTTGCACAGCCTGCGCATAAAGTTGCGGATAGTTGATGACGGCATCATTACGGATCTTGCCGGTGATATTGATGCAAATGAAACGGCGACTCCCCGAAGGGTCGGACAGCAGATCACTGTGATTGCTGGTCGCTATGAACGAGGCATAACGCTTCAACTCGCTGACAGCCGATTCGTTAGGCTTGCGCACATTGAGCACCGGCTTTTGGAGTATATGCTTCAGAAAACCCTGATGATTGGCACTCACCTGATCGAACTCGTCCATATTGATCAGCATGAAGCGATTGAGATAAAGCTCGGCATCACGCTTCCGGCTAAAGTCGATGCTGTCGGTATAATAGGCTCTCAAGTCGGGCGGCAGGAGATTGCGGCAGTAAGTGGACTTACCACATCCCTGCGCACCGATCAACAAGGGTGAAACGGAGTTGGCATACTGCTTGTCATTCCCTTTCCAGTGCGCCACCATCGACAAGAACCAACGATGAAAAAAATCGGGCCAATGCGAATTGTCGCAAGGCACGTAGCTGGCTAACGCCCGGATGCGGTCTTTCCCATCCCAACGGGGCAAACTATACAAAAAATCGGTAATAGGTGAATAAATCGGGACACGCTCTGAATTAATCCAACGTTTCACATCCCTGTCCCAGAGTTCAAGCCCCTCGCTGATAGCATTAACAGCAATGGTATTTAGCACCCGGTCGGTCACCGGACGGAAATTGAAACAAAACGTTTTGCGTTCACGATATTCTACCACTCCCGCCAAGGTGTTATAACGAAATTCATAACGCCTGCCCATAAACTCATCGGTACGTACCGCCATGGTCTGCTTGGGGGAGATGCAAGGATTGCTGCCAAAGCGCTTCTCAACCGTATACACATTGTGAACCGTTTCGCGAACCAATATCTCGGGCACTTTACCCCGGAAATGGATTAATGTCCACCCCACCACCTCTTCTTCGGGAATGCCTGAACGAAAACAATTCCGAGTCAGTTCCACAATCAGGAGTTTAGAACCCTCCTCGCGGTCGCAATCTACCGCATTCAGAGCTTCGTACAGCGAGGTTTCAAATAAAGTCGAAATAATTTCGCTCCGTTCGTAACCGGGCATCATGCGTTGCAATGGGTCGGTTTCCGCCTCCACCGTCTCCCGATAAGTGACTTCTTCGGGCATCGACAGGGGCTGTTCCAGACGAATCGGATAAACATCGGGATTGAAAAAGAGTCCCGGATCGAACGAATAACGGCAGCTTTGCTCCGGTACCGGATTCTCAAGAGTGATGTCACGATGCTCCGGCAAGAGTTGTCCCCTGTAGAAGTTCACCGCCCACTGATAGGCATGGGCATGGAAAAGCCTTGCCTCCTCTACGGTTGCGGGCAACGAACCGTCCGGCCGCAAGAAAGGAACAAGTATCTTTACACTCCGCCCACTCGATCCGACAAAAGTGATCATCGTCTGAGGCAGTCCCGCCAGCTTATCACGCAAGCGGACAGCTTCATCAAATCCTGCCAATCCCCTCACATTCAAGAGTATCAACCCATGATAGGCTTTCATCACCGAAACTTCTTCCTTTCTGCCCATCTCTACCGAAAAGTAAATCCGAGGTAGCTTGTCTACCGCCATAATATGCCCACTACCCCCGGCAAACTTCAATGCCCGCCGCAAAGCAGTCACCGGAGAGGTTTTTGTTTCGGTTTTCATATTTTCCAACACGGTTTCAAGTTTCACCGTACGCTGCACTATAAGGGTTTCATCCTTTCGGATGAGGGTTATTTTCATGGTCTTTCCAGTTTTTGATCTGATGGTAAAGATACTCTTTCTTTCTGGGTAAAGCAAGGATATCAGTCAAGAATAAATCAAATATATTTAGTTGAAAACAAAGAGCCATTTACTTGCTTTGACGATAAATATTATGTATCTTTATAGGAACATTATCTAAGCCCGCATGCCCAAACCCATGAGCCCGCGTGCCCGGGCTGACGGGCCTGCATACCCGGGCTTATGAGCCCAGGCATGCGGGCTCAGATGAAGAGTTCGGGAAAAGGACTAAAAGAAGGAAGAAAAACTAAATAAGTAAATAACTATCAACAACTAAAGGACAAACAGATTATGGCAGCACGTTATGATTTCAGAGAAGTCCCTTCGAAGAAAGGGAATGGAGAAGAACCTAAGCTTTACCCTCACATCGTTTCGGGTGGAACCATCCGGACACGCACCATCCTGGAAGAGATCTCGGAAGCCTCCACCTTTACGGTAGGCGACCTGGAAGGGGTACTTTGTGCCTTGACCGAGAAGATTTCCAAATATCTGGTAGACGGATATCATGTAGAGTTGGGCAAAATCGGTTATTTCTCGGCCAGCCTGAAGGCAACACATCCGGTGAAAGACAAAAAAGAGATTCGGGCCCAATCCATTTACTTCGATAACGTTAACTTCAGGGCTTCGATGTGGTTTCGCAGGCACACCAGCGGCTACGTGGAGCGTGCAGGCAAATACGGTTCGCGAAGCTCGTCGCAGCTCAGCGAAGAAGAAAAGCTTTTTCGACTGGAAAGGTATCTAAATGAAAATGCTTTTATCACCCGTTCGGACTACACCCGGCTGACGGGACGACTGAAAAATAAAGCGTTGGAAGATTTGAATCATTTTGTATCTCAGGGAGTTATCGAACGAAGAGGACGAGGAAGCCTATTGGTATTCATCAAAAAAACACCTTCAAAAGAGGAAATTTAACGGGTGGAAGATGGAAGATGAGGGTGGAAGATAAACGGCTAAAAAACCGCATCTTTCACCCTATTAATTTACTGTACACCAACACATTACTTCAAAAAGGTGGAAGATGGAAGATCGAAATGAATTTTTCGTATGAGAGGAGGATTCTTTTCATGAAACTGCCGAACTTCGGTTCCTCTTTTATAAGCTCTGTACACTCAACGTCGGTATCTTCCATAGAGGACAACATCCCCGTAAGACTCTCCTCTATTGACTCAAAAAGTTTCGATTGCTCGGAAATGCATTCATTCGACAACTCAATCTGCTTTTCCAACAAACTGATCTTTTCCAATGCATTGACATACTGTTTTGCTATTATTTCGATATTTTCAAAGGTAACAGCGCAACCATACTCCTTTCCTGATTCGGCAGGAAGACTATGCGATTCTATAAAATAACACACACTATCATCATTCAATAGCAAAGTATGATTTATGTAGGTAAAAGTTATTTCGGGAAGTTCAGACCAAGAAAGAATATCCTTTATTGTGGTCTCGTATTTTTCAGCAGCTTGCCGTAAAGTAATCCAATTAGCCATACAAGAAAAAGGTTAAAGTTAAATCATCTCCCCTGTACGGTTTTTTGAATGTAATTATATGAAAAGGTACGGGGCATTACTCAATCCCTAAGGTAAGGTATGTGGCGCACCCCTAGCACAAGGACGAGTAAGCCCGTACCAATACAGATACAGGCTACGCTCATCCGGATGCTAGATTTCAATTGCCACATTTTCACCTTACCGGAGGAGGGCATGATATATAGAATATGACCATGCCAATTTTGTTGTTCTGCAAAGATAGATTTTTTTCAGCAGAAACAACATATATCAATGAATGTTTTTAAACTTCACTAAAAATCTTTAGAATGATTCGTTTACCACAAACTGCCTGATCTGGCAGGACGTACCCTTACTCTGCGGATGATGGTCTTTCGACATCCGAAGAGTCAGGCGATGTTTTCCCATCGGTAACTCCGTATCGAACATATACACCCAAGGGATATACAGTCCGCCACTCCAGGCTGTAAACGTATCCAACTTTTTGAATGGGCCACCATCGACACTATATTCCAGTATCCCGGCAGCCGGACCACTCACACAAAAGATACCGACAGCAGTCCCTTCAAAGTCAAGTGTTAACTTCGCTCCGGGACGATTGGTCTCAAGCATAGGTACGTCGACAAAGCCCGGACGCGTTTCGGCAGCAAGCCGGGGAGTCCATGGAGCAACCAACTGCCAACCTTTACCTATATGGGCTTGCCGGATATCGACCAATCTGCCATTTGTATAACTATATGCATCCAGTGGCACGGCAGGAAGAGCATGAGGCTTGGCAGCATCTTTGGCAGTAGCGCAAGGGGCATACATTTCATCGAGTACCTTGTTTATGGTAGCTGCATAATAGGCATGTCCCAAAAGGTTGGGATGTGTGCCGCCAAACTGTTCCCATGTGAATTCACCACTCCGCATCCGGGCAGCAATCTCAGAAGCAAGATTAACAGAAGGAAGCAGGTAATGATTGGCCACCCGCTCATGGTTCAGAATTACATCAGGCATCTGCCCTTTATCCAACTTCGGAATAAAAGGATCGTAAATGAAATGTAACATCATGATATCCATTGACGGATTGGAGACCAAGGCATGCCGGACAATGCCTTCCATGCCTCTTACCTGCTCAATGGCACTAAATCCATTGGTGTCATCATTCACCGCAGCCTCTACAAAAAGCAGATCGACTTTGCCTTTGGACAACACATCATCCGTCAGGCGGAATGCCCCGGGAGTACTGCCGGTCGAAGGAATTCCGGCTGCAGCAAAAGTGAACTTTGTATAAGGAAAACGCTGTTTCAAGTCTTCGCAAATCATATCCCGCCATCCCTTCATTTCGGTGATGGAGCCTCCCAGGAAAGCAACCGTACCCACCCGTTCTTTCTCAAACTTCCGATATGAATTCTGATAATTGCCTCTCAGCGTATAACATTGTCCGGCTTCATAGCCAGCCTGATGGCGAACAATAAAATCGACTACCGGAGTAGGATTCTCCAGACTGTGGGGATGATGGTCCCCCCCGGGTTTCAGAATAAGTTCGAACGGAGCCCCCATTGCTGTATAACGTTGACGAACCACTGCCGAGTTTTCGGAAAACGGCACTACCCTGTCACTATCGCCACATACACAAATCACCGGAATACGAGCATCCACCAGAGGTTTCAACCGGTCGATCGGATTACCGGGAAATGTATTCATCCGGGCTTCTGTCAATCCCCATTCGTCCAACATTCCTTTCCATAATCCGGCATTTCCGGACGAACGTCCCGGCCAGCTGAACACATCGCAAACCGGAGCATCGACATAGATACAAGCTACTTTATCCGGATGATCGGCTGCCCAATTATAAGCAAACAATCCTCCCCGACTAAAGCCTTCGAGTGTCACACGGGGAGAGAGACCGTACATCTGTACCATATTCCAATAAAAATCGGTACCTGACTTCCGGGCACGCGGACTTCCGTAAAGGTGGGTCAAGTCATAATAAACCACATGAAAACCCCGCTTCAGCAAAGCCTCATCTACCGAAGCAAAAGCACCGAAAAAAGCAGGACGCCAAATCCAGGGATTACCTGCCGCCGCCCGTTCGGGGCAAACAACAATCGCCTGACGATCCTGATAGGTAAAAGTATATTGATCGAATCCCTGCCACTTGCTTTTATGACCGGGGAAAGGCTGGGAGACGTGTTCAGGTGCTTCTTTACCCGTCAGTTGCCGATAAATGACCCGGGCAATGCAGGCAGCGGCCTTTTCATTGGGATGCACATGATCGGCAAAACACTCTTTCATACCTGTCAGCGGAGTATGCAGATCGATTACTTTCAACTGATATTTAGCAGCCAACTGATCGATAACAGGCATCACGCCGTGTACAATCGTACTGTCATTAATCCCCCACTGTACAGCATAGGCGGGAATAGGGTAACACAGGTAGATTTCAGGTTTTGAGGGTAAAGCGCGAATCGTCCGTATCATCGTTTCCATATCCTTCTTAAAATCCGATTTGTACCGCCAGTTCTGCGGTTTCGTATCATTGGTTCCAAGCTTGATGGTCACAATATCGGGATTATAAGCCAATGCCTGCCGATAGCGTTCCTCCTTCATATAAGGATGGTCACCCTTCATCAACATGGTACGGGCACTGACTCCAAAGTTCCGGACTTCATAACCGTCGCCCAGCATCTGCCCCAGCACAGCGGGATAACTGTCTTTCGCAGGATTGCGCGTACCTACACCATACGTTATACTATTGCCGATACAGGCTATCTTAATCACTTTTTTCTGTGCCGTCACATACTGGGTGACCATCAAAAGCAGGAGTAAGGAAACAATTGCGTTTTTCATTTTTCTATTTGTTTATTCGCCCCCAAAGATACACAACGATTTTCAATAAACATAACCCTATACTACTCAAATAGTGACCCTATATTTAAGAATCTTCCCTGGCCGGAAAAGTAAAAGAAAATAGTAGGAACGATCATTGGTCTTTGCAAGAATTCTCATTACCTTTGTCCGAAACCACTATCAACTAAGTAATGGAAAAAAAAGACGAAGTCTGGCAGGTAGTCAGCAGTAAATATCTATTTCGGCGCCCATGGCTAACCGTACGTTGTGACGACATGCTTTTGCCCAACGGCAATCATATTCCGGAGTATTACATCCTTGAGTATCCCGACTGGGTGAACACCATCGCCATCACCAAAGAAGGAAAGTTTGTATTCGTCCGCCAATTCCGTCCGGGAATAGGTAAACAGCTATACGAACTCTGTGCCGGCGTATGTGAGAAAGAAGACGCTTCACCACTTGTTTCGGCGCAACGGGAGCTACTTGAAGAGACCGGATACGGCAAAGGCAACTGGAAAGAGTATATGGTAATTTCGGCCAATCCGAGTACTCATACCAATCTGACACACTGCTTTCTGGCTACTGATGTGGAGCAAATCGACACACAACACCTGGAAGACACGGAGGCGCTTACAGTACATCTGCTCAGCCTTGAAGAGGTAAAAGAACTACTGGAAAACGGACAGATCATGCAGTCACTGCATGCAGCCCCACTTTGGAAATACATGGCAGAACATAAACAGATCTAAATAAAAAGCCTTGGGGCGTAGGGAGTTTCTCATCGGATGTTGTCTTTATAGGAAAGAACCTATAAAACCAACAAACATTATGAAAGAATTTATGCTGATCGCTTCTCTCGTCTTGTCATTCTGCATTCTTATTTTATGTAGAGACTATATCGTATTTATGCTGAAAAAATGAAAAAGTTTCGCTTTTATGCTTCTTTTTTCGTTTTGACATGACATTACAAAATAAGGAATCATTATTTTGCTTTTCTTTGCAGTGAGAAAGAAGAGCATCATGGATTCCTTTGATAAATATATATCCCGAAACCTTCCGCTGGTCAGCCTGATCAGTGCGGTTTTCATCATATATCCCAATATAGCCTGCACCCCGTGGGAGCTAAACTCTTTGGAACCATCGGAATACCTTGGTTTCTTTTCTTACTTCATATACCGTTTCCTCTTCTTTTGGGGGATGATCGGTTTCCTGATAAACTACAATCTGCGGCAGATCCCGACAGCGCTGTTCAGGAAACGCCTGACTCACAACTTCCTGTTTGCACTGACCGGTTATCTGTTCTTCGCATCCGTTTCGTACACCATCTCTTCGCATGGTTTCCATACGGATTTTCTGGGAAGCACTTTAATCTCCCAGTTCTTCACGCTCTGCTTTTTATGCACTTTGGTAGGATACATCTCCATGCTTTATACCCGGCAAAGAGAAAAAGAACAGGAAATAGAACGTCTCCGTTTTGAAAACTTGCAAAGCCGTTGTAATGCACTGGCCAACCAGGTAAACCCGCACTTCTTCTTCAACTCACTGAACGGAATATCTTCACTGATCCGAAAGAAGAACGATGAAAACACGCTGACGTATGTCAACCAGCTATCCGATATTTTCCGGTATATCTTACAGAGCGACCGCAAAGGAGTGGTTACACTGAGAGAAGAACTGGAGTTCATCCAGTCCTTCCGATACGTAATGGAGGTACGCTTTGCCAATAAACTGAGTTTTACTATCGACGTGGATGAAGCACAGAAGGATGTACTGACACTGCCTGTACTCTCACTCCTGCCATTGGTAGACAACGTCACGGTACACAACAGGATAGACAGTGAACACAAAATGGATATCTCCATCCGGCTGAACGAACAATACGAACTGGTGGTATCCAATCCCATTTACCCCAAACTGTCACCTCCCGACACCAACGGAACGGGATTAAGCAACCTTGAAAACCGCTTCAACTTATTAATGAATAAACAAATCCGGATAGAAACTGATGAAAAAGTGTTCCGGGTATATTTACCTCTAATATAGTGGCTGTTATGAAAGTATTGATTGTAGAAGACGAAACTGCTGCCTATGAAAATTTAACGGATATTCTCACAGAGATAACTCCCGATATCCGGATCATGGCAAATACGGAAAGTGTCACACAAACCGTCGGGTGGTTACAATCTAATCCGGCTCCGGATCTGATATTCATGGATATTCATTTATCGGACGGATCGGCTTTTGCTATTTTCGACAGAATAGAACTGGAGACTCCCATCATATTCACAACCGCTTATGACCGATATGCCATCGAAGCTTTTAAGGTGAACAGCATAGATTATTTATTAAAGCCGGTCAAAGTGGAAGATGTAGAACACGCATTGGAGAAATACAGTAAGCTGACCCGGCAGGACTTATTACAATATTTGTCACAACTGACTCTATTGAAACCTGCACCCAGATACAAAGACAAGTTACTGATTGCACACAAAGACAAACTGTTACCGGTAAATATAAAAAATATTTCTTATTTTTACGCAACCGGCAAAAATACGTATGTATGCTTAAAAGACGGCAATCGTTATCCATACTCCAAGACTTTGGAACAAATTGTTTCCTCACTGAACCCGGAAGACTTCATCCGGGCCAATAAGCAGTTTATCGTAGCGAGGAATAGCGTAACGGATATAACCATCTGGTTCGACAACCGTCTACTTATCACGCTCGATACAGAAGTACCGGAACGTATTTATGTCAGCAAAAACAAAGCATCGGAATTTAAAACATGGCTTGTAAACGATAAATAACAAACTCAATAAAAACAAACGCAATGTTACGAAAAATCAGATTAACATGTGGCATCATCTGCCTGACACTGATCACCTTGCTATTCCTTGACTTTACCGGAACCCTTCACGGTTGGTTCGGCTGGCTGGCAAAGATCCAGTTCCTCCCTGCAGTACTGGCATTGAACGTAGGAGTAGTAGTCCTTTTAATCATCCTGACAGGAGTATTCGGCCGAATCTATTGCTCGGTGATTTGTCCGTTGGGAGTATTTCAAGATGTAGCAGCCTGGATTGGCAAAAAGCGGAAAAAGTTACCCTACTCCTATTCTCCCGCTCTCTCCCTCCTACGCTATGGGGCATTGGCAATATTCATCATCACCCTGGTGGCAGGAGTAAGTTTCATCGCAACTCTATTTGCTCCCTACAGTGCTTACGGGCGTATCGCAAACAACCTGTTCCAACCCATTTGGCTGTGGGGAAACAACCTGTTCGCCCATTTAGCCGAACGGGCCGGCAGCTATGCATTTTATGAAGTAGACATCTGGATAAAAAGTCTGCCTACTTTCATTGTAGCCGCAGCTACTTTTGTCATCCTGATATTATTGGCATGGCGGAACGGACGCACTTACTGCAATACAATCTGCCCGGTAGGGACGGTACTGGGATTTCTTTCACGTTACTCCTTGTTCCGCATCACAATAGATACGGAAAAATGCAATAAGTGCGGACTTTGTGCACGTCATTGTAAAGCGGCCTGCATCAATGCTAAAGAACATACGATCGATTACAGCCGATGCGTGGTTTGCATGGATTGCCTCGGTAAATGCAAGCAGAAAGCACTCAGTTACCAATTGCGGACAACCAAGGCCCGGCCAGCAAAAGCAGAAGAAAATGCTCATGCAGCCTCATCCAAGGAAGTCAATGAAGCACGTCGCAATTTCCTTACCGTAACGGCAATGGCCGCTACGGCATCAGCCCTAAAAGCACAAGAGAAAAAAGTAGACGGAGGACTGGCGGCCATAGAAGATAAAAAGATCCCGAACCGCCAGACTCCCATTACACCTCCCGGTTCGTTGAGTGCACGAAACATGGCAGCACATTGCACAGCTTGCCAATTGTGCGTATCAGCTTGTTCCAACCAAGTATTGCGTCCTTCCACTAACCTGATGAACCTGATGCAACCTGAAATATCATATGAACGCGGATACTGCCGTCCGGAATGTAATGACTGTTCACAGGTATGTCCGACAGGAGCCATACACCCCATTACAGCAGCCGACAAATCTTCCACTCAAATCGGACATGCTGTCTGGATCAAAGCAAACTGCGTGTCGCTGACCGATGGAGTGAAATGTGACAACTGTGCCCGTCATTGTCCGACAGGAGCTATTCAGATGATTGTCGCCGAACCGGAAAAAGAGACTTCTCCCCAAATTCCGGCGATCAACACCGAGCGTTGCATCGGCTGTGGAGCATGCGAGAATCTTTGTCCGGCACGTCCGTTCAGTGCCATCTACGTCGAGGGGCACGAAAGGCATCGTATCATATAACACATCTCAAAAATAAAGACATATCATATGGAAAAACAGAATAATCATATAGACCGAAGAGGATTCCTGAAAATTGTGGGCATCAGTGCCGCTACAACGACAGCAGCTCTTTATGGCTGCGGCTCCGGAACTAAAAGCAGCCAGGGACGGAATGCCTCCTCTCCTGTTCCGACAGACCAGATGACTTACCGCTCAGTAGGCGGAATCAAAGATAAAGTATCCCTCCTGGGATATGGCTGTATGCGTTGGCCTACCGTTCCTTCACCGGAAGGAAAAGGAGACCTTATCAATCAGGAAGCTGTCAACGAATTGGTAGACTATGCCATTGCTCATGGAGTGAATTATTTCGATACATCACCTGTATACGTACAGGGCTGGTCGGAAAAAGCAACCGGTATCGCTCTCAAGAGGCATCCGCGCGAGAAACTTTATATAGCCACCAAGCTATCGAATTTCTCTAACTTCTCACGCGAAAACTCACTTGCGATGTATCATCAATCATTCAAGGATATGCAAGTGGAGTATTTTGATTACTACCTGCTGCACGCCATTGGCGGAGGCGGGATGAAGGTATTCAACGAGCGTTATATCGATAACGGTATGCTGGATTTTCTTCTCAAGGAACGAGAGGCCGGACGCATACGTCATCTCGGCTGGTCATTCCATGGTGACGTTGAGGTTTTCGACCAGGTACTTGCCATGCACGATACGGTGAAATGGGATTTTGTACAGATTCAGCTCAACTATGTGGACTGGCGCCACGCAACCGGAAACAATGTAAATGCGGAATACCTGTACGGCGAACTGGCCAAACGAAATATTGCCGCTGTGATCATGGAACCGCTATTGGGCGGACGGTTATCGAATGTACCGGAGCACATCGTGGGACGGCTAAAACAACGACGTCCCGAAGACAGTGTGGCATCGTGGGCATTCCGCTTCGCCGGTTCACCGGAATTGGTACTGACCGTATTGAGCGGTATGACTTATATGGAGCACTTACAGGATAACATCCGCACTTATTCACCACTGGTTCCGCTGACCGATGACGACAAAGAGTATCTGGAAGAAACCGCGCAACTGATGATGCAATACCCTACCATCCCCTGTAATGACTGTAAATATTGCATGCCCTGTCCATACGGCATCGATATTCCTGCCATTCTCGTACATTACAACAAGTGTGTCAACGAAGGGAATATTCCGCAAAGCCAGTCAAGTGAAAACTACAAAGAAGCACGACGCGCTTTCCTTGTAGGCTACGACCGCAGTGTACCTAAATTGCGACAAGCCAGTCATTGCATCGGATGCAACCAATGTACCCCGCATTGTCCGCAATCCATCCACATACCGGAAGAACTGCATCGCATCGATCGTTTTGTAGAACAGCTCAAGCAGGGGACACTATGATGGAAAAGATAATTGATCTTCTACACTCCGGAGGATATTCCTGTGTCATCGGAAACGGAACAGAGATACGAACCTTCACCCAACGGGGCGTTGCCGATTTATATGACTTATTTCGGCAAGACCCGTCCTTTATGAAAGGAGCCGGCATCGCCGACAAGGTAATTGGAAAAGCAGCAGCAGGTCTAATGGTATTGGGAGGAATCCGGCAGGTATACGCGGATGTTATCAGCCAACCTGCACTTGCACTCCTGCACAATGCCAATATAAAGGTAAGTTATGTACGGCTGGTGCCTTTCATCGAAAACCGGGATAAAAGCGGATGGTGTCCGTTGGAAACAGCTTGCTATGGAATAGAATCCATACAGGAAATATTCCGGATCATCGAAAACTTCCTTTCCAAGATCAGGATGAAGAAAAACCTGCTCGGCATTCTATTGGTATGCGCTTTTCTCAGTTCATCTTTACAGGCACAAGTCCGGAAAGATACGACACAAGCAGGGCATAATTATGAAATAGACGACGTGGTAGTGACCGGTACGAGGAATGAAACCGATATCCGTCACCTGCCAATGACAATCTCCGTGGTGAACCGTGAAACCATCGGGCAACGCTCCGAACCTTCCCTGCTCCCCACATTGACAGAACAGGTTCCCGGATTGTTCACCACCAGTCGTGGGGTGATGGGATATGGAGTGTCAAACGGTGCGGCAGGCGGTATCAGCCTGCGTGGTATAGGTGGCAGCCCCACTACAGGATTATTGGTATTGATTGACGGGCATCCCCAATACATGGGATTGATGGGACATCCCATTGCTGATGCTTACCAATCGATGCTGGCCGAGAAAGTGGAAGTTGTGCGCGGCCCCGCATCCGTACTTTATGGCTCGAATGCCATGGGTGGAGTAATCAACATCGTAACCCGCCGGCAACGGGAAGACGGAGTGAGAACCGGAGTCCGACTGGGATATGGTTCGTATGACACATGGATGACCGAAGCTACCAACCAAGTAAAAAAAGGACGTTTCAACAGCATTATCACCGGATCTTATAACCGGACAAACGGTCATCGCCCCAATATGGAATTTGAGCAATATGGGGGATATACGAGGTTGGGTTATGAACTGGATCACAGCTGGAACGTATCGGCCGATCTGAACCTGACACATTTCAATGCTTCCAATCCGGGAACTGTCAGTACACCGGTTTTTGATAATGACTCGCGCATTACACGCGGCATGACTTCTTTTGCTCTGGAAAACAGATACGAACGTACATCGGGGGCACTCAAGTTTTTCTATAATTGGGACAAACATCACATTAATGACGGATATGGTACGGGAGAAGAACCGTTAGACTACCGCTTCAAATCCAAGGACCGGATGATGGGAATCTCCTGGTATCAGAGTGCCTCTTTATTTTCCGGCAACCGACTGACTGCAGGAATAGACTATATGCAATTCGGCGGTGAAGCCTGGAACCGTTTCATTGCGGACAAACATAAAGAAGGTATCTCGGATAAATCGGAAAATGAGATTGCCGGATATCTCGATTTCCGCCAGGCAATCGGCAGTTACCTGACAATGGATGCAGGGCTCCGTATAGATCACCACACCGTCACCGGAACGGAATGGATACCACAAGTCGGTTTGTCGGTACAATTGCCACAAAACGCAAGCCTGAAAGCAATGGCCAGTAAAGGATTCCGTAACCCAACGATTCGTGAACTGTATATGTTCCGACCGGCCAATCCCGACTTGTTGCCGGAACGGCTGTGGAATTACGAACTATCTTATTCACAACGCTTACTCAAAGGTACTTTTTATTACGGAGTCAACCTTTTTTACATCAACGGGGACAATATGATTCAGACCATTCGCACAGACGGACGCCCACTGAACGTAAACACAGGCAAAGTCGAGAATTGGGGAGCAGAAGCCGACATAGCATATCACATTCACCCCATGTGGAGACTGACAGCTAACTACAGTTGGCTTCATATGGAGCATCCCCTGATAGCCGCACCCGAACATAAACTATATACAGGCATCGATTTCACACAGAAGAAATGGAGTTTCTCCACCGGAATACAATATGTGACAGGACTCTATACGACAGTCGACCCTCAGGAAAAGAAAGAAAACTTCCTCCTGTGGAATCTTCGCGGCAGTTATCGCATTTGCTCTATTGCCGACCTGTTTGTAAAAGGGGAGAATCTGCTGGCACAACGTTATGAAATAAACGCAGGTTACCCCATGCCGAAAGCTACATGTATGGGAGGAATTAATATTAACTTTTAATTATTACAATCATAATTATGGAAACAACATCTATCAAGCTTTATTCATTGAATTACAACGATACGAAAACGTATCTGGCAACACTGCTATTCGTAGTGGGTAATATGGCACTCCCCCAACTTTTCCATCTCATTCCGCAAGGTGGTATCACTTGGTTACCCATCTATTTTTTTACTCTGATCGGAGCTTATAAATACGGATGGAAAGTAGGGTTACTGACAGCACTTCTATCGCCTGTTTTAAACTCATTATTGTTCGGCATGCCCCAACCGGTGATCTTACCCGCCATACTCTTAAAATCGACACTTCTAGCAATAGCTGCCGGTTATGCAGCCCACCGCTACAAACGCATTTCCATCCCTATCCTCCTCCTGGTCGTGTTATCCTATCAGGTGGTCGGCACTTTAGGCGAATGGATCCTTGTCAACGATTTTTTCAGTGCCGTACAGGATTTCCGTATCGGTCTGCCGGGAATGGCTCTGCAAATATTCGGAGGCTATCTGTTTATAAGTCGTTTGATTTATAAATAAATGCGATAACAGACAATCTGCTTGATATAGCCCAACCACAAAAAAATGGAAGATATGACTTTCCGAACCGTCTATCTTCCATTCTGCTTATTTATTCTGCATTCTTCTTCAGCCACTCCACTCTGCGCTGGTCCGGCAGATGCTTCACCTGGAAGTATTCAAACTTAGCATTGAATCCACTACCATCGGGACAAGCCGCCATCAGTCCAACTTTCACAGGAATATGATCCTGCAACCAGGCATTACGCATCAGCGTGTAAGTTTTATCATCAAATGAATAGAAAATCTCTACTGCATCCAGCCGCCTGACAGCCTTTATCCAGATATAAGGTACCGTTTTATCTAACGTTATCACACTCCAGTCACTCGTTTTATGAGTAACAACGGTACTTAAATTAAATTTCCCATCGACAAACTCAATACCCGCTTTAATGTAATTTTCATGATCGATACGGAGCATCAGACCGGCCTGATCGAAACGTTCTTTATACTCTCCGACAACCTTGACTTTCGCTTCAAATTCACCGCCATAAGTGGCATAATAGAAAGGTGCGTCATCTACTGTAAAACCGTAGTGAGAAATACGCCAGTAATCACTTTGCGGAGTAACGGACATGGACAATACATTATTTTTTATCTCCCATTGTTCCGGTTCGTTGAACCATTGCATTTTTTCCAGTGTCTGCCCAAAGGTCATTTGTACCATCAGTCCCATAAGCAGGCTTAAACATACTTTTTTCATTTCTACTTTTTGATTATGTTTATTCTATAATAAATATTTTGTTTTATCTTCTTCCGTAATTTCCCGAATCACGCGACAAGGATTACCCGCAGCAATCACATTGGCAGGAATATCTCTATTTACTACACTTCCCGCACCTATCACTGTGTTGTCACCAATCGTCACGCCCGGTAATACGCACACTTGTGCCCCAATCCACACATTATTTCCGACACGAATGGGACGGGCATATTCCAACCCTCGATTTCTCTGTTCCACATCCAAAGGATGCCCCGCGGTATAGAATCCACAGGATGGAGCGATAAAGACATTATCACCGAACGTTACTTTAGCCTCATCCAGAATGACACAGTTCATATTGGCATAGAAATTTTCACCAATCTCAATGTTATAGCCATAGTCACAATAGAAAGGCTGTTCCAACAGAAAACGTTCTTTCGTCTTGCAAAACAGCCGACGGATAATGGCCTCCCGTTCAGCTATCTGCGAGGGAGGCAAATGATTTAAGGTATAACACAACTCTTTGCAAGCCCGACGTTCGGCTATCAATTCTGTATCATAATTAGCATCGTAAAGCCTGCCTGTACCCATTTTTTCTTTTTCACTTTCCATAAATAACTATGTTTTATGATTACCTTTGCAAAGGTAAAAGCTTGTATCTAAGTACACAATGCTTATTAATAACCATTTCTTTTCCCGATATGGACATTGTTGACAAACTGAACAAAGAGTTCCTGACTCAGCCCTTCTGCAAAAACGAACAGCTGCCGGAAGAACTGAATGAATATAAACGAATCGCATACAACTATGCACGAATAGAAAATTCAATCGCCGTTCTAAGTGATATGCATACCAATATCAGCTATATCTATTATGGAGGAACAGCTGAGACATTGGGCATAGCCCGAAAAGGAGACAATCAAAATCTTGAATCAATCTGGGAAAAAGAAGTCTTTAAATATATCCATCCGGATGACTTGGCGGAAAAGTATGTACAAGAACTTCGTTTCTACCATTTTCTGAAACAGATTCCACACAAAAAACGTGCAGATTACTTTCTTATGAGTAAACTCCGTATGCGTGATCCTTCCGGGAAATATATCCCTATCCTACACAGGATGTTCTATGTAGCTACCCACTCAAACGACAGTATGTGGCTGGCTCTGTGTCTTTACAATTTGTCGGTCGACCCTACTATGAGTTGTAGAGTGATCAACTCGACAAACGGACAGGTCATAGAACTGGAAAAGCAAGATTGCAGCAGATTGCTATCCGATAGGGAGAAAACAATATTACAGTTGATCGATATGGGGAAAACAAGTCATGAGATCGCCCGGGAACTATTTATAAGCAAAAATACCGTCAGCCGACACCGACAAAATATATTGGAAAAGCTTCAGGTAAAGAACTCCATTGAAGCTTGCAGAATTGCCAAAGAACTTAAGTTACTCTTCTAATCAGTTTAGACTGCCTTTCATTAATAATGCGGTCAGTCGTTCATAAGCCTGAACAGTTAGAATAACCTATCGGAAGACTCCAAGTCAAGCAAGATCTTCTTAGCAGGCAGCCCACCGCCATACCCTACTAATTTACGGTCACTGCCGATCACACGATGACAAGGAACAAGTATCGAGATAGGGTTCGCTCCGTTGGCGGAAGCTATGGCACGGATAGCTTTAGGATTCCCCAACTTTTGAGACAACCCTGCATAAGAGATTGTTTTTCCATAAGGAATGTTCAACAGTTCATTCCAAACAGTTTTCTGAAAATCAGTACCTACAAGAAGCAAAGGAATATCGAATGTAGTTCTTCGTCCGGCAAAATATTCATCCAGTTGACCGATCGTTCGTGTGATTACTTCAGATATGCCCTCCTTATAAGAAGCTTGCAACTCTTTTTGTATTCTTCTGTCGATGATGATCCTGCGTTCTTCTATCTTCCAATCACATAAGCAAAGTTTTTCCCGATATGCCCCCAATATCAGTTCTCCACATGGCGATTGATAATATTGTATCTGAATAACATTTTCCATATTTTTTTTCCTTTCTGTTTAATAAGAAATTAATGATCACCTTACATACCACATACCCGCAATCTATGCCCTACACAGCAAATGTACAGAATTTCCGGATGAAACCAGCCGGAGAGTTACTAAAATTACTTTCTATTTTTTGTTTTTACCTAAAGATCTTACCACAGCTAAAAATATTAATATCCGAATTTTCTCTACTGCCATAGACTTCCATTATATCCAATCCCTACAGTTGCTCACGTTTCGGAGCCATACTCCGTAAAATATCTAAAAAGGCTGTGCCATCATGACTCTTCATCATGGACACAGCCCTTCATTTTACCGGTTTTATCAACTATTTTTTATTGTACGACTCCATCAGTCATGGTATAACCTTCCAAGGAGCCTGCTTTCACCTGAATACAAATAAAACCGATAGGACTGTCAGATGCAGCAGAAATCTGACGTTTTCCATCCGGAGCAATACGGAGCCAATCCCCAGCCTGCAATTCTATCTTTTCGCCATCAATAGTGATAAAGCCCTTCCCCGAAAGGATGCCGTAAATTTCTTCATTCTGTTTATGTGAATGAACAAAAGGGACTCCGGCACCGGCCGGAAGATGATTGATAGATACTTCGGCACCCGTCAGGGCAAGACTGTCATGCAACTCTACACGTGCATCTTGTGCTACGCTCATTTTTTGATAATTCTTCATAACTCCTTTATTTATTAATCAATAATAGTATTAAAAAAGATCTCCTTTTCTGTGTTTGAGAGATGATACAAAGGTAAGTAGTTTATAATCATCTAGCAATAAGGTACTTCTATGTCAGTCACTTACCTCTGTGTTACTAATATTGTTTATTAAGTTGTTCAGAAAAGCAGATTTAACCCTCATTAACAGAAAAGACTCCAAAAGCTACCTATCGTAGCATTCCACTTTTATCCCAATGATAGCAAATTATGGCAAGACATACCTCTTCTTACACAAATTACAGATATCATAACCTTGATTACGGATATAAGTGACAAGGAAGAACAATATTGGCCGGAACATCCTATCTTCGCAGAAAATAAGTGACTCCTATGAAAGAAAGAATATTAAATATAGAGACCGTCCATCAATGCAACTGCTGCCTGGGCTGCAAAACACTCCATCCGCTGGTAAGTGTAATCGACCTGTCAAAGAGCAATCTGGAACAGCAAATTATTAAATTTGATTTTTATACCATCCTGATGATGGAAGGGGAGATCGATGGTGTTTTATATGGGCGCAAGTACTATGATTATTCCAATGCATCATTGGTATTCCTCACGCCGGGAGAATCTATCAAAATAAACAAAAGCAAAGCACTTCCCTCAAAAGGGTGGCTGCTGGCATTTCATCCGGACTTGATTTCTCAAACCTCTTTGGGAGAACATATAAAAGATTACTCCTTCTTTTTTTACAATCCGGAGGAGGCACTCCACCTATCTCAACGGGAGAAGGCCAAGGCTGTAGAATGCATATGCAACATCGAAGAGGAACTTCGTCATGCGATAGACTGCCACAGCCAAATTCTGATTTCACGGTACATAGAATTGTTATTAGATCATTGCAACCGTTTCTACGAACGTCAGTTTATCACACGTTGCGAAGCTAACAAAAAGATTATGAAGAAAACAGATGTATTGTTGAAAGATTATATTCTATCCGGAAAATTAAAATACAATACATCGCCTTCATTGGGATACTGTGCAAAAATACTTCAACTGTCATCTCATTATTTCAATGACCTGCTAAAATTTGAAAGTGGAAAAAATATCGATGAATATTTCGAGTCAAAACGTTTGGAAATGGCTAAAAGCATGCTGCTCGACTCTAATAATACGGTAAGTGTAGTTACGGAAAAACTGGGATACCCCAATATACGATACTTTAGCCGTTTATTTAAAAGAATTACCGGAGTGGCTCCGAATAATTACAGACTCTCACAGAATTAGAAACTTTTTCTGATAATAATGGAGGAACTACATCACGTAACTCCTCCATTGTTTCTACGACAACAGCCTATGCTGGATATAAAGCCAGCGTCGCACCCAAATTCTTTTTCATAATATCTCTTTTATTCTGAATTTTCATCCTTTTTACTTATTCCACAGATTGGTGAGTGTTCTCACATAACGTGCTCTCTGCATACGGATTTTATATCCTCTACTATTTGCTCTACGGATAATCCATTCTCTCTCATCAGTTCTTCAGGCCGAAAATCTGTGGGGAATGATTTCTTTATTCCATAATTTTTAACCTTCATATCCGATAAACCATAAAAACTTGCAATTGTTTGCCCGAATCCTCCTTCCACTATGCCGTCTTCAAGAGTAAGCACAAGTTTATGGTCCGTTTTTAAGCACTCCAGCAGTTCTTCATCAATACCTGTGATGAATTTAGGATTTATCAGTGTTACATCATTACCCGTCAGGATTTTATATTTATCGGCAATTTGTACACCCAGTTCAAAGAAATCTCCAAGTGCAATAATCGCAACACCTGAACCTTTTCGTACGACCTGATATTTATTTAGTAAAGAGTAATCCGTGGTATCCTCAATTCCCGTCTCAGGCATCATCATTGGAATTCTGATAGCAATGGGATGCGCTTTCTGTGTAGTGGCATACTTAAACATGGCAAGATACTCCTCCTTGCTCGTCGGAGCAAGATATACCAGATTGGGTATATGTGAAATCATCGGAATATCATAGATCCCCAAATGAGTATTACTATTCATCCCATATACTGAAGCCATAAACACCATGATTACAGCCGGATTATTATTTAAACACAAGTCTGACGAAAGTTGGTCATACGTTCTCTGCAAGAACGGACTGAAAACTCCAAAAATCGGTGTTCCTCCATTCCTGGCAATACCACTTGCCATTGCAACAGCATGTTCTTCCGCAATACCTACATCAACAAACTGTTTGCCGGCACGCTTCCGATAGTCTTCCGTAAATCCTATTACAGACGGTGTTCCCGCAGTAATTGCAACTATATCCGACCTCTTTTCAATCAAGTCTAAAACAGACTCCCTGACAGTTTCATTCACCGGCCATCCGGGTCCTTTGGGAGAACCGTCTTCGATGTGAAAAGGACCTCCTGCATGCCAGTATTCTTTATTTTCTTCTGCATATTTCAATCCCTTACCTTTGATCGTATGGATATGCAATACTACTGCACGGTCTATATCTTTGACAGACGTAAATAATTTTATGAGTGCTGACACGTCATGCCCATCTCCAAGGTAATAATACTCCAACCCCATAGCCTTAAAAATATTATCAGGACTCTCCCCATTCGTGTCTCTAAGCTCTTTCAATCCTTTATAAAGTCCTCCATGATTTTCAGCAATGGATTGATCATTGTCATTGACTATAATAATCATGTTAGACCCAAGCATTGCCGCATTGTTGAGTCCTTCAAAAGCCTCTCCCCCACTCAACGAACCATCACCGATTACAGCGATGATGTTTTCTTTGCCACCTGTGAGATCACGTCCTTTTGCAAGTCCCATTGCCAGTGAAACAGATGTTGAGGTGTGTCCTATCGTAAAGAAATCATGCTCGCTTTCATCCGGATTAGTATATCCGGTGACATCATCATATTTAGCCGGATCAAGAAATGCAGCCATTCTTCCGGTAAGCATTTTATGAACATAGCTCTGATGGGATACGTCAAAAACTATTTTATCAATGGGAGAGTTAAAAACATAATGCAGTGCAATTGTAGTTTCCACCATACCAAGATTCGGGCCGATATGACCACCGTGTTCACTTAATTTCCTGATTAACGCAGTTCTTACTTCCTCAGCCAGCACACTTAGTTGTTCAACTGACAATTTTTTTATATCTTTCGGTAAATTAATATTTTCTATATACATTTTTTATACCTCCATTTAATTTACAACCTAATTTTTTCAAACCATTCCGTAACCAGATCCCGCGTTATCCGTCCATTTAAAAGTTTTCCATCTTTCCACACGATATCCGGATATGCTTTATGAAGATTCTTTTCACAATTTCCTATGCCGCTGCCTCCCGATGTAGCGAACGGAACAACTATTTTACCGGCAAAATCATAACTTTCCAAAAATGTATTAATTATAGTAGGGGCAATATACCACCAGACCGGAAAGCCTACAAACAGAACTTCGTACTTTTCCGGATGAAACAACGTACCGGAAATGGCAGGACGCGAGAGAGCATCTCTCATCTCCACCGAACTACGGCTTTTCTTATCATTCCAGTCCAGGTCAGCCTCCGTATAAGGAACCTCCGGCTTAATTTCATACAGATCTGCTCCAGTAATTGCAGCCAATTTCTCTGCCACAGCTTTAGTTACGCCGCTACATGAGAAGTACGCTACTAAAATCTTTCTGTCATTCATAATCATAACTCTTTCTCCTTGATCTAATTCTAATAATATTTAGTACTCTACATTCACTATGCAAAAGTATGCCGTTACAACAAAATCTACCGTATACAAATTACGGATAAGTGTAACACGATTACGGATTTTGCAAGATATCCGGACGGAGCTTGAACAACAGACCTTGCGACAAATTCCCGATAGAAGAATGTACATACGATACACCTCATTACATAACACTTGAAGAAAAGGACAGAATTATCAATGCCGACCTATCAGCCACTCCGCAACTGGCAATACAGAGGGATATATTTATATTCCAAACACTGATAGGCTGTCGAGTGAGCGACCTATACCGCATGACGCAGAGCCGACCCACGCACGCTACCCGAACTTCTGATAGAAAGGCATGACATTCTAATTGAAAAAATTGGCACACGGTTGAAAACCCATGCCACAGAAACAGATATAGCACGGTTGTTTATCGCATTAGTGGAATACTGTTTCATGCGGAAGTGTCCCATCAAGACTTTCAGAAATGCCTGTACAACCAGTTTAATAAACAAGAAATCGTTCATGAAAGAGGTATTCAGAAAGCATACAAAAATCTCATTTCGCCACTTGGAAACGGCAAAAAGTTGATAAAAGACGTTGGCGAAGACCATGATGCCATCGAAAAATTGAAAGCCTATCTATCCGATTAAAACTCGTTTAATTCGCTTTTGGATTTCACAAATCTAGCTAACTGAATATCATTGTTTTACGATTAATTTTCATTATATATTTGCGCCACTATCCTAATCGGGGTAGTGGCTTTTCGTTTATAATACTGCCAGAACGAGAAGCCTTACAACCGGCAGTTTTAAGAAGGCTATGACAGACTTATTGGCAATTATCCAAAACGGAAACGGCAACATCAAGCTGGAAATCAATGACGAGGATATGGCAGCAATGCAGACTTTGGCTTACGACAGTCTGCGGAAGAACCCAGAAAAAGTAGAGGATTCAAGTTATAATTCCGTTCTATATAATACAAAAGATCAATTAAATAGCTAATTTTGTATTCGGATAAAGGCAACTCTTTCCAAGACATTAGAGAAAAGAAGAAACGTTATGTTTATCTTGTAGGTGAAAACGTAGGAAATTTTCAGACTGATGTAAGAGATAGCATAGTGGTTCTCACGCATATAGCGTGGACCGTTCTTGTTACATCTGCATCAAAGGTTTCCTATGAACTTCACTTAGACGTGGCATAGGTGGCTCACGTTCTTTCATTATAAATTTAATAACCCAATAGAGCCATAGGGATTATTACGAATATGAATAAATTGCTTATGCCATTTATGACGCTTGTTTGCTTGCTTTTTACGGCTTGCAACAAGGATGATATTTTACCCGGTGGACCGATGCTCTGGACGTATGAGATTCTGACACCGGAAAGTGTAGAGTATGAAGGTGGCACCGTAGGTTGGATACCTAAAGAATGTTTCAAGGCAAACGGTAATGAGGGATATATCGTGATGACTTGCAAGAATTTCGATATGCTCAATCCTATTTCGGGCGGTTCTTACACATACGATTGTGGATGGGCAACGCTCAAGGTAGAAGCCAATCAGTTGAAGATTCATTTTCCCCGTCAGGTTTCGGAAGCCCCGGATGCATACGAGGAGATTACAATCTCGACAAATGATGGAAAGAGAACAGCAAGTACAATTATCTGTTTGTCTAGAACCTTTAAGGACGAAGGGCAACCCGATCCAGAGCCGGAACCTCTGCCCGAAGAAGCCAAGTTCAAGATGAAAAAGGCATACTTCACTCCGTTTATGCACCTTGACACCCAATTCCCGGCACCGCTCGATCTGGTGACGTTCAGAATCACGGATATAAACGACAATTACACCCCGCTGGGCTTTCCTGAGTTTACACAATATTACGACTCTATTGTTTGGAGTGCCGAGGGTTTCCCTCATACGTTCAGAGTCTATGAAAGCAATACAACGGAGGGAGGGATGGAAACACATCTTGCTACGGAATGGAGTTCGCACTTCTTCAAAAGCGGTACCATCAAAAATTACCTGAAAGGCTATCGCAAAGGAAAGGTTGAATATGAGACCTCACTCGCTGTGAGACTGTACGAACGTGATTTCTTGGGGATTGAATGGGGGACAATCGTGTTGCAGAGCCCACAGAACCTTACAACCTATTGCCTGCTGGACACAGATTATGAGTATCAGGTGTATGACATCGTGGCAAAGGATTATAACCCCTTTTCTAAAATAATCCCGGTGAACCATAAGCAACTCTCGGATTCAGACTTCCCGGCAGCAGCGCAAAAAGCCATCAAAACACTGATGGAGAATAACATTGGTGAAGGGCAAAATGCTGGTGGAAAAGAGAACCTGTTCAAATGCCTGCCCGAAGAGGGTGTGAAAGCTGAATTGTATTGGGAAAACAAGACTACCCGTATACTGATGTTGCATCAACTCTCCACTGACCCCGATGACCTGACACAAGAGAAGTATTATCTACACGTTGAACCTAAACAATAAAAAAATGAATAAAGTAATAGTCACATTCCTCCTTTTAATTGGTATAGTAGCATCATCTTGTACAACCTCTAAAAGTGTAATATCACAAAAGGCGGACTTGTCGAGGTATGAATATGCCTCAATTATCAACAACGACACTTATCATATTCCGGCTCAACTGATGGAATATGAAATACAACTATTTGATGCCATAGAGAGTTCCCGTCTTAAACTTGTCAATGATATACGTATTGGCGAACTTTCTCCGAATCAACAATCAAAGTTGCTTATGGTAAAATATGGAGTAGATATTTTAGAAGAAGAATCTGTCGTAACTGTAAATTTCATAGATTATCTCACTGGTCGCCCGATAGCTTCATGCCGTGGCGCATATACAACCTTAGGATTCAGCGTATCAGCAGACATTAGAGGTGCTATAAAACGTGTTGCTAAACAAATAGCAGAAACATTTCCTAAGTAATTTATTTCATACAGCGAATTTATAATGGTAAATGAATTGAATAAAGAAATGGATGTGGATAAATACAAAATAAGAAGTTGGTCTAAAGACGATTTTTCCACTTTAGCTAAATATCTTAATAATAAAAAGATATGGGATAATTGCCGTGATAGCCTACCATATCCTTATTCTGAAAACGATGCGCAACAATTCATCCTGTCCGTTTCAAGTCAAAACGAACAAAATAATTATTGTATCGAAGTAAATCAGGAAGCGGCTGGTAATATAAGTTTTGCTCGTGGTATAGATGTAGAGCGCTACAATGCAGAATTAGGTTATTGGCTTGCTGAACCATATTGGGGTAAAGGGATTATGACCCAAATGTTAGCACTGGCTATTAGCAGCTATTTTCATCATACAGATGTGATGCGCATTTGTGCAAATGTTTATGCTGGCAACATAGCATCGATGAGAGTATTAGAGAAAATAGGTTTTCGTAAATGTGGCATACATCGTAATGCCTGTTTCAAGAATGGAGTATTTACAGATTGCCATTATTTTGAATTGCTAAAAGAGGAATTTAGGAATTTGGTTAAATAGTACAAAAACACCCGGCTTTACATTATTGGGTATAAAACTGGGTGTTTATTTGCAAATTACTAATTTTCAGCGTTTATTGCGGAAAGATAGGCTCTCAGACCTCTAAAACATAAAACTGAACCCTCTCTTTTGTGAAGCATTGAAACGTTCAATCTCCAAAGAGAGGGATTTCTTTAATTGCCTTGCCATAAAGTCCAAGAAAACCTGATTGGTTTCTTCATCCTGACATTGGCGTAGGGAAAGGATATATTCTTCTCTATCCTCTTTAAATATCTTCGTCGGGAAAAGGTGATAGCAAAATTGGATGTAGTTCATCAGCAACCGAGCCATTCTGCCATTACCATCCACCCACGGATGTATGGTTACTAAATTCAGGTAGGCATTGAAACTCAGTTCATATTGTTCCCGAAATGTCCCCACTGTTTTCTACTTCGCTTGCAGTATAGCGCAAAGTTCATCTACCTTAGCAGGAACTTTCAGATAGTTCATATAAGCATGTCCACCGACACCAGCCGTAACACCACATAGAGGAAAATCCCCATTCGAAGAATCGAAAGAACCGCCCATTACACTGCGTACACTGCCTGTAGTGCGCATCAGTGTTGCATTCAACCTTTGTAGCAAGGCAGGAGTTATCTGTACAAGGCTACTGGATTCGGTTTTGGCAAGTTCATACGCTTGCTTCAAATCCTCATTCATCAGATGATGCACAAGCGGTTTCCCTTTCGCTGTTACTCCCTCGTCAAAAAGAAGCTGCGTATCAAGTTCCGTAAGCGTTGAGCCTTCAATGGCTGTGGAATGGGTAATAAGAGAAACAGGTAGTACTTATCATAGTCCACCGCTTCATTGATACCAAGTTTCTGAAACTTTTGGTATAACTGTTCTATCTCTTGCCAAACGCCTTGTTCCATTGCTTTTTATTTAATAGGCTTTATTCTTTTCAAAGGTAGTGTATTTACTATGTTCAGCCAAAGAAAAACATTCATTTAATATCGTATTTTTTGCACGTGTGGGGAAAATGTGAGGAAAATTCAGATAAAAGAAAAAGCTAAGTAATTGACTATTCAATACTTAGCTTTTTTCTTCGTACCCAGACCCGGGGTCGAACCGGGATGGAAGTGAATCCACTGGTGTTTGAGACCAGCGCGTCTACCGATTCCGCCATCTGGGCATTGGTTTCAAATGCGGTGCAAAGATACGGCTTTTTTTTGAACTTGCAAGAGTTTTATAAAAAAAAGGAGAAAAAAAGAATAAAAGATCGCATAAACACTTCTATTTTCAGAGAATAAACCGTATTTTAGCAGAAACATTTAAAACAGTCAATATCATGACAAGCAAAGATAATTATTGTGTCATTATGGGCGGAGGTATCGGCAGTCGTTTCTGGCCGTTTAGCCGCAAGACAATGCCTAAACAGTTTCTGGATTTCTTTGGAACAGGTCGTTCACTGTTGCAACAGACTTTCGACCGATTCAACAAAATTATTCCTACGGAGAACATACTTATCGTAACCAATGCGATATACGCAGACTTGGTAAAAGAACAACTTCCGGAATTAGATCCAAAACAAATCTTGCTGGAACCGGCAAGAAGAAATACGGCTCCGTGCATTGCATGGGCATCATATCATATACGTGCTTTAAATCCAAATGCCAACATCGTAGTTGCCCCTTCCGATCATCTGATCTTAAAAGAGGGAGAATTTTTAGCCGCTATAGAGAAAGGACTGGACTTTGTATCAAAATCTGATAAACTTCTCACTTTAGGTATAAAGCCCAATCGTCCAGAAACCGGATACGGATATATCCAAATAGCAGAGCAGGAAGGAGACAACTTCTACAAAGTAAAGACATTTACTGAAAAACCGGAACTGGAACTTGCTAAGGTTTTTGTTGAAAGTGGAGAGTTCTATTGGAATTCAGGCCTCTTCATGTGGAATGTCAATACAATCATTAAAGCAGGAGAAACTCTTCTACCGGAATTAGCATCTAAACTGGCTCCCGGAAGAGAGATTTATGGTACACCTGAAGAAAAAGACTTTATCGAAGAAAACTTCCCGGCATGCCCTAACGTTTCGATAGACTTCGGAATTATGGAAAAGGCTGATAATGTATATGTCTCTTTAGGAGACTTCGGATGGTCAGACCTTGGAACCTGGGGATCATTATATGATTTATCACCTAAAGACGAACAAAGAAATGTAACTCTAAAATGCGACTCATTGATTTACAACAGCAATGACAATATCGTTGTATTACCCAAAGGTAAACTTGCAGTGATAGAAGGTCTGGAAGGGTTCTTGGTTGCCGAATCAGATAATGTATTACTGATCTGCAAAAAGGACGAAGAACATGCCATACGCAAGTATGTGAATGACGCACAAATGAAATTAGGAGAAGATTATATTTAGTACTGTACGAAGTTAATTTCCTAAGTATAGGAAGTTAACTTATTACAGCTAAGAAGTTAACTTCCTATAATTACGAAGTTAACTTTATAAGTGCCACGAAGTTAATAAGAAAAAGGGGCTGAACGTTGCCGTTCAGCCCCTTTACTATTATTTAATGAAGGAAGAATTTTATTTGGCTGTTTCGTAAGCAGAACTAATAGCTTTGGCAATAGAAACAAACTCGTCGTCTGCCAGTTTCAATTTTGGATTAGAGAAAAGCATATCCGATTCTTTTTGAATAGGAATCAAATGAATATGAGCATGTGGAACCTCAAGTCCGATCACTGCTTCACCCACTTTTTTACAAGGAAAAGCTTTTTCAATAGCACGGGCTATTTTTTTGGCAAAAACGTGCATTGCAGCCAGATCTTCATCACTCAAATCAAAGATATAATCAACTTCCTGTTTAGGAACAACCAAAGTATGTCCCTTCACCAACGGATTGATATCAAGGAAAGCAAAAAACTTTTCGTTTTCAGCTACCTTATAGCATGGAATTTCACCCGCTATGATTCTACTGAATATTGTTGCCATAATCCTAATATATAAAATAGGGCAAGCCCGAATATGGACCTGCCCTCATGTTAAAACGAAATGTTTACTACTTCAAGACTGATTTTACCCTGTGGAACTTGGATCTCAGCAACATCACCTACCTTTTTGCCAAGTAATCCCTGAGCAATCGGTGTGCTAACGGAAATCTTTCCTTCTTTCAGATTTGCCTCGCTTTCTGAAACGATGGTATAAGTCATTTTCATACCATTCTTGGTATTCTTCAATTCTACTTTATTCAGAATCTGTACTGAATCTGTTTTCAGTTTCGATTCATCAATAATCTTAGCATCTGCTATAACAGCTTTGAGTTTGTTGATTTTCATTTCAAGCATACCCTGAGCTTCCTTCGCAGCATCGTATTCGGCGTTCTCCGATAAATCACCTTTATCGCGCGCCTCAGCTATAGCCGCAGAAATTTTGGGGCGTTCCACTGTTTCCAGTTCTTTAAGTTCCGCCATCAATTTCTTGTAACCTTCTTCTGACATATAAGCCATGATGTTTTCCTCCTTTTATTTTTAACGGTCATATAAAACAAAAAAGAATTCCAACATGAGTCATGCTGGAACCCTCTTTTCAATTATTTCTTCGCAAAGATAACCTTTTAAATGACATGTGTCAAGCAAAAAGCAATGCTATGTAACATATTTAAACGAAATCTTCTAATTTATAACAACTTAAAGCATAGACTTGATAGTACCTTCCAGATCTTTCACCGTCTCCCCACGGGCCCTCAGTTCATTGTTTCGGTTGATCAGGAAGAAAGCCGGCAGGTTCTGTACGCCATACAAAGCTGCATTGGTTGAGTAAATTCCATTCTCATCGCGCACGCATACCCAAGGCAGATTATCAGCTGATGTTTTCCAGAAATGCTCGTCGGCATCCAATGAGACCTGATAAATCTCCAAACCCTGACTTGCATACTTATTGTATAAATCACGCAGCATCAAGTTATGAGGAGCTGCCACCGCACTTTGATAAACAGTAAAATCAAGCAGAACCACTTTACCTTTCAAGTCAGTCAGCTTACGGATATTACCTTTCATATCTCTCAAAGCAATATCAATCACACCGGTTTCTGCAATTTTTTCTTCCGGTATCTCAATGGTCTTCTGTTGTGGAGTACGGGTATTCTTCATACCTTTTATCACTATATTATATAGATTCTTTGAACGCACCGCGTGCGGATAAGTATTGTTCAGACTGGTAGCCACTGCACCAAAACATTTAATATCATCCTTATTATTCAACGGATCAAAGATCATATAATTGTTTAATTTCTGAAATAGTGCAAAATAAGCAGAAGCAGTATTGGGTGCCGCAAAGATATAATTGATTTTCACATCATCTTTATAATTTTTCAGTAGTACGGCCAAGCTGTCTTCAAAAACATCGTTACCCAATTGATGAGCCTGTGCAGCCTTTACCAACGCATCTACATCTTTTTGCAGACGAACCTGTTTCAGAGTCAGCTCTTTAATTTTTGCAGAGTTCTCCGACCCTTCCACTGTATAAGCAGTAGAGAAATCTGTATAAGGTGCTTGAATGCTAACAGTTTCTGTTGAGTCAACCGAGAAATTAATTACTTTATCTTCAACCCGTAAACGATAAAACTCAGGAGATTCGGGACGCAATTGTTTAAAACTGAATGAACCGTCTCCTTTCAATTTTATAGAATCCAAAGGCACAATTCCTTCAAGTCCGGAAGCTTCCAGATAAAGCATTTTTCCATCTGCTCCCGAAACATCTCCCTTTACATTAAATTTAGGGTCAGAATTACAAGAACTTAAAGCAAGAGCCACAAGAGCTACTAACGTTACTTTTTTCATAATATGCGTGTTATTTTTCAAGCTGCAAATATACTTCTTTTCAAGATTAGTCAAAGCATTTTGCCGCGTTCTTCGTTCCAAAATTGAAAAAAATCAAATTCCTGCTAACTTTTTATCTCATTTTCACGATATTAGTGCAATAAATGTATATCTTTGCGGGAATTTTGAAAGAAAGATATTAGATAAAACAATTTTTATGATTAACCCAATTGTTAAGACGATCGAGTTGGGAGATGGCAGAACCATCACACTCGAAACGGGAAAGCTGGCAAAACAGGCAGATGGTTCTGTGATGCTTCGCATGGGAAACACCATGTTGTTAGCTACTGTTTGTGCCGCTAAAGATGCAGTTCCCGGAACAGATTTCATGCCGCTTCAGGTAGAGTATAAAGAAAAATTCGCAGCATTCGGCCGCTTTCCTGGTGGTTTTACAAAAAGAGAAGGAAGAGCATCTGATTATGAGATCCTTACTTGCCGTTTAGTAGACCGTGCTCTCCGTCCTTTATTCCCCGATAACTATCACGCAGAAGTTTACGTAAACATCATCCTTTTCTCAGCAGACGGTGTAGATATGCCTGATGCATTGGCCGGATTGGCTGCTTCCGCAGCACTGGCTGTTTCAGATATTCCTTTCAACGGACCAATTTCAGAAGTACGTGTTGCGCGTATCGATGGTAAATTCGTTATCAACCCGACTTTCGATCAGCTTGAACAAGCTGATATGGATATCATGGTTGCCGCTACTTATGAAAACATCATGATGGTAGAAGGTGAAATGAGCGAAGTGTCGGAAGCCGAACTACTGGAAGCAATGAAAGTAGCTCACGAAGCCATCAAAGTACATTGCAAAGCACAGATGGAACTGACTGAAATGGTTGGTAAGACTGTTAAACGCGAATATTGTCACGAAGAAAACGACGAAGAACTCCGTAAAGCCGTTCATGATGCCTGCTATGATAAATCATATGCTATCGCAGCTTCCGGCAACAGAAACAAACATGAACGCCAGGATGCTTTCGATGCAATCCGCGACGAATTCAAAGCACAGTTCTCGGAAGAAGAACTGGAAGAAAAAGGTGCTCTGATCGATCGTTATTATCATGACGTAGAGAAAGAAGCGATGCGCCGTTGTATTCTTGATGAAGGAAAGCGTCTGGACGGACGTAAAACAACTGAAATCCGCCCGATTTGGTGCGAAGTAGGCTACCTGCCCGGACCTCACGGATCGGCTATCTTTACTCGTGGTGAAACTCAATCATTGACTTCAGTGACTCTGGGTACTAAACTGGATGAGAAAATCATCGACGATGTTCTCGCTCACGGAAAAGAACGCTTCTTATTACACTATAACTTTCCTCCTTTCTCTACAGGAGAGGCTAAGGCTCAACGTGGTGTAGGACGTCGTGAAATCGGACATGGAAATCTGGCTCACAGAGCATTGAAAAGAATGATTCCGGAAGACTATCCTTATGTAGTACGTGTCGTTTCAGATATCCTTGAATCAAACGGTTCTTCATCGATGGCTACCGTATGTGCCGGAACTTTGGCCCTGATGGATGCCGGTGTGAAAATTAAAAAACCTGTATCGGGTATCGCTATGGGATTGATTAAAAACGCAGGTGAAGAAAAATATGCAGTGTTGTCTGACATCCTTGGAGACGAAGACCACTTGGGCGATATGGACTTCAAAGTGACAGGTACTAAAGACGGTATCACAGCTACCCAGATGGATATTAAGGTAGACGGTCTGTCTTACGAAATCCTGGAACGCGCCTTAAATCAGGCAAAAGAAGGACGTATGCACATACTCGGTAAAATAGAAGAAACAATTTCCGAACCACGTACTGAGCTGAAAGATCACGCTCCTCGTATCGAAACAATGACTATTCCGAAAGAATTCATCGGTGCTGTAATCGGCCCGGGCGGAAAAATCATTCAGGGAATGCAGGAAGAAACAGGTGCAACAATCACTATCGAAGAAATCGACAACGTGGGTCGCATCGAGATCTCAGGAACTAACAAGAAATCGATTGATGACGCAATCCGCTTGATTAAAGGTATCGTTGCTGTTCCCGAAGTAGGTGAGGTATACAAAGGTAAAGTTCGCTCTATCATGCCTTACGGTGCATTTGTTGAATTCCTTCCGGGAAAAGACGGTTTACTCCATATCTCTGAGATTGACTGGAAACGTCTTGAGACTGTAGAAGAAGCCGGCATTAAAGAGGGTGACGAGATCGAAGTGAAATTGATCGATATTGACCCGAAGACAGGTAAATTCAAACTTTCAAGAAAAGTTTTATTGCCACGTCCGGAAAAGAAATAAATAACACTAGTCTTTACTGACAGAGTGATAACCTGGCTATTATTAATAGTCAGGTTATTTTTTTATGGACAATCAGTATAAAAGTCATTCTTTCATTTTGATATTACGAAAAGTTTATGTTGCTTTGTCATAAGAAAATCCAATTAACCTTTAAAATCTATTCATGCCAAGCAACAACAGCCTTCACACCATGGACTTATTCAGCCAGTTCTTTCAAGAAAACCAGAAGAAGTTTCTGTCGTTTGCTTATTCATACACCCGAAATAAAGCCGCAGCCGAAGATATTCTGATGGAAGCAATGGTCAGCCTGTGGGAGAATCGCGAAAAATGGGAAAAAGATTCCAACCTGCATGCATTGCTGCTTACTATCATCAAAAACAAATCACTCAATTATCTTGAACACGAACAAGTGCGTATGAAAGCTGAAGAGGCGATCAATACACATAAGCAACGTGAACTCGATCTCCGTATCTCCACCTTGGAAGCATGCGAACCTGCGACAATTTTCGATACTGAGATACAACGCATCGTATATAAAACACTTGAACAGCTGCCGGAACAAAGCCGCCACATTTTCATATTAAGCCGTTATCACAATACTCCCAATAAGAAGATAGCCGAACAACTCGGCATTTCTATCAAAAGTGTAGAATTTCATATCACCAAAACATTGAAACTGTTGCGTCTCGAACTCAAAGATTATCTTATATCCCTACTTTTTTAAAAAAAACTTCATTTTCTTTTAGGGTTGTCCCAGGGTATCCTGTTATATATACAGAAGGAGGAAATAAAGCCTCTGACAATACATAAACTAAAAACATTTTATGGAACAGGAACTGCTATACAAGTATTTTAAAGGAACCACTTCTGAAGAAGAAGAAAGGCTGATTCTGGATTGGGTGGATGCCTCCCCCGAGAATCGGAAAGCATTTCAAAAAGAACGCATGCTATATGACATAGCCTTATTCACAGACGAAAAACAGATGAACCGGAAAGATAGAAAAGCCCGGATCATCCCTATGCTGAGGTGGAGTGCACGTATTGCCGCCGTAGTCATTGTAGCCATCAGTTTCGGATTCTTGTTTAAGAACTATCAGTATGAAAAATCAGCCTGCCAACAAACCATAACAGTACCTGCCGGACAACGTGCACAAATCACACTGGCGGATGGAACCAAAGTATGGTTGAACTCCAAATCGACCTTAACCTATGCATCCAACTTCGGTCGTAAAGAAAGAAATGTAGAGCTGGATGGAGAAGCCTATTTTGAAGTAGCCAAGAATAAAAAAATACCATTCTTCGTCAATACGGAGATTAATCGGGTGAAAGTGGTAGGAACCCATTTCAACGTCTGCGCCTACAAAGGCAGCAACGAATTTGAAACGACTTTAATTGAGGGAATTGTCGACATCTATCCGATAGGGAGTGATCAGGTAATTACCCGGTTGACAAAAGACGAATTTTTCGGATCGTACAATGGAAAATATAAAAAGACCACTTTGCCTTCGTACGAATATCTGAGATGGAAAGAGGGATTATACTGTTTTGATGATGCACCCTTTAACAGCCTGCTCAACAAACTGGAAAAATATTATAATGTGAACATCAGCGTGAGAAACCTGAACATACTCAACTACCGTTGTACCGGTAAGTTTAAAGAACAGGATGGCATAGAACATATCCTGAAAGTTATTCAGAAAGATCATAAGTTCACCTATAGTATCAACGAAGAGAAAGACAGCATCATCATTGAATAGAAATAAGGAAAGAGCTCAATATAAACCTTAAATTAGTACGAACCATTAAAAACCAGATACGCATGAAAAAATAGAAAAGAAAGTCCATTATTCTCAAAAAAAGAGAATCGGAAAGTACCCCCATACTTTCCGATTCGAAACAGTCAAAAATCGACCTTAATCAATTTATTAACTTAACACGTTACAAAGATATGAGAAAAATTTCTTTGCCGAGGCATTTATGCCCAAAAAATTTTGTTTCAAAACAAATATTGTTAGCCATGAAGATCACTTTATTCCTTCTCTTTTTCGTAGCATTCCAAGCTTACAGTGAGAATGGATACTCTCAAAGCACTAAAATAAGCATACCGCGTTCTAGTCTGAAAGTAAGCGAATTACTATCAAAAATAGAATCTCAGACAGAGTACCTGTTCGTCTACAATAAAAAAAACGTAGACACCAGACGCTGGGTAAACGTGCAAGCCGATAACAAAGCTGTATCCGAAGTTCTCGACCAAGCATTCAAAGGTACCAACATTAAATATGTGATGGAAGGTAACAACATTGTTCTGACCAGAAACAATGATAATGCCATAACTGCACAACAGGACAGAGTAACCGTAAAAGGAGTTGTTACTGATCAGAATGGTGACCCCATCATAGGTGCCAATGTACTCGAGAAAGGTACTACCAATGGCTGTATCACCGATATGGAGGGTAATTTCACCCTCAATGTACCCAGTAACGCCACTCTTGCAATCACCTATATCGGTTATCAGCCACAAAATATCCAGGTGAACGGACGGCAGAGTTTCAACGTTAAACTGCAAGAGGAAGCCATGGCACTGGAACAGGTAGTGGTAACCGCTATGGGTATCAAGAAGAAAGAAGCTTCCTTGACTTACTCAACCCAACAAGTGGGCGGTGACGAATTGACCCGTGCCAAAGATCCGAATATGATTAATGCCCTTGCCGGTAAAACAGCAGGTGTACAAATCACTAAAAGTTCATCCGGACTGGGTGGTTCGGCCAAAGTTTCCATTCGCGGTAGCCGTTCGATCAGTGGAAACAACCAGCCTCTGTATGTTATCGACGGTGTACCGATGCTGAACAGTAGCAATGAACAAGCTTCCACAGCTATTGGTGGTACAGCCGACGCAGGTAACCGTGATGGCGGTGACGGTATCTCAAACTTAAACCCGGACGATATTGAAAGTATGAGTATCCTGAAAGGAGCCTCTGCAGCAGCTCTCTATGGCTCACAGGCTGCCAACGGTGTGATCTTAATTACCACAAAGAAAGGCAAAGCCGGTATTCAAAAAATCACTTTCTCTTCTAATCTGACTGTAGACCACGCCATTTGTTTGCCCGAATTCCAGAACAATTACGCCATGGACCCTGAAGCCAAAAACAGTTGGGGAAAGAATCAAACACTGAAAGATTATAATAACGCCGATAATTTCTTTCAGAATGGTGTAACAGCCATCAACTCCGTATCTTTTATGAACGGCAGCGAAAAGATGCAAACTTACTTCTCTTATGCCAATACTACAGCCAAAGGTATCGTTGAGAAAAATAAGATGCAAAAACACAACCTCAACTTCCGCGAAACGGCTAACTTCTTTAATGATTACCTGAAGCTGGATGCCAACGTGAACCTGATGACACAAACTATCAAAAACCGTCCCACCTCCGGTGGCTATTATATGAATCCGTTGGTAGGTCTCTACGGTTTCCCGAGAGGTGAAGATTTATCCGAATACAAGAATAATTTCGAAGTCTTCGATCCTGCCCGTAACATGAACGTACAGAATTGGTATACTTCTTATCAGGACATGGAACAAAATCCCTACTGGATTACCAACCGCATCAACAGTAATGATAAACGCACACGTGCGATCGCTTCACTAACAGCCAATGTAAAAATTACCGACTGGCTGAATATCCAGGCACGCGGTACAGCCGACTACACACACGACCAGTATCAACAGCGCATGTATGCCTCTACCGCTCCTGCCTTAGCGGGGCAAAACGGACGTTACATCGACCTGAATCATACTGAAACATTGTATTACGGCGACGTCATGGCTATGGTAAACAAAAAATGGAATGACTTTTCATTGAACGGAGCCATCGGCGGCAGTATCAACAGTACAAACGTAAACTCCCTGAGACTGGATTCTAAAACAGCTTCCCTGTACTATCCGAATGTATTTACGGTAGCCAACATTAAAATGACACAGGCTGCCTACATCGATGAACAAATGAATCAGAAGCGAGTGTTGCAGTCTTTGTTCGGAACCGCTCAGTTGGGTTGGAAAGAGAGTCTGTACCTGGATGTTACCGCACGTAACGATTGGTCGTCGACACTGGCCTATACCAAACACAGCAGTTTCTTCTATCCCTCGGTAGGTCTGTCATGGGTACTGAACAATACAGTGAAACTTCCCGAATGGATTTCTTTCGGTAAGATCAGAGGCTCTTGGTCTAAAGTTGGCAATGACCTTCCATTGTTCATCAGCAACACGATCCCGGGCAGCAATGATATCATCGGAGCAGGTGGTGCCATCGTGACTTACTCCAAAGCCCCCTTCAACGATCTGAAACCGGAAATGAGTACTTCTTATGAAATAGGTACCGAATGGAGATTCTTCAATTACCGGCTCGATTTCGATATTACTTATTACCGCACCAATACCAAAAATCAGTTATTCACATTGCCTTCATCGGCAGGTGCCGACTATAAATACTACATGGTAAATGCCGGTAATATACAAAACGAAGGTGTTGAAATCACTCTTGGAGCTACTCCGGTAATGAATGATGCTTTCCGTTGGAAAACCCAATTCAACTTCTCCACCAACAAAAACAAGATTATCAAGCTTCATCCGGATCTCAAGACATTCGTTTATGGTGACGAAAGCTTCTCTTCTTCTTACTCCATGCGTCTGGTAGAAGGAGGTTCATTCGGTGACATTTACGGTAAAGCATTCGAACGTGACGAAAATGGCAGAGTGGCATTTACTACAGATAAAGACGGAGACAAGATCCCGAACGTTATCGGTGGCGGCAATACAGAAAAAGTAGGCAACTGTAATCCGGACTTTATGTTAGGATGGAGCAATACATTCACTTACAAAGGGTTCTCACTCTACTTCTTGATCGACGGACGTTTTGGCGGCGATGTACTCTCACAGACTCAGGCCGAACTCGACCAAAGAGGTGTCAGCCTGAACAGCGGTAAAGCCCGAGATGCAGGATATATCAATATTGACGGAACACAAGTGAAGCCGAGAAAATTCTACACCGCAGTCAGTGGACGTGACGGATGTACGGAGTACTATATGTACGACGCTACCAATATTCGCCTCCGCGAACTCTCTTTGGGCTACTCACTCCCTCAAAGCTGGTTGGCTAAAGCCGGCGGTGCATTTAAAGATGTCCAGTTGTCATTTGTAGCCCGCAACCTGTTCTTCATCTCAAAGAAAGCTCCGTTCGATCCGGATGCCGTTCTTTCGACAGGTAACGATAATCAGGGTATTGACGTATTCGGCATGCCGACTACCCGTAGCTTAGGTTTCAATATTAAGTTCACATTCTAAAAGAGATTCATCATGAAAAACAATATCAAATATATAGCAGGCATACTCTTAGGAGGATTGATCGGATTTTCAGCTTGTACTGATTCTTTTGAGTCGTTCAACACCAACGAAGCAGGATTCGATAATGATAGTAAAAAACAGGATTTCAATTATTATGGCATCCCTTTGGGAATCATTCAGCAAGGAATCTACTTCAACTACGACTGGGGAAGCGGCAAGAACTGGCCTTTTCAGACCATGCAAAACCTGGGGGCAGATCTATTCTCGGGATATGTGCATGACTTCAATCCCTTCAACGAAGGAAAGAACAACAGCACTTACTACATGATGGACGGCTGGAACGGTTCTACATGGGATAACACCTATGGATACATTATGCCGGAAGTACAGAAATCAGAGACTATTAATGAAAAAGACAATATAGGATTCTACGGTATTACCAAGATACTGAAAGTGGAATTAATGCACCGTTTATCCGACCTGTATGGACCGATCGTCTATACTCAGTTCGGATCAAAAACGGGTTCTACACCCGATACGCAACAAGAAGCATACAAAGCTTTCTTCAATGACCTGGATACAGGTATTGCCAAGATACGTGAATATCAGAAAGCCAATCCGGACATTGAGAGTTTTGCAAAATTCGATATCCTGATGCCGCAGGGAAAACGCACATTCAGCGAATGGATACGGTTCGCAAATTCTCTCCGTCTGCGCCTGGCTGTCCGTATTGCCATGGCAGACTCTAAGCTGGCTGTGGCAGAAGCCCAAAAAGCACTTACGGATGAAGAAGGATTGCTGGAAGGCAATGATGAAGTCGTAGCCGTTTCTACCTCTTCAGGTTATACTAATCCTTTCGGAGAAATCAATAAAGCATGGGGCGAAGTGTTTATGAACGCCAACATGGAGTCTCTATTAGTGGGTTACGAAGATCCCCGCATGGAAAAGTATTTTGATAAAGCAACCGGCTCTGATGCAACAAGCCTTATCGACTATAAAGGTACTTACAAAGGTATCCGCCAAGGAACAGGCTTTAGTCATAAAAACTACAACGGACATTCAAAAAGTACCATTACCCAACAGACAGACGCCGTACTGATGACTCCTGCCGAAGTATGGTTCCTGCGTGCCGAAGCAGCTCTGCGAGGCTGGAGCAGCGAATCGGTGAAGGATTGCTATGAAAAAGGCGTAAAAGCATCATTTGCACAATGGGGTGCTGCCGGTGCCGAAGCATATCTGGAGAGTGACAGAAAGCCATCCGACTATGTAGACGCTTTCAAAGCAGCCAATAATGTGAAAGCAGTCAACACACTGACCCCAAAATGGGACGATGCCGCCGGCAATGAAGACAAGCTGGGACGCATCATTACACAGAAATGGCTTGCCATGTTCCCTGAAGGAGGAGAAGCTTGGGCAGAACAACGTCGTACAGGCTATCCGAGACTGTTCCCGGTATTGGTCAACCAAAGTGAAGGTACGGTAGATACCAACCTCGGACCACGTCGACTGAACTTCTTCGTAGGTATCAAAACGACCAATCCCGAGCAATATACCCAATTGGTAAATGCATTGGGCGGAATCGACAACTGCGGCACTCGCCTGTGGTGGGACACCGGAAGAAATTTCTGACACACAAAGGTATAAATTTTAATTAGTGGGTTTTCTTCGTATTAGTTGCGGGGAAAAGATTGGGAAGGGGCAAAGTCGAGGGGGACTTTGTCCCCTTTTTTATTAAAAACAGAATCAAAATAGCAAAGAATGAAGAATCCAGATCATGATCTATAACAGATTAACAATAAGCATATTACTCGCCACAAGACGTTTCAAAAGACGTTCGTCTGATGCAACAAAGATAAGATGCTTTTTTTACTTGTGCAAATCTTTTCGCATCGTTTTAATTATCAGTCATTTATCTATTCCCTTTGCATTTTGTACAGAGAGCAAGAATCCTGTTTCAAAAGACGAACGTCTTTTGAAACACAAGAGTCGTTCTATCTATCTAACTTACACAAACTTACCTCAAAATAAAAGCTGTATTCACAGCCTGCCATAGCCGGCCTGTCCATTCTTAATGGGAAGGTCTTGCTGAGTATGATCTATTTTATTCATTTTTAAACATTTGAGTTATGAATACGAAGACAAAACTTCTGTATGTAGGCTTTCGTGCGTTAAGCACATGCTGTCTGTACGCGGCTTTTTTAATGATAACATCGTGTGGCGACAATGTTGTGAACCCCGACAGCCCGGAACCGGACGGAGAGGATATGATTCCTGTTACGGTCAGCCGGGTTGAGGATGGCAGCTATATGGAAAGCCATGTTGATACTCCCGACACAACCGGGGGAAGAACGCTTGTGGACGAATGGGTGCCGGTGAAAGAGCCACCCGCCAGCAGGGCCATACCGGCTGCCGTGCCTTACGAGGGGCCTTCAGCGGTACGGATGACGCTCCGCGAAGAGCCACAAGTCACTACCCGTGCCGCTACATTGGGCAACGGCATTTATTTCCGGTTGATCGCTTTCCGTAAGGAGGGTGGCAATTACGTGTTCCAGTCGGCTGCAGATTTTACGACGAACGGGGCTTCCGCTCCCACACTCAGGCTAGGAAATCTGCTCACCAGAGCGGGAACTGTCCGTGTGATCGGATACTCGTTCAATAGTACGGCAGCGATGGGAACGATCCCTTCATCCTATACTTATAACAGTACTTCCGTCACTATCCCGAATATGAACAGTGACTTTATGGTCTATGACTCGGGGGACATAGCGAATGTGAGCACAATCAGCCACAACCTGTCGGTTAGTTTCACGCAAAAACTCTGCAAGCTGACGGTTAAGCTATCCTTGTCGCAGTTTGTAAGCAACACATTCACCAACTGTACGGGCGTATACGTTTCTCAAGGCGGCAATACGTCCGCCTGGACGATAGGTCCTTCTACAAATAATGTAAGTGCCAATACCGGAAATACACCTACATTCAATATAGCTAATAATTCGACTGCCACTGTACGGTTAGTTCCTTTTTCGGGTTCCCGGGCAATCACGGTGCATATCGGTACGCTGACTCTCAGTAATTACTTCAACGCAAATAACCGGAATATCACCTCGAGTCAGAATGTCCAGTTGCTGCCGGAACGGAGCTATACCATAACACTACAGATCGGACTTGGGATACAAGTGGCGGCAAGTGACATTAACCTGACACAAAATGGATGTACAGCGAGTGATAAAAATGACTTGGCAAAGTTGAGATGGGCCACAGGAAATTTGAAGAGTACCGGAAGTACAAATTATGTATGGGCTTCTTCAACAGATAGAGGTTATTATTACACATGGTACAGTACCTATACAGGAAACACAAATATTAATAATACAGATCCATGTTCCAAATTGAATACAGCATATTACGGTACAGGTTGGCGAACACCTTCAAAGAATGAACTTACGAAATTAGCAAGATGCACAAACAAAATATTAACTAATAGTGGAATGTGGTTTATGAATAACAGCATAGGACTTTTTTTACCTGCTGCAGGTTGTCGGCAAGACGGAAAGGGTAGTAATACTTCGCCAACAACAGATTCCGGAACTGATGGCTACTACTGGAGTAGCGATATAGGTAATGGAAATAATACAGGGAAAAGACTATATTTTGGTAAACGTTATAACACCGCAGATGTGGCGGACCATGCCAAAAACGCCGGACTGACTGTCCGTTGCGTAAAAGGTACCAAACAATAATATTCACTTTTAAACTTAACAAATCATGAAAACAGAACTCAAAGGCTGGCTTGCAGACAATACCGTAACCACCGACAACAAAGAAGACAAAATCCTTGTATTGGAAAGCGCCGGAAACCTGACACTATCCGATGTGCTGGATGAAATGAAGGAAGAAGATACTATCGTTGAAGCACGTGATAGATCTCTTTCTGTGTATAGCAAAGAGTGTGATATTGATACTCGGTCTGTGTTGGTTTGTTTCTTGCTGTAAATCAGCCTTGTAATGTTGTGGAAGTATAGAATTTGCTAAATCGGAAATTAGGCTTATAAGATATAGATTTAGTTTTTCAAACAGTGTTTCAAAAGACGTACGTCTGATGCAACAAAGATAAGACGCTTTTTTCATATGTGCAAATATTTATACATTGCTTTAATTATCAGAAGTTTATCGACTCCCCTTGCATCCAGTGCGGAGGGTAAAAATAGTGTTTCAAAAAACGTACGTCTTTTGAAACACAACAGGCGTTCTATCTGTCTAATTTACACAAACTTACTGCAAAATAAAAGCTGTATTCACAGCCTGCCATAGCCGGCCTGCCCATTCTTAATGGGAAGGCCTTGCTGAGTATGATCTATTTTATTCATTTTTAAACATTTGAGTTATGAATACGAAGACAAAACTTCTGTATGTAGGCTTTCGTGCGTTAAGCACATGCTGTCTGTACGCGGCTTTTTTAATGATAACATCGTGTGGCGACAATGTTGTGAACCCCGACAGCCCGGAACCGGACGGAGAGGATATGATTCCTGTTACGGTCAGCCGGGTTGAGGATGGCAGCTATATGGAAAGCCATGTTGATACTCCCGACACAACCGGGGGAAGAACGCTTGTGGACGAATGGGTGCCGGTGAAAGAGCCACCCGCCAGCAGGGCCATACCGGCTGCCGTGCCTTACGAGGGGCCTTCAGCGGTACGGATGACGCTCCGCGAAGAGCCACAAGTCACTACCCGTGCCGCTACATTGGGCAACGGCATTTATTTCCGGTTGATCGCTTTCCGTAAGGAGGGTGGCAATTACGTGTTCCAGTCGGCTGCAGATTTTACGACGAACGGGGCTTCCGCTCCCACACTCAGGCTAGGAAATCTGCTCACCAGAGCGGGAACTGTCCGTGTGATCGGATACTCGTTCAATAGTACGGCAGCGATGGGAACGATCCCTTCATCCTATACTTATAACAGTACTTCCGTCACTATCCCGAATATGAACAGTGACTTTATGGTCTATGACTCGGGGGACATAGCGAATGTGAGCACAATCAGCCACAACCTGTCGGTTAGTTTCACGCAAAAACTCTGCAAGCTGACGGTTAAACTCTCCTTGTCGCAGTTTGTAAGCAACACGTTCACCAACTGTACGGGCGTATACGTTTCTCAGGGCGGCAATGCGTCCGCCTGGACGATAGGCCCCTCTACAAATAATGTAAGTGCCAATACCGGAAATACGTCCACATTCAATATAGCCGATAATTCGACTGCCACTGTACGATTAGTCCCTTTTTCGGGTTCCCGGGCGATCACGGTGCATATCGGTACGCTGACTCTCAGTAATTCCTTCAACGCAAATAACCGGAATATCACCTCGAGTCAGAATGTCCAGTTGCTGCCGGAACGGAGCTATACCATAACACTACAGATCGGACTTGGGATACAAGTGGCGGCAAGTGACATTAACCTGACACAAAACGGATGTACAGCGAGTGATAAAAATGATTTGGCAAAGCTGAGATGGGGCACGGGAAATCTGAAAAGTACAGGAGCGAGTAATAATTATATATGGGGAACAAATACAGAATATGGATATTATTATCTATGGTATAAAGATTATAATGGAAACAACATAGATCCATGTACAAGACTTAATCCTACAACGTATGGTTCAGGATGGCGAACACCAAGTAAAAATGAATTTGACAAATTAGCCAGATGCACAAATAAAATATTACAAAACAACGGTACATGGTTTATGAATGCAACCAAAGGATTATTTTTACCTGCAGCCGGAGGACGAGATAATGGAACTAGTGGTACAAGTGCTACTTACAATCCAGGAAAACACGGTAACTACTGGGTTACAGAGTCAGCTTCTTCTAGTAAAGGATATTACTTGTATTTTGATGGAAGTTTAGTAGTATGTGGCGATAATCCTAAAACAAAGGCGTTGACAGTTCGTTGCGTAAAAGGCACTAAACAATAATATTCACTTTTAAAATAGATAAATCATGAAAACAGAACTCAAAGGCTGGCTTGCGGACAATACCGTAACCACCGACAACAAAGAAGACAAAATCCTGGTATTGGAGAGCGCCGGAAACCTGACACTATCCGATGTACTGGATGAAATGAAGAAAGAAGATACCGGCTTGCGGGCAGAGACTTTAAAGCATGCCGTCGATCTTTTTCAGCGTACAGTATCGGAATTGGTACTGAACGGATACTCTGTCAATACGGGGTTATTCCGTGCTGTACCACAGTTTCGCGGTGTAATAGACGGTGGAGTATGGAATCCTGAGAGAAATTCTATCTATGTTTCCTTCAATCAGGATAAGGATTTACGTGAAGCTATCGCACGAACCGGCGTGAAAATTCTGGGAGCCAAAGGCGATTCAGCCTATTTTATCGGTGGTGAAGACGCCGCCACCCGTGCTACGGACGGTAGTGCAACTGCAGGACGTAACTATCGCTTACAAGGCAAGAACATCAAAGTAGCAGGTACAGATCCTGCCGTAGGTATCGTCTTGATTGATGAAAAAGGCACGGAAACAAAACTGCCGATGGATATGATAGCAGTAAACAACCCTTCGGAAGTACTGGTACTCTTACCGGCAGACCTGACAGACGGAATATACAAACTGCGACTGACCACACAATATACCAGTGGCAACCGGCAACTGAAGACACCACATGTCATCAGCCAAACCATCGTAATAGGCAATACAACCGAGGGCGACGGAGATATTGTGGACGACCCGACAGCATAAATCATACCGCATCGCTTCCCTTATGCAGGGGTGCATCGATATCTTGTGCAGTTCTGCACAAGGTGCCGGTGCGCCCCTACACAATGCGGCAATGCAACCAAGCTCTAAAATTACTGATAAACCTGTACCGGAAGTTCTCCCCTTAAAGCCCCCAAAGCATTCAATGCCAAAGCCTCCATCTCATCTTCTCCCGGATACACGAAAACGGGAGCAAGGAAAGAGATACGTTCCCTTAAACGGGAAATTACATAATCGGAATAGGCAATGCCTCCGGTCAGCAGAATGGCGTCTACCTTTCCACATAAAACAGTAGAGGCAGCACCGATACTTTTGGCCACATTATAGATCATAGCATCGAGCACCAACCGGGCATGGTCATCACCTGCCTCAATGGACTGAATAATAGCAGGAATATCAGTAGTTCCCAAATGGGCGGTAAGCCCGGCACGACCCGAAATTCGTTTCTTCAATTCATCTTTGGTGAATTTCCCGCTGAAACAAAGGTCTATCAGTTGTCCGGCAGGAAGAGTTCCGGCTCTTTCGGGTGAGAAAGGCCCTTCGCCATCCAATGCATTATTGGCATCGACTGCACGCCCATGACGATGGACTGCAACGGAAATGCCTCCTCCCAAATGGCAGACGATCAAATCAAGATCTTCATAACGAGTGCCATGTTCGGCAGCATAACGACGGGCAATAGCTTTCTGATTCAGTGCATGCCAGATAGTGATACGCGGCATCAAAGGCGAACCGGTAATACGGGCAACCTCTTCCAGTTCGTCCACCACACCCGGATCTGCAATAAACGCCCGGCATCCGGGTAAAGCTGCGGCCAATTCATCGGCTATCAAACCTCCCAGATTGCAGGCATGTGTACGCATAGCGTGAAGGGTATCCCGCTTCATGGCTTCGTTAACCTCATAAACTCCACCGGGAATAGGCTTCACCAAGCCTCCGCGTCCAATGACAGCATCGAACCGGAAAGGAATATCGTTTACCTCCAACTCTCGGAGAACAAGCGATTTACGAAATTCGAACTGATCGATCACCCGGGGGAAGGCAGACAACTCTTCCACCGTATGGCGGATGTTGCGTACCAACAAAGGAGTTTCATTTTCATAAACAGCGATCTTTGTTGAAGTGGAACCGGGATTGATAACAAGGAGCCTTTCCCCCCGTCCATTCTTCACAGAAGACGGAGTAGAGTTTATATTCAGTTTATCCATATTCTTAGTTTAATTATGATCATCATTCGGAGCATCTTCCTCTCTCTGCCGACCGGGTAGAAGCTGTCAGACACGCCATCGCAATACTATAATACTTGGAAAGTCCGGAATCACTGCGTGACGGTAACACCACCGGGCAAATGGGGCCTTGCAGCAACCCTGCCATATCGGCTTTGGCAAACAACGAAACAGATTTATAGAAAGCATTGCCCGACTCGATATTGGGGAATATCAATACATCGGCCTGTCCGTTGATGGGCGATACAATTCCTTTAATATCCCCGCTGGCCTGCTCGCAAGAGGTGCGTACATCCAACGGACCATCGATAATCACATTACCAAACTCTCCGGCTTCGGCCAACTCCACAATATTAACATAATCGAGCGAATGGGGAAACTTGGCACTTACCTTCTCCGTACAATGGATCAAAGAGATACGGGGTTGTTCTATCCCAAACCGCCGGCAAGTACAGATGGCATACCATATCATCTCAATGCGTTGTTGCAAAGTGGGACGAGGAATAACAGCGGCATCTGAGAAGAACAATAATTTATCATACGTCGGAATCTGCATTACGGCCAAATGAGTCAGAATCTTCCCCTTAGGCAGCAAGCCTTTCTCCTTGTCGAGAATGGCATGAAGCAAATTGTCAGTATTGATAATACCTTTCATCAGAATATCGGCTCCCCCTTCCCGAACAATACGAACAGCTTCACGCGCTGCCTCATCGGGATCTTCAATGTGGAGGGTCTTCACATATTCCGGGTACTTCTGCAGACTGGGATACTTTTGCAGGATGGCCGAGTCACCAATCATCAGGAATTCCGCAATCTCTTCGTCGAGTGCACGGGCAATGGCATATTCTGTATTCGGATCGTTGGCACAGACAACGGCAATCCGTTTCCGTCGGTTTAAGGTTTTGAGATGGGCTGTCAGTTGGTCAAAGTTTCTAATAGGTTCCATAACGTTAGATTTTTAGCAAATATCAGAAAAAGGATCGAGAAGTACATCATGGAATACTGAAAAAATAGACAAACCGAGTAACATTTTGATATAATACAACGCTTTCATTTCTACGGATGCAGGTAATTTCGTTTTTTAATGTAAATTTGTGTCCTGTTAAACTCCTATAATCAAACAGAACCATGAAAACAAAAACATTTCTCGCTCTTTTCTGCCTGTTGTGTATCAGTTCAGGCTTTTCATCGTGCCAACGTCATTCATCCGACCAGTGGAAATTGGTTTGGGAAGATAATTTCGACCAAAAAACAGGCTTTGATCCACAGGTCTGGAGTAAAATACCACGTGGCAAATCAGACTGGAATAACTATATGACCGACTTCGATTCCTGTTTCGACATGCGTGACGGCAATATGGTGCTGCGAGGCATCATCAATCACAGCCAGCCCAATGATACAGCACCCTATCTGACCGGAGGAATCTACACCAAAGGGAAAAAAGCATTCAGCAACGGACGCCTCGAAATACGCGCCAAACTGAACGGTGCACGTGGTGAGTGGCCAGCCATCTGGATGCTCCCGATAGATGCTCCCTGGCCGATGGGTGGAGAAATCGATATCATGGAACGTCTGAATCACGATACAATCGCTTATCAGACTATACATACCAATTATACGCACAATCTGGGTATCAAAGACAATCCGTTATCACACTCCGTAGGTGCGATCAATCCCGACGACTACAATGTATATTCAGTAGAAATGTATCCGGACAGCATTGCATTCTATATCAATGACACACATACTTTCACCTATCCCCGCATCGAAACAGACAAAGAAGGGCAGTTTCCTTTCGACCAGCCTTTCTATCTACTGATCGACATGCAGTTGGGTGGCTCGTGGGTAGGGGCTGTAGACCCGAAAGAACTTCCGGTGGAGATGTATGTAGATTGGGTAAGATTCTATCAGAAAGAGAAATAGAACCTTTTTACCCTACAAGCGTTAAAGACAAATCAGATATCAGCTTATTAAATCACTTTATTAAATGAACTTACAATTTCCCCCATTTCTGCACGAAGGCGATAAAGTAGCCATCGTATCGCCTTCAAGCAAAATAGACAGTATATTCCTGAAAGGTGCCAAGACGCGTCTCAGCTCCTGGGGACTTACTCCTGTCATGGGAGATCATGTCCGAAGTTCATGGGGCTCGTATGCCGGTGCCACCCATCAGCGCCTCAAAGATTTTCAGGCAGCCATGGACGATGAAGAAATTAAGGCCATTTTGTGCAGCCGTGGTGGTTACGGAGCGGTTCACTTGCTGGATAAGCTGGACTTCACACGCTTTCGTAACCACCCGAAATGGCTGATCGGGTTCAGTGACATCACTGCGCTCCACAACTTATTTCAATACAATGGTTTTGCCTCACTCCATGCTCCCATGGCACGCCATCTCGCTGTAACAGGAGAGGAGGATCCATGTTCATTATATCTCCGCGACATTCTTTTCGGTAAACTGCCCGGATATAAATGCCACCGCCATAAGTTGAATCATCTGGGACAGGCCAAAGGCATCCTGCGAGGCGGCAACATGGCTGTGTTCCACGGTCTCCGCGGAACACCATACGATATTCCTCCCGAAGGTACGATCCTCTTCATCGAGGATGTGGGCGAACGTCCTTATGCCATCGAACGCATGATGTATAACCTGAAATTGGGAGGCGTACTTGAAAAGTTATCCGGACTTATCATCGGACAATTTACCGAATACAAAGAAGACTATTCACTGAAAAAGGACCTTTACAGCACACTGGATGCCTTGGTGAAGGAGTATGACTTCCCCATATGTTATGACTTTCCGGTGGGACATGTGACAGAGAACCTACCACTAATCAACGGTGCGGAAGTGGAGTTCGTATCCGGAAAGAAAGGAGTGGAATTGTTAATAAACCCTCCTATCTGACTCACCCTACAGTGAAAATCATTAATTTTGAGGCTTTAAACTCCAAAAGCATAATTATGAAAAGAAACTCTATGTTCATACTGTCAGCTTTCATCCTGTTTTCTGCTTTCTCCTGCGGAACAAACGGCAGCAAGACCACTTCGACCGACATCACCGAGAAAAAGGTAATTGTCCAAGTGCCCCAATTTGACGCAGACAGTGCTTACAAGTACATACAGGCGCAAGTCGACTTCGGACCGCGCACACCAAATTCTAAAGGTCATGTTGCCTGTGGAGACTACCTGGCCGCCAAACTGGCCGAACATGGAGCCAAAGTGATCAGCCAAAACGCTGAATTACCCGCATACGACGGTACACTGCTGAAAGCACGCAACATCATAGGATCTTTTAAGCCCGAAAGCAAAAAACGCATCGCACTCTTTGCGCATTGGGATACCCGTCCATGGGCCGACAATGATCCGAATGAAAAGAATCATCACACACCGATACTGGGCGCCAATGATGGAGCAAGCGGAGTGGGTGTATTACTCGAAATTGCCCGCCAGATCAATCAACAGCAACCGGAACTGGGAATCGACATCATCTTTCTGGATGCGGAAGATTACGGAGCACCTCAGTTTTATACAGGCGAACATCGGGAAGACCAGTGGTGTCTCGGCGCACAATATTGGGCACGAACCCCGCACGTAGATGGCTATAATGCCCGCTTCGGAATTTTACTCGATATGGTGGGCGGCAAAGATGCTACTTTCTTTAAAGAAGTATATTCCGAGAAATATGCCAAAGGTATCAACAAGAAGGTATGGAAAAAGGCTAACGACGCCGGATACGGACGTTACTTTATTAACGAAGTAGGCGGTCAGATCACTGACGATCATCTGTTTATCAATCGCTTGGCAGGTATCCCGACTATCGACATCATTCCAAACGACGAAAATTGTGAACTGTCCAGCTTCGGACCGACCTGGCACACCGTGAATGACAATATGGATGCCATCGACCGCTCTACACTCAAAGCTGTGGGACAAACGGTACTGGAAGTTATTTATAACGAGAAATAATTATTTATCATGTCAATCAACGAATTACAAGACGAAGTCGTTGCTGAATTCAGCGACTTTGATGACTGGATGGATCGCTACCAGTTACTTATCGACTTAGGAAACGAGCAGGAACCGCTCGACGAGAAATATAAAACGGAACAGAATCTGATTGAAGGTTGCCAAAGCCGTGTATGGCTTCAGGCAGACGAAGTAGACGGGAAAATTATCTTTAAAGCAGAAAGCGATGCACTGATCGTGAAAGGCATCATAGCACTGTTGATTAAAGTCGTATCGGGACATACACCCGACGAGATTCTTAATTCGGAACTCTACTTTATCGACAAAATCGGTCTGAAGGACCACCTATCCCCCACACGTAGCAACGGATTGTTGTCGATGGTGAAACAAATGCGGATGTATGCACTCGCATTCAAAGCCAAAGAGGCCAAAGGCTAAATCTCCAGATAAGGATGTGTCAGGACTCGTACTCACCACAGATCACACCGATTTACACAGATAGATATTACTGGTTATCAGCAGATTAAAATCATCCTGTGTTAATATCTGCGTAATCTGTGGTGAATTATGACGTACCTCCATCTTCTTCATCCACCTGATACTCCAGAATATCCCCCGGCTGGCAATCTAGCACTCTACAGATCGCCTCAAGGGTAGAGAAACGAATCGCTTTGGCCTTTCCCGTTTTCAGGATAGAAAGGTTGGCAGGCGTAATGTCAATCTTCTCTGCCAACTCCCCCAAAGATATTTTTCTTCGGGCCATCATTATGTCAAGGTTTACTATTATAGCCATAATTCTATTAATTTTTCAATATTCGGATTCAGATAGTAAGATCTTGTTCTTCTTTCATCTTCAACCCGATGGCGAATACCTCGCCTACAATTAGTGAAACCAGTCCCAGAATGACCAGCATCACAGAATCTATGCTTGTCTCCATAGAATATCCGGACAACGAGAAGACTGAAGACAACTCATAATCATTCATCAGGGCCGGCACTGCCTCACTAATAAAGTTCAGCAACAAGGCGACTCCCAACCATCGCAACCGACGGACATTCTTCCAATTAAAAATATCCGATTTATTGATAGCTACAATCAGCTGAATAAAAAGCACTGTTGACGCAATGATGGCAAAAACAGCCAGAAGCCCGGAAATCACCTGGGCAACCATCATCCAGGTACTCCTGTCGACTTTTACATTCGTAACCATCTGTGTATAGGCAACGGGGACATAAGAGCCGGTCTTTTCATTATAGACAGAATCTTTAAAGGACGAAAAATCCTTGGGCATCAGTGTGGCAATCCGAAAGTTGATAGCCTGCTCTACACTTTGATTACCGGAATGACTTATCTTCATCCCTTCGGAAAAGCCATGACCGAAATCACGCCCCATATTAAACACCGAATAACAGAATACCAGAAAAACCAGTAAACATAGTATGTTCAATCTTCTTTTCATATTATGACTTATTATTCAATCTTTATCGTTTATTTTCATTCATCTTTCCGCCACGTTCCCGGAACCGTAACCTGCTTTATCCGAAGAAAACAGCCTACGAACACCATAGCCGCCACTGCTATCAATAGATAATAGGGAGTCGTACCCGTCACATCCCTGATTGTATCTGCATCGGGATAGGTCAGACTCAGCATGACAGAAATACTGTTGTTCACAATGTGTATCAGGATACAAGGAATCAGACTTCGTGTCCGATAATAAACCCATGCCAGCAAAAGGCCTCCAAAGAAGGCTGCAACTATCTGAGCCGGATTCAAATGAAATACTCCGAAAAGCAGTGCCGAAAGGAAGATGGCTTTCCGGGGAGAATAGCGTTCAAGCAATGCCTTAGTGGCACCACCACGGAACAGAAGTTCCTCAAGAATCGGCCCCAACAAAGTAATGGCCACAATGCCTAACCAACCGGACTGGAGAGCGTCGAACTGCTGTTCCAGAATATCAGGTACCCAAGATAAGACGGCAGTCAACAGATCCATCAGGACAGTCATCGACAAGCCTATCAGAAACGTTATGATCAGAAATGGAAATGAAATGAATGACCAACTTGTCTTGTCTTTGGGTATATAGTGTGCTTTCCATAAATAAAAAAACATCACTGCCATGGAAAGCAGCATCGAAGGAGCCAATGTCAACTCCGAAACCCGGGTGGCATCTACGCTCCCACCATTCATACGGGCAATGATAGTAAAAGGAATACCGATCAGCCCACCGCAAATAAGCTGGATTCCCAGATAAATCAGAATTAATTTGATCGCCGTTTTCATTCAGTCTTTTGTTTTAAATATGTACAAAGATAACGGTTTTAATTGACTACCGCTTCGGTAGAAGAGCCATTTGTATGGTGACCATGCAAAACTGAACTACATACAAACAAAGCTAACATGGAGATGGATACTACCAACATCGTAATGCTCATCAATGACTTTCTCATAAAACTTACTTTGAAGATTCGTTATGTTATTCAATAATAATTTATCGTTTTTCGATATGCAAAGATTCATATTAATTTTCACCTAAACAAGTAATTCGATAATTATTTATCGATAAACAATAAATATAGAATGTTTTTCGATATTTGTAGAGGATAAACGCTGATATAAAGAAGCCTCAAAGAACCAGCGTCAGGGAGAGTATATCCATTTGATAGCGTATTACACCTTTAGACGTCACTCTGACACTATTCATCCTAATCTACTGACACGCACTAAAACACAAATCATCAAACAGGAAGAAGAAAATGCATACAAGACGCATATAACATGCAATAAGATGCAACATCGACCGAAGATTTCCAATAAATATGCATGATATCTTTAGAAGAGAGGTCACATACCATTAAAAGAAAGACATCATTGGGTTAAAACAAAAGCTTCATTAGTTCAAAACTTCACCTGCATGAAGCCGGAAGAGAGACAAAAGAGGACATTTACATGCCTGCAATCATTTTTCAGCACGCATAGAATGATCAGGGAGAGAATAACGATTTGCACCTTAAAACAGAATATTCTGCAAATTAAAGAACACAGAACAGGCTCAAAACAGAACAAGAGACATGTATTATCCGCAATCAGGATGACTATCTGAAAAGCCGAATTCACAAAATAAGCTCCTATTTAAGAGCCGGAAGATAACGGGCCGAATATAACTCACTCAGTGGCAAACAAAAAATACAAAATGTCAATTGACATTTTGTATTTTCCCCAAAAGCGCTTCCACATCGGCTGCATCCTGATGAAGCTGCGCTATCAATCCTTCAATCCCATCGAACTTCAGCTCCGGACGGAGATATTTTACAAAAGAGAGCCGGATAAATTTATCGTAAATATCGGAATGAAAATGGAGGATATTCACTTCTATCGAACGTTCGGGGCCATTCCCTATCGTGGGACGAGTACCGATATTGAGCATACCATTATAAGTATGCCCGTCGAACGTGACATGAACTGCATAGACACCATCGGCAGGAACCAACTTATCAGGATCGTCTACACTGAGATTGGCCGTAGGGAATCCGATTTTCCTTCCTACCTGATAACCGCTCACCACCGTACCATCCAGAAAATAGTCGTAACCCAGACAACGTGCAGCCCGATCTACTTCGCCCTGATGCAACATCTTACGAATGACAGAAGAGCTTATATGGAGATCATCACACACACAGGCACGAGCACGAATCACCTCTATTCCCATTTCAGAGCCATAACGGCAATAATCCTCAAAGCCTTCACTACGATTGTGTCCGAAGCGGTGGTCATATCCGATGACAAGTGTCTGCACCCGATAACGGTCTCTCAGGATATCGGACATAAATTCATGGGCAGTCAGATGTGATACTTCACGTGTAAAATCAAGCATAAAGCAATAATCCACGCCCGTTTCTTCAAGCAGCGCCAGTTTCTCTTCCGAAGTGGTCAATAACTCCGGACGATAGTCTGCATTCATCACCTTACGAGGATGAATGGGAAAAGTAATCAGTGCAGAACGCAATCCACGAGCCGCAGCCAACTCTCTGACTTGTTCTATCAGAAAGCGATGCCCCATATGTACTCCATCGAAGAAACCGATGGTGGCAACACATGGTTCGGGTAGAACTCCCGGTATATTACGGATTATCTGCATGCTGTTTCTCCTATTTATTTTAATTCTCGGCAAAAAGCGGCCTCCAGTCTTCACCGGGTTTCACTGTATAGGTAGAGATGCCCAATGCCTGGGCGCCCTGGCAGTTGGCTTCGGAGTCATCTATGAAAAAAGTTTCGCGCGGATCGAGGTTTGCATCATCAAGCACTCCCCGGAAAATCTCTTCAGCGGGCTTTACCATTTTCATTTCATACGAGAGGTACATCTTTTCAAAATAGTCTTCTACACGGAAGCCCCGATACGGAAACGCATGCTCACATGCCCACTTCCAATGTATCTCGTTGGTATTGCTCAGCAGATAGACCACATATTTCTCGCGGAGTTTCAATAACATATCAAGCTTAAAACGTGGGATATCCACCAAGAAACTATTCCAAGCAGCATCAATTTGCTCATCCGTCACCTCCTGGGTTATCTGCCCGCGGATACTATCACGAAACTGGGCTGACGAGATCAACCCTTTCTCATGTTGCATAAAGATTCCCTGCTGAGAATACATGCCTAACAATTCGTCCACCTTCTCTAATCCCAACTTCCGGAAGTTTTCTATACAACGCTGACGGTCGAGATTAATCAATACACCACCAAAATCAAAAATAAGGTTTTTAATTCCTTTTCTTTTCATCTCTATTCTGTTTTTGAAAGCTTATACACGACAGAGCACGCAAAGGAAACGGAGTTTTTATATCCTGTTCATAAAAGACACTTTCTTTGCGTCCACTGTGATAAATAGCTTTCATTTTCATTTCTGAGTTAAACGTTTAACCAAGCGAATCAATTCTCCAATCCACAAGACGAGAGAAGAAGAACCGATGATGATAAGCCATGTTTGCCAGTCGAGCGGTTCTGTACGGAATACAGCTCCACCGAACTGCACTATAAGAAACTGCCCACCCAGGATGGCCAGTACAATCAATTCCATTCCGTACGACTTCGTAAGACCCTTGAATGCTGAATCGGTAGTGCCAAACACACGAGCGTTGAACAGATTCCAAAACTGAAGCATTACAAAGAAGGTGAAAAAAATGGTCAACCGCTGTACCGTCATTCCACCGTCGGCATTTGTAAAGTAGTATATCATCGCCATCAGTACTACCAGAAAGAGTGTACCGACACCGAATATATTATGTTGCATCGCTTTACTAATAATAAAATCAGTACTGCGACGCGGTTTATCGTTCATAACACTCTCACTTGGCGGAATAGAAGCCAAAGCTAAAGCGGCAAATGTATCCATGATGAGATTTACCCATAACATTTGGGTCACAGTCAACGGTAGTTCTGTTCCCACAATAGAACCGAGCAATACGATGAGAAGTGCCACAAAGTTAATGGTCAGCTGAAATACGATGAAACGCTGGATATTCTTATAAAGTGACCGCCCCCACATCACAGCAGTCCCGATACTGTTGAAAGAGTCGTCCAGCAAAGTGATGTCACTGGCCTCTTTGGCAACTGAAGTTCCGGTACCCATCGAAAGCCCTACCTGTGCATGATTGAGCGCCGGCGCATCGTTCGTTCCGTCTCCGGTCACAGCCACAACGGCTCCTTTCTGCTGCAGCAATTGTACCAGACGCTGTTTGTCGGTAGGACGGGCACGCGACATAATTTTCAAGTCCATCACTCTATCCAATGCTTCTTCATCACTCAATTCGGCAAAAGCAACTCCGGTAATGCGATTGTGTTCCGTATCTTCCGGTTTCCACAGCCCGATCTGACGCGCAATCTCAGTTGCGGTGCCCGGAGTATCCCCGGTCACAATCTTGATACCGATACCTGCCGACTGGCATTTAGCTACTGCCGCAGGCACATCGGGACGTATAGGATCGGAAATAGCAACGACTCCAAGGAAATTAAGGTTATTTTCTGAAACAAGTGCCACACAGTCATCCGGTTCGTTATCTTCCACCAAACGGAATGCAAAACCAAGTGTACGCATAGCCATATTCTGATAACCCAGTAATTGTGCTTCGACAGTCGAACGATATTCCACACTATCCACACGACGGCCATCGAGAATCACCTCCTTACATTTGCCAAGCACGATTTCGGGCGCACCTTTTATATATAATACCTTTTTGCCTATCAACGGCGACTTCACCAAAGTAGCCATAAACTTACGTTCAGTCGAGAACGTCAATTGGTCGAGCACCCGTGCTCCTTCTCTGAGTTCAAGATAGTTACGTTTCTGGCTATTCAGCCACAGCAACAAGGCAACTTCCGTAGGATTACCTACTCCTTTCGGCTTCTCACCCTTTCCCGTTTCTTCAAGAAAAGCAGTGGAGTTAGCACTAATCCCTTCCGAAATCAGTCTGCTGATATCGTCATCTGCCAGTTTCCCACCATCTTTCAAACCATAGAAATTGGGCTCGTGCACCTGCATCAGATTTTGTGTCAACGTACCGGTCTTGTCTGTACAAATCACGGTAATCGCCCCCATTGTTTCGCAAGCGTGCATCTTACGCACCAAATTGTTAGTGGCAAGCATACGGCGCATATTCAGTGCCAGGCTGAGTGTCACACTCATAGGCAATCCCTCGGGAACGGCAACCACGATCAGGGTAACCGCCATCATGAAATATTTCAATGTACGCTCCAACACCGGCAACCAGTCATGCCAACCGTTCAGAGCCCCAAAATCGAAATACAGTACAACGTCTTTTATAAAGAAAATAAGGAAAGCAAGTCCGGCTACGGTAAAACCGATCTTACCGATCAGGTTGGCCAATTTGGTCAGCTGGATATTCAATGGTGTAGGCTCCGTAGTTTGTTCCGTACTCTGACGTGCCACTTTCCCAATCTCCGTAGCATCTCCCACACGAAGTACCTTCATCGATCCATGGCCATCGACCACAGTTGTACCGCGCATCACCAGATTGGAAGCATACGTAGCTTCTTCATCAAAATCGGCTTCGATTATTGTTTTATTAATCACCGGTTCCCCGGTCAGGTTCGATTCGTTCACCTGCAAAGAAATAGCTTCTATCAGTTCGCCATCTGCGGGAATCTCTTCACCGGTCTCCAATACCACAATGTCACCTACTACCACATCTTTACGCGGAATCTCCTGAATACGCCCGTTACGAATCACCTTTACTAAAGTCTCTTCATTAACGGCATTCAGTAAATCGAATTTCTTATTGGCATCGTATTCGAAATAGAAACCGATACCGGTTGCCAACAGGATAGCGGCTATAATACCGATCGTTTCGGCATACTCATTCTCGATAACGGAAATGATAAGAGAGAATACAGCTGCAATAAGCAGCACACGTACAACAGGATCTTCAAATTTTTCCAAATAAAGCTTCAGGAGCGAAGGACGCTTAGGAGGCGTCAGTAGGTTGGCACCATATTTCTCCCGGCTTTGGAGAACTTCTTGATCAGTCAGGCCCAAATGAAAATAATCGTCGTTCTTTGCAGTCATGCAGATACATACATTAAATTAGAAGTTGCAAAAGTACAACATAAATCCGGTATAAGATGTTTCTTAAATCTTTTTTAAGGATTCCAGTTTTCCCAACAGTACTTTTGACGAAATGGGCTTCGTCAGGAAATCGGTAAAGCCGCTATGCATGATTTTCTGGCGGTCTTCTTCATACGCAAAAGCAGTAAGAGCAATGATAGGCACTGTAGCCGACATCTGTCGGATAGCCTCCGTAGCCTCGTAGCCATTCACCTCAGGCATACGGATATCCATCAAGATAATGTCCGGTTGGAATTTCAGGAAAAGAGAAATGGCCTCTTCACCATTGTGAGCCCAATGTAATTCGTAACGTGAAGCGAGGATAGCTTCGCAAAGACGATAATTGTCTTCCATATCTTCGGCCACCAGTATGCTCAGTTTTTTATCACTTCCCGCATCGATAACCGGAACCCGTACTGCAGAAGGCAATTCTTCCTGCTCTTTCTCAATGATGACTTTGGGTTTAATATCGGAATGTTCGGGCAATGTAAACCAAAAGGTACTTCCTTTGCCTACCTCAGATTCGGCTCCGATTTCCCCACCCAGCTTATTTACAATCGTCTTACAGATAGAGAGTCCGAGTCCGTTACCGTTTTTATCACTTTGCAAACGCACAAAACGATCGAAAACGCCCTCCAATTTATCCGCCGAAATACCCGAACCGGTATCGCTAACATAAAACCGAAGTCCATTCTCGGAAGACTGATATCCGATACGGATACTGCCCTCTGTGGTAAATTTGATTGCATTAGATACAAAATTGGACACAACCTGAGCAATTCGGTTACGATCCGTATGAACCATACACGAAGGCAGCCCGGGCTCTGTTATAATCTGTACAGGCGAGTTAGAGCCTATCTTCATACGGAACAATTGTTCCAAATCATTCAGTAACAAGTTGATATCGACATCAGAATAAACAAACTCCAATGTACCGGCCTCAATCTTCGACAAATCAAGAATATCATTAACCAGCTGTAATAGCAATTCGCTGTTCGTATGGAGTATCTCCAGGTATTTTTGCTTTTCTTCTTCTGTATTGGCCGCTGCCAGCAGTTCGGAAAAGCCGACGATGGCATTCAGCGGCGTACGGATTTCATGACTCATATTGGCTAGAAAAGCAGACTTGGAACGATCTGCATTTTCCGCTTTTTCCTTCGCTTCAGCCAACGCCTCTTCCGTTTGTTTAATCGAAGTAATGTCATGCACCGTCAGCACCATGCGCTCTTCACTATCCAGAGTCATAAATACTCCCGAGATCATTACGTCGCACTTTACAAATTCATGCTCGTCTATGGCAATATTCAGTGATGATTGCAAATCAGTAAATTCTTTCTTCTGGCGGAAAGCGTTTCCTATTGCTCCCCTCACCGGACATTCCTGGCAAAAAGCATGGGTTCCGCATCCCCCTTTGGCAGACAAGGCATTCCGGCATTGCAACAGATCACCTACACGCTTCTCTTTACCGTCCGGACTGAGATGAGTCAAATCATAATAATTAGTTTTCAGGACTTTGAAATCAGAATCGATTACCAAAACATACGCATGAATATGCGTCAGAATCGCATCAAACAGACAATTTACATTCTCCAGTTTCCGGTCCGATGCAGATTGCATTAACTTACCTTGTCTCTTTTCCCACAGAATAGCTCCTAAAAAAGCCACACATACCAGTGATAATACAATCTGCCACATCATAGTTTATAATTCCTTGATTAATGTTTTGTTGCTACAGACAAAGGTAGTGCTTTATTAATGAAAAAAGAAAAAATAAATGAACAATACGTCCGATACTTTTGTTATATTTGCATAAACTTAAAAAAAGAGACGACATGAAGTACATTTGCACCGTTTGTGATTTCATTTACGATCCGGAGATAGGTGATCCGGAAGGCGGAATCGAACCCGGAACACAGTTTGAAGATATTCCTGATGATTGGGTATGCCCTCTGTGTGGAGTTGGAAAAGAAGATTTCGAACCGTATAATGGCTAAACGATTCATTAACGATGAACGATAAGCGATGAGCACTCTCAATTACACGCTTTATCGTTCATCGTTCATCACTTTTCTCAAGACGCTTTCTTTTCTTTTACGTCACTGCTCGCTTCTACTACATTTACTACATAGTCACCGAGTTTTTCACATTCGGCGATAATATCCATGTAATAAACTCCCATCTGATAATCATATTCTTTATTATTCACATCCAGGATATTCTGATTCTTCAGTTGGTTACGATAGTTATTAATTTCATTCTCAATATTGAATGACTTATTAACATCGATACTCTGATGTTCGGGTTTCTCGACCACGACAATCATTTGCGACAGAGCATCATTGGTCAGTTTCATCATGAAATGAATGTGCTCATATTGCTTCTCTGTGAAATCCTGATTGGTCTGACGCTTCCGGCTGATGGTACGTGCCAGGTTATAGCAACTGTCACCAATACTTTCAATCTCGGTTACCTCACGAAGCATGGTACGTATCTGAAGCTTACTTTCCGAGCTCAAACGCCCTTCAGATACCTGATTCAAGTAATTGGCAATCTCCAATTCCATATTATCACTGATATTCTCGTATTTCTCAATCCGGCTGAAAAGTTTATTGAAGTCATCATCCTTTTCAGTATGCAACAGATCTTGTACCATACCAAACATACGATGAATACGCTCGGAAAACAGATGAATCTCCTTACGGGCCTGAAGTATGGATAATTCGGCCGTAGAAAGCATACCTCCGGTAATAAAGCGCAAGCGTGGCTCTTCATCTTCTTCCTTGGGACGAATAATGGCACACACGGTACGCTCAATCAGTTTCACTCCCCAGATCAGCAGACAGACGTTACATATATTAAAAATAGAGTGGAAAGCGGACAACTTATAAGAAATAGCCACCTCTGCACTTCCCGGATGGAAGAAGGTATCGACCACCCAATTGACGAATACCATAAAAGGATGGAAAATAATTAGCACCCAGATCACACCAAAAACATTGAAAACAAAGTGAGCCAAAGCAGCACGTTTTGCTTGTGAATTAGCAGTCAAGGCAGCCAGGTTGGCTGTAATAGTAGTTCCGATATTCTCACCCAAGACCAATGCGGCACCCAATTCCAGGCTGATCCATCCGTTGGCACACATAATTAAAGTAATAGCCATCGTCGCGGCGGAAGCCTGTACGATCATAGTGAGAATAGTACCGATAAATAAAAAGAGCAGAACCGAGAAAAATCCCATATCTGTATAGTTCTGTACAAAAGCCAGCATTTCCGGGTTGGCATTCAGGTCGGGGGCATTTGCTTTGAGGTACGAAAGCCCCATAAAGAGGAAAGAAAAACCAAAGATAAATTCACCGATAGACTTACGGTTACTTTTACCCGAAAAAATAAGAGGAAGGGCAATGGCTAAAAGAGGAAGGGCAAAAGCAGCCATGTCGACTTTAAACCCAAAAATAGAAATGATCCATGCGGTGACTGTCGTACCGATATTAGCACCCATTATCACACTAATGGATTCGGCCAATGTCAGCAGACCGGCATTTACAAAACTGACCACCATCACCGTCGTTGCCGAAGAAGATTGGATAAGGGCGGTGATCAACACACCTGTTAAAACTCCCGTTACCCGGTTTGTAGTCATTGCTGTCAGAATTCCTCGCAATCTGTCACCTGCGACTTTCTGTAAGCCCTCGCTCATGATCTTCATTCCATAAAGAAAAAGTCCTAACGAGCCAATGAGCTTTAAAAAATCATAAAAAGAATATTCCATCTATAATTATTTTAGTGGTTGTTTGTCTTCTTAGCAATTATGTGATATATTTATCCGTACTATTCACCCCAAAATGACGTGAAATGAAACAGATGTTACAAATATATTGCAAAAATAATAATATTTCTAAAGAATTCCCTATTGGGAGCTCACTTTTGGATATTTATTACGGCTTTAATCTTAATTTTCCTTATCAGGTAGTCAGTGCTAAAGTAAATAATCGCTCTGAAGGACTCAATTTTCGTGTATATAACAATAAAGATGTAGAGTTTCTAGATGTAAGAGATTCTTCGGGAATGCGTACGTATGTGCGTTCTCTCTGCTTTGTGCTCTACAAAGCTGTCAGCGAACTCTTTCCGAATGGCAAACTTTTTGTGGAGCACCCGGTATCCAAAGGATACTTCTGCAATTTGCGGATCGGGCGCCCCGTCACACTTGAAGACGTGTCACAAATAAAGAAACGTATGCAGGAAATTATAGCGGAAGACATTACCTATCACCGCATTGAGTGTCATACAACTGAAGCCGTACGTGTATTCAGTGAACGGGGCATGAATGACAAGGTAAAATTACTCGAATCTTCCGGTTCTATCTATACCTATTATTATACTTTGGGAGGTACTGCCGACTATTATTACGGTAATCTGCTCCCAAGTACAGGATTTATCCACTTATTCGACCTCGTTAAATACTACGACGGACTGTTGCTGCGTATTCCTAACAAAGAAAACCCATCTGTACTGGAAGATGTGGTAAAACAGGAGAAAATGCTCGATGTTTTCAAAGAGCACCTGCGATGGAACTACATCATGGGATTGAACAATGTAGGAGATTTCAATATTGCTTGTGAAGAGGGACATGCCACGGACCTGATCAATGTGGCAGAAGCTCTGCAAGAGAAGAAAATAGCACAAATAGCCGATAGCATTTTCCACCGCGGAGAAAACGGGACTCGTGTAAAACTGGTGTTGATTTCCGGACCGTCATCATCCGGGAAAACAACTTTTAGTAAGCGACTCTCCATCCAGTTAATGACCAACGGCCTGAAACCATATCCCATCTCACTGGACAATTATTTTGTAGACCGTGAAGACACTCCATTGGATGAAAACGGCAATTATGACTATGAATCCCTTTATGCCCTCGACCTGGAGTTATTCAATACACAACTACAGGCTTTGTTGCGTGGCGAGGAAGTAGAACTGCCCCGCTATAACTTTATGTTGGGAAAAAAAGAATATAAAGGTGATAAATTGCGGATCGACGAACATACGGTATTGATTCTTGAGGGAATACACGCCCTTAATCCGGAACTGACTCCGCAAATCCCGGCAGCAAATAAGTTCAAAATATACGTCTCTGCCTTGACAACCATCTCGCTGGACGATCATAACTGGATCCCAACGACGGACAACCGACTTTTGCGCCGTATTATCCGGGACTTCAACTATCGCGGCTATTCTGCCCAAGAGACTATCTCACGCTGGCCCAGCGTACGCGCCGGAGAAGATAAATGGATTTTCCCTTATCAGGAGAATGCCGATGTGATGTTCAACTCCGCCCTTTTATTTGAATTTGCCGTGCTCCGCTGTCATGCCGAGCCCATTCTTACCAGCGTGCCACGTAACTGTCCGGAATATGCTGAAGCATACCGGTTGCTGAAGTTTATCAAATATTTCACTCCTGTACAGGATAAGGAGATTCCTCCAACCTCACTTTTGAGAGAATTCCTGGGAGGAAGCAGTTTTAAATATTAGATAGAGCCATATTCCAAATCATTATCAGACATAGACTTTACAAATACCGGCTTCGGAGAGAGCCTTATTTGTAGAATCTATGCCTGAATTATCAAATTTTATCCACCTTTCAACCAACCGGTAATGCCCGCCATTCCTCTTTGAAGAAGAATCAAAGAAGAAATGAAAAATAAGAGGGGGAAATGAGAGGTTTCTACAAAGATTTTTTAACTTTGTCACTGTTTAAAACCAAATCGCATGAAAATATCGACTTTAATCCTGACCATCCTCGTTTGTTTTAGCACAATCGTCGATGCACAAGGCACACAAAACAGAGCAAATGAACTGATGAAACAAGCGCAGAGTAGTCTGGAACAAAAAGAATACACTAAGGCGCGTTATCTTTTCATCCAGGCCTATGGCGCTTTCGCAACGCAGGAAAATTATCCGAAAGCCGTGGAATGCGGAATTCAGGGAGCAGCTCTGTACCATCGTGAAAATTATTACAAAGAGGCATTCGACCTCTGTAGAGGAATGGATCAGCTAGTCTGGGCCGGTGAACAAAAACAGCAGAAACAATTTTACCCGCTACGTTTCCAAATCACCAAAGAGAGACTGCAGATGTACATCGGACTAAAGAATGCGGCGCAGGCTAAAATTCAATTGGATAAGTTGGCAGAAACCGTAGGCCTGGCCAAGAACGATTCATTAAGCGAGAACCTACTATACACACAGGCAAGTTATTACTACACATTCGGGCAAAACACTCAGGGAGACGCGTGCTTTCAGAAATTAATCAACCAATATAAAGCTCAAAAGAATTACGATAAGGTCAACGAATGCTATAAAAAACTGATTGCCATCGGACGTAAATCTAACAATGCCTCACTGGTGGCCCGCACTTACGAGAACTTCATCGTCTGGACCGATTCGGTAAAAGCAATGACGGCACAAGACGAACTGAACGTACTGAAACGCAAGTATGACGAAAGCCAGCAGATCATTCAGGAGAAAGAAGACACACTTTCGGGCAAACAGTATATGATCGTCGGGCTGTGCACACTGGTAGTAATCCTGATTGCCGGTCTGATATTTGTGGCCATCGTACTGCTTCGTTTCATTGCCGGTAACCGGAAACTGAAAAAGAGCGTACAGATAGCCAATGAACACAATGAACTGAAGACACAGTTTATCCAGAATATTTCAGCACAGATGGAACCTACGCTGGATACACTCGCCTCTTCTGCCGCCGAGCTGTCGGACAAAGCACCTCAACAGGCACAGCAGATGCAAGGACAAGTAGCAGCCCTGAAGAAGTTCAGCAATGATATACAGGAACTTTCCACATTGGAAAACTCTCTGACTGAACCTTATGAAATGAAGGAGATCAACGTAAATACTTTCTGTGAAGCTACCATGGATAAGGTGAAAGAGTTTGTACAACCCGAAGTTTCGACCGTAGTCAATGCTGCCAAACTCCAGATCAAGACCAATCCTGAACAACTGGAACGGATCTTGATTCACTTGCTGAAGAACGCTGCGGAATATACCGAAAGCGGAAAGATATTCCTTGATTTCAAAAAGAGAGGCGCACATACGCACCAATTCATTATATCGGATACCGGTACGGGTATTCCCGTTGAGAAACAAGAGAACCTGTTCAAGCCCTTCACTGAAATCAAAGACCTGACAGAAGGAGACGGTTTAGGACTACCCATCTGCGCCCTGATAGCAACCAAAATGAACGGCAGCCTGACACTGGATACCAGTTATACCAAGGGGAGCAGGTTTATACTCGAATTACATACATAATTAAATAAAAGAAGTGAATGTGCCGCAACTAAAGTGAGCACTCTAAAAAGTTACAGACTGTAATCCATAAACATAAAAGAGCCATATCATTACTCAAAAATAGAGTTTGACATGGCTCTTTTCATTGTTCATAAGGGCAGGCAAATTTCAAATGAGAAGCTCTCCCTTTCTAAATCAGGATTTAAACACATCCTCTCCCGCTATTTTTTTCGGAAGGGAGACGTTATCAGACGGTAAGTTCCAACAACACTTCTCCTTTGGTATTGAGTACTTTCACCTTAAGTATGTCCTTCTTCTTTTCAATCACCATTACCGTTGCACTTTTCATGCTATAACCGCCACCGATAATCACCGGGAAGTTATTGCCAAGGCTGCCTTTGGGATGATAGGCATATTCATGTGTGTGCGCGTTAAGGCTGATATTGAAAGGTGCTTTCTCCAGAAGTTTACCCCAAAGCCCGGAACACAGATTCTCGTAGTCGTTTCCGTAAAGCGGAATGTGATGAATCAGAATCCGCTTAGCGGCTTTCTTAAATTCTTTGGAAGCGAGCTCACGCTTCAAAAATCCTACCTGGTCATTACGCAGCTTCGTAAAATCGTTGAGTCCGTAATATACCCAATGATCATCCGGCTTATCTTCACCGCAATCGAGCATTACGATACGGGTATCTCCCCAGTTGAAGGAGCCGTAAGTCTTATCGCCTACATAATCGAACAGGCTGTGCAGGCCTACCGAATAGGCATTCCGGATCTCGTGATTGCCGCGCATAAAGAAGACAGGTACGCGGTCACCCTCTACGCCTTCGGTCAGTTCGCTGATAAAGGCTGTTGCCTGATCGTGATTGGCGGGGTCGTCTACACAATCGCCGTTGAACACTACAAAATCATAGTCAATCCCCTTTATCTGTTCGCACAATGCCTGAAACGTCTTCGATTGTTTATGCAGGTCGTTGAACACCACAGCCGTAAAACTGTCATCACCGGCTGCGGGTAACGTGAACTCCCTGAGTTCTGTACGGGCTGTATTGCCAAACACCTTTTTGTAGGCCTGGTAAAGCAGGATCTCCTGCGAACAGGTACGATAATAATATTTCTGTCCGGGCTGCAAACTATCGAGGCGAATCTTGTGAAGAGTATTGCCACAAACAACTTGACCATCCAGAAGGGTACGTGCGCGCTTCAGGTTGGAAGGGTCCGTGCCGTACTCCACCCAGCAATAGGCCGGCACGTTGGTCTGCCACATCACTGTGATTCCACCTCCTACGGGATTCTGAAGATAGGGTTTGGTACGGCAAATCCGATTCTCGGGTACCGCCATCCGTACTTCTACCAACAAAGGACGATGATCGGACGCCAGAGGCTCATCGATCACCCGAGCCGAGTTGACAACAAAAGTAGGCGTTTCCTGTTTCAGAGCAATCAGGTAGTCGAGCGTCTCCTTCGGTTCGGAAGCCGGATAAGTGGGCTGCTTCGGGTTGGAAAGTATCTGGAATGTACTCTTCAAATCTTTGATAAAGCCGGAGTCGGCATCCGAGTTGAAGTCACCGGCAAGGAAGAAAGGTTTCCGGGTATTGGCTGTAACGGACTTCAGGATTTCGAGAGACTTCATCCGATCCTCTTCGGTCAGAGAGAGGTGCGTACACGCAAAGACATACTCTGGGAACTCGGCGACAAGCAGCGTGCGTGGCTCTTCACGTCCCGGAAGGGCGAAGGTTTGCACACGGAGCGGAGTCTCTTTCGAAAGTATACCGATGCCATACTTTCCTCCGTCATAATCGATGGCAGGCGCAAAGCAGGGATGCAATTGAGTGCGTTCCGCCAGTTCCTTGAGAACATCGGTCCGGTTGCTCCGGGCAGTCATGCTGTCCAGTTCCTGGATGGCAACGATGTCCGGACGGGCGTTGTTGATCACATTGGCTACACGCTGATAATTGCATATACCGTCCATGCCATTGGCGTTACGGACGTTGTAGGTCATCAGGCGCAGCACATCTTCAGCCTGGGCTGACAGCACAAAAAGTGCTGAGAATAAGAGCAATAATAGTTTTCTCATAAGGGTTCCTCCCTAAAAGATGTCGCGGAAGCCTGTTTCACTACAGAGCTGCATAGGCAGAGAGGCACAGGAGAGGAGCTCTACGGAGCGTGACCTGCAGAACGGGGGTATGCCATAACTCACCACAGAGTGATACAGAACTTCACAGGACGAACTTAATCTATTGATAGATAACAGTATCCATCTGTATACATTCGTGTAATCTGTGGTGAATGCGAGTTTCGACATATCCTCATTCCACGAATCACCGCTTATCGTTTGGAGACCGTTCCACCGGATACCGGCCTATGTCCTTTGCGGGCAGCTCCCGCTACATCTTCATTGTTATATTTTGAGTTATTAAATCTGAATAATAGCACATATACTGTCTCTTCCTGTCGAAAAGAGGGATCAGGGAAGAGGTTTTCTGTACACCAGCGTCAGCCCGTCCACTGCCCCGTACTCTGTCATCAGTTGACGGAAAGCGGCATAATCCGCCGGGCGAATCATCTGTTTCTTCAACTTCAGGCTCCGGGTCACTCGCGTTTTCGCTCCTTCGGGACGGATGGAAATGGTTAATGTACCTACGGCATTGTCCATCTTCTTCTCCATCGGCCGAGTGACAGATTCCATACCTGCAGGAGTATCTACGGTATAGGTGAAAGATTCATCCGCCAGTCCGGGCAACAAGAGGTTGGAAGTGCGCTTGCTATTGAACCGGACGTACTGGGAATCGGCCAGGCTGCCACGCTCTACGGGGAGGGTGAAGACCAGATAGCCATCTTTGGCATTTGCCGCGTCGGGCTGCAATGCATAGTCTTTTCTCAGGGTAACCGGTGGAAGATTCAGTTCAAACGGCTGCGTCAATGAAGCTACATAGGCATAATCTTTCTGCCAGGAAACGGCTGAGGGAGTTTTGCCTTTCAGTGACAGAGCCTGTTGGCTGCCTCCGGCGTCGGTCCACACAAACAGTTCGCGGATGCTGCCTACTCCCAGTGATGCCGTATTCTCAGACGGAGCGCAGACCGCCCCTATCCCGGCTTTCAGTCCGGCCGCTTTCAGCAATGCGGCCATCAGATTCGCCTTCTCGGCCTCCGTGCCGTATGCCGAACGGATCACCTCTGCGGCGGGACGGATGCGATAACCGCTTTCCGCCAACGGGAGGGACGAATAGTAAAGATTATCAATCACATAGTCACGTATCGCGGTTACTTTTTCTTTATCGTCCTTCGCTCCGGCAGTCAGTTTTCCGGCCAGCGCACGAATCCCTGCATCTCCTTCCGGTTGCCATTGTGACGTCAGAAACGACAGGGGTTTCTCCTCAGTCGTGGCAGTCAGCAGAGGCAAATCACCGCCGATCACCGACACCTGCGGCTCACGGCTGAGGGCGGGCAGATTCTTCAGGGTCCAGCTGACTTGCTTCATCCCTTCGGATTCGGTTACGGAAGCTTTCGCCTTGTGGTTGTTAAGGGCATATTCCAGATGTTGCCCCCGGGGAACGGTGATGCTGATCTCGTACTCCTTCACCGGCGAAGAGTGCTCCAGCAACCGGCAGATCTGAATCCCCGGCAAATATCCCGGTTTGGTTGTAATGGAATAGTCCAGATAGATGGTAGCTCCGAGTTCCAGCCCGGTGTGTACGACTACCATCTCGCGCAAAGCATTGAATGCCGGCGCATTGGCTGCTGCCGAGGGGAGCACTTCGACCAGAGCATTGGCGGGGGTCTTGACGATATTTCCGTCTTTCTGGCGGGTATACGACTCGTGAATCTGCAAAGTCTGATAACGGGGATCGTACGTAATGAACGACTCCCCATACGTGCGGTTCATGGCCGTGTGAGTGTACAGCGTCAGGACTTTCGACTGACGATAAACCTGCGTACCATCAGCCTGCAGGGTCCAGCTTTCTTTGATTTTCTTAAATTCCGCTTCCCGGGCGGTGACCGGAAGAGTCAGCGCAAACAGGCAGAGGAGCAGAAGGGTATATATTTTAGTCATGTGTGACGATCATCTTTTTAGAGTTTAACAATCAAATAATCCGCAAAGCTTTTGTAGGCATTCACCGCAGCACGGAATCCTTCCCAGTCGGCTGCCCGATAGATGCGCTTCTTCAAGGCGAGTTTCTGTTTCAGCACCAGTTTGTTGCCAACCTGCTGCAACGAGCCTTCGAAGTCGGCTGCCGGAGCGGCCTTTTGTTCGCTGCGCGGCTCTCCCGCCAGACGATATCCCCGAGGCAGGGCAATCGTTTCGTCCAATTCGACCAGACGAGAGCAAGCATCACGGAAGCCGTATTGGCGGGGGTCCCACCCCGGGACGGGGCGCCGGGAAGGCGGACAGCAG
>OBYZ01000109.1_pt1 | contig 109108 bp, 102 predicted proteins | sample 1501501 | NCBI WGS metagenome assembly OBYZ01 (sample SAMEA2580213, study PRJEB22360) | human gut metagenome | biome: human gut; feature: human-associated habitat; material: faeces | place: Denmark | collected 2008/2010
GCTTCCGCCTACTCCATTCTCCCCAGCATAGCTGGGGGATTAGGCTTTTCATTTACAGAAAAAGTTTCACACACTCATCTTAATCTGCTAATTGGTATCATTGGCGGAATAATTTCTGGTATTTTTGTTTCTTATGTATTTCTGATTGAAGCAGAATACAGAAATCAGTTTAACCATGTAAAAGAAATGTTCACTTCCATATATGGAATTACCGCTACATACTCTGCCTATGAACACTTCAAAAAAACAAAAGGCAAAAAACGTGCCAATAAGGTTAATGCAATTGATAATGCCGGTAACATTGCTGGAGAAAGCAGCATGGTCGATATTCTCAATAATTATTTGAATGAGCTTTCTTCCTTTTTCAATGCCTCCAAACCTTGGCAATATAAATTCAGACTTAACAAAATTCTAACAGAAATAAATGATATTGTTACTGATGGCAAATACATGATTAGAAATTCTCCTGAAGACTTTTCAGAAATATCCCAAAGGCTAGAAACATGTATTGACCTATTTGAAGATTGTGAACGAAATTATAAAAAGGAGATTCTTCTACATGTTGTAACAAACAAGGCAGTTCAAATCTTTCTTCTGCTGTTTGTTGCATTGATAATATTGTTAATAATCGCAGCATAGGAGATACCTTCCCTTTTCACGTGTTTGTTATTTTATTCGTTAAAATGCATATATTGAAAACTTATGTCTCATTTATAGCATTTATTCCCTCAATACAAATTTTCAAACAGCCTTTCTACCTACGCTTACACCAATCCAAAAAAGGCACCAAGATTTTCTTCTGATGCCTTGAACACCCATATACAGAGGGAACTTTGAACTAAAAAATGCTTTTAAATTTTAGCATGTTTTTAGCCCGAACAATATTGGTTTTTCCTATACTAGCAACTGTTGTAACATGATGTTAAAATCAATTATCTAACGAAATGTTATCCCTGTTTCATTTCAACATCAGATACTTTTGAATAAAAATTATTTGTATAATTATTTATCACTTTAGTATCTTGTGCCTTCTTTTTTTCTTCGTCAGAAAAGGTCATTCCTTCACCAATAATTCCACTTTCTTCGAGAAGTAAAGCCCAATCCAATATCTTATTCCTAACAGTGCTAAGTATACGGTATATCTCGCTTCTTGACGTATCAAATACAAACTGTGTTTCGAACCCATCTGTTGACTTATTCAATAAGTCATTAATTTCTGCACCCAGTGTAAACTGAATACCATTTTCATGTGATGTATAAGTATCACAAAGCGATGATATCGATTGATGTAGTGGAATACTAGACATAAAACTACCCATTTTAGGTGTAAGTATGACTGGCATCCACCCTCTATAAGGATTCCATGCTTTATAATTTCCTTGTATCATTCTATAATCAGGGACTTCTCCATGGTAGCCGTTTTGTTCATTGTTAATCCACTCTTCAAAATCTGATAGCTTAAGTTTTCTTGCTACCAAATATGCTTTTCTCAACAATGATTCCACACTAACATTTTCATCAAGTGCTTCTCTCTCAAGTTCATATACTATACCTTCCAAATATATCCCTCCTAAAAGATTGGAATCTGTGCTACAATGCCAGAAGCTATTAAACTTCCTGTCACTCCAATTGCTAGGTTTTTAAGTTCAGTTAATAGCATCTTAATTTTGCTTGGGTTCTCACGTTTTTCAATAAGTTCTTCTAATCCTGCTATTTTTTCCCTCAACTCTGATGCCTTATCTCCAAATTCAGCATCAAACATACCATCATACTTTTTTATATTTTCAATTATGTCGCTGATTGCTCCATAATCAAAATCCTGTGTTATGGTCTGTGTCTGTGATGAGTTAACCGTTCCTTGCTGAATCTGAACACCTGTAACATCACCATAAAAATTATTAGTATTATAAGACTGTTTTTCTTGCAAAATAGCCTTCTCCTTTCTTTCAAAATAAGTCAATAAACTCGGCAGTATTGTGATCTCCCAACATCCAGAAATATAGTAACAATAATTTGAAATAAGTCCATATTGCTTTAGTTTTTCAAATTCTAAAGCCAAATCACGCTCTAGATATTTAGGAATTTCAACATCATTGTCAGTAACACGATAGTCATCTTTAATCATATCTGCATGAGCATCATCTACTGCAAAGATAAGAGTTTTCCCTTTTTCGTTAGGATCAATATCCTTTGCAATTTCCTGTAAGACTGTCTCATTAAAGCTTTTGTCAACCACTCGCCTATTAAAATCTTCAACTTCAAATTTCAGATCATCTTCCAATTCTGAACTGTTTGTAATTTCATTTGTAACAGGATCATATATCGGTACTGTTGAACCTTTCTCAAAACTGATTCCCTCTTCTGATAACTTTGTTTTGATAATATGCGGTGCATCATGGTCAACCAGAAATCCATCGATGACTGCTGTACGATAATCATATGAATATATAGGCTTTCCAAATATCTCTGTTGTATGAAGAGCTGGCGTTGCTGTAAGTGCAATTTTTACTGCATCAAAATAATCAATTACCGCCCTGTACTTACTTCGGAAGTCATTCTGGTCACGATACAGTACCTCATCATCTCCCATTTCTTTGTCCAGAATATAGCCCCTGTGCGCTTCATCTACGATGACCAGGTCATAATCTGATACTCCAAGACTCTTATCTGACTCATTGTACATAATACGTTTCACAAGGCTCTGAACAGTAGCAATATGCACTCTGGTGTCCTTCTCAAATTCTTTATCTTCTAAAGACTTCACATCATACATCTGATTCAAAGTAAGTAATTCTTTAAGCTTAACCTCTTTGAATGTATCCATAGTCTGATCACCGAGTGATGTTCTATCGACAAGATACAGGATTCTCTTAAATCTCCCAGCATCAAGGAATCTATAAATCATTCCAAGCACAGTCCTTGTCTTACCTGTTCCCGTAGCCATTGCAAGAAGTGCTGTCTGCTTATGTTCTGCTATTGCTTTTTCGGCAGCCTGAATCGCTTCTATCTGATAATAACGAAGATTTAAACCATCAGGGTCCTGCAATACCTCATATCCTGTAGCAGCTAACTTCTTATCAGCCTCTACAATATCTTTTTCCAGTGCCTGCTCAATACCTTCTGGTGTTGACCATCCAGATAACGCTTTTGGTGCGTTAAATGATTCTCTGACATCCAAGCACCATATTCCTGACATCTGTTCATACTGCTTAATATATGGTCTGCCATTGGTGGCATAAAGAAACGGAACCATATATGCACCAAATCTATTGATTACATACTTCTGATGTTCTGACTTAATCATCTTTGCATAATCCTTGCACTGACCATCTAACACTGATGAAATATTTGTATGCTTCTTCTTTGCTTCCACTATACCTACAAGCTTTTCCCCTATAAATAAAGCATAGTCTGCATAGCCATTATTTCCTGTATTGGAATCGGTAGGCCATTCTGCAATAGCAAGATTCTTTCCCTTAGTTGGTCTTGTACCCTTAGAATATCGAAGTTCCGTTGTATTAGCTTCCCATCCGACCTTTCGGAGCTGCTCATCAATAAGTTCTCTTGTCTGTGCTTCTGACAAATGCACATTAAGTGCCTTCTGGTACGCTACAGTTCTACGTTTACTGTCCGCCCCACCATTTTTCTGTATTTGCTCAATTTCAATCAATAATTGTTGGTTGCGTTCTTCCAGTTCTGCATTTTCTTTTTCAAGGTCAGCTAAACATACAGTCATATCAACTGGCTGTACATACCCTGTCGGCTCATAATTATAATCACCATATGTCTGCATATACCATACACATAATTCATACATTAACTGCAAATTATTAAGAGCTTTTTCACCTTCATCAGCAGCATTATGAGCGGCATCATTTCTGGCTTTTCTAAGAATATACAAAGTGTTATCAATCTCTCTTGGTAACAAATCATTATTCTTAAGTATTCTGATTCTGTTGGCATGTGTATTATCATATGCCGGCTCTGCTATGCCGTCATATGCAAGCATATACTTTACCATTACTTCTGATAACATTCCCTGCTTGATAATGGATGTATTAGGATCAGAATATACATACTTTTCTGATAAATCACCAAGTTTGGCAATGTCTGTCCAATGTGATTCCAAGAATTGAAAATTACTCATAATCAAGCCTCCTTTACAAATCGACTACGTACTTCATCAAGCTCCTTATCAATATTTCTCAGTTTCTGTAGTAGTTCCTCATAGTTTTCAATAAACTTTCTGTTATCTTCTACAACAATTCCTTCACTTGCTTTAAGTGTAACATACTGCGTCGTACATAAGTTATATCCATTTTCTGCTGCGATTTCTTTCGTGATAGTATTTGATACTCCCTCAATAACTTCACGATTTCGATATATTTCAGTAATGCGTTGAACACCTTCATCTGAAATGGTTACTGCTCTTGGTATTTTTTCAAAGAAATCCTTTGAATTTATCATTACAATATCATCATTAATTTTGTTTTTTCTAAGAATCACCAACGCAGTAGGGATAACTGTATATGGCATCATCATACCATTAGGAAACTCAATAATAGCTTCAATATAATTATCATCTACCAGTTTTTGTCTAATACTACCTGTACTGCCCGAACTAAACAACGCTCCCATTGGAACAAGTATAGCAGCAATTCCATTATCCTTTAATGAAGCAAGTGCATGTCTGATAAAGAGATATCGTGAATCGCTGGTATGTTCATACATGCAATTTTCAGGAGGTATATTCATTATATACTCTTTGCTATATTTTCCACCAAATGGTGGCTCAAATATAATTCTATCATACTTCTCATTGTGCGCTATTGGATTATATAAGGAATCTGCACATTTGACTGCTCCAATTTTGTTACCACTTAGAATCGTCATAATAGCAGCAATGCCTATAATTGAAACATTAATATCTTGAGCAAAAACCCTTCCTTTACCATTTGCTACAGAATTTACCAAAATACCAGTTCCGCAACATGCATCATATACTGACATATCATCTTCTACCGCAATAATGGCCGCTGCAATCTTAGGTAATGATTCAGCGCTACAATACTCTCCGCTTGCTCGCCCTCCACCACTAGTTATCATTCTATCCAATATTATTTTTGCAATATTATAGATTTCAATTTCATCTTCAACATCCAAGTTATTAACTTCTTCAAAAATAATTCTTACATTTTCAGAATCTGCTTTCTCAATCGCTGAATTAAGAGATTCTTTCAACACTCGCTCTTCAATTCTAAACGCTTTTTCAACCGCACTTACATATTCTAATAACCCATTAGAATCTACAAGTTTTCCATAAGTTAACGATAAATATCCAAGAGAAAATTTTTCATCATAAGAACTGAATATGTCCTTCTTCAACTCCAGATATTTAAACAACAATCCATAAAGCATTACTTTATATAATTCTGTAATCTCAAATGCTCCACGTAATTTATTTGCAGCAACCCACAGATTTTCCATCTTTTTAATCTTCATTGCCAATACCCTCCTTTATGCTTGCTAATACAACATTTTCCATCAATTTTGTTTCATTATCTATCATTTCCTGAAGAGTAGCTTTCTTTAATCCACTAAGTACAAAGGCTTTTCCTATATCCTTCATGTCCTTCATATTAAGTTCAGGTACTTCCAAAGCCCTAATATCCGTTATCTTAATCATTGGTCTTGCTGAACCTACAACCTTTGCAGTAAGCTCATTTCTTACATATGACGAATTAAGAAAAGCTGTCAAATACATAGCATCCATCTTATCGTCATCAGTAATTCTTATTGCTGCACAAAATGATGGAATTGCAAGCCCTGCATTTTCTTCATCAACATATGCTGCATCGTATGGTGTTGAAAGCTTTATTACCACATCCCCTTTATGCGTGTATTTTTCTTCATCAATCTGCTTACCTAGTTCTGCATCACCTAAATCTTCCTTAACAATCACACCAGATACAATCGCTTTAGGAACTAGCACCTGAACATTTCCTAATACCTGTTCTCCAGCATCTTTGTCCGCTGTTACCCTTGTCATAATCTGTCCTGCAGTTACACTTGCTATATTTTCTAATGTCATTTCTGTTCCCTCCAAATCATACTAAATATCTATCCTTTAATAGTTTCAAATCACACAAATTAATCTTTTATCATTATACCTCCTTTGCATCATCTTGTACAGTTCATTTCATCTTCAATATTGAAATATATATGACGTTCTTTCTTTGTAGCTATACAATATCATGTTATACCTATTATGTCAATTATTGATTTGAAATATTTTTTACGTTCATTTGTTTCTGATAATAAAAAAGTCTCGAAAATGATTTTTCATTCACCTTCAAGACCTAATTTCTATAGATATAGTCCTTATTCTACTATTTAATTATATCAAGAAACTGCAAGCATTTTGCAAGCATAAAAAACGGGAAGCCGCATAAATACTGGCTCCCCGCTGTTTTCACATCACTCAAACTCGGCCAGTCCAAAGATATTATTTAACATATTTGTTTAAGTTTTATATCTTTTTAGCCGTTATTTTATTTCTGTTGCATATATTATTTTGGCTCGCTGATTTTCTGTTGCCAATTTGTTGCCACTTCATTATAACTGGCAGAAAAATGTTTGACAACCTTTATTTTGAGAAACATATATACAAACATATATACATTCTATCTTAGCTAATTACATTAAGACCAATTTTTTATAATTTGGATCAATGAACTCCTCCATATCATACTTTAATAAAGTAAATTCTCCACTCTTGACTTTATCTTCATCAAGATAATAAATCGGCTTGTTCAATTCCCCAAAATAATTCAATTCATATTTACACCACACTGACTCAACAGAGTTATGTGTTCTCAGGAAAATAATAGCTTTTGATTGCTGCAATCTCCATTCTATTACTTTTAATGTTGCTTCACACAAAAGATTCCTTTTCAAATAGTCTGAATCATTTATCCAATCACAAAAAATATTCTTTCCAACAGAATTTTCATATGTAATTATATCCTGAACAAGTTTACTATCTTTACTACTGTGTGAGATAAAATAATCATATGATTTTATTTTCTGTTCTTTGCCATTTTCTATTCTATATTCAAGTTCGTCTGGATTATGTGGAATAGAATACGTTTCATAAGGATAAACTTTTTTTAGATATTCTTTACGTTTTTTTCTCTTTGTATGAACCTGCATATATTTTTGTCGTCTAAGTCTAGGTTGGTAATTAAAGCTCTGTAAATGGTAAAATGCGATTTCCCTTAATTGTTTATTTAACTCAGTATCATTCAATTTAAAGAAGAACTTAATCACTTTTGGATTATAATATTTTTTCAGTTCATGAATAATATACATTCTATCTTTTTGTGAAGTATTGATTCTGTTATATAATCCAATTAATTGATCTAAAAAAACAGGAGTAACCATTTGTGTTTTTGCTTTAGCATTAGAAATTTTCGTATCAATCCGAGCTATTTTATTTTTTCTTTCTCTCCACAAGGCATCTTTATTCTTTTTCCAAATATCCTCATCAAAGATACTGCTATAATTTCTTTTTGTCTTATCAGAAAGTAAATATTTAAACTTTGCATTATTTCGAATTATTTCTTCAGCAAATGGCATTTTATACCTTGCTTTCCCAAATCTTTTAATCAAGTATTTATCTTTCTGATCATAATACTGTTTCTTATATTCTACCGATTTCCATTCATGTGGATAATACTTTTTCAGAAGATCTATAACCGTTTCCTCATTATATGTACATGGCAATACTTTTTCTATTTTCTTTAACTGGTTATTCCACATGATATTAATATCAATAATTTCTCTATCATATATATGTTTTGTAACACCTGACATAAGGAAAAATCACCTCTACTTTTCAAATGCTATTCTTTCCATAAGCTTCTTGTATTCAATCAGTCTTTTATTTGTATCAATTAAATCCTTTTTCAATTCTTTATAATGTGGATACATTTCTTGTATCTGCTGTGGTGTTTTTCCTACATTATTATGTACATTTTCATTATACCACTTTCTATATTTCGCTTGCCAAATTGTTAAGTGTGGTCTTAATCCCCTATTCAAAACTGTTTCTGTTAATTCGATTAATTCCGGCGAATATTTTAATCTCTCAACAGGTATCTCCTTCATCAATTCACGAGCTATAGTAAAAAAATTATACCATGAATCATATACTTCAAAAACAACGTCATTCTCTGGATCAAAATCCAAACCTATTTTTCGAGTGCTTAATTCAACCCATAATTTATACGCAATTTCCTGATCTTTTTTATTATATTTTAATTTCACTTGACTATTGCCAATACCAAGCGATACTTCATCCACCATCAAAGATTTCTTAACGGTATATTTAATACATTTATCCCACAAACATGCCATAGCAAAAATCATCACTATTATAATAACTACCGCTAACCAATTTAATTTCAAAACCAATGTATACCAATTATCAAATGTAAAATCAAGTATATTCATTAAACACCTCTATAAATTCTTCTGCATTTGCAACCTAGAATTAGTTTTTCTACTTTTCAAGGTTTTTCTGTCATTATATGCCGTTTCAATAATTTCATCAAAATGTCTAATAGCATAATCCCATGTATAACATTTTGCATAACCAGAATCAACATTATCACCTAGTCGTGCTGGTAAATCTTTCGTATAAAATTTACCATCCGATGTAAGTGGAAATTCAGGTAACAAAATACATGCCAATCCAGAACATCCATTCACACTATCTCTTAAACCAGCATATATTTCCCAATCCACATGCTTACGCTGCTTTGTATTTGGGCCTACCAAAACAACTACAACAGAAGCATCACTCACTTTATCTTCCCGTATTAATCGCTTTATATACTCATCACAATTATCCGGATCATATTCGCCATCAGAAACCGATTTGTTAATTATATTTCCACTCAAATATTTGTCTATATAATCTTTATACTTTTGGTCATCTTTATGATAAAAACTAACAAAAACTTTATGTTTAATTGTTGCTCTATAATAGTTATACATTCTCTATCCTCCTCATTTACGTTCTCTTTCACTACCTCGGTCCCATAAATCGATCACCATTCAGATGTATCATATGCTCTGGCATTTCAGCAATCCAAACCTCCGTCTCCCAAGCAAGTTCCTCTGCAAACTTTTTATATGTCTTAAAGTCCAGAAATGCGGTTACAAATATTTTTCCAGCCGTAACATCTTTTGTCATTTCTGTTATTTCCAATATACGTTTCGGATCCATCGGACCGACCGATGTTACTGATTCCACAAAATAAATCCAATCCTTATCTTCGCGGTACAGCACAACGTCCGGCATCTTATCATGTAGTGTAATTTCAAATCCCAGCTCTTTCAGTTTTTCTACATTCTTTACCAGATCTTTTTCTATTGTATCTCCAACATATAAACATTCTGAATTTGGTGCGAACCTCGGTGCAAATTCCTCTATAATAACTTTTTGCAACTCATTATGTTTACCTGTAGAAAATTTAAAACTTTCTCCATTTATATTTACCGGCATCATTGTCATCTTCTTTTTAGAAGCATACAGATCAATTAACTTCTCATGGTAGCAAAGAAATCGCTTTATAGATTCCTTCCACTTTGGAGTTCCCATAGTTCTTAGTATTTGTACTGTTTCTTCCGTCAGTCTATATCTATAATTCGGACTGTTAGTTGCCTTTCCATTATCCTCTATTAAGGCTGCCGTCCGGAATCTGTGCAGAGCCTGCTTCCTAAACGTTTCTCTACTATTTTCCGCATAACTCATACCATAAACTGCATTAACAAACTGAATAATATCATGAATACGAATCCACTCATTTGTCGCTTCACTCCATGACATATCTGGTTTTACTCCCGCCATTGCCAGTATCACGTAACAACATATATCCGCTTGCTGTGCCTTAGGCACACCTATTGTTTGCAGAAATTCTCTTGTTTCCTCTATTTTCTTATCCACAGTATCCCTCCAATATCAAATTACAATTTGCCTCCGAATAATCCTTACTTTTAAGCACTTTTCTGCCCATTTCCTGAATATCCTCTAAATCCGGCACAGGCATTGCATTAATCTCTGTTGAATTAACCTGTGTAGACCCATTCAAAATACGATAATATTCGTCATAAAGTGTAGAATTAAATAATACATACAATCCATACACCAGGCATTCTGACATTTCCGTTAATACACCGTCCACAAAATTAATTTTATTCTGTGTACTTATCTTTTGATACTGCGGAAATCTTTTGGCTAAATATACTCCACACTGTAATCTTCGAGGTTCTTCCTTTGCTGTAAATCGTTTTACAAATAGATAATTTTTGTTGTCTTGCATCAATCCCTTTTGTTCTGTCACCACATATTCATGTTCTTTCTGTATAGGGAATTCTACTTTTCCCTGCTTTATATGCTGCGAGTAAAATAAAGGAATTGCTCCTTCTTCTTCCTCATCCCGCAAGATTTCACGATTGCGGAAATCTACGGTCAATCCGGTTTTCATTTTTACACCTATTGCAGGAAGCGTCTTATCAAATTTATGCAATTTCTTTAATACTTCCACTTCATTTTCATCTGTCACAAGATAAACATAATAATCTGATCCTGCTACAACCAGATCATACGGAACTGTTAATAATGTCAGCTCCCCAAAATCACTATTTGATTTCGATGATGTAATCGTAACGGTTTCTGGCTTTTCACTTGTCTTTTTTACTTTAATAATAATTGTTTCCTGCAACACACTTTCTTTGTCAAAAACCTTATTTCTGCTGACAAAAAGATGAATATGTTCCAATTTCCCCTCTGTCAGAAAATATTCCCGGAAACGTTTAAAATACGCCCCTGATGTCCATGATCTCGGAATGATGTAAACCATCTCTCCATTTTCACATAAATTAAATAATCCCATAGACGCAAAAATGAAATATAAATTCGGTGCACCATAACATACCTCTGGCATCGCTGTTGCTTCTGGCGCATCTTTCGGAATTTTCATATACGGCGGATTTCCAATCACAAAATCATATTTCTTAGGCTCCGCATTTCCTCCCAACATATGATTAAAATCCAAATACTGGCTCAAAATGTAATTATCTTCAACGATATTAACCGTAAGTTTTTTTCTTGTCTCTTCTTTACAATATTCCAGATTACGTTTCAACAATGGCAATACATTTTCATCGTTTTCATAGCAGGTAAGCTCAATCCCCTGAATAGAATCTATTGTTTCCAATCGCTCAATAAAAGCACATGCTAATATACCTGAACCAGCCCCTGCATCAAGCACACTTACTTTGCCTGTTTTCTCATCCAACTTATATAATCCCGCCATAAAACGGGCAGTTTCCATGCTGGTAAAAAATTGTCCGTATTTTTTACGTTCTTTTTTCGGCATACTCTCTATATATTCGTTTGTAAGTTCTATAATTTTTTCTAGCATATTCCACCTACCTACAAGCCTTCTATTTCTTGCTATTATACAATAACTTATTACCTTTTTCAACGCCCTTTTACAAACATATGTTCTATTTTATATAAATTAAAACCATAGAGGGTGGGTAAAAAAGAAAAATAAAAGAAGAAAATAGAAAAACCTTACCGATATTCAGTTTTTTACTTCTGAAAATCAGTAAGGTTTCTTTATATATGTTATGAAATAAAATTTTTATCTTTTGAATAATCGTAAAATGTTGCCATTTTGTTGCCAGTCACTAAACAAATTTGTTTGTAACCCGCATAAATACTGGGTTTTTATGATTGCGTGGATTATTCAAACTCAATCGTTCCCGGCGGCTTGCTGGTCAGATCGTAGAATACGCGGTTTACGCCTTTAACTTCATTAATGATACGGCTCATAACTTTATTGAGTACCTCATACGGAATCTCAGCGGACTCTGCGGTCATGAAGTCGATGGTCTTGACTGCGCGGAGTGCAACTGCATAATCGTAGGTTCTGAAGTCGCCCATGACACCTACGCTTCGCATGTTGGTGAGGGCTGCAAAGTACTGGTTTGGCATCCAGGATGGGTCTTCTCCGTGTTCTTTCTTGTAGTCGGCGGCTGCTTTGTCGACTTCTTCACGGTAGATGTAGTCTGCGTCCTGAACGATGCGTACTTTCTCTTCGGTTACTTCTCCGATGATACGGATTCCAAGTCCCGGGCCAGGGAATGGCTGACGGAACACCAGTCTTTCCGGAAGACCAAGTTCAAGACCCGCTTTACGAACCTCGTCTTTGAACAGGTCGCGGAGCGGCTCAATGATTTCCTTGAAATCAACGAAATCCGGAAGACCTCCTACATTGTGATGAGATTTGATCACTGCAGATTCTCCGCCAAGACCACTCTCTACAACGTCAGGATAAATGGTTCCCTGTGCAAGGAAATCCACCGCACCGATCTTCTTTGCCTCTTCTTCAAAGATACGGATAAACTCTTCACCGATGATCTTACGTTTTGCTTCCGGCTCAGATACGCCGGCAAGTTTATCGTAATATCTCTGCTGTGCATTGACACGAATGAAATTCAGGTCAAACTGACCATTCGGGCCAAATACACCCTCAACTTCATCTCCTTCATCTTTACGAAGAAGTCCATGATCTACAAACACACAGGTAAGCTGCTTGCCAATAGCTCTGGAAAGAAGTCCTGCTGCAACGGAAGAATCAACTCCGCCTGACAGTGCAAGAAGAACCTTGCCGCCGCCGACTTTTTCACGAATCTCTCTGATCGTATTCTCAACGAAAGCATCCATCTTCCAGTCTCCGGCACATCCACATACACCAAGTACAAAGTTGGACAGCATGGTCTTTCCTTCTACAGAGTGAAGTACCTCCGGATGGAACTGAATCGCATACAGTTTCTTGTCTGCGTTTTCTGCTGTAGCTACCGGACAGTCTGCTGTATGTGCAGAAATCTCAAATCCCGGAGCCGGTTTGGAGATATAATCTGTATGGCTCATCCAGACGATAGTCTTTTCTGAAACATTCTGGAAAATTGCAGAATCCTTCTTGTCAACCAGAAGTTCTGTTTTGCCATACTCGCTGACATCTGCTTTTTCAACTTTTCCACCAAGGACATGCATCATCAGCTGTGCGCCATAGCAAAGTCCAAGTACCGGGATTCCAAGTTCAAACAGTTCTTTCTGATAAGTCGGTGCATCCGCTTCATAGCAGCTGTTTGGACCGCCGGTAAGGATAATTCCCTTCGGATTCATTTCTTTAATCTTTGCAATATCTGTCTTGTAAGAATAGATTTCGCAATATACGTTGCATTCTCTGACGCGTCTCGCAACCAGCTGATTGTACTGACCGCCAAAATCGATGACAATAACTAATTCTTTTTTCAAGTCTTTCCTCCTGTAGTTTCTCTAAACTCGTCACTGTTTACTTTGTTCGCAGCAACATCACTTTCTCAAGAATCTTTGTAACTGTTCAGTACCTTCACAGTTATGAATCTTTTCTAATTATAAATGAGTAAAAAAACTTTTACAACTTCTAACTTTCTTTTGTTGTGTAGAATTTTTGTAATTATAAAGACCAAATTTTATAAGTTTTTTAGATTTTTATCACCATTCTTTCAATCTCTCATCACAGTTTCATCACAGATTCACAGTATAGTAATAAGCAAATAAAGCGAATGCTTTTTTACATATATTTTTCTTTTTCATACTCGCCGGGCACAGACGCCCGGCCCTCCTTCTTTTTGGAGCTTTTTTGCATTCTCTCTGTTCTCTTATTTCCAGAGATAATTTTTTCCTTCCTGATATAAGGTATTCATTGCCAGACGAACACCCGCTTTCTCTGTCATAGGATCTTCAATTCCGATGGAAAGACGATATCCCTTTTTCAGAAGGCTGTTCAGTTTCTCTGTCTTCAGTGTGGTTGAGGTTGATATTTCTTCTTCCGGAAGCACAGACGACATTTTTATTTCGATATTTTTCTTTTCGACAAGTTTTCCCTTCTCATCTTCAATATAAATATATGCCGGCCAGTCTTTATATAGTGGTGCCACTCCTGAATTTTCCCAGATAAGCTTCAGACTGCTACTGTTTCGGGTGCTTTTTAGTTCTGACTTTGAAATCCACAGACGATACCCCATGTTTTTGAGGACTTCTTTGTATCCTTCTGCATAATCCTCATCCGGGATCTTCGGGCCCAGAAAGGTTGTATGTGCTTCACGGATCATTTCCACAGTCTCTGACAAATCTGTGTCCATCATCTCCTCCATCGAGAAAGAACTTGTAAATTCTCCGCCGGATGGTGCGGTTTTCCAGAAATCCTTCATGGACACCATTGCATTTTTTTCACCTGTCTGATCATACTCACCGCCATTGCTGATCCAGTCAAGCCAGCTCTGGGTTCCCTGTGGATGTCCGGTCATATCATTATATAACCCAAATCCATGTTTTTTTGCAGCAGCAAATGGTCTCCGCATGAGAATCATGGCATCCGGAAAGGCCTCCATCCATGGGAGAATATATTGTTCTCTTACCTCTTCTCCCGGAATCCTCTGAATTCCCTCGCTGTAGTTTACATGCCACTCTCCCCAGTGTCCAAGGCTTCCAAGCTCAATATAACTGATCAGCCCATCCTGCCCCAGGTGCTCTCCAAGTGCCTTTACTGCCTGCTCATGACAAGAAATGATCGTCGGATTGTTATAATCCGGAGCAAAGCCTTTCCCATATCCTCCAGCATACCATTGACCGGCTTTTCCACTTTTTTCGTACAGCCATTCCGGTATGTCCATATGCTCTTCCTGTCCCGGAATATCACAGACGAATCTCAATACCAGATGCTTCCCCTCGCTTTTCCATCGTGCGAGCTGATTTTTTTTCTCGATGGCCTCCCAGTCATAAACACCCTCCTCCGGTTCCAGTTCTGCCCAGGTAATGTCCATATACAAAAGAGAAATGTCTTCCGAAACTTTATCATACCATGCATTTCTCGCATATCCCATAAGCGGATTCCCGAAAGCCGCCTGGCTTTCCTTATATTCTTTTACTGTCTTTTGTCTGCTAAGCCAGAACATTTCCACTCCTGCTGCCAATACAACTGTCAGAATCACGGTCAGACACAGTATTGCTCTTTTTTTAATCATCCTGTTCTCCATTATACTTGTCATACGTCTCCCAGCGGCTTCAAAGATCCTGCCTCCGGATATCTGTATCCATCTCAGTTTGTAATATTTTACCCTGAGCAGATGCTTATTGCAAGAACAACGTTACTGTTCACGGTAACAGAATAACGCAGCTTTTCCTCTTTTTTGGAGTTATTTTCTTGTATGAGATTTTGCCGGATGTTATAATTCTTTCTGTATAAAACTGTACTTTTCAGAAAGGATTTTTTTATGTTCAAATGTCAAGAAGGTTATACCCTTCGTAAAATAAAAGGTGTCAGTTACATTCTTCCTTTCGGACAGCAGATTGCCGACCAGCGCAAAGGAACCATCCTGAACGAAACCAGCGCTTTTCTGTGGAATGTGATCCAGCATAATGAAGGTGCTGACCTGGAAATGCTGACCGAAATGCTTGCACGCAGATATGGACTTGAGGAGGAGGATTTTCCCATGCTCCGCGAGGACATTCTTGATTTTCTGCGGCAGCTGCAGTCCATGGGAATGCTGACCGAAACTCTTCGTCTTCAGTCGGAAGAAGCCTCCTTATGCATCCTGATCGCAGGGCTTCACCTTCGCTTCCATGGCGCTTCGCAGCTTTTCTCCGGATACTTCGATAAGTTCCGCGAAATGAATCCTGCGAAAGATGCCGACCAGGAAATTGAGTTTTTTACAACTCCGCCAACCAGCAAATCTTATGGAAAAGTCCTCCTTCGCAATTCAGATATGACAATTTTTGAAAATACTGACCGCTATGTGATTCTTTTCCCGCAGATGTCAAACATTCATCAGGTACATATGAGTCTGGACGGAAGTTACGTGAGATTCTACTGTACTCCGGAAACCTCTGAGTCAGCACAGGAAAATATTTTTCATGCAATCCGGCTCTTTTTCCTGTTTGTTGCACAAAAGCACGGGAAATTTGCCATTCATTCTGCATCGATTCTTTATAAAGAAAAAGCATGGCTGTTCTCCGGACATTCCGGTATGGGTAAATCAACACACACCCAAATGTGGCATGATCTTCTGCAGACTCCATATCTGAACGGTGATCTCAATCTCCTTGGCATGGAAGACAGCAAAATCATCGTCTACGGGATTCCATGGTGCGGAACTTCCGGGATTTATACGACCACCGATCATGAGCTTGGCGGTATCGTCCTTCTCGGACGCGATCCGGAGAAAGATTTTCTTCAGGAGCTGTCTCCTTCAGAAAAAGTCATCCGGATTATGCAGCGCATGATCTCCCCTTCCTGGAAAGAACGCTTCTTCTCCATGAACCTTGACTTTGCGGAAAAAATTGCCGGACAGGTGCCGATTCTGCATCTGCTCTGCACCAGAAATCCATCTGCTGTTTATACAGTTCAGAGGGAAATAGATGCTCTGGAGGAACCACAATGAGAGAGAAACTCCAGCTTATCATGAAACATCTCAGACAGGGAAGCCTCCAGAAAATGTGGAAACAGACCATATGGATCTACCAGTATGGCAGACGTTACTGGAAATCTATGATCCTCTATACACTGCTGGGTGTTATGGGATCCTGTGTTTCACTTGCTTCCAGCCTGATTTCCAAAGATCTTGTCGATATCATCACAGGGCATCAGACCGGACGGCTGCTGTCCACCTTTGCAGCAATGATCGGCTTTGCGATTGCAAATCTTCTGGTCTCACAGGCATCCGGATATGCTTCGACCTTTATCAGTCTTAAGGTTGACTCCGAGATCAAGAACGATATTTTTGCAAAAATGCTCGTCACGGACTGGGAATCTCTGACGGAATATCACACCGGTGACCTTGTTACCCGCTGGAGCTCGGATGCTTCCAATATTTCCAACGGTATTCTGAACTGGGTACCAAACCTGATTATCTATACCTTCCGGTTCATCAGTGCTCTTGCGGTTGTTCTGTATTACGATCCGACCTTTGCCCTGTTTGCACTTCTCGGTATCCCGTTCAGTGCCCTGATGTCGCGTCCGCTGCTGCGCAGAATGCGGAACAACAACCAGAAAAGTGCTGCCATGAATGCCAAAATGTATGGTTTCAATCAGGAGGCTTTCTCCAATATCCAGACGATCAAGGCATTTGATCTGATCCATTTTTATACGGACCGGCTCAAAACGCTCCAGAAGGACTATATCAGCATGCGTCTGGAATTCCAGCGAATGTCGATCCTGACCGCTGTCCTGATGTCGATCGTTGGTTTTATCGTATCCTACAGCTGTTACGGATGGGGAATTTACCGTGTATGGAGCAATGCGATCAGTTACGGAACCATGACCATGTTTTTGTCTCTTTCCGGAACACTGACAAGCTCCGTAAACTCCCTCACGAGCCTGATTCCTTCCGCGATTTCTCTCACGATCTCTGCCGGACGTCTGATGGATATCGTGGAAATGCCGCAGGAAGATTACAGCCAGGATCATGCAGTAAAACTCTTTGAAAAGCAGCACAAAACCAGCGGTATCGGTCTCACAATGAAGGATCTGAGCTATACCTATCACAGTGGAACGGAAGTTTTTGCCCATGCTTCTATGGAAGCTTATCCACATGAGATCATCGCCCTGGTCGGACCTTCCGGTGAAGGAAAAACAACTATGCTCCGGCTGATCCTGTCACTTCTTCGGGCACAGAGCGGAGAATTTCAGATTTGTGCCGGAAGTGATCATAATCAAAAACTGAATATGTCACCTTCGACCAGAAAGCTTTTTTCCTATGTTCCGCAGGGAAATACCATGTTTTCGGGAACCATCGCAGAAAATATGCGAAACGTAAAGCCGGATGCCACAGATGAGGAAATCATAGAGGCTCTCAAACTCTCCTGTGCATGGGATTTCGTGGAAAAACTTCCCAATGGTATTCAGAGCGTTGTAAAAGAACGCGGCGGTGGTTTTTCTGAGGGACAGGCACAGAGACTTTCTATTGCAAGAGCACTTCTCCGTAAGTCTCCGATCCTTCTCCTGGATGAGGCAACTTCTGCACTTGATGTTGCCACCGAAAGAAAGGTTCTCAAGAATATCATGCAGGATACCTATCCAAGAACCTGTATTGTGACAACCCATCGTCCTACGGTATTAAATATCTGTACGAGAGTTTATGCGATACGCGATAAGAGGTGTGAGGTACTGAATGAAGTGGAAATTGAGAAGATGGTGAAAGAATTTTAAAAAAGGCACAGAACCCGCGGGTTCTGTGCCTGAGCTATCCTGATCCTGCAGAACAGCTTATAAATTTAATTTCCTGTTAATTCACAGAATATGTATATCCTGTCATCTTAAGATCATCAATGCTTGTTCCATGGTCTACGTGAATTCCGATTGTCAGCGGATTAGTTGCTGTACTTGCAAATGTAAGTGTAGCAGTATTTCCTGACCAGGATTCATGTACAGATGCATCATCTGTTTCAATCTGATCTACAGCCTCATTAAAAGTAATATTCAGAGTAATTGTTCCGTCAATACCAGACCAGTCTGCCTGTGCAAGACCTTTACCACCATTCGTGCCCCATTTGTCCCATACACCAACATAGGTAACTTTCAATGTTCCCTGTGATGCCCCACTTGCGGCATAAACTCCCTCTGCCATTCCGGCATCTACAGTCACAACCGGCTTTTTGTATGTGTTCATCATCTTTATTTCCTCTCTTTCGTCGGTTCATATTTCATTGTTTTTCAATGTCATTTTTTCTTATATATTATACAGAATTCCTTCAAAAGTCAACCCACAAACCCTTTATTCAAGCCATTTTTCATCATTTTCTTGTCTTTTTTTCTTTAGCATATTATAATGTATTTGCTAATATAAGATCACACTGAAAATGAGGATTTTTTTATGAAAAAGAACACAGGAGATTTTAAAACAGATCTCGAACAGCTTCTCCAGAAAGGAAATATTATCCGTCTCAAACCACAGGGTTTCAGCATGTATCCCCTCTTCATTCCCGGAAGAGATGAGGCTCTGATCCAGCAGGTTCCTGTCACCTCACTTAAGAGAAATGATGTGGCTCTCTACCGCCGCGATCAGGGAATTCTGGTTCTGCACCGTATCGTTCGTGTTACTGCCAACGGCTATTATATGACCGGAGATAATCAGTATGAGATTGAAGGACCACTTCGCCCGGATCAGTTCAGGGGCAAACTCATTGCTTTCGTCCGCAATGGGAAAGAAATCTCTGTCAGGAATCCTGTATACCGCTTTCTCTCTGCTCTCTGGCTTCTGATGCTGCCAGTACGTCCTTTTTGTTTCAGACTGACTGCTTTTTTGCGACGTACAAGGTCAAAGTAAAAGACCTTTTTCCCTCAGAGTTCTGACAACCGACACCACATCTTCATACACTACAGATTTTTCCACCTCATATGCTTTGCTGACCAGTTCTGCAAGTTCCTCTGCTGAGTCAGCTTCTTCTGCATGAAGATACATAAATCCGGCTGTCTCACTCAGAGAGATTACTTCATTTACTTCCTCTGCTCTCTTTCCAAACGGAAGAACCACATATTCATCTTCCAGTTTCCTGATCCGATATCCTTCTGTTTTTTTCATATTCTCCCCCTTTATTTAGCAAATACTTCGTGTTATACTCTATTATCACAACTATTCAGTAGCCTCACAGTTATGAGTCAAAATGCATTCCAGCTGAATAGTTACCTATTATCATTTATTTTCAGGAGTTTTCCATGCAGCCATCATATAAACATTATTTAAAGATCATCAGAAATACCTGTACCGGTCATGAAAGACCTGTCACCATTCCATCTGAAGAACTGGCCGACCTTGCCCGACTTGCCGAAGATCACTGCACGGTTCCTTTTGTTCTGTCTTCTTTTCGAGGCACACCTTTCTATCCTTCCATGCTCCAGCGGACACGCAGCATGATGCTGAATTATTATCAGATTGACCAGTTTACTCGTCATACGGTTTCCCTTCTTGAAGACAACGGAATCGACTGCATCCTTCTTAAGGGAATCAGCCTTGCTTCCTGCTATCCTGTTCCCGAATATCGTAAGCTTGGCGATCTGGATCTCTATATCAGCCAGAAATCCGATGTTTCCAAAGCTCAGAAACTTCTGGAAGCCAATGGATATATCGCAGAAAATGAACTCAGTGACCATCATCTGACCTACCACTATACGTTTCCAAAAACAGGGCGCAGGTTCCTGCTTGAACTGCATTATCGCGTAGTTGGAATGTACCAGTATGAGCGTGCAAACGAGATTGTAGATCAGGTGTATTCCTTTGAAAATCTTGCTCCGGTATCACAGACGATCAATAATTTTACCTACTCCGTTCTGCCGCCTTCGGAATATGTTTTTTATATGATCCATCATATGCTGAAGCATTATCTGTACAGTGGTTTCGGTATCCGTCTGCTGTGTGATTTTACCTTTTACCTCAGGAGGCATGCAGATGAAATTGATTTCCACAAGATACATAACTGGTGCCAGGATTCCCGCATCAGTCATCTTTATGAGATTGTTCTGGAGACCTGCCGGATCTATTTTGGCCTCCCACAGCACATTGACTCCAGGGTTCACTATGATCCACAGGACTGTAAGGAATTTCTTATCCGTGTTCTTAAAGATGGAGATATGGGCACGGATGTTTCCAGCGAACTCGTCGGAAGCACTTCCTATCAGAAAGTCAATCTGATCACTTACTTTAAAGAAGGACATGTGCAGATGAAGATTCGCTTTCCGAAAGCCAGCCGCTGCCCGGTTCTCTGGCCGGTTTTGTGGTGTGTTACTTTTTTGTGTTTTCTCCAAAATACCTATCTTGTCAGAAAAACAACCTTACATCAGACGCTCCATAAATTCAAGAAAAACAATCAAAGAACGAAATTTATACGAATTTTTGACAACAGTGATTCTTAACGACTCACTGTTGTTTTTCTTCTCTCAATCCAGTATCTGACAATCTTTCATCCACTCTAAAGTCAATCAACATTTTAATCCCCGTTGCCAGTAATAAATACCACTGAAATTTCATTCCCATGGAAAAACCTCTTGTCATAATTTTCCACATAGGCTGTTGCAGCTGCTGAAACTGCTTATCTGAGAATAGCTTTTGGAAACTTTCTTTGCCTAAAGTATCCTGTCCATAAATCTTCAGAATCTTTTTAACAGCGCGAAGAGAATGTTTGTTCGCAACATATTCCATTTTTCCATCAAAGAATGCCGCAAAAAATATTGTATAATACGCCAGTCCCATATAAATTTCCGGATTTTGTTTTTCTTTTTTGATCCATTGTTTTACTGTGTCTGCGATTCCAAGCCAGCATTTACTTGAATTCTTATGATATTGAAACGAAATCGAATTATCATTTTTGCGATAAACATAGCCACACTCCTTCAAGAATGCATACCTTACTCCGCAGATATAGCACTGCATGTTAAACAGCTTGTCCTCTGCATATTCAAAATCGGAAAATATAATATTATTCTCATCCAGAAAAGCTTTTCGGTATAATTTACCCCAAACATATGACAGTGTACCAACTGAAAAAAATCCTCGAAAACGGAACTCTTCCGAATCTGGACTGTATATCGAAAATAAGTCATGCCCTGCTGCCGGTAATGTTTTTCCGTTCCAGAGTCTTACATAATTACTCACGATAATATCTGCTCTTATCTGCTTCGCTATATTCATATATCGTTGAAATACACTCTCGTCCGGCAGATAGTCATCTGCATCAATAAAGACAATATATTCTCCTTCTGCACTGCATAATCCGGTATTTCTTGCAGATCCGGCACCTTTATTTTTTTCTTTTAGCACCTTTATTCTGGAATCTTTCTCAGCATTTTTTTTGCATATGTCCAAACTCGCATCCTCAGATCCATTTTCAATTAAAAGTAATTCCCAGTTTGTATAACTTTGTTCCATTACACTCTGGACTGCTTTGGCTATATATTTTTCTGCATTATGTACTGGAATAATAACAGATATCTTTCCACTCGAAACTTTTCGCATTTTATTTCCTCATTTTTACTGATAATTTTCGTATCACACTTTTTGCAAGTAACAAAACTTCTTGATATTCTTTCGTTTTTCTATAAAAAAGATATAACAATCCGTTAGGAATTATCAAACAAACTAACAGTCTGTAAAACAGATTAAAAACTGCACTTCCATTAAACATCTGGCAGCAAAATTCTGTAACCACCCAGGCAAGTGCCATAACGATAAGATACAAACTGTACCTTCCGAAATACTCCCGAACCGGTTTCTGGAAACGATATCTATAAATGATGTAAGGCTCCACCCATACAGACGTAAGCACTGTGCTGCAGAAGGTTCCGGCAAAAACACCAACCACACCAAAATGTGTAACCAGAAGAATCGAAATTCCAAGGTTCAGGACTGCCTCCGCGATTGCTTTGTAACGGTCATACCAGAACAGTCCCATAGATTCCTTAAATATCAGCACAGCTTTTCTTGTTCCGTTGACAAAGAAATTAATGCACAGAACAAGCACTACCTCCCGCTGAAACAGATATTGTTTTCCAAAGGCTAGCTCCACAAACGGATTCAGCAGTTCAAACAGACAGATCCCGGCAAAACCATATATCCAGTAACCGATAAAAAATAACTGGTCAAAAATCCTGCTCACTCTCTTGGAATCTTCTGTAGCTCCAAGGTTTCCGACACTTGCAGCCACACCCTGCAGTGCCTGATCCAGAACCTGTCGGATGGAACCTATCACCAGATAATAATTCGAGTAAATTCCCGCAGTAATTACGCCAACAAAACTGGAGATCAACAGATTATCCGTATTGTTGACCACAACATTTCCAAGCTTATGCATAAGCATGGCTCTGACATTTTTTAAGATATCCTGTCGTTCTTCCTGTGGCAGTTTTTCATGACAGGGTTCTTTGAGGTAATGAAACAGTGCATCTGCTTTTCTGGACATGAAGACGTTTCCTGTGATCGTGCACACTACCGCAACGATCAGAAACAGCACAAAATTCCTGGTCGTGATCAGTATAATGATCTGGCAGATATCCTGCAGCACCAGAAACCCATTATGGTACAACACTGTAATATAATTCATCTGATGTGCATCTATAAGTGTTTTTTTATAGGTCAGCAGATATGAGACCACAGAATTCAAAAGATACAAAAGATAGATCAGCACAAGATGATCTACATCTGGACGGTCTTTCATCAGAATATCCAAAAATGGGATAAGGCACATCCCTGCCACCAGTACAAATCCGGCAGTCATCCGGTAGAACGTCTGGAACATACGCATAAGAATCTGCTGCTTTGAAATGTCATTTTCCGCAATCGGTCTGTAAAGGGCATAGGTAATCGCTGTTCCAACCCCTAATTCCGACAATGACAGTATATTTAAGATGTCGGTAAACAGTCCATTGATTCCAACGTATCCTTCACTGAGCATTCTGGTAAAAACTACTCTGGTAAAAAATCCCATCAGAATCGCAGATATCTGCGCCACAAATGCAACGCTTGTATTCATAACAGAATATTCTGTCCTCGATTTCTGTTTCAAGCTCTACTTATCCTTTCCCTTGTATATGTACCCCAGTTAAAAATCATCTGTATGGTAAAAGTTTTCGTTTTTAATGTTTTTCCAGATCATATCCTTTGTCTACATCCATTTTGAGGATTTTTTCCCGTATCCACACCGCCATGAGTGAGAAGGTCATTCGAAACATATAGACAAATGGTTTCAGTCCGGAATGCATACTGACTCCGGTAACACGAGGATGCATGACTGCCGGGATTTCTCTTATATGAAATCCAAGAAGAGACATCTGCATCAGCATATTTGCATCCGGATACTTATCGTCAAAGTTATTATATTTGGAATAAAACAGAAATGTTTTCCAGTTCAGACCCTGAAGTCCTGTGGTTGGATCTGTAAAATCTTTACCTGTCCCTCTGCGAAGCAGGAAGCGAAACCACACGAAGGCAATTTTTTTTGCCACAGAAACCGGGAATTCTGTACTTCCTTCCATAAATCGCGATCCCAGAACAATGTCCGGAACTGTTCCGTCTTTATCCGGTGTTGTCAGTGCTTTATAAATAGCCGGAATATTACATACATCATGCTGTCCGTCTGCATCCATCTGGATCACATACTGATACTTTTTGCGGACTGCATATTTATATTTCTTTGTGATCCAGTTTGTTGAATCCGAGGAAGCATCATTCATGACCAGAACATCTGCAAGTTCTGAAATCTCAGGTTTTTCAAGCTGCTCTAAAAGTGCCGTAATTGTCTTTTCTTCATTATAGGCCGGAATAATAATCAATACTTCTTTTTTCTTTTCCATATACTCAGTCTTTCTTTTGTTGTTCAAATTTGGAATAGTTTCAGTACATCTTTATCTTCTGATGATAGTTTAACAGAGGCTTTCTGCCCAAGCTCTCTGCATTTCTGTGGATTTTTCAGCAGTTCTTCTATGTTTCTGCTGACCGCCTCCGGAGTCAGGCTGCACATCATTCCGTCTTCTCCCTGAATGACCTGCTCCCTGTTTCCGCTGCTGTCCGACACAAGGATCGTACATCCAAGAGTCTGTGCTTCCTGTATTGCAATGCTCTTCCCTTCAAAACGAGTCGCATGAACATACAGGTCACATTGTCTGTAATACGGATAAGGGTTCGTCTTTGCTCCCAGAAGTACAAAATCATTCTGCAGACCAAGACGGTTAATCTGGCTCTGCAGCTTTTCTCTCAGTTCTCCCTCTCCAAGAACATACCATCTGGCTTTTACACCATGATCCTTGAGGATTTTCATTGCATCAATCGAAATCTCATATGCCTTCTGTGCTGTCAGCCTTCCAACGGTAAGAATCCTCTTCCCGTCATAGGAATCCTCAAACCCTCCCGGAAGTTCTGCTTTCCTCCGGATTTCTTTCTGATCTATGAGGTTATGAAATACATATGTATTTTGGCTGCACTCCGGATACACCTTGACAAAGCTTTTCTTCACTTCATCGGACACTGTAAAAATCTTGTCAAAATCCAGATAGCAGTTTCTGTCCAGCTCTCTGGTATAACCGGCAAATCCATAGTCTACATGGAGAAATGTAAACTTCCGGTCAGCATTAATATGATCATGGACATAATAGGTCGCTCCACCCTCAAGATAGGCGACTGCCATATCATAATGTTCTTTGATAATCTGTCCACTGTCTGACATTACACGCCAGAGAAGCTTATCCAGACTTAGCTTGCCTTTTTTTAACATAACAAAGGTATTTCTGAGAAGAAACGGTAAATTTCTGAGCACCGCTCCCCGAATCCAGAGACGCTTCCATATCTTTCTGTTAAGAACTTTTTTCCCTTCTTTTGAGAGAACAGAGGCATCTGAATATTCCCTGTTAAGAACCTTTACATGTTCCGGAATCTGAGAGATCAGTTCTCCCTGATCCAGAAGGACATACAGTGATACTTCATACTGTTCCCTCGGGAAATGTTTCAGAAGCTCGATCAGAGCTTTTTCGGCTCCTGCCCCTCCAAGCGTATTGATCACAAAAAGAATTTTTTTCATTTTTGTAAGTCATCACCTCCTGCAAAATGCTGGTCGATCCTTTTTTCCAGTTCTTCTAATTTCTTCATCATTCTTTCACTGTCCTGATTAAGAAGGGATATCTGCATTGCCAGTTCCTGATTCTTTCTCATCAAGATTGAAAGCTGTGTGCTTATGAACCAAAGAGTCCATGCCGCTCCAATCGTTATAAGAAAAACTAAGATCAAAATCCTGAGACTTACATACCGTTCCAGTTCTGAAGGCTCTATCAGAATTCCGCATATGACAAGCAACACTGATACAATAGCCCACGCAAGACAGAACGGTTCCGTCATTTTTCTCTTTGCCAGTGATAAGATTGCCATCACCAGAAGACAGATTCCCATCATTATCAAAAATATCGTTAACAAATCTCCCAATGTCATTTTTTCCCTCCTCTAATTTTGTTCATATCTGTCAAATACCTTCGGTGAAGGACAGCTTCCTTTTGATTTCTGAAGCAGATGTCCATTGCAGAAAATGTGTATATCCAGATTCTTTTCCATCCACTGGAGCCTGCGATACGCGACTGCAAAACCGATAAAACTTCCGACTGTCAGTCCGATTCCATACCAGATATCCGGAAAGTGTGTAGCAATTATGCTCCCGATCAATGTCCCGATACAGAAGGACAGACCGGTAAGTACAGAACCCTTAAGATCATCGAAATAATACAGAAAAATAATCTCCGCATACATCAAAAACAAAATGAAATATCCCGCTGCAAGGCACGGATAGATCCGAAGCGTCATGCCTCCAAATCCGACCTGCGGAAGAAAGATCATACATAACAGGAAAATAACCAGCGTAATAATGAACTGTATTCTGGCAAGACTCAGCAGTTCCTCTGCCAGAAGCCGGAACATTCGCTTCTTGGTGATCTCAATATCGGCTCCCCTGCCTCCGATAACAGCCTCTGAGTACGCTTTGTACCTTTCATGGAAGTTCATCTCCACCCTGCTGATAAAGATCACACTCGCAGAAATATTTGTGAACATCGCAAGACAGGTTGCCATATCATAGGTCGTCACACATACAAAGCTTCTGGCTATCACCATATGAAGGTCTGTCGTCCAGAATACAAAGTTATGGATGTACAGTCCCAGCGTATACAGGAAATTGGTAAGCACAAGCGGCCAGTACTCTCTGAAATAATGAAATACCCTTCGGTATCTTCCGCTGTTCTCCCGGAAATAGCTTCGTATCAGAGCAAATTCCAGACAGGCGATCAGCCAGAAACCAATGACCAGTGCAAGAAGCATTCCATGGGTGATGCTCATATGAATGACTTTTACAAACAGAAAGGACAACAGTACTGTCACAGTCATACCGATTATAAAGAAAAAGGAAATTTTCTTATAATCTTTACAGATCGACAGGTACAGCATAGAATAAAACACCAGTACCAGAGCAACAAATCCACAATATCCGGTGAAAACATAGATGATATCCACATTTCCCACAAGATACTCGTGGATACAGAACGGAATTCCGAAAAGTGCACTGAATGTAATATTCAGGATCATCCCGACATAGTAACACGGAAGGATATCCTCAAAGGTTTCCTCATAGATGATATCCGACATGTACTTGGATAATACGGAGTTAAACGGCGATGCTGTAAGAAGCGAAAATATAAAGATATACAGTACTGTACAGGAGAACAACTCTCTCGTGGTATATCCGACTGAATCAAAGCCAAGAAAATGCTCCATAATACAAAGTGCACCAATCACAGTAAGCATTGGAGCAATGGTCATGACCGTACTGTAACCCATGCCGATGATATTTGTTGTCAGCGTTCTTTTTCCATATATATTGTTTAATTTAACACCGATTCCAGCCATTATCCTGTCTCCATCCTGTTTTCTATCGTTTCAGTTGAAAGGGTTCTTCTGTCCATTCAACCTGCTGCTCCTCTGCAAATCTACGGTAAATCTCTTTATAAGTTTCCTTCATCTGCTCAATCCGGTAAAAGGAAGTGACCCTCTTATATCCGGCCTCACCCATCTGTTCCCGTCCTTCCGGATCTATGGCAAGGTCTATCATTGCCTGGGCGATTTCCTCCAGATTCATGATGTGGGTCAGAATACCTGCTGCTCCAAATCCATCATCATTGCCATAGATCAGTTCCCGGCAGTTTCCGACATCTGTCGCAATCGTCGGCTTATGTGCCGCATAGCTTTCCAGAATTGTCAGCGGCTGTCCCTCACTGATACTGGTAAGAATCGTAAAATCCATCCTCCCAAGATATTCTTTCACATTGACCCGTCCTGTAAATTCGATATCGGATACTCCAAGAGAATCCACAAGGTCAAAACATTCCTGTGCATATTTTTCATCCTCATCGGTCGGACCCATGATCCAGAGTTTTAACTTCGGCACACTTTTTTTGGCAAAAGCAAATGCCTGTATCATCGTCTTTACATCCTTGATCGGGCTGACACGAAGAACAGCTCCTATATTGATCATCTGTTCTTCTGGATTTTTGCCTGGTATATCTGCAAAACCATCTACATCAATTCCATTTGGCGTCACCTGAATTTTTTCTTCCGGACAGCCGAGTTCCATCTGAAGCGTTCTGGCACGTTCAAAGAGACAGGTTATAGCATCTGCCTTATCATACGCCAGAAGTGACATCTTCTTGAACTGTTCGATCCAGATATTTTTGTAGACACCTTTTACCCACTGTGCTTTGATCAGCTCCTCTTCTCTCTCTCGGGTATAGATTCCATGCTCGGAGATCAGAAGCGAGCTTCTGTGGAAATGCTTTGCCATACTTCCGAGTACACCTGCATAACCGGTAGCAACACAATGGTACAGATCAGCTTTTGGCACATCCATCTTTAATGCCCAGAACAGTGGCAGATAAATGGAACGGAGTGTCCAGAGGAAATCTGAAAATATAATATTCGGATACTGTCTGTTATAACACTCTCTGGCAATCTCAAAAAAGTCCGGTCCCATCAGAAAGCTGTCCACAGAGATGCCGCCATGGTGAAACAGATCAAAAACAACTCCCCAGTCGGTCTTTCTGTTGAGAACCATGTTCAGGACTTCTTCATATTCTTTCCTGGAAAGACGGGCTTTTCTTCTGCTCTTTCTCGTTTTTCTTCCTTCATCCCACTCACAGTCATCCAGATACAGTTCATATACCTGTGTCAGGTTTTCCGGAAGCTCATATACGAACTTTCCTCTCTGAGATCTGTTTGCCACAATTGCAAGCAGGATAAATTCTATATTTGGAAAGGATTTGATCAGGCTGTTGATCCATCCGGAAACACCACCGACCACATATGGATAGCAGCCCTCTGCCACTAAGCAAACCTTCATCTCTTACCTCTCTCTACATCAGTTTTTGCGGGTATCATAGTAAAGCTCCTGCTCTTTTAGACGGATTTTTACTGTAGTATCTTCGGCACAGATCAGATATGCATCCGCTTCTATTTCTGTCTGGCTGCCGCCGTCAATCTCATCGATTTCTTCACCATGTGTCCTTAAGATAAACCAGCTTCCTGCCTCTGATGTCTGAAGCGTGATCGTATTATCTTCTCGAGACTGACTATATGCCAGATTAAGGAACGTTCTGATTCTTGCATTGCTCTCAGAAAGAGTGGTGCTGTCAAAATCTCTGAAATTTTTCCAATATGTCAGAAGGTTACTGGAAAAACGCTTCTGCATGACTTCCCATCGGTCCGTTTTTTCCTGGGGCCAGAAAATATCATACATATCCAGCATAACATTTGTATATCCAAGCGCGGTCTGAATGCTTCGCATCCGGATATCATCACTGTAGGCGTAATTCATACCGTCACTTGTAACAGTCTGTAATGTTACAGAATCACTGTAATAAGAGACCACCGGCTGGTTCTCTGTATAGTCACAGACCAGAGTTCCGACATCTCCAAGAAGACCGGAATCCGTGTCTTTCAGAATTCCTTTCAGATCTTTTTCTTTTGCAAACGCTGCACCAAAACGATAGTTTATCTTCTCATTTTCAAAAAACTCCGTATCCTTTGTGACCTTATCTTCCGCTTTGTCCAGCTTCTGATATTCCAGAGAGATTCCTGCCTCAGCACTCTGCTCCTTCATCTGCTTCAGATAAAACTCCAGGTTCCCGGATTTGGGTTCTATGTCGTCTGTGTAATCTGCCTGCGGCTGAATGAAACAGGTCATTTTCATATCGCTTTTCTCGACAACAGAAATCAATGCAGGCCACATGATATCTCTCGCAATACCAGTTACAGACTGACTGTATAGTTTCAGCATTTCAGTATTGTTTTCGTCTGCAAAAACGGGAAAATTAACCATGGAAAGATTCTGTGCGTTGACGATTGGATAAATTGTATATTGCAGTGCTTCTGCCCGCATTCCATCCAGAAGTCCAAGAGCTGTGCTGTCCTTCATATAATCTCCGACTACCGCAAAGACACTTCCGTAATCTATTCCATTTCGCCAGATGATTGTCGGAAGATCCTCATTTTCAACATTTTTTCCTGTTTTTTCATCAAGAAGTCCCACCATATAGGTTTTGGTTCCGCTTCCTACCTGATACCAGGGAACATCGAGTTCCAGATCCTGACGTTTCTTTTCCTCTTTATCTTTCGATGTATTATAGGTCACTTCTCCTCCAAGGAGCAGTCCTTCAAACAGTTTCACTCCTGTAAGATGTGTTTCCTCTGCAACAACCTTCTGAATCCCAAGAAATTTCATCAAAGCCTTGTTATTCTGAATATTCTTTGCGTTTTCCAGACAGCCGAAAACAATAATTACGCCTTTCTTTTCCAGAGTCTCCAGTGTGCTAAGGTTATCGCCATCTGCATACTTCTCAGATTCCAGAATCATCATCTCCGGTAGATTTTTGTCATCTACTTTATATGTACTTACAGATTTACAGGAGATCAGTTTTCGTTTGGCATAAGTACACCATCTGCTGATGACTGTTCCCATATCGCCAGCCTTATTTCCAACAAAAACAACAGAACTGTCATCTCCGATCACTGTGGTACTGTTGCTGTCAGAAGGCGTCCATTGATTCTCACCATCGGCCTTTTTCTCTGTAAGACTGGAATTTACATCATAGGTGTTCTTGCTGTCCCTGAGTACCATAGAAAACTGAAACAGGAAAAACAAGACAAACATCATGGTCGCAATACTGAAAAATTTTCTCTTTGAAACCATCACTGCTCTGCCTCCTGTTCCTCTGTTTCTACCTGATTATATCCATAATCAATCGCAAAATTATACTGATGGTACATATTCTGCGGAATTCTGTAACAGATAAACTGGTCATCTTCATAATAAACTTTCATTTCATTTGGATATTTTTTCATGAAAGCCTGTACCCAGTAGTACATTCTTGACATTACGATCCAACGGTTTTCTCCCTGGTACATTCCAATCCCGCCAACATTTGGAAGAATCTGACTTGCACCTTTCTTAGAAATAGACTGACCACTCTCGGAATAAGAAACCGCATAATTTAATGGAATTTTTTCAATAAAAAAATACACATTCTCCGTCGGAATTATAACTTTTGTGTCTTCTTTCATATATTCCAGTTTACGAAGAAACGTAATCGTTTCATAATGCCATCCATGATCCAGACCCATCTGCGTTTCATCGTTTGCAGAAACAATCGTCCATGTTTCATCCTCATTGTCTCTGATAATATTCGTCAGACAGGTAATCGCACCGTTTGTTACGTATTCTGATGAAAATCCTGAATTTTTTATCAGATCATTTTGATTCAATACAACCAACAGTATTGCTGCCAACCCTAAGGATAAGATATTTCGACAAATTCTAAGAACTTTCGGCATTAATATCAAATATAAAAGACCATCTGTAATCAAAACGCCTGCCACTGGTAAAAGATACGCATAATAAATACTGCATCGTGCTGGATCCATTAGGGTAGGAAGACCAAATGAACCTGCACATAAGAGAACAGTCAGTATCAGCATACAGAATCCAACTGACATAAGCATTGCTCCATATTTCGGCTTTCGAATAATAAGAAAGACTCCACCTAAAACAATCAATCCTGCATATACCATTAGTATAATATAACCTGTATTTTGATTATTTAAATTAATAATAAAGTTTTGGAGCTGATATGCCATAGTTCTTACTGAGTTCTGTATTCTAGTTGGAAAACTTCTTATTTCTTCTGATAATGGTTCCTTTTTTTCTATTAAAACTGTTGTCTCACCTTTTTTAGCAGACGGCAGTTTACTTACATCAATCTCTGTAACCTTTCCATCTCCCGATGTGACCTGTACCTTGTTATTTTGTGTAGTATTATCTGCATCAGACTCCTCATTTTGGTTTCCACTAATGACACTCATTCCCCAGCCCAGAGATCCCTGAAGAGGTGTCCCTCCTGCAAAAGCAATCGCCATCGGAAGAACCGCCAGTACAACACTGAGAATTCCTGTGACCATAATGCGGCAGAAGTATTCCTTCTTCACAAATCGAAAACAAAACCCCATCGCAATGCCAATACAGCAGAGTCCTGCAATCATCGTCCCATAGAAATGAATTGCCAGTGTAAGAGAAAATGCCATCGCAAAACATTGCAGAATCCTTCGAGTTTCCCTGTCTCTCAGATTTTTCTTACGTATCTGAAAAAATCTGATAAGAAAATAGACGGATGGAATCACAAAAATCATACCATATTCCTGCGGCAATGTAGAATAAAATCTTGAATAAGTCTGCCCTGACCAAAAATTTCCAACGATATATGTAAATACACCGATGTATGGAAGATATTTTGTTTTGCAGAGCAGTTTCAGCATAGCCAGAAGCACTGCATGAAGATAAATAACCTGAACAAAGAAAAATTCACACAGAATCACATAAGTATCTACTCCAAAAACGGTATGGAGATAGTAGATCATACAATGAAATCCAAACGGATAAACACCTTTGGAAAAGATTTTTCCTCTGCTCATCTGATTAATCCAGCTTAAATGCACTGGAATATCCGATGCTCGATAACCATATGTCAGTATAATCTGGCGTCCATAAATCCAGAACATTGCTCCGAGAATTAATAATATAAACATATTCTGTATCGGTTTTTTTACAATATATTTATAAAAAATCTCTGCAAAACATCTGCACATATTTACAATCCATCTCACTAAATTTCCAACAGCAGACCTGATACCCAGGCTTCCATCGGACAGCCTGCAAAATATTTTTTTGCCCTCTGCAAGCTTCCGTCTCAGAGGGACTCGATTGACCTTAACTCCGATCAACATGCTCATCAGAACTGTAACTGCTGTGAGCGTAAAAAAATTCGAAATATGAAGCAGCTGAAGTGCAAATACAATGTTAATAATATAAAAGTTTCCAAATGTATAGGACATCAGAAATTGCTCTGACAGCCTCCTGCCTTTCAGTATTCTGCGGAACATGATTTCCGGCAAAAGCACTGTAATTCCCGTATATGCAGCAAAAATACCTGTAAATCGTAAAATCACCAGTGTTGACATTAACATGTTGTTTCATCCTCTACATAAATATTCTGATAAATTCCAGTGTCTCATTATCAATCGTAATATCAGATTCTTTGAGTTCCTGCATGACACGGAAAAAATTTTCCCGGTCGCCACAGGAAAAGAACAGCTTGAGCTGACAGGTATAGCTGGAAAGAGCCTCCGGATACTGCTCTCTGGCACGGGCACACCATTTGCGGCAGTTTTCATAATCTTCAGTCTCAAGAAGTCTCTGACACACCTTCTCATAGACGGAACTGCTTATCTTCTGTCTGTCTGCCGTCCATGCCTTCTGCAGAACTTCATCCATACGCTCTGCCATGGAACGCTGCTCCAGATCAGTCAGAACCTTCTGTTCAACAACAGGATTCATATATTCCAGAAGATTAACGCAGTTCTCTGCGATATGCTCCTCGTCTTCGTCCAGGGTACGGTATTTTTCCTGTACACCGACACGAAAATCACTCAGCACATCCTGAAGAATTGACGCAGCATAATGAGCAGTCTCCGTGTCTTCACTGTTCAGTGCCAGTGCGATAGACGACAGAGAGTTCTTATAATCGCCGCGAATTACGTTAAGGATAAAACTTCGAAGACTTTTTTTGTCGGTAACTTCCAGCGCCTCTTCAAGTGAAACCATATTTTTTTCTGTTTCTTCATCAGGACGTATAAATGTTTCTACCCTTTCCTTACTGAATATCACATCAGAAAGATCCATGGACATCAGCATAAAAAGCCGGCTGGTCCAGAATGCCACAAACACAAAGGTCGGTCCTACAATCGGACATAGCAGCATCATTCCTGCTTTCATCCATGTACTTAAGCTTTTTTCCTTTCTTCTGAGATGGTTCCAGATAAGATACACCACAACCACCAGAAGATTCAGAACAAGTAAAATTGTAAACAGCCTCATTCTTCCGAACATACTGCAATCTTCTCCACAATTTCTGTACTATAGCCATTCTGTTCAAATCTTTCCTGCACAAAACCGGCATTTTCTTTTGTTGTATTTGCAAGAAGTGCATATAACTTTCCATCTGGAAGGATTCCAAGATAATCACTGTCTCGCAGTTTTTTTGCCATAAGCTGATCTATCTGTCTGTACTGTTCCGGATCGGCATCTATCTTCAGAAATACGCATTCTGCCAGATCTTTTGCTTCTGCATCCATATAGGCTTTCACCAGTGGTTTAAATGCATCCTCTCTGAGAATCCTCGATCCTTCTTCACTGTATCGATTCTCCTCGAGTGCCTGCATATATCGCTGTGCCCTCAGAACTGCATTCTGGATCAGATAACTGACTACAGTAAGAAAGTTTGCCTGTCCCAGAGTCATTTTTTCCCAACTGAGTCCCCAGAGCATGATGATCATTTTAATATCTCCATTCTCATAGATAGCACGGGCCATCAGAGGGTAACGTGGATCCATATTTTTGTTGATATAAACCTTTTCTTCTGTCAGTTCCTCATACACTTCTGTCATTTCCCTGTAACGGATTGAATTTCCAAGACTTCTTGCTTTGGCGGAACTTGCTGAGAAAATTCGAGCATAATCCTGGTTGACGACATTGTACAACGCCACATCCCTGGTCCTCATCAGCTTCATCAGCATTTCTACCGCATAGAACATAACCTCATCCGGCATATACTGATCCAGTGTATGTGTGATCGTATAAATCTTGCCGATACTGTCTTTCTGGTCGATCAGCTGCTGCTCCATAACGCCTTTGAGGCGGGCATTGCTTTCATTAATGTCCTTGATATCTGCAATCTGCCTTGACAGATGAACTTCCAGCTCCTCGCTTTCCATACGCATAGTCTTGATCTGATCCCGCATATATCCGACTACAAGGCCAAGAATAAACAGCTGTGCGATCCACACATAAGTGTTATAATCCAGAAGAACTTCAAATCCACTCCGCGTGTACATCTGCCGGAACATATATCCAGCCACTGCACATATTGCAGAAAAAGTTGCCTGCTGCTGTCCATACACGATCGCAAATAGCAGAACATACAGAAGAAACGGATCCAGGTTCGCGAAATATCGGCTACCTACCGTTCTGTTATTCATCATAAAGAACGGAATAAAACAAATCAGATTCTCCACAAACGGAAACAGAACACTGAGCAGCCATTTCCATTGGTTCCACAAGACCTTCCACCATGGAAGTTCCAGTTTATCTTCATTTACAAAAACAGCCTTGTGCTTCTGCATATACGCTGCCATTTTTTCAATATTTCTGTTCAGATCACCAAAGGCATGTACACCGTATTCTTTCTCGAATCGTGTTCCGGACAGGACACAACGGCCGATACCTCCAGATGAAGTCACAATATTGGCACTGTCCGCCATATGCTCCTGTACCATGGCTGCCAGCTCCAGCTCACTGACCACGTCATTGGAAGAAAGCTGATAAAGCGAATATTCATGTTTTCCGGTACTGACAACTTTATAAATATATTCTACTGCGTCTTTTTCAAACAACAGTGAAAACGTATGGTCTGTGTCGGCTTTGATGTATCCCTCACTCAGACATTCCAGACACATCCGGGCACAAATATTATTTACATCTTTCCTGTCTCTCGGAATGCAATACAGATGATCCAGTCTGAGAACCACAATATCCGTACTTCGGTTCTTTCTGAAATTCTCGCATATCTCCTCTGCCTGTGCCAGGATGTCTGCCCTCATTCCAAATCCGAGAGTTTTTTCTGTTTCTTCAATGTCATTTATATAGTTTCCACTATAAACCTCATCTGAGGAAAGAAAAATAAGTTTCCCTTTCCTAACTGTAGAATGTGCCACCAGAATGTTGACCAGATGAGACACAAAACGAACAGATTCTCTCTCTTCTTCATTCCAGTGATAATTAGTGTCAAAAGCACCCATAAGAATTGTCGCATCCGGATTGACACTTTCAAAAATAGAATTTAGATTTTCTGTGTCATATGGAAATTCATATTTTTCAAATACTCTCTCATATTTATTATGTTTATACTTATCTCCGGTCAGTATATATACCTTGTGTCCTTCTTTTCGAAGTTTCAGGATCATACTGTCCATCAGGCTGCATGAGCCTCCCACCAACAGGATGTTCATTATTCTTCCTCTTCCGTGCTCCTTTTATTTTTCGTATGAAGATTTTTGGCTTAGTCTCTGTTCCAGTGCAATATTAATCTCTTTTTTTGCCTTTTCAAAATCTATTTCATGGTTACTGTCATTAATACAGACCATCTTATTTCTGTGTTCGGTAATGGTACGAAGCAGTTTTTCATTGTTCTGCGAAACATCATAATAACTGCACAGTTTACGGATATTTCTTGGCACAAAATCACCTTTTAACTTCTGATACTCCCGAAGTACATACTGGCTGATATCTTCTTTATGCCGAAAAGCATGACTGCATACTTTTGTCAGAAGTTCCGGTTCCAGCTTCCACAGTGTTTCGAATGTCTGCTTCTTCAACGGTGAAGCACCATGAACCGTATAAAAACCGGTAAATCTCGGAAATGCCATCTCCATAAAATTATAGAAAAAATATATCGGCGGATAGCCTATATGAAAATATGCCCCCGGCTGTTTCTTTACATTCTCATATTTCTTAAAATATTTTGCAAGAACCATGGCATTATTCAGATAAATATACGGCATAACTGCATTATCTATATTTGCCACATCAGGCTGCAGGGCAAGCATATCTACCGGCTTTTCCCCCTGAAAGAAATCCCCTGGTTTTACCTTGTCCAGCAGAAACATATCATCATTAAAATAGACGAAGCGTTCAGATAATCCCTGAATCCTGTGCAGGTTCCACTCAATAGTATGAGAATTAAATGTAGGGCGGAATTCTTCTGGAATAAAATCCTCGTGATTAACGATATTCAGTTTCGGTGCAGATGTGTTCAGCCATTCCGGAAGATGCCCCCAGGTCACAAAATGAACTTTACGTACCCACGGAGCAAACTGCTCCACACCACGGAACCAGTATTGAAGGTTATCCCAGTCTCTGTATCTCTCTTTTCTGTCATCTGCCGCTGACTTCAACCCACAAGCCTCAAGCGTCTTTCTCTTTTCCTGCTGCCACGCAGGATCACTGCCATCTACCCAGGTAATCACAAAGTCGATTCCCTCTGTATTGTTCAGGTTTTTCATTCCGTTTCCTCTCATACATTTTTCTTGTGTGTTAGTATATCATATCTTTTCCGCAAAAAATATCTGGGTTTTTATATAAAAATATATTCTTTCATTTATCAGTGTTTGCTGATTTTTCACTATTCTACTCTGAGCAAATGCTAATTGCAACAAAAAAACACCGTCCCCGCGGCAATCGCAATGTCCGCAAAAACAGTGTTCTTAGTGCACCTTCAGGGGCTCGAACCCTGGACACCCTGGCCAAATGGAGTCCATAATGTTCTGGACATCTGCTAATAATCGGGATATAATAATCATGCTGTCGACTCTTTCCAGCAGGAAGGAGGTGTACTATTTTGGATATTATCATCACTTTTTTGATTTCGATTGCGGCAAGTGTAGTTGGTTACTACATATGCAAATGGTTAGATCGGAATCGTAACGACAGCTAGCGTAAACGAAACCCCATGGACTGGTCCTCCATGGGGTTTCATTGTACTATCTTGTATCATCACTTCTTTGGTTATTGTTATAATACTTCTTAAATCTGTGTATGTCAATCCCTGTATCTCAAAAATCATACTGAATTACCCTGATGTAAAACAACAAAAAACACCGTCCCCGCGGCAATCGCAATGTCCGCAAAAACAGTGTCCTTAGTGCGCCTTCAGGGGCTCGAACCCTGGACACCCTGATTAAGAGTCAGGTGCTCTACCAACTGAGCTAAAAGCGCATTCCTTATTTGGTTGTGCGTCTGTGTTCTCAACGCAAGAACTATTATATGCAACTCTATACCAAAAGTCAAGGAAATTTTTATAATTTTTTAAAAAATTTTTATTTTTCTTCTTTTTCCCCTTTTTTCGGCGGCATGGAGTCAAGAAATCTTCCGAGTTCTGCGGCGTTTTTCCTGATTTTTTCCATACGTCCTTCCAGTTTTCTGTGTTCGTAATGAAACTGTACGATCGCCATCCTGATGCGGTTGTTTCCTTTTCTGGCTGACATAACATATCTCCCGGAAGTCATATTCCGCAATTGATGTCAAATCAACTGCGGAGATTCTTCCTATATAGTATGCCGATTTATTTCTCAGGTTTACCCTGTTTCGCGATCAGCTTGCAGATTGGATTTCCCATGGAAGAAAATTTCTCTTCATACTCTGTCATTACATTTCCCTCCATCATATCTGCCTGATTATGAAGATCAAAGGTGTGTGCGAGCAGTTTCCAGCCTGCCTCACCGACCTCTTCCAGCGAAAATTCAAACAGTCCTTTGTTATCGGTCTTGAATTCTACCACACCGTCATCCTCCAGAATCTCCTCATAACGTGCAAGGAATTCTCTTGAAGTCAGTCTGCGCTTCGCATGGCGTGCCTTCGGCCACGGGTCTGAGAAATTCAGATATATCTTCTGCACTTCACCCTTTTCAAAAATCTCCGGAAGCAGTCTTGCATCTACGCACATAAATTTCAGATTCGCAAGTTTCTCTCCGGTCTCTTCCAGTCTCTCTCTCTTCTGCAGTGCACGGAGAAGGACACTGTCGTACATTTCAATTCCTACATAGTTGGTCTCTGGATGGAGTTTCGCCATATCCATAAGGAAACGTCCCTTTCCCATTCCAACTTCAATATGGAGTGGCTGGTCTTTCGGAAATACCTCATTCCAGCTTCCTTTATGCTCTGCCGGATTCTGTACAACATAAGGACTTTCTGTGATCGCATCTTTTGCACCTGGTATATTTCTTAATCTCATAAATCTTATTCTCCATTTTTCTTACAGACTTCATACCTGTTCATATCTTACAGTAAAACTTCGTAACTGTGAGAGTACTGAACAGTTACGAAACTTCTTATTATCATACATGGTTTTTATATTTCGAACAAGTACTATTCTTTCTTTTATATAAAGGAGAACTTACTTTTATCTCAATATCTTGTATTTTGTATATTCAATATAAATAATTTACCCATTTTTTATGCAATATATACTAGAATTTTAGTTTCAAAAGGTGTATTATATGGTCAAGTTCCAACAAAAACAGGTCAAAGGAGGGGAAATAATGGAGCAGATACTTAACAAGTTATCTGAAATTGAAACAACCGCCCGGCGTATTATGGAAGATGCTGACCGGACAAAGGCAGCTCTTTCCTCAGAAATGGAACAGCAATGCAGAGATTTCGATGCAGCCCTGGAGCAGAAAACAAATCTGAAAATACAGGAACTTCGCAACAGTCTTGAGAAACAGAAGGATCAAGAACTCACACTTCTCCGCCAGCAGACAGAGAAGGCACTCATAGATCTGGATGCTTATTACAGACAAAACCATCAGCAGCTCTCGGAAGAATTATTCCACAGGCTTCTTGAATGCTGAAAGGAGTGATGCAATATGGGAAATCTCCTTTCCTACAGCGGAATCTCCACCAAGATCCGCGCCATGCAGAGCAAGCTGATAAACGAGGAACAGATTCGTGAGATCCTGGAGCTTTCCAGTATCCCTCAGGTAACAGCCTATCTCAAACGGACACCGGAATATTCCAAAGTCTGGGCTTCCCTGGATGAGGCTTCTACCCATCGAGGACAGCTTGAGAAACTGTTGAAAGCTTCTATCTTTCACAATTTTTCAAAAATATATCAGTTTGCCAACCCGGAACAGCGCAGGTTTCTGGATCTGTATTCCAGACGCTATGAGATCCGCGTGCTGAAGGAGATCATGACCAATCTGTTTGATCACCGCGACACGGATCCCGTCGATGTTTCTCCTTATCGGGAGTTTTTTCGCAGACATTCCCGGCTGGATATTGACCGACTGGTCGCCTGCACCAATATGGAGGAATTTATCAATGCTCTGAAGGGAAATGAATTCTATGGTCCGCTCTCCAGAATCCAGAATCGCGAGAATGCGCTTCTGTTTGACTACGGAATGGCTCTGGACCTGTATTATTTTTCCCTGATCTGGCATGTGCGTAAGAAGCTTTTTTCCGGAAATGATCTCAAGGAGATCACCATGGCCTATGGTGAGAAATTTGACATGCTGAACCTTCAGTTTATTGCCCGGTCCAAGCGCTATTTCAACATGGCACCGGCTGATATTTACGCTCTGCTGATTCCTATGAATTATAAGCTCAAGAAAGAGGAGATCAGGGCTCTTGTGGAAGCCACCTCTTATGAAGAGACCAAAGCTGTTTTCCGCAAAACCTACTACGGCAGGAAATATACTCATATTTCTGCACAGAATATTGAAGAATTTTATAATTATATGCTTCGCACCACTCTGGAAAAAGAAGCTCGCAAGGATCCTTATTCTGTCGCAGTTTTGTACTCCTACCTGTATCACAAAGAACACGAAGTAAACCGTCTGACCATCGCGATCGAATGTGTCCGTTATGGTGTGTCAGCGGAAGAAGCACTTCAGTATATTCGTAACAATTAAAATCCCGGAGGTATTTTACTTTGATTGAAAAAATGAAATTTTTGAGCATCACCGGGCCAAAGGCGGATATTGACAGACTAACCAAAACCTATCTTTCCAAGTATGAGATCCATCTGGAAAGTGCCTTATCTGAGCTCACAGATGTTGCCAATCTGTCACCTTTTCTGGAAATCAACCCTTACAGGGAATACCTGACAGTCATTGACGGTTTTTATGAACAGCTCGACGAATCCGAGAAGACCGTTCCTGAGCCAATGGATATCGAGACGGCTCTCGCCACTGTCAATAAGATCCAGGAACATGCCCGTCTCCTGGAAGAACAGAAGGAGAAGCTCCAGGAAGAACACGCCGGAATGGTGGATTCGCTCAAGATCATCCGTCCCTTCAAAGATCTGGATTACGATATTTCCACGATCCTGAATTTCAAATACATCCATTATCGCTTTGGACGTATCGAAAAACAGTATCTCCAGAAATTTGAGAAATACATTTATGATAATCTGGATACCTTATTTATCAAATGCGGTGAAGATGAACAATATGTCTACGGTGTTTATTTTGTCCCGGAACATGAAGCACACAAGGTGCACGCCGTATACTCTTCCATGCATTTTGAACGTATTTTCGTCCCGGACGACTATCAGGGTACCGCCAGAGAAGCCTTTGAAACGCTTGATAAGCGGCACCGCGACATCCACGCGGGTCTGGATGCCAACAAAGCAGAATATCAGCACTTCCTGAACCGCTGTGCCTCAAAGATTGTTTCTGCAAAAGCAGCCCTGGAATCCTGTTCCAGAAACTTCGATATCCGTAAGCTTGCCGCCTGCACGCAGGGTGAATCCAATACTTTCTATATTCTCTGCGGCTGGATGACGGAAAAGGATGCTCTTGCATTTCAGCAGGATATCCAGAATGATGACAAGATCTTCTGCCTTATAGAAGATCAGCATGCACCTACAAACAAAAAGCCGCCCACAAAGCTTAAAAACCTTAAATTATTCCAGCCATTTGAGATGTATGTCAAAATGTACGGTCTTCCGGCCTACAACGAAATGGATCCGACCTGGTTTGTGGCACTGACCTATTCCTTTATTTTCGGAGCCATGTTCGGAGATGTCGGGCAGGGACTGGTGCTCTTCCTTGGAGGCATCCTTCTCTATAAAACAAAGAAAATGGATCTGGCAGGCATCATAGGATGTGCCGGTGTTTTCTCTGTTTTCTTTGGATTTATGTATGGAAGCTTCTTTGGATTCGAGGATGTTCTGAAAGCCCGGTGGCTGAAGCCTATGAACGCTATGATGGACGTCCCTCTTGTAGGACGGCTGAATGCAGTGTTCGTGATCGCGATCGGTTTCGGAATGTTTATCATTCTGATCTGTATGGTATTTAACATTATCAACTCCATACGAAACAAAAATATCGAAAAAACCTGGTTTGACAGCAATGCTGTTGCCGGTCTTGTATTTTACGGATCTATCGTGCTGACCGTCGGACTGTTTATTTCAGGAAAAAAGCTTCCTGCTGCCGCAGTTCTGGCCATAATGTTCGGAATTCCGCTGATCCTTATGTTCCTGAAAGAGCCTCTCACCAACCTGGTAGAGAAGAAAGCCCAGATCTTTCCGGAACAGAAGGGTATGTTCTTTGTTCAGAGCTTCTTTGAATTGTTTGAAGTTCTGCTGAGCTACCTTTCCAACACGCTTTCTTTCCTGCGTATCGGTGCTTTTGCTGTCAGCCACGCCGCCATGATGGAGGTTGTCCTGATGCTCGCCGGTGCCACAGAAGGAGGAAGCCCCAACTGGATCGTTGTTGTCCTCGGCAACATCTTTGTATGTGCCATGGAGGGCCTGATCGTTGGTATTCAGGTTTTACGTCTGGAATATTACGAGATCTTCAGTCGTTTCTACACAGGAAATGGCCGCGAATTCCAGCCTTTTATGAAGAAAAACAGCAAAACAATGTAGCTGTTCCATACTTCACGGCTGCCTGTTGATATTTCAGGGCAGCTACATCAAATCACAGACTTTAGGAGGATATCACCATGAACATGATCATTCAAATCGTAACCGCAATCGCACTGACACTCAGCATTATCGTACCTTTCGGCTGCTTTTTCCTCGGAGAAAAAAACAAAAAACGCTACAAAAAGTCTCTGATCGCCAACTGTTTCCTCTTCTTCGGCGTTCTTCTTGCGGCAACCGTTGTAAGTTTTGCAGGAACAGCAAGCGTACAGGCTGCATCTTCTGCTGACGGACTTGCTACAGGACTTGGATATCTCGGTGCAGCTCTCGTTACCGGTATTTCCGGTCTCGGATCCGGCATTGCCGTTGCAAGCTCTGCAAGTGCAGCTCTTGGTGCTCTGAGCGAGGACGGTTCCCTGTTCGGTAAATCCATTATCTTCGTAGCCATGGCAGAAGGTATCGCACTCTACGGACTGATCATTTCCTTTATGATCCTTGGTAAGCTTTAACTGTGCGTTGAAACAAGGAGCGGTTTTTATGAAAATGTATCTTATCAGCGATAACGTTGATACCTATACCGGAATGCGTCTGGCAGGCGTTGAAGGTGTCGTCGTCCATGAACGAAAGGAACTGAAGGAAGCCCTGGAATCTGCGATTTCCAATAAAGAGACAGGAATTATCCTGCTCACCGAAAAATTCGGCAGGGAATTTCCTGAGATCATCGATGAAGTCCGCCTTCATCACAAAACGCCTCTGATCATTGAGATTCCGGACAGACACGGCACCGGCCGTAAACCAGATTTTATCACTTCATATGTAAATGAAGCGATCGGATTGAAATTATAATTACTGTAAGCAGCAACAACTACAGGCAGGTGAAAAGTATGACAATAGATGAAAAGCTGCAGCATTTTTACGAGGTCTCCCTGGATGAGGCCCGTGAAGATGCCGCCAGAGCCATCCAGGACCACAAGGACTATCTCCAGAAGGTTCTGGAGGAACATAAACAATCCAGAATCCAGACTGCAGAGGCAGAAGTCAAAGCAGAAACAGAACATGTACGAAGAGAAGTAAACAAGGCTCTTTCTTCTGAGCAGATCACACTTAAACGAAACTGGTCTCTCAAACAAAACGAGTTAAAGGAAACACTTTTTGCAGAAGTTAAAAACAGGGTGCAGCAGTTTACTGCGACTCCTGAATATCAGGACTATCTCTGCCGTCGTATCCGGGAAGCCAAAGACTTTGCGGAAGATGATGAAATTCTGATTTTTCTTTCTTCCAATGACAAAGAGCTTCTGGATTCCCTTACAGCCAGAACAGGCTGTCCTCTCCAGGTTTCTTCCGAAAACTTTCTCGGAGGGATCCGTGCTGAGATTCCGGCAAAAAACATCCTGATCGACAACTCTTTTTCTGCGAATCTGGCAGCCATGCACAAAGAATTCAAATTTGACGGAGGACTGAATCATGAGTAGAACAGGTATTATTTACGGTGTCAATGGTCCCGTCATTTATCTGAAAGGCGATCCCGGATTTAAGATTTCTGAGATGGTCTATGTCGGAAAGGACAATCTTGTCGGCGAAGTTATCGGACTGAAAAAGGGCATGACTACTGTCCAGGTTTTTGAGGAGACCACAGGGCTCCGTCCGGGAGAGACTGTCACCGGCACCGGCGATGCCATCTCCGTTCTTCTCGGACCTGGTATCATCCACAACATTTTTGACGGTATCCAGCGTCCACTGGAAGAGATTGCAAAGTCCTCCGGCAAATATATTTCCCGTGGTGTCAGTGTAGACTCTCTCGACACACAGAAGAAATGGTCTGTTCATATGACCGTAAAAGAAGGTGACATCGTTCATCCGGGTACGATCATTGCAGAAACGCAGGAAACGGCTTCTATTCTTCACAAATCCATGGTTCCACCGGATATCCAGGGAGGAACTGTTGTCAACGTTGTTCCGGACGGTGATTATACGATCCTGGAACCTGTCGTAACACTTCTTTTGGATGACGGAAGCACCAGAGATCTGGCTCTCGCCCAGAAATGGCCGATCCGTATTCCAAGACCGACACATCTTCGCTATCCGGCAAGTGTTCCGCTTGTCACCGGTCAGCGTATTCTTGATACACTTTTCCCTATCGCCAAGGGCGGTACTGCTGCCGTCCCGGGTGGTTTCGGTACAGGAAAAACCATGACGCAGCACCAGATCGCCAAATGGTCTGATGCAGATATCATCATCTATATCGGATGTGGAGAGCGTGGAAACGAAATGACACAGGTTCTTGAGGATTTCAGTAAGCTGATCGACCCGAAATCCGGAAACCTGATGATGGACCGTACCACTCTGATCGCCAACACCTCCAATATGCCGGTTGCAGCACGTGAAGCATCCATCTACACCGGTGTTACCCTCGCCGAATACTACCGCGATATGGGATATGACGTAGCGATCATGGCCGATTCTACCTCCCGATGGGCTGAGGCTCTTCGAGAATTATCCGGCCGTCTGGAAGAAATGCCTGCCGAGGAAGGCTTCCCGGCTTATCTTGCCTCCAAGCTTTCCGCTTTTTATGAGAGAGCCGGCATGATGCAGAACCTGAACGGAACCGAGGGATCTGTCTCCATTATCGGTGCAGTTTCTCCTCAGGGCGGCGACTTCTCAGAACCGGTCACCCAGAATACCAAACGTTTCGTCCGCTGCTTCTGGGGGCTTGACAAATCACTGGCCTATGCACGACATTTTCCGGCGATCCACTGGCTGACCAGCTACAGTGAATATCTGGAGGACCTGGCTCCATGGTACCGGACTCATGTTTCCCCGAAATTTGTTTCTGACCGCAACCAGCTCATGGCCATCCTCAATCAGGAGAGCTCCCTGATGGAGATCGTTAAGCTGATCGGAAGCGATGTACTTCCGGACGACCAGAAACTGACACTTGAGATTGCAAGAGTTATCCGTCTGGGATTCCTTCAGCAGAACGCATTCCACCAGGAAGATACCTGCGTTCCGATGGAAAAACAGTTCAAAATGATGGAAACCATCCTCTATCTGTACGAAAAATCCAAGGCACTCATCAACAGAGGCATGCCTGTTTCTGTTCTGAAAGAGGACAATATTTTTGAGCGTATCATTTCCATCAAATACGATGTACCAAACAATGAACTGGACAGATTTGACCAGTACAAACAGGATATCGACACATTCTATGACAAAGTATTAGAGAAAAACGGCTGACAGGAGGGACTTTTTTATGGCAATCGAATATCTGGGATTAAGCGAGATAAACGGCCCTCTGGTAGTTCTGGAAGGGGTAAAGAACGCATCCTATGAAGAAATCGTAGAATTTCATATGAATGACGGAACACAGAAGATTGGCCGTATTGTAGAAATTTATGAGGACAAGGCGGTTATCCAGGTTTTTGAGGGAACCGACAATATGTCCTTAAGCAACACTCATACACGCCTTACAGGACATCCGATGGAAATCGGTCTTTCCGAAGAAATCCTCGGCCGAACCTTCAACGGTATCGGACAGCCGATTGACGGACTGGGCGAGATCACACCGGAGGTAAGTCTGAACATCAACGGACTTCCTCTGAATCCTGTCAAACGTGAATATCCACGAAACTATATCAATACAGGAATCTCCGCGATTGATGGTCTTACTACCCTGATCCGCGGACAGAAGCTTCCTATTTTTTCCGGAAATGGTCTTCCTCACGATAAGCTTGCCGCACAGATCGTACAGCAGGCATCTCTTGGAGATGACTCTGACGAAGATTTTGCAATTGTATTCGCCGCAATGGGTGTCAAATATGACGTTGCAGAATTTTTCCGCCGAACCTTTGAAGAAAGCGGCGCCTCTGACCATGTAGTTATGTTTTTGAACCTTGCCAATGACCCGGTTGTAGAGCGACTTCTGACACCGAAGATCGCGCTGACCGCCGCTGAATATCTTGCCTTCGAAAAAGGCATGCATATCCTGGTCATCCTGACAGATATCACCTCTTTCTGCGAGGCAATGCGAGAGGTTTCTTCCTCCAAGGGTGAGATTCCTTCCCGTAAAGGTTATCCTGGTTATCTGTACAGTGAACTGGCAACTCTCTACGAACGTGCCGGTATTGTACAGGGTGGATCCGGTTCTGTCACACAGATCCCGATCCTGACCATGCCGAACGACGATATCACACATCCTATTCCTGACCTTACCGGTTATATCACCGAAGGACAGATCGTTCTGGACCGTCAGCTTCACGGACAGGCTATCTATCCGCCGATCAATGTACTTCCATCTCTCTCTCGTCTGATGAAGGACGGTATCGGTGAAGGCTTTACAAGAGAAGATCATCAGGACGTTGCAAACCAGCTTTTTTCCTGCTATGCAAAGGTTGGTGATGCAAGAGCCCTCGCTTCTGTTATCGGTGAGGACGAGCTCTCTCCTCTGGATAAACGTTATCTGGTATTTGGAAAGGCTTTTGAGGCAGAGTTTGTCGGACAGTCCGAGACCGATAACCGAAGCATCACCGAGACTCTGGATAAGGGCTGGGAACTCCTCGGACTGCTTCCGAAGGATGAACTTGACCGTATCGACACTAAGATTCTGAATAAATATTACAAAGAAACGGTTCGTTAAGGGGAGGTGACGTTTTATGGATCCTAATACCTTCCCCACCAAGGGAAATCTGATTCTCGCCAAAAACTCTCTTGCTCTCTCCCGTCAGGGCTTTGAGCTGATGGACAAGAAACGTAACATTCTGATCCGGGAAATGATGGAACTGATCGAGCAGGCCAAGGATATCCAGTCTCAGATCGATGTTACCTTCCGTGCCGCTTATGCTGCTCTTCAGAAGGCCAATATGGAGCTTGGTATCGCTTTTGTCGAACAGGTGTCTTACACAGTGCCTGTGGAAAACTCCATACGGATCAAAACCAGAAGCGTCATGGGTACGGAAATCCCGCTTGTAGAATATGATAAGCAGACAACCAACACACCGACATACGCTTACTACAGCACCAGGATGTCACTGGATGAGGCAAAAGCCGCCTTCGAAAAGGTAAAAGAACTTTCCATCCAGTTATCCGGTATCGAAAATGCCGCGATCCGTCTGGCTGCAAACATCAAAAAGACACAGAAACGTGCCAATGCTCTCAAAAACATCACAATCCCCAAATATGAGGCTCTGACCAAAGACATTCAGAATGCTCTTGAAGAAAAGGAACGAGAGGAATTTACACGACTTAAAGTGATCAAACGAATGAAGCAAAACTCATCCGCACGATAAGAGAAGCCCACTCCATAAATATGCGAGTGGGCTTGTTTATTTTCTGTATTGTCAGATAATTATAGTTTGAAACCTTTAAATTATCCTTTTGTCCGAAAAACTTTCCAATATTTTCACTATGAAAATGTCAATAGGATTTACCTAGTTTTTTCCTGTTTTTATCAATTTTATCATTATTGACCAAAACATCTGTTTCTTTTTATTTTATGTAAATCTGGTATTCCACATCTTATTTTGGTGGATAATGTGGATAACTTTGTGTATAACTCAGTTTTCCAGTAAAATCAACCTTTTATGAATGTGGATAACTTTTGCACCAAAATCGACATTATCCACATTTTTCGACAATTTTTGTGCAATCTGCCAGACCACTGATTTCTATTGTTTTTCTTCCTCAAAATTACTGTCACACATCTTTTTTGTCAGTGCGATACCACACTCTCTGTTTCACTCCATCTCCGTCGGTTTAAGAGAAAAAAAGCCCGCGGAGCTTACGTTCCGGGGCTTTATCTTTGATAGTTTTATTCAACATAGGTTCCGATTCCAACCGGTGTCTCATAGTTATAATCGGATACCTTGATTCCTGTTGCCGCTGTGCTGGCATGAACAATCTTACCGTTTCCAATATAGAGAGCAACGTGATTGATCCCGCCTGCCCCATAGAATACCAGATCTCCTGTTTCCAGCTGACTGATATCCTTTTTCTGAGAAGCTTCATACTGTGCTGCTGCTACTCTCGGAAGGTCATAACCAAATTCCTTAAAGACAGACATCACAAATCCTGAGCAGTCCGCACCGTTAGTAAGGCTGGTACCGCCGTAAACATACGGATTTCCTTCAAACTGCAGAGCAAAGTTTACAAGGGCTTTTCTTTCTGCCACGCGCTTCTGCTCCACTTTACGATTGGATTCTTCCACCATAGCTGCAATCTTTTTTGCACGCTCCGCGGAAGCTCTTCTTTCTGCCGCAATATTTTTCTGTACCTTCAGTTTCTGATACTCCTGTCCCTTTTCCTGGGCATGAGCCGCCATATCGTTTACCATAGCGGTGATACTTTCTGTCTTTATTCCTTCGCTGCCATCTGTAAATGTATCCTCTTCCACTGCTGCCTCTGTCATCCCGTCACTGAAATCCGCTGCGGAAACACCAGTTAAAGTCATAGAAGTTACACACACACCTAACAATACTACTGTAATTTTTTTAACATTGAACTCTCCTTTTTCATTCCTGTTCACATTAGATTCCGCCGTTGATTGCTGCTCTGTTCCCTGAAAAAAATAAAACAGATAACTCACGGCCACAGTCAATTGCGTATGTTACCATGAATTTACCTGTTTTGTCAAATTTTATTACAATTTTGTTACATTGGCATAAATTAAAGTCTTCTTAAAAACTCGTGATACTTTTGCTTTACTTCTCTTTGTCTGGCCTCGCTTATAGGAAGAACTGCATTGTTTTCCATCTCAACTCTGTCCGGATGATATCTGCATATTCCGTAAGGATTTACCAGATATGACTGATGGATCCGGATAAAAGGACAACTGCCCTGTTCCAAATCCTTTTCTATTGTACCAAGCCTTCCATAGAAAGTATCGCTTCCCTCCTTTCCATGAAGGATGATCTGCCTTCTGTAGCTTTCAAGGTACAGAACATCCCTGAAAGGAATACGAAATGTCACATGTCTGCTTGAATAAGTAAAATAGTGTAAATGTCTCTGTATACGCTCCAATGCCCGGGTAAAATATTCTTCGAACTTTTCTTCGTCCAACGGCTTTTTAAGGTATCGAAAAGGCTCTGTTTCAAACATTTCCGTAAAATATGTCTCATGAGAGGTTACGTAAATTACAAGTACTTCCGAAAGCTTCTTCTTTACCTCCCAAACTGTATATATCCCATCGCTTTTTCCCATTTCAACATCCATGTATACAAGGTCATAAAAATTATCATTGAAAACAGCCTGCCGAAAACTTTCCCCATCTGAAAATACTTCTGTATCCAGCCGGACACCTTTCCGCTTTCCATAATCCAGAATTTTTTCTTCCAATGCTGCTGCAAACTGCACATCATCATCACATACCGCAATATTTATCATAATACGTCTCTCCCCTTTCATTGGATTATGTTTCTTACTGAAACATTTTTATTTCTATCTGTTTTTTATCCACTTTATTTTTTTCTCATATGATTACATTTCTCTGATTTTTAGTTTCTAATTCCGACTGTTTTTTCTTCTTTCTAACAAAAGGAGAAAAATCATGGATACGACTAGCTTTATTTCCACCCTCACCCAAGCAAAACAAGGTAACACACAGGCTCAGGAACTGCTGATTCACAAATTTCTGCCTTTGATACGTAAATATGCGTATAAATGTCATGCAATGGAATTTGAAGATGCACAGCAGGAACTTATTTTTGCCCTTTTAGCAACTGTACACTCCATAACATACATTCAGAACGAAGGAGAATGTATCCGTTATCTTCAGAAAGGAATATTAAACTATTTCAAATATCTTTGTCGTACTTCTATACGCCACAAGGAATATGAACAGATATCAGCAAATGATAACTTTACTATGCTTCCATCTTATAGCGATTTCAGCCTTATAGATTTAAGCCTCTCTCTTGCCCACTATATGAAATCCCTTTCACCGACCAGACAGCGTATTTTGCAGTACGCACTTATCGATGAATACTCCAGTTCTGAAATTGCAGCTAAAATGCAACTCTCCGTTCAATATGTAAACCGTATAAAAAAGGAATTTCTGGCAGAAAGGAGGAAATTTACATGAAATCCGGTCACACAATACAGCTACTGTTATCCTGGATGATCACCTGGATCAGCGCCAAATTTCAGGCACTTGGGATGTTGCTCCTGTGCCTTTTATTCCTTATGTTCATTGATTATATCACAGGAATGCTTGCCAGCCGTAAAGAAGGGATTGACCACCCTGACGATGTTTCTTATGGATGGCGTTCTCAAAAAGGATTTTGGGGAATTATCAAAAAAACCGGATGCTGGATGGTTATTGCCAGTGCTTTTTCCGTAGATGAACTACTGCTTCATTCCGCAAAGAGTCTTGGAATCACGTATCCCGGAAACCTCTATCTTGGAGTTTTTGTCACCGTATGGTACTCTCTTAATGAAGTATTATCGATTATTGAAAATGCCGGCAGAATGGGAGTTCCCATTCCTCAGAAACTTAAGGCATACATTTCCATTCTAAAAAAAGAAATTAATGATAAAGACAGCCTTCCATAATGAAGTGCTGTCTCTTTTAATCTAGTCTCAGCAGTTCATGTATCTTTTCTTTTACATAAGCTCTGTGTGCAGTACTAACCGTTAATTCTGCTCCACTTTCCATAATGATTTTTGAAGATTGGTATTGGGATATATGATGATAGTTTACTAGATATGACTGATGAATCCTGATAAAAGGAATAACGGAATTCTCCAACTCCTCTTCAGTGTCTGACAGTTTCCCATAGAAATAATCTGTACCTTGCTTTGTATGAATATAAATTTTACGATATATACTTTCAAAATAAAAGATATCTTTTAACCGTATTTTGTTTTCCCGGTAATGATTCCTATAAGAAAAATAAAGAATCCTTGTCTCCAGAATATCCAATGCTTTCTTCAGGCATTGCCGAAACTGATCCGGATACAGCGGTTTCTTCAAAAATCCAATTGGCCTCATCTCAAACAATTGGAGAGCATATTCTTCATAACCGGAAATATAAATCAGCTGTACGTCTTCATCAATTTCTCTGATTGTTTTCGCTGCACGGATACCATCTATTTGTTTCATCTCTATATCCATAAAAATAATATCAAAACAGTTTCCCTGCCGCATGGATTCCAACAAAGTATATCCATCAAAATAAATACAAATCTCAAAAGAATATGCCCTGCCAAAATCCAAAATCAGTTCTTCTACCCGCGTTGTAAATACAATGTCATCATCACAAATAGCAACCCTTATCATTTCTTATCCTCCAGATATTTATTCAGCATTACCCGAAATGACAGAAGAAATTCTCTCTCCTCTTTGTTTAAAGGACGTTGTATTTCAATAGTTAAAGGTTCTTTTCCCTCATGTATTGATGAAAGACAGCCTTCCAGCAATTCATTTGGTGTAGTATCCAAAATCTGACACAGTCTGATCAGAATATAAAGAGTACAGGTTTTATGCCCATTTTCAAGATTACTGTAATGACCACTGGACATTCCTAATTTTTCTGCAACATAATCCTGTTTAAAACCTTTCAGATCTCTGATCGCTTTTATTTTCTGTCCGATAAGATAATTATATTTTTTTAGTTCTGTTTTGTTATACTCCATACGATGTCTCCTTTTTACATCATTGTACGGAGTATAGTCTGCAAACTTAAGTTTCTATAAGAATTATTTGTTTTCTATAAGACAATTTCATGCATTATTTCAAGCAAAATCCTCCAGTATCGACAGGAACAAAATCCCTTAATATCCTGTCTGATGAGATGCCAAATTCCCTGCATATTTCAATCAGCACTTCTATGGGACAACTCCTGTTTCCCTTTTCTATATTATTGTAATAAGAATAAGAAATCCCAAGTATATCGGCCATTTCAGGCTGAGATATATTACGCTGCACCCGTTCCTGACGTATACGATAACCTATTAATACCGCATATTCTTTTTCCATCAGTTTTCCTCCTGATCAGTTTTATTTTCTACCCTGGGAAGCATCACAGACGCCTGAAAAATCCCATTTTCCACATTTGTGTAAATACTTCCCTGACATTCCTCTACCGCACGTTTTACTGATAATAATCCCATTCCATGACCCTCTTCGTTTTTAGTAGTAAGAAAATGGCCTCCCTTTTTCATTAAGCTTTGTTCCATACATGGATTCTTGATCAAGATGAAAAGATTATCTACTTTCAGCATCATTTCCAAATAAATCTGTCTTTCCTCTTCCTTTAATTTTTGTGTCCCTTCAATAGCATTGTCCAATAAATTCCCAATAATAATACACAAATTATCTTCCGGCCATTTCAGATCAAAAGGAATCGCTATTTCAGCCTGAAAATCAATATTAAGTGATTTCATGTAGGGAATTTTATAATTGATCAGTCCGTCGACCAATATGTTTCCACTATTTACAATTCCCTGATGGGACAATCCTCTGGAGTTCAGCAATTCATCTATGTATTTACAGACTTCCTCATCCTTCTTCTGACGGATCAGCTCTTCCATATAAATCAAATGATTTTTCATGTCATGTTTCAAAAGACGAAATTCCTTCACAGCCTCTTCTCTTTCAGAAATCTGAACGCGATAAGCTTCCACCTGCGTCTGGTAAACCATATTACGTGTCTCCAGTTCAGCCTTCTCACCCAGACCTTCGTAAATTTTAATAATGATAATTGACATAATTATCATCATTATAGCAATAAACAAAGCATAATACCCATACTCTTTATCTTGCAAATTCCAATAAATCCTAAAAGCTCCATAATCAATAATCAACGTTTCTAGTCCCAAGAAAATCAAGATAAGCCAATTTTGACTTCCAATCTTTCTATTATATTTAATCTTTAAAAACTTAGAAACAATAGTTATTATAAGCGTAAATACACACCATTCCCAAATCATTCCCAAATCAAATAATTTAGAGTCAAAAGCCTCTTTTGCATATAATATATAAAATAAAGATATTACAAAATACTCACATACCAGAGCCATCATACTCCATATCACCGTATGAAGAAAAAGCTCTGTGTATTTTCCTCTATAAACCAAAAATATAAAAAATAAATTTGTTAAAAACATTATCGTAATATTTTCATACACTCCCATATTAGGAATAAAGTACGTAATAACATAAAACAATACTACAATAATAATATTTTTTTTGCTTATCTCTCGAAATTTTTTTTCAAAGACTGCGCCCATATAAACTGTCAAGCAATAATACCTTAATACAAAACTAATAATATTCGTGTATTCAAACATCTCTTTCATTTATCTCCTTCATTTTATATATGCTATTTGCATAAAGAAAAGCAAAATTTAACTTTAATTATATTTTTATCGATATTTCTGTATTTTTGCACAAATTTATATATAATCTTTTATACTTCAAGAAAGGAATTTTAATATCATGAGATTCTTAAAAAACACATTAACCTCTCTTATCGTTCTTAGTATATTTTTTTACACAAATTGTATGGGATTTTTCCATGACAATATCCCACCAGATAATCTGGACCAATGGCTTCTCCAAAAGCGTAAACACTATGATTGATTCCTTACTACGCAAATTGGAAATTCCAGAAAACGATCTCCCCTATTACCGATACGGGATTGTCTCTCTTCTGGAGCTCATTAGTGTTCAGTTTCTGTGTATCCTATGGGCAGCATTCCGCCACCAGATCATTGATTATTTAATCTTTTATCTAATCTTTCTGATACTTAGAAAATATGGAGGAGGATTTCATTTTAAAAATTTTCTTCCTTGTTTCATTACCTCTGTGATTTCTATTATTGGATTATTGGAACTGATGCAGCACATATATCTTGGGATATTTCCGTCTGCACTGATCAGTACATTTTCTCTGGTACTAATCATTCTGATATCTCCTGTTCCAAGCGTGGTGGAAACCCTTTCCCAAAAGGAATTCCAGTTACGTAAACACAGACTGACGATTGTTGCAGGAATACTGGAATTACTGATAATATTATTATATTTTACAAAACAGCTTCATCTGCTCCATGTTTGCATGGTGACTTTTCTGTTTATGACAGGAATCCTGATTGCCGGTAAGCTCCGCTTAATCTATTACCATAAGATCAAATATAAGAAAAAACAGCGAATAAAAAACTAATTTAGAGAAATTTTTGTTTCAATCTGTCTCCATTAATTCTTCTTATAAAGTGAATTTGCAAATTCCAAAATCACAAAAAGGAGAAAAAACAATGACAGATCACGAAAAACTTGTAATGCGAAACATCATCTATGCGGTAGAAACTGGCGGACAGGTTTACGGTCAGAAAAACTACGCTGACTTCACAGAGGCCTACACAAACAGCTCTTCAGAGCATGCAATTACCATTGGCGCAGGACAGTGGTATGGAAATGAAGCACGGACACTTCTTCTCAATATCAAAGCGGCTGATGCTGCAACATTTAAAAAACATGATACTGCCGGTGTTGCTGCAGATCTTGCCAAAACAGACTGGTCAAACTACCAGCTTTCCAAAACTTCTGCAAAGGCTAAAGCTATTGTGAATATTATTAATTCCACTGTCGGCCGCCGTTGTCAGGATCAGCTTATGGATACTCAGATGGAAGCTTACGTAAAGGAAGCAGCTGCACTTGGGGTTTCCAATATGGATGCTAAAATGATGTGTGCTAATTTCAGACATCAGGGAGGAGCCTCTACTGTAAAAAGAATTTTGGCAAAAATAACAAAGCCTTACACTCTGGATCATCTCTACGCAGCCTGCCAGACAGATACCGGAAATCAGGTAGGAGCATATAAGAGTCGTCAGAAGATGGTATATAACGCTCTTAAAACTCACATCACCAATTATAAGGTTACCGCTGCCGAGGCCATTCAGGCTGCTGCAAAAATTGCCAAAACTGAAATCGGTTATCGTGAGAAAGCATCGAATGCAAATCTTGACAGCAAGACCGCAAATGCAGGAACCGCTAATTATACAAAGTATTGGCGGGATGTTGCACCGGAATACCAGGGTCAGGCATGGTGTGCCTGCTTTATAAGCTGGGTATTTATGAAAGCTTTTGGAAAAGCCACCGCAACCAAACTGTTAAAACACTGGCCATATATTTATGTTCCAACACTGGCAGGATTATTCACCAATTATGCTTCCCCCAAAGTCGGAGACATTTTCATGTATCATAATGGATCCGAGTTTTCACATACAGGACTGGTAATTTCAGTAAGTGGTGATAAATTTGTAACCATTGAAGGTAATACCAATGATGGAAGCGGTGTCGTTGCTGAAGGAATTGGAGTTTACCAGAAAACAAGGTACAACAGCCAGCTTCCAGGCTCAAAATTTGCCCGTCCAAATTACAGCATCGTAACCTCAATTAATGGTTCCGGAGGAGACATCACACCACCATCTACATGGGTAACAACCGGTACCGCTGTATGCACAGGAGATGACGTTTATGTACGCCAGACTCCAGGCGGTACTGTTATAGGTATGGTGTCCAAAGGAACAAAGTTAGAACTGGATGGAACAAGTTCCGGTGTATGGGTTCATGTAAAAGTGGCAGGAATCGGTATTGGTTACATGCATCAGGATTATGTTGGGAAGGATTCTGGCTCCACAGGCTCTTCCCCGATAAAAACAGCACAGAATGCGCTGAACAGCAAATTTAATGCTGGTCTGACAGTAGACGGTATTTGGGGATCTGCCTGCAAAACAGCATATATCAAGGCAATACAGTCTGCCCTGAACTCTGTATATGGTGCCGGACTTACAGCTGACGGCATCTGGGGAACAAACACATCTAATGCCTGCGCCGCCCATGTACTTTCTGAAGGAGCTAATAATCTCTATGTGGGTGTATTACAAATTGGCCTTTACGCACATAATATAACACTGAACAGTGGAATTGACAGTTCTTTTGGACCTTCTACAAAACAGGGAGTTATTAAATTCCAGACTTCTCAGGGGTTATCTGCTGACGGAATTGCAGGCCGTGACACTTTTGCCAGACTTGCAGGTGTCTGATTTTCTGTTTCTCAAAAGGAGCTGCTGCATATGCAGCAGCTCCTTTTTAATATCTGTTTTATTCCTCTGTTTTTCCCTCCATAGTCTGCTGTTCATGATTATAAATCCAGCTGGGCGTCATACTTTCGCTTCCATCTCCGTATACAGAAACAGCAATGTACTTTCCGTCTTTCACATAATATCCAATTTCCAGTTTCAGATTCGCTGCCAGTGGTCCGCCTTGTTTCCGGCTTTCTCCTATCTGAATATCGGCATTGCTGATATCAAAGGTAGTCTGTGTAAAATTGCCTTCCGAACCATATTCCATCGTTACGCTGTCCTCATCAGATTCTGTAAGGACTCCGTTTATATATATGATTTCCGATTCTGGTTCGTCGGCAGCACTGCTCTCAGAAGAGGAGGTCTCTTTATTATTCGGGGACTGTCCACATCCCGGAAGACCTGCCAGCAATATCCCAAGCATTATGAATCCTGCTGTCATTCTTTTGTATCTCATTTTTCTCTTTCCCCTGTTGTAAATGATGATTTTCCTTTGATTCTGCCCTCCCTGTTAATAATCCTCAGAAGTTTCCTCTTCCTCGTCTATATAATCTGCATCCCCGGATTCTTCATACTCCTGCGTATCCTCTTCTGCCTGGGTATTTCTCTGTTCCATATTATACAGCTGACTGGGTGAAAAATATTCTGTCCCATCGCTGTATACATAAGTAGCAATGTTCACTCCATCTTTCACATAATAATTTACATCTACATTAAGGCTTGTTCTAAGACCACTGACTCCGATCACTTCATCTACCTGAATATCCAGCTCTGCACTGCTGATGTCAAAAGTCATTTCATAGAAATCTCCATCAGAGCCTGTCTCTATTGTCATGGTAGAGTCATCGTTATATCTTACATTTCCGCTGACGGACTTCATTTCATAATTATAAACCCAGCTTGGGGTCATACTTTCACTTCCGTCTCCATATACAGAAACAGCAATGTAATCTCCATTCTCCACATAATATCCAATTTTAAGATTCAGATTTGCCGCTAAAGGTCCCCCCTGTTTCTTGTTTTCGCCTATCTGAATATCCGCATTACTGATATCAAAAGTTGTCTGATTAAAATCCCCGTCAGATCCATACTCGATTGTTACACTGTCCTCATCGGAATCTGTTAAAACTCCGTTTATATATGTAATTTCTTTTTCCGCTTCTGAAGATGTGTTTCCTGTATTGCCGGACTGAGACCCTGAGCCTGTCTGCGCAGCTGCTTTCGTAGGTTTTGGTGCTGCTGTGGCTTTTGGAGTTGGCGTAGCTGTATCCTTCGGTGCTGCTGTGGCCGCCGCCTTGGTCGGTTCCGAAGCAGATGTTCCTCCATTCCCCTCTGTCAGTCCGCATCCGGAAAAACACGTTGCTGCTATTCCCAATGCCATAAATACTGCTGTCAATTTCTTGTAGTTCATTTTCTCTTTCTCCTGACATAATATTTTTCTTTCATTATACGCCTTTAACTTATCCATTTTGCAGAAACTGTCAAAATCATGTCTCTTATTGGAATAATTTCCTTTTTTTCTTTTTTATTTATTTTTATTTTATACCTGCAAATTCATATTTTGTAAAACTTACCTTCCTGATATTCTGCTTTTATAAGCTTGTCCGATATGATAAAATATTGATAAGATAAAGAAAAAGGAACTACACATTATGACGCCAAAACAAAAAATCAAACAAATTATCTTATTGGTTTTCGGTCTGTCTGTTGCTCACCTGGGTGTAACTTTTTTTATTCAGGCAAATCTGGGAACTGACCCCTTTAATGTCCTTGTGCAGGGAATCTTCCGCAGTGTCCCATGGCCGGCAGCTCTTAACTGGACCCACGGACGAACTCACATGATGATCTGTTTTCTGATCATTATGGTGCTGCTTTTCATTGACCGAAGCTACATACGAATTGGAACGATCATCTGTATGTTTCTTGGCGGACCTATTATTGATCTTTTTACCGTCCTGCTTGGAGACTGTATCAACAGTTCTCTGCCCATAGCAGTGCGCATCATCGTCCTTGTAGCAGGATGTATCATCCTTGCTCTTGGCATGACCATAGTGATCAAATCGGAAGCGGGAACAGGTCCCAATGATCTGGTTGCCATTGTCATCAGCGACAAAAGTCACAAACCTTTCGGTATCGTGCGCATCCTGACAGACTGCTTCTTTGTGATCGCAGGTTTTCTGCTTGGAGGAACCTTTGGACTGGGAACTATTATCTGTGCCTTTATCGTAGGTCCTGTCGCACAGATCTTTATGCCATATTCCCAACGCTTCTGCAAAAAAATAATCAGAAATTAAACTCATACCCGGCTGCCATGTTGTCACGGCTGCCGGGTACGGGTTTTTAAATAATAACTTCTTTAATTATTGATTCCTGCTTACTACAAAGATAAAAAGCTGGTACAACTGAAATCAGTCAAAACTCCAGTGTACCAACTTTTAATTAGTTATGATCATCTATAAATTATTGTTTTACAAACGACTATATAAAGAATTTATTTTAGCGCGTGTTGCCGGTCCGATGATACCATCCACTGACAGTCCATAAGTTCTTTGGAATCTACAAACCGCATCATAGGTTCCTTGTCCAAAAACACCATCTGCACCGGCCGATCCACAGCTATAACCTAAAGCAATAAGCTTCCTCTGCATATCTCTGACGTCAGTTCCGCTGGATCCCATAGATAAATTACCTCCGGTACTTCCACCATCGCTAGAACCATAAGCAGGTCTGCAAAATGACATTTTTCTCCCACCAATAGATCTCTTCGACGTTCTAACTGCATCTCCAGAATTGCCATCTATAGTAATAATTTCACTGCTGGTTACTGTTTTTACAATTCCTACATGCCCATACGTTCCTCCATTATTTGTACTAACTATAGCAAGATCTCCAACTTTCGGAGTATTATAAACGCATCCTAATGAATTATAATATCGCCATACTTCATAAACTGAAGCTGTTTTTGCACCGCCACAAAAAAGAGCAGAAGCTCCGGCATGTTTAAAAACCCACCATACAAATACTGCACACCATGGATAATTTTCACCATTTACAGCTCGTCCATAATATTCCGTATTATATTTGACATTGTTCACCCCCGTTTCTTTTACTCCAATCTCTTTACTTGCCATGTTAATAATCGTACTTGCTGTTGCCATATCTTTTTCTCCACTTTATTTTTTTAATAACCGGTTATCTGCTTTATATAAAGATAAAATGAAGAAAAACAGAAACTAAAATTAAAGAAAAATTTCAACTACATCCTCATGTTCTTATAATGATACAATATTGAAAACAAAGGAAAGCGAGGGAGCGATATGAAAGAAAAATTTTTTAAAGGCGCATGTATTGCATATATTCTGTTGGGAAGTGTATTTTTTCCAAAAAGCGCCTGGGCGGAAGAACCTCTGGGAACCATGGTCTACCATGATATCAAGGATTTCGGAGAATATTACGATTCGGAATCAGCTATTACCTATGCATTTATAAAAGGAACACTTTCTTCCTGTTCAGACAGTACTAATATTTGTACCGTAACCTCTGACAACGGTAAAGAGGTCGACATATCAGTCAAAAATCCGGAAGACATTCAGAAATACTGCGGTTCAGAGGTTCATGTCTGGTATTCCAAAAATAAACAGAATATCAATAAGCTTATTTCCTGCTCCCCGGAAACTTTCTGGAAAAAGCTCATTGATATTGAAGACAAACAATATTTAATCGAAACGGGAAAGCTTTCTGCTGACAGCTTAACCGAAGAGGAAAAAGCCTTTAAAGAAAACACAATCCAGATAAACGGCACTCTGACTAAATATGTTTCTTTCGCAATGGTCGACAATTTTGGTATCTGTTCTCTTATATTTGTCGAAACAGCAGACGGTGTCACTGAAATATTTCCTATAGATAATCCCTGCAGTCAGTGTGATTCCGTTGAGCGCCACAGGACTTTTGAAGATTATATAAAATTATATGAAGGAATGCAAATAAATGCTGACGTATTCAAAGGACTGAATGTCGCCTATCATTTCGGGGAAGCATAAACTAACAAGAACATATCCTCCAGCAAAACTCATACCCGGCTGCCATGTTGTCACGGCTGCCGGGTACGGGTTTTTATTTTACTTACTGCGGGACTCCCACAGAAGCAATCTTACGATTTAAATTTTTGGAATTCCATCAAATCCAGCCTGGAGTTCTGCATCTGTGGGAATATAATCACTCATTTCTCCATCATTATATCTTCCATAAGCAAACATATCAAAATATCCTGTTCCGGTAAGTCCAAACACAATAGTCTTTTCTTCTCCAGTCTCTTTACATTTCATTGCTTCATCCAGAGCTGCCCGGATCGCATGAGCGCTTTCAGGCGCCGGAAGAATTCCTTCCACGCGGGAAACATCTGAGCCGCCTCAAAAACAGAAGTCTGTTCAAACATCACAATATTTTTCTGCCGATATCACGGCATTTGCACCGTCAGCAACCGCTGTTACAACCTGACGAAGCTGTTTGGTCCTGATATCTCCTGCTGCAAAAATGCCCGGTGTACTTGTTACACAGTCTTCTCCTGCAATGATATATCCTCCCTCGTCCAGAGCCACCAGATTTTTAAATTTCTCTGTATTCGGAAGAATGCCAACGGCAATAAAGACTCCGTCAACGGCAATCGTTTTTTCTTCATCGGTTCTGACATTGCGGATTTTTAAGCTTTCTACCTTTTCTGTTCCTTCGATAGAAACCGGCACATTGTCCCAGACCATTTCCACGTTAGGGCATCTGAACAGCCGGTCCTGAAGCACCTTATCCGCCCGAAGTTCTCCTCTTCTGTGAACAAGATACACTTTTCTGCAGGTTCTGGAAAGAAGAATCGCATCCTCGACAGCCACATTTCCGCCGCCGACAACTGCGACCGTTCCTCCCTGGAAAAAAGCTCCATCACAGGTTGCACAGTAGGACACACCCATTCCGCTCAGCTCTTCCTCTCCCGGAATCCCAAGCTGACGATGCACCGCACCACAGGCAAGGATCACACTCTTCGTTCTGTAATGATTTTTCTTTGTGCGGATCACCTTGATCTCACCCTCATCTTCTATAGAGAGAACAGGCTCCCTTTTCGGACTGATTCCAAGTTTTTCTGCATGGTTTACCATAGCCTCTCCAAGATCCAGCCCTGTGATTCCCGGAAGTCCCGGATAGTTGTCCACCTCATAAGTATCTACGATCTGTCCGCCCTGTACGAATTTTTTCTCAAGCCACAGAGTATTCAGTTTACCTCTTGTCGCATAGATTGCTGCACAGATTCCTGCCGGACCTGCACCCAAAATTACAAGATCATATATTTCTTCCATCAAATCGACCTCTCTTTCTTAACTCCTGCCACTCAGTTTAGCATACAATCCTGCGTTTTCCAATAAGATAGTAAAAACCTTTCTTTTGAGAGGCCTCTATGAAATTTTCTCTTCGCAGACCCCGTTCTCCGCTCATGATTGCACTTTTTCTGAGTTTTGTCCTGCTCTTCGGACTTTTTATGGGCTGGATCTCCGGCCATGTAATCTCTGATGACAATGCATTCAGATCCCTGACCGATAACATCTTTCAGGAAGAGGTTTCCGGAAGTATGCTGACCCTCCATTACTCTCTTGCCTATCCTGAAAAGAAACAAATTTCCCGCCCTTCTCCCTCTCTCGGAACAATTTCCGCCGACATGGACCGTACATATCAGAAATATGAACAATATCTTCAGAAGCTGAAAGGCTTTTCCGCCTCCCAACTGAATCGCGAAAATCAGATCACCCGGGATATGCTGCTCCTTTATTATCAGACACAGCTCTCATCCAGAGATTATCCTCTTCTGGACGAACCCTTAAGCCCCAGTCTTGGCATCCAGGCACAGCTGCCTGTCCTTCTGGCAGAATATGCTTTTTATGAAGATCAGGATATCGCGGATTACCTGAATCTTCTGACCTCCATAAAACCATATTTTCAGAGTCTCCTCGCCTATGAACGCCAAAAATCCGAAGCAGGATATTTTATGAGTGATACAACTCTCAACCGTATTCTGGAGCAGTGCAGTGCCTTCATCAAAGATCCCAAGAACAATTACATGCTGGATGTTTTTTCCCGGAAACTTACAGCCTATGGCAGGTTTTCCAAAAAGGAACAGACAAAACTAATCAACTGTCACAAAAAAATCCTGCTCACCGGTGTCATCCCCGCTTATCAGGAGCTGATGACCGGATTAAGCGAACTCAAAAACAGTGGCAGCACAAGCCGCGGGCTAAAGCATTTTGAAGGAGGAACTGAATATTACCGCTATCTTCTGCAGTCTCAGACCGGATGTTATCTTTCTGTGGAAAAAATCCAGCAGCGTCTTGCCGCTCAGCTTTCCGAGGATATGGACACCGTTCAGAAGATGCTGAAGGAGCAGCCTTCACTTCTCCCCAAACTGACAAAGGGTGTTGAGTTCAATGATTTTAAGCCAAAATCTGCCCTTCAGTATCTGGGTCGGGCTATGCAGAAGGATTTTCCACTGCTTAGTACCACTGATTATGAAGTCCGCTATGTCCACAAATCTATGGAAGATTTCCTGAGTCCGGCATTTTATCTTACCCCGCCGCTTGATACAGGCAGTCCCAATGTAATTTATATCAACCGTGCCAACAGCCACTCCAACCTGGAGCTTTTTACAACTCTTTCTCACGAGGGATTTCCGGGGCACCTGTATCAGACTGTTTTTTTCGGAAGGACACAGCCTGCTGATATCCGCTACCTGATCACTTCCGGCGGCTATGTCGAAGGCTGGGCAACTTATGTCGAATCCTACGGATATCAGTATGCTGCTTCTCTTCTCACAGACAAAGCGGCTTCCGACCTCACAGCCCTGATGTGGAAAAACCGCTGCATCAATCTCTGTATCTATTCTCTGCTTGATACGGGCATTCATTATCAGGGCTGGAATCAGACTGCCGCTTTGCGATTTCTGCAGGTCTTCGGAATCCGGGATACAAAGATCGCCGGTGAGATCTATCAGTATATTGTTGAAACTCCCTGTAACTATCTTAAATATTATCTCGGTTATCTGAACTTCCTTGATCTGAAAAAGAAACAGCAGGAAAAATCCGGCAGCTCCTTCGATATCCAGGAATTTCACCGCAAGGTTCTGACAATCGGTCCGGTGCAGTTTCCGGTTCTGGAAAAATACATGCAATAGAATGACAAAAGAGCAGGCATATCCTCTGTCCGTCTGATATGTCTGCTCTCGTTTTATTTTTCATTTCCGTAAGTGCGGAAAAATTTCTGAAGCTTTGTCAGCGCCCCTGTAAGCACTTCTGTTTCTTTCTCATCCATGTCATCCAGAATCTCCATGACCATCTTCTCATGGAACATTCTGTGATGAAAATATGCCTTTTCACCCTTCTCAGAAAGAGATACCAGCACGACCCTTCGATCCTCTTCACTTCGGCTACGTTCTACGTACCCTTTCTTGACCAGATGGTTGATCGCGATCGTCAGAGTTCCCACTGTCACAGAAACTGCACGTGCCACCGTGGACATATTCTTGGGTTCCCGAATTCCGATCGCCTCTATGACATGCATATCATTCACGGAAATATCTTTGTATTCTGATGTGATCAGTGCACGTTCTTCCACATCCATAATCTCATTAAACAGTTTTACCAGAACATCATTTACAGTTTCGTATGAATTCATCAGCCTTCTCCTCTCCCTCTTTGTTTTTTATTATAACGTAAAGCATTTTGAAACACAAAGTAATTTTTTTAACAATCTCTTTTTTTACTGGTTTTTATTTGCTATAATGAAAAAATGAAAGGAATCCAGTTATGAAAAAAAATAAGAATATACCATTAAATCTAAGAGAACAGATGAATTCCCGTATCGGTCTTACCTGTTCCATTATCCTGCTGGTACTGCTTGTCATTGCATTCCGGCAGCTTGATTACAACTTAATCGAGAAACCCAAAATAGAAGCACAGAAAGCCGCCGAAGAAAAGAAAGCGGCTGCCAAAAAGGCGGCTGAAAAACCAGAGATTTCCACAGCAAGCGTTATCGCTGTCGGTGATAATCTCTACCATGGAAGCCTCATCGAGTCCGGCGAGAATGATTCCGGAACCTGGAACTACGACAAGATCTACGAAAAGGTCACGGATGAGATCCAGGCAGCGGATGTCGCAATGGTAGATCAGGAAACTGTCTTTACCACAGAACACGATGCTGTCAGCTCCTATCCGTCTTTCGCCACACCTACCGAAGTCGGAGATGCTCTGATCAAAGCAGGCTTCGATGTCATTGAATCCGCAACCAACCACATCGATGATTACGGCTCTGATTTCATGGAAGAAACCTTTAACTTCTGGAGTACTAACTATCCGGACATTCCGGTTCTCGGCATTCATCCTACAGAGGAAGATGCCAATAACGTCAAAACTCTTGAAGTAAACGGAATCAAGATTTCCTTCCTGGATTATACATACGGAACCAACAACGGTGGTGCCGGTGAAGGCAAGGAATATATGATCGATCTCTTTGATAAGGCCAAAGTTTCCAGCATGATCCAGAAAGCCAAGGCCAGCAGTGATGTGCTGATCTTTGTTGCACACTGGGGTAAGGAAGAAGAAGCTATGCCTACCGAATATGAGAAAGAATGGGCAACTTTCCTCATGCAGCAGGGTGTTGATGTTGTGATCGGCGGTCATCCGCACATTCTCCAGCCATATGGCCGTATGTCTGATGACCAGGGACACAATATGCTGATCTTCTATTCCCTTGGAAACTTTGTTTCCACCCAGCAGACTCTTACCGGACTTCTGGAAGGAATGGCAAGCTTCACCATTCAGAAATCCGTCAAAAACGGTGTGACCACCATCGACATCCTTGATCCGACCGTCAAGCCAATGGTCATGCACTACAACAAAGATGAGGGCGTCTTTAACCCATATATGCTTGAAGATTACACTGAGGAGCTTGCCTCCCAGCACGGCGTCAAAGAAATCATCGGTGATGAATTTACCCTTGCAAACCTTCAGGCCAAGTTCAAAGAGATTATGTCCATGAATGTCGAACCATCTACCAGAACAGATCTCCTTGATGTATCCTTTGACTACGAACTCAATATGATCGATTCTAATGGAAATGTCGTAGAGGATACCTGGTCTGTCAGCGCAGAAGACTATCTTGCGGGACAGGGAAATTCCTCCGGCAGCGACAGCTCGGACGATTCTTCTGACAGTTCCGATGATGGATCCTATGATGATTCTTCTTATGATGATTCATACGACGACTCTTATGATGACTCCTATGACGATTCATATGACGACTCCTATGATGAGGATTACTGATCATCCATAAGGTGATTCATCCCAAATATAATACCCCGAAAAACGACACTGTCTGACCAGCAAACAGGTTTGTCATTTTCCGGGGTATTTTTATCTCAGCAGCAACTTCTCTGCATTCTCTTCTGTTACGGCAATAACCTCTTCTTCTGTTATTCCCTTGATCTGTGCAATCTCCCGTGCCACAAATATCAGATTTCGTGAGTCATTTCGTTTTCCTCGATTCGGCTCCGGACTTAAGTACGGACTGTCTGTCTCCAGAACGATCTGACTGAGCGGAGCATAGTCCACAACTTCCTTCAGCTTCTTCGCATTCTTGAATGTGATCACACCGCCAATTCCCAGATAAAGTCCCATATCCAGATACTCCCGTGCCATTTCCTTTGCATAGGAAAAACAATGGATGATCCCACCATACATTCCGCCTCGCACATAATCTTTCACAATGTCCAGAGTGTCCTTTGCGGCCTCCCTGCTGTGGATCATAAACGGCATTTTTTCTTCCCTTGCAATCTCCATCTGCGCACGAAACATTTTCTTCTGAAGCTCATGCTCTGCTTCTTCCTTGTGCCAGTAATAATCAAGCCCAATCTCTCCGACAGCCACTGCCTTCGGAAGCTGACAAAGCTTTCGGATCTCATCGAGAGTCTCCTGTGTCATCTTGTCTGCATCATCCGGATGAATTCCAAATGCTCCGTAAACAAACGGATATTTCTCCATAAGAAGCTCTGTGTTCTTCAGACTTTCTATTGAAGCACAGGCATTAACAATCCTGCCAATCCCATATTCCTGCATGGAGTTCAGAATTTCCTTCCGATCTGCCTCAAACGCTTCATCATCATAATGAGCATGTGTTTCAAAAATCATATGCGTTTCCATTCACTACTCCTCGATTATCAACTCGTCACCTTCATGGATGATTCCTCCATGGAGTACCCTCGTAAAAACGCCCTCTCTCGGCATGATGCAGTCACCCATCTTCTGGAAGATTGCACAGCCCTGGTGGCATTTCTTTCCGATCTGCGTCATCTCAAGAACCACATCGTTGCAGCGGAATCTGGTTCCTACCGGAAGGTTTGCAAAATCAAAACCTTCCACTACCAGATTTTCCCCAAAGGCTCCATCCTCAACTTCCGCACCTCTTGCACGAAACTCCTGGATCTTATCATAAGATAACAGGCTGACCTGACGATGCCATTTTCCTGCATGTGCATCATCTCTGAGTCCCCATTCTTCTATGAACTCTCCTTCCGGTATACGATATTTCTGTGTTCCTTTTTCTTTGCTGATACATACTGCAATTACTTTCCCCATTGTAAAAACCTCCTGTTTTGTATATTGCTGTTCATCGTAATCTGACCAAAATACCAATTACCCCGGTATTTTCCTCTTATTTCCGTGCACAGTTTCCTGCTTCCCCTGTCAGGATCTCAATCCCATGTCCCAGAGCATCGATGATATAGTCCAGGCTTTCTCTGACTGCCTTCGGACTTCCCGGAAGATTGATGATCAGTGTCTTTCCTCGAATACCTGCCGTCGCACGGCTGAGCATGGCTCTTTTTGTGATCGTCATGCTGTATGCCCGCATTGCCTCCGGAATTCCCGGAACTCTGCGCTCGATTACTTCTTCTGTCGCCTCCGGAGTGACATCTCTTTCTGAGAAACCTGTTCCTCCTGTTGTCAGGATCAGCTCTGCAAACTCTTTATCTGCGATTTCCTGCATTTTGCCTGCAAGCATTACCTGATCATCCGGAAGGATATCCATAGATACCACTTCATATCCCTCACGTTCTACGATTTCCTTAATCACAGGTCCGCTTAAGTCTTCTCTCTCGCCGCGGTATCCTGTATCACTGGATGTGATGATCGCTACTCGTTTCATTTCTTCCTTCCTTTCTATCTGTTCTCAAAACGGAAATCTCCGCTTTTTCCTCCTGTTTTTTCGACCAGATGAACCTCTGACATAACCATATGTTTATCAATTGCCTTGCACATATCATAGATTGTCAGAAGAGTTACCTGAACCCCTGTGAGGGCCTCCATTTCCACACCTGTTTTTCCCTCTGTTTTTACCGTACAGAAGACATGGATCTGATTTTTTTCCTGATCCAGTTCATAATCAACAGAACATTTCTGTATCGGAAGCGGATGGCACATCGGAATCAGCTCGGAAGTTTTTTTGACTCCCATGATTCCCGCTACTCTTGCTACTCCGAGAACATCGCCCTTCTTTACATTTCCTGCCGTTACTGCTTCCATGATCTCCGGTCCTACCGAAATATACCCTGTTGCCAGAGCTGTCCTGTATGTGACCTGTTTCCCGGAAACATCGACCATGACTGCATTTCCATTCTGGTCAAAATGTGTAAAACCCTTTTCCATATTTTTTGCTGCCCTTTCTGTCATTGATTTACAGAATTCTGTTTAAGCTATAACTATAGTATACAAATCCCCCGAAGTTCCGTCAAGAAAGCCGGCTTTTTCTGTCAAAAAACTCCAGGAAATCGTATCATGATTCCTGGAGTTCTCAGTCTTATTTATAACCGAATAACCTGTTTCACAATTTTATTCAGCCAGATCAGCAGATTTCTGCTCCTGCCGGCATTTCTTTTTCCGGTACCATAAGGGACAGGTTTCCATCTGCATCTTCCGCACAGAGAATCATTCCTTCACTGAGGATTCCTGCAAGTTTGGCAGGTTTGAGGTTGGTAACAACCATAACCTTCTTTCCTACCATTTCTTCCGCACTGTAATGAGCTTTGATTCCGGATACAATCTGACGCACCTGGCTTCCAATCTTAACCTGAGAGCAGAGAAGTTTACGGGATTTCTTAACTTCTTCACAGGCAATGATCTCACCAACCTGGAACTGAAGTTTCTCAAAATCGTCAAAGGTGATCTCTGGTTTTGCTTCAATATCGATCACGTTTTCTTCTTTTGCTTCCTCTGCAGGCTCTTCTTTTTTCGGATGAAGTTCTTCTACTTTGGCAAGTACTTCCTTGAGATCAAGACGCGCAAAAAGAATCTCCGGTTTCTCTGTTACCTTGTTTCCTGACGGATACAGTCCAAATGTCTTAAGGTCTTCCAGAGTACGTTTTTCTGCATTTAACTGTGCAAGAATACGTTCTGTTGTCTCCGGCATGAAGGATTCCAGAAGAGTTGCTCCCATCGCGATTCCCTCAACCAGGTTGTAGAGAACTGTTGCCAGACGATCTTTCTTTGCTTCGTCTTTTGCAAGTGCCCATGGCATTGTCTCATCAATATATTTATTCAGACGCTTAAACAGGGTAAATACTTCTGTCATTGCATCTGCAACACGCAGTTTGCTCATCTTCTCTGCAACTTTGCCCGGAACGGCCAGTACAAAGGATTTGAGGTCATCGTCAACCGGCTCAACAACACCTTTATTCTCTACAAGTCCGCCGAAATATTTATTTGACATGGAAATTGTACGGTTTACAAGGTTTCCAAGTGTATTTGCAAGCTCGGAGTTCAGTCTTTCTACCATCAGTTCCCATGTGATAACACCATCGTTTTCGAACGGCATTTCGTGAAGTACAAAGTAACGAACAGCATCTACACCAAAGAAATCTACAAGTTCATCTGCATAGAGAACATTTCCTTTGGATTTACTCATCTTGCCATCACCCTGAAGCAGCCACGGATGTCCGAATACCTGTTTCGGAAGCGGCAGATCCAGTGACATCAGGAAGATTGGCCAGTAAATAGTATGGAAACGGATGATGTCTTTACCGATCAGGTGAAGGTCTGCCGGCCACAGTTTGTTGAACTGTTCAGAGCTTTCACCCTCACAGTTATAACCGATTCCTGTGATATAGTTTGTCAGGGCATCCAGCCATACATAAACAACGTGTTTCGGATCGAAATCTACCGGAATTCCCCATTTGAAGGAGGTTCTGGATACGCAGAGATCCTGAAGTCCCGGGAGAAGGAAGTTATTCATCATTTCGTTCTTACGAGATTCCGGCTGAATGAAATCCGGATGTGTTTTGATATGCTCGATCAGACGGTCTGCATATTTGCTCATTTTGAAGAAGTATGCTTCTTCTTTTGCAGGAACGCATGGGCGTCCGCAGTCCGGACATTTGCCGTCTACAAGCTGTGATTCTGTGAAGAAGGATTCACAAGGTGTACAGTACATTCCTTCATAATGTCCCTTGTAGATGTCTCCTTTTGCGTACATTTTCTTGAATATTTTCTGAACCTGTTTTTCGTGGTCAGCGTCTGTAGTACGGATGAATTTATCATAGGATGTATTCATCAGATCCCAGATTTTCTTGATCTCGCCGGATACATTATCTACGAATTCCTTCGGTGTAATTCCTGCTTCTTCTGCTTTAAGTTCGATCTTCTGGCCATGCTCGTCAGTTCCTGTCTGGAAAAATACATCGTAGCCTTCCTGTCTTTTATAGCGTGCGATTGCATCTGCCAGCACGACTTCGTAAGTGTTTCCGATATGTGGTTTACCGGATGTGTAAGCGATCGCGGTTGTAATATAATACTTCTGCTTGTCCATTTTATCTCCTCCTGAATCTGAAATTTAATAATACTCAACGGATTGCTGTGCAGCACGCTGCTCCCGCAGTCCTTGGGTATAAAAAAAGACCCCTTCTCATAGAGAAGACGAGTCCTGCCCGTGTTACCACTTCTGTTCGTTCCTGCCTCGCGGTCAGAAACCTCATCGGGTGCGATTCCAGTCTGACATTCCAATCATTTCTGTGATGATCTGTCGCTGTCCTGATACCCCTCCGCTGTAACAGGCGGTCCTGTTGCAGTCTGAACAGTAACTGAAATCTCCATTCCAATATGCCGTATAGTTTGACCGGCATCAATACTCATCTCGACTGCACCTCTCCCAAGCCATCTTCCATCTGCACCTGCACTTCCCTCTCAGCCACGGAAATCTAAGATTTCCTCCGGGGAATTCTCTGTAATGTGGTCAGCAAATGTACTCTCTTGTTCGTTGAGTTTGCTTATATTCTGCGAAAACTATAATTTCGCTCCTTTCAAAATAGTAGCATATTTGTGGATGTTTGTAAATGAGAAAACAATAGAAATAATGAGAAAACAGGATTGCGAAAAAGCCTGATATGTTTTCACAGCCAGATAAGTGTATCGATATTACAACAGGGCTTCGGATTCGGTAAGTTCTAAAATGCTTTGTCACTGCTAAAAGCATAAATAAAAATTGTGAACTCGCTGACGCTCAGACAACACAATTTTTATTTATAACGCAGTTCCAAACCATTAAGAACTTGCACAAATCCTGCAGAGAGTTGTTATATCGATACACTCACTGTCTGTTATCCATATACAGGACTTTTCACTCTACCCATTTTAAATCATTAGGGTGATGGTGCGGCCCGGGCCCTGACGGGCCGTGGCCGCATACCGGCGGCTGCGCCGCCCTTTCAGACTTTCTGCAGGAGTTCTGGAAGTTCTTAGATATGATCTGGCTGTGTTGCTTATAAAAATCGTTTTGTTCGAGTGAAACGAGTTAACGATTTTTATGAGCGTCTTTAACAGTCAGGAATATCTCTAGAACTTCCGAACGACGAAGCCTGTCTGGAAGGGTATTTCATATATCACAGACATGTGAATTCATATCGTATCTACATTTTACTATACATTTAATTCACGTTATTTTATTTCCTATTTCACCTCAAATTCTATGGTTACTTTGAACAGATCTCCGTCAAGATACAGCTTAAATTCTCCTCCCTGCAGCTGAACGAGATCTTTGGCGATCGACAGCCCCAGACCGCTGCCCTCGGTATTTCGGGAGACATCGCCACGGATGAATCTTTCTGTGAGCTCGTCTGCGGAGATGTTCAGTGGCTGTGCAGAGATGTTTTTGAGGGAAAGCTGCACGTTTGGTCGTTCAACTTTGACATCAACGTAAACTCTTGTATTTTCCATTGCGTATTTTGATACGTTTCCGAAAACATTTTCGAGGACTCTCCAGAGTCTGCGTCCGTCTGCACAGATGATTACTTCTTCTTCATCGAAATGGATCACCATCTTCAGGTTTCTTTCTTCAAATTTTTCTTCAAATTCTCCGATCACCTGGTTTACAAGTTCGACAAAATTGAGTTCTGTCATTTCCAGAGAGATATTTCCTGTACTTGCCTTGGAAGCTTCTACGACGTCTTCTGTCAGTACTTTAAGACGCTGTGCTTTATTCTCCAAAACATCCAGATATCCTCTGATCTTAGGATCCTCAGGGTTTTCCCGTTTGAGAAGATCGATGTAATTTATGATCGAAGTCAGCGGGGTTTTGATATCGTGGGAGACATTTGTGATCAGTTCTGTCTTCATACGCTCGTTTTTGAGGCTGTTCTCTACTGCAGCATCCAGACCCTCCCCGATATGATTGATATAATCTGCCATCATCTTCTGCTCGCCGGAAAGCTTTTCTGTTGGAATCTTATACTGAAGATCTCCGTCGGTAATTTTTTTCAGGCCATCCTGAATCTGTTCTCTTCCCCATGCTTTCTTAAGCAGATAATAAAGAACCACCCAGCAGGTCACCACAAATATCAGAAGGAAAAACGGAATATCTGCACCAACAAAAAGTCCGGTAGACATAAACAGTAAAAATACAAATATGCCAAATGCCACGATCGTCTTTATTCTGCTGACCGTATTATTACTCAGAAAAACAATCATATCTGCAAATTTTGAAAAAATCTTTCTGATAAAAAGTAAGATATATCTGAGTACGCTGTCACGCCAGATTGATCCTGCCTTGATACGGCGTACCAAGCTAAGCCATCCCGTAAGGAACCACGCACCGCTCCAGATTCCCAGGATTCCTATTCCGACCAGATAGCCTGCCATGCGCATATCGCCTGAACCCATCACCTGCATCATGATTGCAACTCCATAGATCCAGATTCCAAATACCAGAAATGCAGCAATTTCTGTATACCATCTGTCAAAGAAATTCAGATGTACTTCCTGATCTTCATTGTTTCGACCTGCTGCAAGCGTCAGAATCACCAGACCTGCCAGCACCAGAACAAGAGCCACTGCCGCAATAACAATCATCGGAATAAGCAGCGGTGCAAATTTGTCGTAGTATATTTTTTCCTGTGCTATGCGATCTAATACAGAAAAATCCTCATCTACAGAAACAGCATAGACATAATCCGAATCTGCCAGTCCGACATTTGCGATCATGGTCTGCCAGTAGTTCACTGCCTGGTCAGTAATACCTGTAAATCCCGTCTCACAGTCCTGTTCCTCTGGATATATGATCATATACGGATCAAGTGAATTTCTCATTTTTTTATCAAGGATCTTTTCATAGTTGTCAGCAGTAACTGATTTTATATTGCTGTATACTTTACCAGACTTTTTATCTACAAACAGATAACTGAGATTTGTTTTGCCCTGTGCATATGTTTCCAGACTCTTCTCTGCATCTGCTGCATTGTTATATTTCACAAGAGCCGCATATAAATACTGATATGCTGTACTGATATCACCCTTCCATTTAGTGCTGTCATTCACAATATCAAGAATGCTGTCCGCTCCATCCGGTTTGTATTTTTCTACCAGTGCAGCGTCATTATATTCTCTGGATTCATAATTCCAGACATTTGTATATGCGATATTTCCATCTGCATCTGCAACATATTCTACTGAATCTCTTCGGATTCCTGTATCACTATAAGAACTATCATAATACGAATATTCTTCCCCTGAAAGCATAGAAAGTACATCTTTTGTGTATTCCTGGTTCATTTCAGCATCACTGCCAAACACCAGCTTCAGTTCTCCGGTAATGATCTTATCCGCGAAATCACTGTAATACATATAATAGTTGCTTCCATCTGGTTTTCTGCATACCAGAAGATTTGTGCTTTGATCCCAGGCACCCTGAGACCAGCTAAGTAGATCCTCTGCCTTATATGCAAGACCGGAGGTATTTTTGTGAGTGAGCGTTTTTCCTTCTTTCAGCTCCGCCAGATCGATCAGGTCATCCTCGCTGCTTTCATCGAGAATTTCCCGCTCTTTCAGTGATTCCAGAATTGTATGTGACATACTGTAAACACTGTCTGTAAAACTCTCCGAATCCACATATTTTCTGCTGTCCAATGGCTGAACTCCCTTGCTCATGACATATACAGATGCTCCTGCACTGACGCAGGCTGTCACCAGAAACACTATTGTCAGACAGATAAAAAGTGCTTTTATTCCGCTTTTTCTGTACCATTTTTTCTTCATTTTACCCCATTTCCTTTCCATGTTTTCCACAGGTTTCTGTGAAATTTTAAATCTTTTCCACTTTATACCCAAGTCCCCACACAACCTTAAGATAACGTGGTTCCTTCGGATTGATCTCAATTTTTTCTCTGATGTGGCGGATATGAACCGCTACGGTATTATCCGCCGCGATTGCTTCCTCTTCCCAGATACTTTCGTAAATCTGATTGATAGAAAAAACTCTGCCCTGATTTCTGACCAGAAAAAGAAGAATCCTGTATTCGATTGGTGTGAGTTTAACCACATCTCCATCCACACTGACTTCTTTGCGGTCATCATCAATCATGAGCCCGCCGGTCTGATAAATATTTTCTCTTTTTTCTGCCACCGCACCAAGCTGTGTGTATCTTCGAAGCTGTGATTTGACCCTTGCCATCAGCTCCAGTGGGTTAAAAGGTTTCGTCACATAATCATCTGCCCCGACATTTAATCCGAGGATCTTATCTGTATCTTCGGATTTCGCTGATAAAATTATAATAGGAAGAGCGTTTTTTTCACGGATCTTCAATGTTGCCCGGATTCCGTCCAGCTTCGGCATCATCACATCGATGATCAGAAGATCCACCGGATTATTCTGCAGAACCCGGATCGCCTGCTCACCGTCGTATGCTTTGAGAATGTGATGCCCTTCCTGTGCCAGATAGATTTCTATCGCCTCCACAATATCCTTATCGTCATCACATACCAGTATCTCTGCCATTTCCCCTGCCTCCTGTATTTTTGTTTACTGCTCACTTTGGCCACGGTAAATCATCTGCCGTAACCTTACATTTACTATATCTGCCAAGAATTAATATCCATGGGGTAAAGTATTAAGATTTTCTTAATTACTCAGAAGATAGTATCCCGCGAGGTGTTTTGGCATGTTCTTTGCCAAAATCATTTTTTCGCTGTCTCATTTCCTTATTGTAACAGAAACAGTGTTTTTTGGCTATTGTCTGAAAAAAGCAAAATTCCCTATTGACATTTCTATATCATTATGGTACATTATAGTCACAGCAAGAAATTAATAACAATTACTATTATTAATAAAATCAATCTAACCAAGAAAAGGAGATTAAGACTATGGCAAAATGGGTATGTAGTGTATGTGGATATGTTCATGAAGGTGATGAAGCTCCGGAGGTCTGTCCGGTTTGCAAGGCTCCTGCTTCCAAATTTATCAAACAGGATGCTGAGATGACATGGGCTGCTGAGCACGTTGTTGGTGTTGCCAAGGGTGTCAGCGAAGACATTCTTGAAGATCTGAGAGCTAACTTCCAGGGCGAATGCTCTGAGGTAGGTATGTATCTTGCTATGGCAAGAGTTGCTCACAGAGAAGGATATCCGGAGATCGGTCTCTACTGGGAGAAAGCAGCTTATGAAGAGGCTGAGCATGCTGCAAAATTCGCTGAACTTCTCGGTGAAGTTGTTACTGACAGCACAAAGAAAAACCTTGAAATGCGTGTAGAAGCTGAGAACGGTGCTACTGCCGGTAAATTTGACCTGGCTAAACGTGCCAAAGCAGCTAACCTTGACGCTATCCATGATACTGTACATGAGATGGCAAGAGACGAGGCAAGACACGGCAAAGCATTCGCTGGTCTGCTTAAGAGATATTTCGGTTAATATATGAATTTATTGGCAGGTAAAGATTACGGAATACTGTCTATACTATCAAAGAAAGGAGTTTCCAATGGCTGGATTAAAATATAGCCGTCAGAGAGAATCTATCAAAGAGTTTCTCATGACCCGCAGGGATCATCCGACAGCAGATGTTGTCTATGACAATATGAAGATTATTTATCCCAATATCAGTCTGGGAACTGTTTACCGCAATCTTTCCCTGTTATCTGATATCGGCGAGATCAGGAAATTGTCGAATTTCGGCGGTGCTGATCACTTTGATGGAAATACCGAACCGCACTGCCACTTTATGTGTACGGAATGTGGCTGTGTACAGGATCTGGAAACTGATGGATTTGATGATGTGATCCATCACGCAGGCAGGAACTTCGCTGGCAGGATTACCGGCTGCAACGTTCGTTTCTTCGGTCTCTGCGAGGACTGCCTGAAACAATCTGAAAAATAAACGTAACTGTTCTCAGATAACAGTTACCATCGAGTAAATGATAAAGGAGAATACGATTATGGCAAAATGGGTATGTAGTGTATGTGGATATGTTCATGAAGGTGATGAAGCTCCGGAGGTCTGTCCGGTTTGCAAGGCTCCTGCTTCCAAATTTATCAAACAGGATGCTGAGATGACATGGGCTGCTGAGCACGTTGTTGGTGTTGCCAAGGGTGTCAGCGAAGACATTCTTGAAGATCTGAGAGCTAACTTCCAGGGCGAATGCTCTGAGGTAGGTATGTATCTTGCTATGGCAAGAGTTGCTCACAGAGAAGGATATCCGGAGATCGGTCTCTACTGGGAGAAAGCAGCTTATGAAGAGGCTGAGCATGCTGCAAAATTCGCTGAACTTCTCGGTGAAGTTGTTACTGACAGCACAAAGAAAAACCTTGAAATGCGTGTAGAAGCTGAGAACGGTGCTACTGCCGGTAAATTTGACCTGGCTAAACGTGCCAAAGCAGCTGACCTTGACGCTATTCATGACACTGTACATGAAATGGCAAGAGATGAAGCAAGACACGGCAAAGCATTCGCTGGTCTGCTTAAGAGATACTTCGGAGAATAAGAATATATCTTCGGGGATTACAAAGGGAGCGGATTTATCCGCTCCCTTATCTTTTTATTCTTCTCATGGGATTCTTTTACGAAAAACCACTTTATAATCATATTTTTTATATGATATTCCGTAATATTTTTTTATTCCTCTTCTCTTTCCAAAGTAGGAATCATAGACACGTCCGTTGATTTCTGTCCATGTGTGATGGTTTCTTGCCCTTGTGTCTCTTGAACACACATTGACATTATTGTATCCTATCACTTTTGCCATATATGCCATTGCACACGCATAGGAAATACAATCACCTCGTCTGTGGTCAAAAAGATCATTCGCATTTATCGCATACCAGTAATTTCCTCCATCACTGAGCCTGCGCCAGCCGCCATATCCATTTGATCGAATGAGCCACTTATAACAGACTTTCAGTTTTTCAGACTTACTCATATGCGAATTTGTGATTCCGTTTACAATCCGACGTGCTCTCTGATACGCTCTAAGGTCACTCCTTTGACCCGAACTGAGTTTCTTACTATTCGGTGCCCTGTAACGGCAGTCCTTTACAGCTTTACTATTTTTCCGGTATTTCCTCTGACCACCAGATGTGATAACCCATCCTTTTGATGACTTTCCCGTTGTGCTGCCAGCACTTACCGTTACCGTCATTGCAGGTGAAACCGCCAGAAGCATACACATAACTGCTATCAACAATTTCTTTAATTTTCTCATTTTAATCTTGTCCTCTTGCGATTCTATTTCCTGACCTTCTCAATCTTTAACAGACTTGCTTCTTTATATATTTATTGTTCAGGCAAGTTTTTTTCTTGTGACCGGAGACAAAGTATACACTCCATATCTGACACCATAGTTTCTGCTGTAGCTTTTGGCTTCTGCAAAAAGCGGATCATATACTCGTCCGTTAATTTCTGTCCATGCGTGAGAATTATCGTCTCTTCTCGATCCATCTGCACAGATATAGACGTTTTTATATCCAAGTGCTTTTGCAAGATATGCAAATGCAGAAGCATCCGCAATACAGTCACCACAGCCACGCTCAAAGTGATCATTTGCCTGCACGGCATACCACATGGATCCTCCCTGATCAAACCGTCTCCAGGTAAAATAGTACTTACTCATAACCCAGCGGAAACATGCCTCCAGCTTCTGGCTTTTTGACATTTTTTTATTGGTGACTTTGTTTATTACATCTCTTGCATTCTGATACGCTCTGCAATCTAAGGCTTTATTCTTTGACATACGTTTCCCGTTATTATAATAGAAAGTGGAACCCTTTCTCCAGCCTGTTACGTGTTCACGATCATCTATAAAGTACCGAACGCCTTTGTAAGTTGTGTTTTTCTGCTGTTTGACACCATAGCGATCAAACAGATAGACATATTTTCCAAGCTTATGGCAGCCTGTGAGATACTTTCCATCTTTAAAGTACCTTTTTTTGCCATTTGAACATCTGTACCAGCCTTTGATCTGTGTCTTTTTCTTTTTTGCTGCTGACGAAGTCTTCTTCGCCTCTGATGAAGCTGTTTTTGCTGCTGCGGATGCTGTTTCTGTAAATACCGGTGCGGTTACAAGTATCGCACAGAGAAACAGTATCAGGGTCTTTTTCATTTTTTTCATGGTGTCCATGTCCTCCCTTAATTTGTTTATCTTCCATACAATACCGAGGAAGCCTCTCCAAGGCGATTGTATAGTTTTACTGCATCATCTATATGCGGCGTTCCCGCCTGATACGCACCTGCTGTCACCAGGATATATTCTATATCATCAATCTCAGCAAAGCTTGCCAGACAGCAGCCGGCCTCACTGGTAAATCCGGTCTTGCCACCCATGATCTTGCCATCGATCACAGTTGCATCTGACAGATTCTTGAACATTGTACTGTAAAAGGTAATCCCATCCGGATGTACATTCGTTCCAGGTGTAGAATGATACGGACTTTCGATGATCTCACGAAAAGTACTGTTCTTAAGTGCATAGCGCAGAAGCTCTGCGATGTCTTTTGCCGTACTGTAATGATCATCTGCATGAAGACCTGTTGTATTACAGAAATGTGTATTTTCAAGCCCCAGTTTCTCTGCCTTCTGGTTCATCAGCTCCACAAATCCCTCTTCAGATCCCGCAATTGTATCTGCCAGTGCAATACAGCAGTCTGCTCCTGATGGCAGCATCACACCATAGAGAAGATCGATCGCCTGCACTGTTTCACCTGGCTGAAATCCAGCCTGTGTGGCATCCTGTGCATAAAGATTTGCTATCATATCATTTGTTACAGTAATCTCCTGGTTCAGGTCACTGAGATTCTCGATTGCTACAATCGTTGTCATAATCTTTGTCATAGAAGCCGGATACATCGGTGTTTCTCCATTTATATCTCCGACAACCCTGCCGCTCCCGGCCTGCATAAGAACCGCATAGGAACTGTTAATTCCGGTAATATCCAGTTCCTTAACCGCCGGCTTTATAAGCTGATTCACCCAGACCGTGATCTGATATCCAAAGCCAAGGTTCTGTGAAAACACCAGAAGCAGTGCAATCACAGCAAGTATCTCTGCCACCAGACAGATAATCCTGTTTCTCCAGGAAATCTTTTTCTTTTTTCCAGCCAAAACTATTCCCTCATTTCCAAACTATATCGTAACTGTTCCGCATCCTCACTGTTACAAGTAAACATGCATTCCAGATCACCTAGATATCATTCTATCATAACTGTTCAGTACCCTCACAGTTACGAGTCAAAATGCATTCCAAATCACCTTCGGTGATGGCATTTTGCCTTGTATGTCTCGGGATTTTGGCAAAAAACATGCCAAAACGCCTCGCGGGATACTACCTTCTGAATAGTTACATTCTATCATAATATCACAGAATACCGTAAAATACATTTAATTATATATTAAGATTTTTGGCAGCCTCAGGCATAGCTGAAACGGACAGCAATGATTTTATTTTTGAAAATATGTTATAAACTGAAAAAAGACACCCCTGTGCTCATGCACGGGATGTCCTTCTTTCATATATTTAGGCAAATTTTACCGGGTTAACCTTTACACCAGGTCCCATAGTTGGGGTCAGAACAACGCTTCTTAAGTACTGTCCTTTAAGTGTGCTTGGTCTAGCCTTTACAATAGCCTCCATGAGCGTCTGGAAGTTGTCGCTTAACTGTTCCTCAGTAAAGGAAGCTTTACCGATCGGAACATGGATGATATTGGTTTTGTCAAGACGATATTCAATCTTACCGGCTTTAATATCATTGATTGCTTTTGTAACGTCCATAGTTACTGTTCCAGCTTTCGGGTTCGGCATAAGACCTTTTGGTCCAAGTACACGACCAAGACGTCCTACAACACCCATCATGTCTGGTGTAGCAACAACAACGTCGAAATCAAGCCATCCTTCATTCTGAATTCTCGGAATGAGATCATCAGCGCCTACGTAATCTGCTCCAGCTGCTTTTGCTTCTTCTGCTTTTGCATCCTTAGCAAATACAAGAACGCGAACCTTTTTACCAGTTCCGTGTGGCAGAACTACTGCACCACGAATCTGCTGGTCTGCATGACGTCCATCGCAGCCTGTACGGATATGAGCTTCGATAGTTTCATCAAATTTAGCAACTGCTGATTTTTTTACAAGGCTGATAGCTTCAGCGGTATCATATAATGTTGCGCGGTCTACTGCTTTAGCAGCTTCCACGTATTTCTTTCCTCGTTTCATTTCTATAACCTCCTGTGGTAATTGCGGGAATTTCCCTCCCACTCACTTCAATTTGTAATTTCTCAGTCTACGACTTCGATTCCCATGCTTCTAGCAGTACCAGCGATCATGCTCATAGCTGCTTCAAGGGATGCTGCATTCAGATCTTTCATTTTCAGTTCAGCGATTTCCTGAACCTGAGCTTTTGTTACTTTTGCAACTTTTGTTTTGTTCGGTACGCCGGAACCGGATTTGATGTTAGCTGCTTTCTTAAGAAGAACTGCTGCCGGCGGAGTTTTGGTTATGAAGCTGAAACTTCTGTCTGCATAAACAGTGATAACAACCGGGATGATAAGATCTCCCTGATCTGCTGTTCTTGCATTAAACTCTTTTGTGAACTGTACAATGTTTACACCGTGCTGTCCAAGAGCAGGACCAACCGGTGGTGCTGGAGTTGCTTTACCAGCAGGAATCTGTAATTTAATATAGCCTGTTACTTTTTTTGCCATTTTTCGGCACCTCCTATGTGGTATTGGCGGGGGTTGTTCCCTCCCACTTGAATGTGTTTACGCTTTCTTAATATCTGCGAAACTTATTTCTACCGGCGTTTCGCGGCCAAACAATTCAACATTGATAGTAACCGTCTGCTTCTGAGTGCTGAGCGCAGAAATAACGCCTGTGGTGTCCTTCCAGGCTCCGCCTGTTACGACAACCATGTCACCCTCTGCAAAATCTACCTGAATGTCTTCGTTCTTGATTCCTAACGGAAGCATTTCTTCTTCTGTAAGCGGAACCGGTTTAGATCCCGGTCCTACGAAACCTGTAACACCTCTGGTGTTACGAACAACATACCAGGTATCATCATTCATGACCATGTTGAGAAGCACATAGCCCGGAAACATTTTTTTCTGGACCTGCTTTGCAGCACCATTTCGCATTTCCACTACATCCTGCAGAGGAACACGAACTTCCAGAATCTGGTCTTCCAGGTGTCTGTTTTCGATTGTTTTTTCAATGTTGGCTTTTACCTTGTTTTCATACCCTGAATAAGTATGAACAACATACCATTTTGCTTCTGACATACAATCACCGTTATCCTTATTTCATTAAAAGATTTACACCTTCCAGAATGGCAGAATCCATAATACTGATAATCACAGCAAGAACTACTGTAATGGCAACAACCGCAATGGTCTGTTTAACCAGTGTAGGTCTGTCCACCCAGACAATCTTTTTGAATTCCGATTGAAGTCCCTGAAACCATTTTTTCTTCTGACCAGTGCCAGCAGATTTTTCTTTCTCTTGCATAGTCTAACCTCACAAAACTCACAATACTTTGTGATTACTTTGTTTCCTTGTGCAGAGTATGGGTACGGCAGAACTTACAATATTTCTTTGTTTCAAGACGCTCAGGATGATTCTTTTTCTCCTTGGTCATATTGTAGTTACGCTGCTTGCACTCCGTACATGCCAATGTAATCTTAACGCGCACAACTTCCACCTCCAGTGTTTTCATTTGCGTGAGTCTTCTTTTTATTTTTTGCATAAAAAAAAGACCTAACTTCCATGTCGCCCGTCTAGTTTAGCACACATTACATATAGAAGTCAAGAGTTTTGCATTCATTTTTATAGAAGTATTTCTTATAAAACAAGTTTACTCTTGTCAATGTTCTTTTCGTAGTGTATGATAAAAAAGTCGAATGCCCTCAGTTTTCTGGGGGTCTATAATTTTTATATTAAATAGGAGCGGATTTTATGTTTAATCGATTCAAGGATGACTTGAAGAAGTATTGGAAATATGCTATCTATTCTTCCAATGCTCAGTTAAAATCCGAAATAGCCAATTCCTATCTGAACTGGCTCTGGTGGATACTGGATCCTCTTTGCTTTATGCTGATCTATGTATTCATGTTCGGATATGTGTTCAAGTCCAAGGAACAGTACTTTGCAATTTTCGTCTTTATCGGTATCACTTTGTGGGATTTCTTTAATAAGAGTCTTCTCCAGAGTGTCAAGGTAATTAAGGCCAATAAACCGATCGTATCCAAAGTATATATACCTAAATTCATCCTTCTCTTCGTCAAGATGGGCGTCAACGGTTTTAAGATGTGTATTTCCCTTCTTATCATTGTTGCCATGATGATCGTATGGAGAGTTCCGGTAACCTGGAATGTTCTGTATTTCATTCCGATCCTGATGACTTTGATTGTCCTGGTGTTTGGATTTTCCTGTTTCCTCCTTCACTACGGAGTATTTGTGGAAGACCTTTCCAATGTACTGAACATTGCACTGCGTTTTCTGTTTTATCTTACCGGTGTATTCTGGAATATTATGGACAGACTTCCTGCCCCGTATAACAGCTATGTCGGAAGGGGAAATCCTATCGCATTCTTGCTGACTGCTTCCCGTGACTGTCTGATCTACGGCCGGACGCCACACAGAAAGCTTCTGCTTCTCTGGTTTGTGATCGGTCTCATTATCAGTATCTTAGGTGTACGCAAGATCTACAAAAATGAAAACAGTTATGTAAAGGTGATATAATATGGAAGAGAAACATGCTATTGAAGTCACAGATCTGGTGATCAGTTATCAGAATCTCAAGAAGACTTCTATCAAGAAAAACCTGCTGCACTTCCGTCGCCAGAAGGCTGACCGTTTTGTAGCTGTAAAGGGAATCTCCTTCTATGTACGTGAAGGCGAGATCCTCGGAATCATCGGCAAGAACGGAAGTGGTAAATCCACCACTCTGAATGCCCTGGCCGGAATCTTTTCCCCGGACAGCGGAACAATTGATCTGAAGGGACATTCCATTTCCCTTCTGTCCATCGGTGTTGGTTTCCAGCGTGAAATGACCGGAAGAGAAAACATCGTCCTCTCTGGTATGCTTCTCGGTTTCTCCGAGGAAGAAGTTCGTGCCAAAGAAGAAGAAATCGTTGAATTTGCCGAACTCGGTGAGTTTATCGATATGCCTGTAAGGACATACTCCAGTGGTATGTATTCTAAACTGGCATTCTCTATTACTGCTATCCTGGAAACTGATATTATGCTTATCGATGAGGTATTGAGTGTCGGAGACCAGAAATTCAAGAAAAAAAGTTACAACAAAATGAAGAGTCTTATTTCCAACAAAGATCGTACAGTTGTCATCGTATCTCACAGCATCGATACGCTTCAGGAGCTGTGTGACACAGTTATGTGGATGCACGACGGACAGATCAAACGAATCGGAGATCCTAAACCGGTTCTTGCAGAATATGTAGACTTCATGGAAAACAACTAAAAAACTGTGCTGATCATCTGATCAGCACAGTTTTTATATTTACTGCTATTTTCCATTTCTGAGAAATACATGATAAAACTTCTCTCTGGCTCCACCCGGAATCGCACCAACAGTTGTACGGACCAGACAATTTTGGATATATTCCTTCTTTGTAATGAAATTCTTACAGTAGAGATATCTCTGAAAACGCAGTACCCAGTACAGATAATCGCGTCCTCCTCTGCGGTCATACATGCCATTGCCAGTCCGCATATCAAGAATTACCTCCTGCACATTATACCCCTTACAGCCCTTGCGCAGCATACGTATCCAGAGATAATAATCCTCAAATCCGGGAAAATCCTGATAACTTCCGACGCGAAGAACCGATTCCTTACGGAACATCACACATGGATGATTGAAAGGGTTTCTCTTCTTCGCATACTGCAGGATTTCTTCAGAAGTACGAGGAAGCACTCTCAACCTGTCCATATCTCCCGGTTCTCTGACAAATTCCTGCAAAGTACCACTCACCAGATCATATCCGTCTCTCTCTATGATACGAAACTGTCTCTCACAGCGATCTGGTCTGCTGATGTCATCACTGTCCATTCTTGCGATCACGGAACAGCGGCACCTTGGAACACCTGTCCGCAGGGCCTTTCCAAGTCCCTTATTTTCTTTCAGGCGAATGATCTGAAGTTTCTCGCCCATTTCTTCCTGTGCCCAGCTGATCACTTCATTTAATTCATGTGTCAGTGCTCCATCACAGACAAGAACAAAATCCGAAAAAGGCAGTGTCTGTGCAAGCATACTCTCAATACTCTGACGAAAAAACTCCGGTTTTTCTTTTCCGTAAACTGCCATCAGAACAGAATAGGTCTTCTCTGCATCTGTTCCCATACTATCACTCCTTAATTCTGGTATTGTGATGGTTCATCTCCTGTACAGACGGAGGATTCCAGTATTCTCCATACATCTGTCGGAGAACAAAATCATAATCCTTCGGTCCTCTCAGCGAAATATCTTCAAAAGGATAATCGGCTCCTCTGCCGTAATGCTTCCTGTGAAACATTTCTTTGAGCTTATGGATTCCCATAAAGTTTACCAGGTATGGAGAACTGTCATAGGAATATTTCTGCATCATCCGGTCGAGGCGCTTCAGTTCTCTGTCCGTACGGAAGATCTTTTCAACCGGAAGCACCTTGCCCGCAGAAATCAACAGCTGCTCATGCAACGGTCTTTTGCGCTTAAGATCAACATTTGTTGAAAACAGCGAGTAATTCACTCTTGCTCTCGCGATCAGAAGGCGAAAACAGTGGATCTTGCGGATATATTTGTTTCCTGGCATTCCATCCAGCGGAAAGATATCGATCCATGCTTCCTTCTCCGCATCAACAGCGGCAGATTCATCGATCACCTTGACACGGCTGTCCGTGATCCTTGGCACATAATGATTATAACCCTTTGTTTTTTTGAAACTACAGTAATGAAGATATTCCGGAAGTTCCTTCTCGACAATCTTCTCAAATCGTCTGAAGTCCGGTCTCGGCATTCCTACATCAATATCATCATCCCACGGAATAAATCCCTCATGTCTTACTGCACCCAGAAGTGTACCTCCCAGTGCATAGTAACGAAGATGATATTTCTCACATATTCTCAGAAATTCCTTCAGAATATCCAGTTCCACAAGCTGGAGCTTTCTGAGATCATTTTGGTTCTCTGTTTTCTGTTCCATCATGACGGATATCCTCCCTGGTAATTTCTTCCACCGAATCCTTCAGAGCATTTATCTGATCATCATCCACTCCCTCAGAAACTTCCTTCTGGAAAAAGATCTTTACTGTCATCAAAAGAAGCTTCAGATCGAGGAAAAACGAATAGTTTTCTATATAGAAAAGGTCCAGCTTCAGTTTATCGTATGGTGTCGTATTGTATTTGCCATAAACCTGGGCATAACCGGTAAGTCCGGCTTTCACCTTCAGTCTGTAATAAAACTCCGGTATCTCTTTCCGATATTCACGCATGATCGTCTGGCGCTCCGGCCTCGGACCTACCAGCGACATATCTCCCATAAACACATTGAACAGCTGAGGAAGCTCATCCAGATGAAGATTTCTCAGCACCTTTCCGACAGGAGTGATCCTGGAATCATGTTTTGATGCGAGGCGTGCTCCGTTTTTCTCCGAATCTACACACATGCTGCGGAATTTACATATTTTGAATGGTCTGCCGCCAAGTGTAAGTCTCTCCTGAAAATAGAATACAGGACCGCCGTCGTACAGCTTGACGCACAATGCCGCAATCAGCATGATCGGAGATGAAACAATGATTCCCAGTGCAGATACCACAATATCCAGAATTCTCTTGGCCGCTCTCTGTTCTACAGAAAGCCCCATATTCTTTGCAACCAGAAGCGGTGTATCAAAAAGATGGATACGCTCACTTCCCATCAGGATCACATCCGAGATCTTTGGACTCAGATAACAGCGAATAGAATGTGCAAAACAATGTTTCAGATAACGGTTACGGATCTGAGAAGGAAGATCCCAGATAATAACTCCGTCATACTCCTTCATCAGACGGTAAATCTCCTTCTCGCCCATATCAATATGGACTTTGCCGCTGATCTCATATTTGTCTTTACGGGAGTTCATCTTGTGTATCAGATCTCCCGGATCTCTGTCTCCGTAAATTACCAGAAGCTTACGTGCCTGATAAAGTCTGGAGTAAATATATCTGGATCCCCAGATCCAGATCAGAATGATCACAAACTGTACCAGTGTCATCTCAACCATCGGCCGCGGATCCAAGAACCAGCGGTTGATCAATGTAATCTGGAAATACGTAAAAATATTCGTACAGATCGTTGCGATCGTCATCGAATAAAATACATCGATCCTCTTCAGATAACCAACCTTCAGTCCTCCATACAATCTGGAAAACAGGACATTGATCAGTGCATAAATTGCAATCAGCACCCAGTTACCCTTCCTCCAGAAAGGCTCAAAGATCAGGCCTCTGTAAAAATCGTACCAGATATACGCAAAAACAGCTGTCTGGGCAATAACCACAAGGCTTGCCAGACAGAAAACAACAAAGCGTTTAAAATCTTCTCGTCTTTTCACCAGAATACCTCTTATTCTACCATTAACTATGATATTTATTATTTCTTTTTCCTGACGTTGCTATTATAACGTATATCTTCTTTTCCGTCCAGTCATTGCACGATCTTTGCATTGCCCCATCTGTCCCGGCAGATTCTGTTGTGAATCTGAACAAAAATTTTTCTTATTTTGTAGAATTTTAGTACATTTTTTCGATTTTTTGTTGATTTTATACCTATTTATTGTATTTTTTTCTTTTTTTTAATGCATTCTTTACAATTCATAGAATTTTTCTTCAATAAATTCACACTTTTTTGCTCAAAATTGTAGAAATATTTTCGTAAAAATTGTATAATGTAGGTCATACAAGGATTATTAAAGGAAAGTGAGGGTTCACTATGAAACAAAACAACATGTTAGCGATGATCCTGGCTGGCGGCCGTGGCAGTCGTCTCCATGAACTTACCAACAAAGTTGCCAAACCGGCAGTTTCATATGGCGGTAAATACCGCATCGTTGATTTCCCGTTAAGCAACTGCGCTAACAGCGGTGTCGACATCGTGGGTGTTCTTACCCAGTATGAATCTGTCCTTCTGAACAGTTATGTAGCTGCAGGCGGTCGTTGGGGGCTTGATGCAAGAGAGAGTGGCGTTTTTGTTCTCCCTCCTCGTGAAAAGGCCGATGCCGATCTGGATGTATACAGAGGTACTGCTGACGCAATTTCTCAGAATATCGATTTTATCGATAAATATTCACCGGAATATCTCTTAGTTCTCTCCGGTGACCATATCTACAAAATGAATTATGATAAGATGCTGGATTACCATAAAGAAATGAATGCCGATGCAACGATCGCAGTCATCGAAGTTCCGATGAAAGAAGCAAGCCGTTTCGGTATCATGAACACAGATGGCAACGGCCGCATCGTTGAATTTGAAGAGAAACCAGAACATCCAAAGAGCAATCTCGCATCTATGGGTATTTATATCTTTAATTGGAAGCTTCTCCGCAAGATCCTCCTTGCTGATATGAAGAATCCGGATTCCCATCATGACTTCGGTAAGGATATCATTCCATGTCTCCTTGACGATAACAAGACACTCGCTGCATACAAATTCAAAGGCTACTGGAAAGACGTAGGAACCATCGACTCCCTCTGGGAAGCAAACATGGATCTTATCGATTCCAGAAACGAACTGAACCTGAACGATCCGACATGGAAGATTTACACCGAGGACACTCCGGCTCTTCCTCAGTACATTGGACCAAATGCCAAAATCAACAAAGCATTCATTACACAGGGCTGTGTTGTAGAAGGCGAAGTAAGTCATTCCGTACTGTTTACCGGATGTACCGTTGGCGAAGGTGCAAAGGTTATTGACAGTGTGCTCATGCCAGGCGTAGAGGTAGCGGCCGGTGCCGTTGTACAGCGTGCACTTGTTGCTGACAATGTCAAAATCGGACAGGGTGCTGTTGTCGGCAGTGCTGACAGCGAAAACATCGAGCTTGTGTCCAAACGTGTAAAGGGGGTAGAATAACATGGCAAGAGCATTTGGAATTGTCACATCTTCCGGAACCCATATTAAGATAGAAGGAATGCAGCAGTATCGTCCGATCGGTGCTTTCTCCTTCCTTGGAAGATATCGTGTCATTGACTTTCCTATTTCAAATATGAGCAACAGCGGTATTGACCGCATTCAGGTATATGTAAGAAACAAACCGCGTTCACTGGCAGAGCATCTGGGAACCGGACGCCATTATAACATCAACTCCAAGCGCGGCAAACTTCAGCTCATGTTTGCCCAGAACAGTTCTGAGAATGATGTATATAATACAGATATCGCTGCTTTTGCAGAAAATCTTGAATTCATAGAGCGTATGCATGAGCCATATGTTATCATTGCACCTTCCTATATGGTATATGCACAGAATTACAGTGAACTTCTGCAGGCACATATCGATTCTGAAGCAGATATTACTCTTCTGTATCATTCCGTTGATAATGCAAGAGAAGCGTTCATTAACTGTGATGTTCTGAACCTGAACAAACAGAAAGGCGTCGAGTCCATCGAGAAGAACCGCGGAAGTGCTCAGAAACGTAATATCTTCATGGACACTTACATTATAAAGAAAGAGCTTCTTATTGAGCTGATCAAGAAAGCCAAAAAGATTTCTTCCATGTACACTCTTGCCCAGATTGTAAACACCTGTGCCGGAGAGCTTGATATCCGTGGTGTTGCCCACAGAGGTTACTTTGCTTCTATCACAGATTTCAACAGCTACTACAACGCAAACATCTCTCTGATTGACTTCAAGACAGCAGATGCCCTGTTCAATCCGGAATGGCCGATCTATACCAGAACCAACGACTCCTGCCCGACTCAGTATCTTGAGGGAGCAGATGTTAAGAATTCTGTTATCTCCAACGGATGTCTGATAGAGGGAACTGTAGAGAATTCTGTTATCGGACGTGGCTGCCAGATCAAACCAGGTGCCGTGGTTAAGAACAGTGTTGTACTTGCTCATACTGTTGTCGGCGAGAATGCACATCTCGAGAATCAGGTTATGGATAAATGGGCCAAGGTTATTCACGGCAATGAGATTATTGCTGAGGAGGGACACCCTGGATATATCCGCAGAGATGACGTTCTCTGATTTCAACAAGTCTTCATGATGAATAGATAAATACATAAAGCAACCCCGATGAATGATTTTCCTGACAGTTCAGGACATCCACTCATCGGGGTTTTATTTCACCCTGTGTTCTTTTATAATATAACCGTGATCTTCAGACCTTTTCCATTTTTATTCTCTGCTGTGATCTTACCCTCATGTGCCTGCACGATTGCTTTTGCCACTGACAGTCCGATACCGGATCCTCCTGTGGCAGAATTTCTGGAACTGTCCAGTCTGTAAAATCTCTCAAACAGAACATCGAGTTTTCCTGTGGGCAGGTTTTCCGCATCATTATATACTTCCAGCAAAATCTTCTTGCCATTCTTCTTAAACTTTAATGTGATATTTCCATTTTCGGAAGAATATTTTATCGCATTATCCATCAGGATTCCCACCATCTGGCGAATAGAACGCTCGTCTCCGATATAGGAAAGATTTTCCTCTATATCGGATGTCAGATTTTTTTCACGGGTCTGTGCCAGTACTTCGTATGGCTGCACACAGTCTGACACTGCGTCTGAGATACAGAATTCACTTTTTTCTTCTATCCCTTTTTCTTCGTCCAGCCGGCTCAGGGTTACAAGCTGCTGCACCAGACCGGAGAGTCTCTGTATCTGTTTTCGGGTACTCCTGGTCCACTGTGATTCCCCGCTCTCCATCTCCAGGACTTCTGTATTCGCATCAATGATGGTAAGCGGCGTTTTGAGTTCATGGCTGGCATCTGTGATAAATTGTTTCTGTTTCCGGATACTTTCTTCCACCGGTCGAAATACCATTCTGGAAAAAATCACTACAAGTACAAAAACGGCTGCAAGACCAAGAACGGATACCGCGATCGTCGTCACAAGTACTGCTCTGAAATTCGAGATCTCCCGGCGGCAGTCCAGAAAGACATATTTCTGTCCTTCTTCAGTCTGTATTACTCTGTAACGGTAAATCCCCTGAAATCCGGTTGTTTTGTTGCTGGTCTGAATATTCTGCGTATATGTTTCTGCTGTTTCCTCATCTACAGCCGCGATCCGGTCCAGATCATAGTCTGTTATCTCTCCATTTTCATTCACAGTCACCATGAAATATCGGGTTTCAAATGGAGTCTCTGCCGAAAAACGACTCTTGTTGTTTTTATCTTCCTGCAGTTTCTCAGGCGGAGTGTCTGTAGATTCTTCATCCCCTGAAAGGGTATTCGCTTTTTTATCTGCCTCTACCGAGAGCGGTCCTTCCGGAAATTTCCCATCATTCTGTGCAAGAAGTTCTGTCATCTCATCTGCACATTTCAGCATCTCCCTGTAATTGCTGATATTGACGACTCCCATGATCGCAGCAAGTACCAGCATCGTTGACAGCATTGCCACCAGAATAAATTTTTTTCTTAAATCTCGTATCATGACTGTATCTCCAGATAATATCCCTGACCTCGCGCCGCTTTGATCTTCACGTTCGCCCCGACAGCAGTCAGTCTTTTTCTGAGATAGGAAATATAAACCCATACCACGCCAACATCTGCGTCACTGTCATATCCCCAGATTTTTTCCATGAAACGGTCTGTCGAGATCACCTGGCTTGGATTTGCTGCCAGAAGTTCCATCACCTGAAACTCCTTGTTTGGCAGTCTGCATACATCGGTTGGAGATTTTAATTCAAAGGTAGTACAGTCCAGTGAAAGATTTCCTACCTTCAGCGTGGAGCTGACAGCTTCCGTTCGTCTTCTTGTCACGGAGCGTATTCTTGCAAGAAGTTCTTTCGCCGCAAAGGGCTTACTGAGATAATCATCTGCACCACTGTCCAGCCCGAGAACACGGTCATCCACCTCGGATTTCGCGGTAAGAATCAGTACCGGTATGTCATTACCCTGTGCACGAATATTTTTTAATACCGTAATGCCGTCCATCTTCGGCATCATGATATCCAGGATCGCACCATCGTAATTATCAGCTTCCAGATAATTCAATGCATCCTCTCCATTATAAACCGCATCTACAGAATAGTTGTTGTGCTTCAGGATTGCCACCAGTGCATCGGAAAGGTCTCTCTCATCTTCTGCAAGTAAAAGTCTCATACGCTCCTCCTTTATTGTCACTATTTATAATCCGTCATTTCATTCCGAAACAGACATTCTCGCTGTCCCAAAATATACCTACCTTTATAATATTCCCTATGCAAGTGCTTCCGGCTTCTCTGTTTCATAGTCAGACCACTGCGTTGTGGAAGAAGCACCGGAAAGATCCGCTGTATCGGAATACGAAACTACAGTTACAGTATAACTGCTTTCGCCTTCTACGTAAACCGTTCCATCGGTTCCTTTTACCGTAACCGCATTTCCATCTTCATCTGTGATTGTTCCGCTGCTGGAAAGACTGGTCAGAGTACTGTCACCTGTCACGGTCCAGGTACATCCTTCACCAATGTAGAGATTGCAGTATCCATCTCCTCCTTCTCCCGCATTGCTCTCATCATCTGTCACTGCTCCGTAAGTGTACTTCCGTCTGTCATATAAAAATCAAGCTGACTGATGCTGTCCCAGACTACATCTCCCTGCATTTCCTGATTCTCGGCTGTAAACAGACAATCTGCACCGTTGGCTCCGCTTTCTCCCCATCCTCTCTGGTTGCTGTTTCCTGTACATTTCAGGAAAAATTCGCTGTCATCGGCATAAGTGATGGCCACATCAGAGAGTGTGATCGTTGACTCTGTATTGGTCGTATAAAACATTCCACCATTTCCTGCTGTCAGGGAACCGCCATTCATTTCAAAGGTGCTGTTGCCAACCTCGGAGTCTCCTGACATGCTCTGATAAAGAATCACATTCCAGGTACAGTCATTCTGCTCGCTGTCACTCATATTTCCGGTCAGGTCTGAATCAAACAGATGAATCGAATTCAGACCTTCAATGCAGATCGCTTCAGATCCATTCGCGGTAAGAGCTGCATTATTTACGGAAATATCTGCTGTACTGTAAATTGCCGGGGAGCCAACTCCATTGGATGTATAAGTTCCTCCATCCACTACCATGGTTCCGCCTCCACGGTCACTTCGGATCGCCGCTGAGGATTCTCCATTCGTTTCCACTGTCATGTCCCAGGCATAGAGCTTACCGCCGCCTGCTGCATGAATACCTCCTGACGTATCCTGTTTCGTTGTGATCGTATCATTTGCCGCATAAACGATTCCATCACCATAAGCAAACAATCCTGCCGCGCCCTTCGAATCTGTATCAATCGTAGAATTGCTCACATAGGCTTCGCCGTCTGTCGCAAGGACTGCTGCTCCAACTCCGTAGAAACTGGAGTTATCACCACCCTGACTGTCCGAGGATTCTCTTGTGATCGTTGAATTCTTTATAGAAACCTTTGCTCCCTCTGAGATATGTGCCACATTCTCGTCAGTTCCCGTAGAACTCAATGTCTCTCCATCTACTGTTGTGTCCTCTGTATAGTCGTTTGCAGCGTCATAGCTTTCTACTCCCTGTGACTGTCCGCCAGGTGTACCTCCCGGGCCACCCTGTCCGTCACCCTGCGGTGGTTCGCCATCCGGCTTTTCTCCTGACGGTGGTTCACTGTTGTCTCCATCCGGTTTTTCCGGCGGCTCACCGTCCGGCTTTTCTCCCTGTGTTCCTGCCTTATCATCTGAAGCTTTGCTGTCCGAATCGTCCGATGAACTGTCCTTTGTTGATTCTGCTGCTGTCTCCGCTGAGCTTCCTGCTGCATAGACACTTGCAGTTGACATACTCAAAACCAGACCTAACATTACTGCCACATATTTTTTCTTCATAAAAAAATTCCACCTTTCTTAGTAACCATATATCTTTTGAAATACTTTGTTTTCGTTTCGATATATATACTATAAAGGTGGAACTTTAATTCTACTTTAAAGAAGCTGTGAAGATTCTGTGTTGCTGTTACCTTTTATCTGTAGTACTGATTTCCATTCACTGCTGCCACAATGCACTCGATTCCTTCAAGGATCAGATAGGCACCCACAAGTACTCCCATGGAAAAAATCGTGATCATTGGCCGGAATACCAGCAGGAATCCTACGATCAATCCGAGAATATTCAAAATCATCGAAATATAATAGTAGGTTGTTCCAAAATGCATTCTCATATACTGAAGATGGGAAAGTCTGGAGACACAGTGTGCAATAATCCAGATTGGAAGAATCATTGCGATCGCCCAGGTTCCTGCACCTGGATGAACGATCAGCATAAAACCTGCCATCACACTCAAAATTCCTGTTATCAGAGAAAGGATGGGACCGAATCCGGTAAAGCGTTCCATTCTGACATACAGAATAATATCTGCAATTCCTGTGAGTATCGCAAGAACTCCACATACGATTACGATCCAGGTAATGATTCCTACGGGCTGTCTCACAATAAAAAGTCCAAAGATAATCAGAATGATTCCTATGATCAGTTCTGTCCATCCGATATCAGACTGTCTTCTCATAGTGCTCATCCTCCTTTGCTTCAATCTTCTCTTCGTTTCCTTTGAGGATTGCCATAAACTCATCTCCTGTGATTGTCTCTTTTTCATAGAGATAATTTGACAGTTCATCAAGTTTCTGGCGATTATCCATAAGGATTTTCTTTGCTTTCTCGTGTTCTCTCTTGACCAGTTCAACTACCTGACGGTCAATTTCATTCTGTGTATCTGCGGAGCAGGCCAGAGATGCATCGCCTCCAAGGTACTGGTTCGTCACGGTTTCCATGGCTACCATATCAAAATCGTCGCTCATACCATATCGGGTGATCATAGAACGTGCAATCTTGGTCGCCTGTTCAATATCATTGGAAGCGCCGGTTGTCACTTCTCCAAAAACAACTTCTTCTGCGGCACGTCCGCCGGTAAAGGTTGCGATCTTGTTTTCCAGTTCTTTTTTGGTCAGAAGATATTTATCTCCCTGTTCTACTTGCATGGTATAACCAAGTGCTCCGGAGGTTCTCGGAATGATCGTGATCTTCTGCACTGGTGCGGAATGTGTCTGCATGGCCGCCACAAGTGCATGACCAATCTCATGATAAGCTACGACTTTCTTTTCCTGATCGGAAAGTACTGCATTTTTCTTCTGATATCCTGCGATAACGACTTCTATGCTTTCTTCCAGATCTGCTTCTGTTACAACTTCACGATTGTCTCTGACTGCACGCAGTGCTGCCTCATTTACGATGTTGGCAAGCTCTGCTCCGGAAGCTCCGGAAGCCATTCTTGCAATCGTGTGAAAATCAACATCATCTGAGAGCTGGACTTTCTTTGCATGTACCTTGAGAATTGCCTCACGGCCTTCGAGATCCGGAAGTTCGACTGGGACTCTTCGGTCAAAACGTCCCGGACGGGTCAGGGCGGGATCAAGGGATTCCGGGCGGTTGGTTGCCGCCAGAATGATCACTCCATTGTTTCCCTCAAAGCCATCCATCTCTGTAAGAAGCTGGTTCAGTGTCTGTTCTCGTTCATCATTGCCGCCTGCCATCTGTCCGTCTCGTTTCTTACCGATGGCATCGATCTCATCAATAAATACGATACATGGTGCTTTCTCTTTTGCCTGTTTAAAAAGATCGCGGACTTTGGATGCGCCCATACCGACAAACATTTCCACGAATTCGGAGCCTGACATGGAGAAAAATGGAACATTGGACTCTCCGGCTACTGCTTTTGCCAGCATGGTTTTTCCGGTACCTGGAGGGCCTACAAGCAAAACTCCTTTTGGCATGGAAGCACCGACTCTGGTGTATTTTTCCGGGTTATGGAGATAATCTACGATTTCCTGGAGGTTTTCTTTTGCTTCTTCTTCACCGGCAACATCACTGAAGCGAATGCCCTCTGTTGATGGTACGTAAACTTTAGCGTTGCTCTTTCCCATACCGAAGGCCATGGAGTTTTTGCCGCCCATCTGGTTCATCAGTTTTCTGCTCAGATACTGGCCGAGTGCGATAAAGATCACCAGAGGCAGGATTCCTGTCAGCAGGAAGCTGGCTATCGGTGACATCTGTTGATCAATTTCTTTAGAGAATTTTGCTCCTGCTTTGTAAAGGCGTTCTGTCAGTGTAGGATCTTCCATCACGCCTGTTTTATAAATGGTGTCTGGATCATCTTTGTCTGTAAAAAGGATCTGATTGTCCTCGATCTGAACGTCTTCGATTTTTTTCTGTTCGATCTTGGTCATAAAGGTTCCATAGTCTACTTCTCTGACCATGCTTTTTGCGAACATCGGTGTGATGACTACGTTAAAGATGACCAATATCAGAAGTACGATCCCATAATAGTAAAGCAATGGCTTTTTGGGTGATTTTACTTCTTTCATTCGTGTCCCCTCCGTTTCTTATTTTTACTATGTATTATAGTACTATAAGAAACGCTTTAACATAGACAAAATCGGGAATGTGGGGAAAAGAAATGAAGTGGGTTGTGGGGATGGATTACGGCAGAGGACTTCCCGTGTAGGGACGTAGAATACCGCTGCGTCTGCTGCTTGATGCATGCGTCTGTTATCCGCCAGTCGCCCTGACTCGCTGACGCTCAGACAGAGGGCTTGATGGCGGAAACTAGCCTGCATCTCGCTACGCAGGCCTCGCGAGTATTCCTGTCCTTACACGGGAATCCTTCTGCCTGTAAACCGACCCCAAATGCACCGAGGGAAGGAGTAACTAAAGTGGCTGTCCAGTAACTGTTCACAGGTAATATCCCGCGAGGTGTTTTGCCATGAATATGGCAAAATCCCGAGACATACGGGGCAATGCCATCAACGAAGTGATGCCTTGACAGCTGCTTTTGGAAATGATAGTTTGTCAAAAGAGAGCGTAAATTAGCCTCTTATGTTTCACGATGCACAGACAGAGTAAGCCCCATATCCAGAGTGAAATACTCGCGAGCACTGCGTTATGAGATGCATGCTTAGCTTCCACCACCAAGCCCACTGTCTGAGCGAAGCGAGTTTGGGCGACTGGTGGATAATAAGCGCATGCATCGAATAGCAGACACAGCGGTATTTCTTATTCTGGATATGGGGCTTACTCTGTCGTATACATTGAAACACTACATTAAAACACTCAAAAAATCAAAACTTACGGAAACGTGCATACCTGCGCTCCAGGAGTTCCTCCTCAGATAAAGCAGTGTACTTCTGCAGAAACTCTCCAATCCTGTCATTCAGTCTTTCTGTCACCTGCCACAGGCTTTCAGAAGTCAGATTTTCCGGTTCCGGGATCACCTGCTCAATGATGTCCTTCTTATAGAGATCCGCGGCCGTCAGCTGCATAACCCCTGCAGCCTCCTTCGCCCTTGCACTGTCCTTCCAGAGAATACTTGCAAAACCTTCTGGCGAAAGAATCGAATAGACAGAATTTTCCAGCATCCATACCTGGTCACCTGCTGCAAGTGCAAGCGCACCGCCACTTCCACCTTCCCCTGTCACAACAGACAGCACCGGCGTCTTAAGACCTGCAAGCTCCCAGAGATTACGCGCAATCGCCTCACCCTGTCCTCGTTCCTCTGCCTCGATACCGCAGAATGCTCCCGGAGTATCAACAAAACAAAGAACCGGACGATGGAACTTCTCCGCCTGCTTCATCAGACGAAGTGCCTTACGATAGCCCTCCGGCATCGGCATACCGAAATTATGCGCGATATTTTCTTTTGTGTTAGTTCCTTTTTCCTGCACGATCACAGTGACAGGTCTGCCGTGGAATTTTGCGATTCCACCAACAATGGCCTTGTCATCACCGTAGTTGCGGTCTCCATGGAATTCCATAAAATCTGTAAAAAGTGCTTCTATATAATCACTGCCGGATGGACGATCCACCTTACGTGAAATCTGGACACGATCCCAGGCAGTGAGATAAGGATTGATGCCAACAGGTGATCCTGTATCTCCCTTATCACTTCCATCTGTCTTCTCGGCCTGACCCTCGGCAGCTTCATTTGCATGAAGCTCCAGAATCTTTCCAAGCGTCTCCTTCAGATTCTCACGTCTTACAATATCATCTACAAAACCATGCTCCACAAGAAACTCCGCTCTCTGAAATCCCTTCGGAAGCTTCTGACGGATCGTCTGCTCGATCACGCGAGGTCCGGCAAAACCGATCAACGCTCCCGGTTCTGCCAGGATAATATCTCCCAGCATTGCAAAGCTTGCCGTCACACCACCGGTCGTCGGTTCTGTCAGGACAGATACATACAGAAGTCCGGCTTTACTGTGACGCTCCAGTGCCGCAGAAGTCTTTGCCATCTGCATCAGAGATGTAATCCCCTCCTGCATTCTGGCGCCTCCCGAACAGGCAAAGATAATAACCGGGAGCTTTTCCTCAGTAGCACGCTCCACCGCTCTGGTAATCTTTTCACCGACAGCCCAGCCCATGCTCGCCATCAGAAATCTTCCGTCACAGACCGCGATCACGGTATCTCTGCCGCCTATCTTGCCTTTTCCTGTGACTACAGCTTCTCTGAGTCCGGTTTTCTCCTGAAGTGCCTGCACCTTTTCCGGATAACCTTTGTAATCAACAGGATTTCCACCGACCAGCTCGTGATCCCACTCTTCAAACGTTCCCTCATCAATTACCATCTGGATTCTGCGGTATGCATGCACACGGAAATATCCTCCGCACTTCGGACAGATATAGTATCCTTTTTTTACATCCTCTGTGATAATAGCTGCTCCACATTTGTTGCATTTACGCAAAAGCCCTTCCGGTACCTCCGGTCTGGGGACACGGGCCGCATTATGGCTCTGTATTCTGGAAATAATCCTTGTCTTTTTGAACATGTTATCCAACTTCATGATCACTAACTCCTGTTAATACCAAAACTTTACTTGTCTGCTTCCATTCTTTCGATGAACTCTACATCTGTATTGCCAGACTGAAAATCCGGGTGATCCAGAATCTCATACTGATAATCCACATTCGTATCGATGCCCTCAATGATCACTTCTCCAAGTGCACTCTGCATCTTTCGGATAGCTTCCGTACGATTCTTTGCCCACACGATCACTTTTGCGATCATGGAATCATAATATGGTGGAATCGTATATCCACTGTACACCGCGGAATCAATACGAATTCCCTTACCACCCGGAAAATACATATCTGTGATCGTTCCCGGTGACGGACGGAAGCCCCTGGATGGATTTTCTGCATTGATCCTGCACTCAATCGCATGACCTGTCAGATGAATATCCTCCTGACGGCAGGAAAGCGGAAGCCCTGATGCAATACGGATCTGCTCCTTGACAAGATCCACACCTGTCACCCACTCTGTGACCGGATGCTCTACCTGGATTCTGGTGTTCATTTCCATGAAATAAAATCTGCCGTCTTTATCAAGAAGAAACTCTATTGTTCCCGCATTTTCGTATCTGGCAGCCTTCGCTGCTTTTACAGCAGCCTCGCCCATCTTTGTACGAAGTTCATCCGAGATCACCTCACATGGAGATTCCTCGATCATCTTCTGATGATTTCGCTGGATAGAGCAGTCACGCTCGCCGAGATGAATGACATTTCCAAATTTGTCTGCCATGATCTGAAACTCAATATGTCTCGGATGACGCACAAAATGTTCCACATACATTGTAGAATCTCCGAACGCCATCTGCGTTTCCTTCTGTGCAGTACGGAAGCTTTCTTCAAAATCCTCCGGCGTATCTGCAACACGCATTCCTTTGCCACCACCGCCAAGAGCCGCCTTGATAATGACCGGATAACCGATCGTTTCCGCTTCCTTCATTCCTTCTTCTACTGTATAGATCGGATTTTTTCCACCAGGAATGATCGGGACACCGGCATTTGCCATCGTATTTTTGGCTGCCTGCTTATTTCCAAGACTTGCAATTACGCTGGACGGTGGTCCGATAAAAGTAATATTACACTGTTCACAGAGCTCGGCAAAACGACTGTTCTCCGAAAGAAAACCAAATCCCGGATGAATTGCATCGGCTCCTGTAACAATTGTCGCACTGATGATATTTTCCATGCTGAGATAGCTCTGGGATGACGGTGCCGGTCCAATACAGACTGCCTCATCCGCAAGCTGTGTATGAAGCGCATCTTTGTCTGCCTCCGAATAAACAGCCACTGTCTCTATTCCCATTTCTCTGCATGCACGGATAATCCGCACCGCAATCTCCCCTCTGTTCGCAATCAGCACTTTTTTTATCATAGTGTTTCACCTATCCAATCATAAAAGTCAGTTCTGCATCAACCACAACTTTACCATCAACACTTGCAACTGCATGACCGACCCCTACAGGTCCTTTACATTTGATGATCGTTGTCTCCAGACGAAGCTTATCTCCCGGAACAACCTTTCCGCGGAATCTGCAGTTTTTGATTCCTCCAAAATATGCGATCTTGCCTTTGTTCTCCTCCAGGCTTAAGATTGCCACTGCACCTGTCTGTGCAAGTGCTTCCACCATTAGGACACCTGGCATCACCGGCTCCTGCGGGAAATGTCCCTTAAAAAAATCCTCACGGAAAGTTACGCATTTATATCCAACCGCAAATTTCCCCGGCTCGTAATCCTCAATATAATCCACAAGAAGAAACGGATGTCTGTGAGGAAGAATCTGCTCAATTTCTTTTACACCTAATCTGTTCATGGCATATACTCCCATTTATACAATCCGGAACAATGGCTGTCCGTACTCTACAGCCTGTCCGTTTTCTACATAAACTTCTGCAACCTTACCATCAAAGTCACTTTCGATCTCGTTCATCAGCTTCATTGCTTCCACAATGGCAAGTGTCTGACCTTTCTTTACCAGGTCGCCGACCGAAACAAACGGAGCGGCATCCTCGGCAGGTGCTGCATAAAAAGTTCCGACAAGAGGAGATTTTACGATCATCCCCTCCGGTTCGCTGTCTGCATCAGCCACAGTTTCGCTGTTCTGGATCGCAGCCTGTGCTACTGCAAGGGGTGCGGTCGGAACATCAGCAGAAGCTCCCGCAACCACTACTGTCTCTTTTTTCTTTTTCAGTCGGATTCGAGTGCCATTTTCTTCATAATCAAAATCCGTCAGTTCAGAATCTGACACTGTTTTTATCAATGTAAGAAGATTTTCAAATTCCATAATTATCAACCCTCATATTTCTTTACAAGAAGTGTTGCGTTATGTCCACCAAATCCAAGAGAATTACTCATTGCATAGTGAATCTCTTTTTCTACCGGAGCTCCGATCGCATAATTCAGATCACACTCTTCATCTGCCTGCGTTGTTCCGACTGTCTGATGGATAAATCCCTCTTCCAGAGATTTTACACAGGTAACAAATTCCACGCCGCCGGCTGCACCAAGAAGATGGCCGATCATGGATTTGGTTGAGTTTACGACAAGATCCTTTGCTGCATCTCCAAAAGCCTTATGGATTGCTCTTGTCTCAAACAGATCATTGTGATGCGTACTTGTTCCATGTGCATTGATGTATTCCACCTCTGACGGCTGAACACCCGCTTCTTCCATTGCAAGCTCCATCGCTCTGGCCGCACCAGCTCCATCCTCTGCAGGAGAAGTGATATGGAATGCATCGGCTGTTGCACCATAGCCAACCAGTTCCGCATAGATTCTTGCGCCTCTCGCCTTTGCATGCTCCAGTTCCTCGAGAACTACGATTCCGGCACCCTCACCAAGCACGAAGCCACTTCTGTCTTTGTCAAAAGGAATGGATGCCCTGGAAGCATCTTCTGTTTTGGTCAGTGCTGTAAGCGCTGTAAAACCAGCCACTCCTGTCGGACAGATACAGCTCTCGGTTCCTCCTGCCAGCATCACCTCCGCATCACCATACTGAATCGCACGGAATGCATCACCAATGCTGTGTGTTCCAGATGCACATGCAGTCACAACATCCGTACATTTGCCACGCAGTCCAAGCTGAATAGAAATATTTCCGGCTGCCATATTGGAGATCATCAGAGGCACCATCAGCGGATTTACCTTGCCTGGTCCTTTTGTGAGGATTTTTTCATAATTGCTCTCTACCTGCGGAAGGCTTCCGATACCGGATCCTACAATAACACCCACGCGGAAAGAATCCTCTTTTTCCATATCAAGCCCCGCGTCCTCAAAAGCTTCTTTTGCTGCCGCTACCGCATACTGACAGAACGAATCCATACGTCTTGCAGCTCTCGGATCCATACGGTCCTTCGCATTAAAATCCTTTACTTCTGCCGCGATCTTTACTTTATAATCTGTAGTATCAAACTTTGTGATCGGTCCGATGCCAACCTTGCCTTCACGGATTCCAGCCCAGAAATCCTCTACAGTATTTCCAATAGGGGTAACTGCCCCAAGTCCGGTGACAACTACTCTTCTTTTACTCATATGACCATTCCTCCGTCAACCTGAATCACCTGTCCGGTAATGTATGCAGCATCATCAGATGCCAAAAAAGCTACTGTTTTTGCAATATCCTCCGGTTTGCCGAAATGTCCCAGCGGGATCTGTGCGGCAGATGCTTTTTTTACTTCCTCGGATAACACTGCTGTCATCTCTGTCTCAATAAATCCCGGTGCAACTGCATTAACTGTAATTCCACGGGATGCAAGCTCTCTCGCTGCACTCTTTGTCATTCCTATGATCCCGGCTTTGGATGCTGCATAATTTGCCTGTCCTGCGTTTCCGGCAATTCCTACCACAGATGCCATGCTGATAATGTGACCACTTCGCTGGCGGAGCATCTGTCTGGAAACAAAACGCATCATATTGAAGCTTCCCTTGAGATTGACATCGATCACTTTGTCAAAATCTTCCTCTGACATTCCCATCAGAAGCCCATCCTTTGTAATTCCGGCATTATTCACCAGAATATCAATACTTCCATAAGTTTTTACGATGTCTTTAACCGCGCTTTCACAGGCTTTGTAATCCGCAACATTCCACTGCATGATCATTGCCTCGCCGCCTTTTTGCTCAATCTCTTTCTGTACTTCTTTTGCCCGTTCCTCAGAACCATTATAATTAATCACAACTGCTGCGCCTCTAAAAGCAAGTTCCAGGGCAATGGCTCTTCCGATTCCTCTGGAAGCACCTGTCACAACAGCCACTTTCTTCTTATTCTGCTCTGCCACTTATTTCTCTCCTCTCGGCATCTGCTGCGACCAGATGATTTCTCGTCACTGTGAACAGTTACGATTTCCCATCCGATCTTTTTTATTTCAGTTCCTCACATACCTGAACAGCCTCTTCCCAGCTTCCGATATGATAAGATTTGACATTTTTATCTATTTTTCGAAGAAATCCTGTCAGCGTTTTGCCAGGTCCGATTTCTATAAAGGTATCCACACCTTCACGAATCATGGTCTCCACGCTCTGCTGCCAGCGGACAGATCCACTGACCTGAGCAACAAGAAGTTCTTCTATTTTACTGCAGTCGGTAATGACCTCTGCATTGATGTTCGCCACATATGGCAGTTTCAGCGGATTCATGCTGACTCCTGCAAAAACCTTCGCCAGTTCTTCCCCCGCCGGTCTCATCATCGGTGAATGAAATGGTCCACTTACCTTAAGCGGAAGCACCCTTCTCGCACCGGCTTCTTTCAAAGCCTCTCCTGCCTTCGCAACTGCTTCTGCCTGTCCCGTGATCACGATCTGACCCGGACAGTTATAATTGGCAATGGAAACTCCCTCTCTGCCGTCTAAGACCTCTTCGATCACTGACGCATCAAGTCCCAGCACCGCAGACATTGCACCCGTTCCTTCCGGTGCTGCATGTTCCATAAAAATTCCTCTGGAACGTACCGTACGGACTGCATCCATGTCGCACATACCGCCCGCTGCCGCGATCGCACAGTACTCACCAAGACTCAGACCTGCCGTCATATCTGCATGGAGTCCCATAGCTTCCACAGCTCTTGTCATGGCAATACAGGCTGTTACCATCGCCACCTGTGTATATTCTGTCTTATTCAGAAGATCATTTTCTTCGAAACAGAGTTTCTTAAGATCAAGGCCGACAGCCTCTGACGCCTGGTCAAATACAGCTTTGGACAACGGACTGTTTTCATAAAAATCCTGTCCCATTCCAACTGCCTGTGCACCCTGTCCGGGATAAATAAAAGCAATCTTACTCATCTGCACTTACCCCGTTCATCAGTCTGGATGCCCCACAGACAACAGATTTAATAATGTCCTCACAGGAACGTTCCTCTTTGATCATGCCCGCGATCTGTCCGGCCATCAGACTTCCGCTCTTTACGTCACCTTCCTGTACTGCTCTTCTGAGACTTCCCAGAGTCATTTTTTCCAGTTCCTCAAATGGTGCCCCTTCTTTTTCCAGTTCCAGATATTTACGCGCCATATCATTGCGAAGAACACGGATCGGATGACCGGTGCTTCTTCCTGTTACACGGCTGTCGATGTCTTTTGCCTTAAAAATACTGTTTTTATAATTCTCATGGATCACAGATTCTTTGGATGCCGCAAAAACAGTTCCCATCTGAATACCCTTTGCACCAAGCATAAACGCTGCTGCCATTCCTCTGCCGTCCGCAATACCACCGGCTGCGATCACCGGGATGTTCACTGCATCAACTACCTGCGGAACCAGAACCATTGTGGTAAGCTCTCCGATATGTCCGCCTGCCTCTGTTCCCTCTGCAACCACTGCATCTGCACCGCAGCGTTCCATACGCTTCGCAAGTGCCACAGACGCAACAACAGGAATAACCTTAACTCCGGCTGCTTTCCAGTCAGCCATATATTTCTCCGGGCTTCCGGCTCCTGTGGTCACGACTTTGACGCCCTCTTCCACGATCACCTTTGCAACCTTCTCTGACTCCGGATTCATCAGCATAATGTTGACACCAAATGGTTTATCCGTCAGCTTCTTTGTCTCCCGGATCTGCTCTCTCACCCACTCTGCCGGCGCTCCGCCTGCTGCGATCAGACCAAGACCTCCTGCATTGGATACAGCTGCTGCCAGATGACATTCAGCAACCCATGCCATACCGCCCTGGATCACCGGATACTCAATTCCTAATAATTCTGTGATCTCTGTTTTCATAAAATTACATCCTCTCGATCGTCATAGGTTTATGATCATGCCTGATGCTCTGTCAGGTAATTCATTGCATCTCCTACGGTTGTGATCTGTGTAAGATCTTCACTCGGGATCTCTACGGAAAATTCTTCCTCAAGTGCCATTGCCAGTTCAAAAAGATCCAGAGAATCTGCATGAAGATCATCCATAAAAGAAGTCTCTGCTGTGATCTCTGCTGCGTTTGCTCCTAAAGTGTCTGCTGTAAGTTCAATGATTTTTTCTAACATTTTTGTTTTCTCCTGTTCTCTTTATTATTTAAATTTATAGTTTAAGTTCCAGGCTTCTTTTGTCGAAGTCTGTTCCTTTTTTACTGTATTATTTTGTTTCGCTGCCAGACTTCCATTCCAGGATACTGGCTCCCCAGGAAAGCCCTGCTCCGAAGCCCGCCAGAACCAGCTTCTGTCCTTCTCTGAGAACCCCCTTACGGTTCAGCTCATTCAAAAGAATCGGAATACTGGCGGAAGATGTGTTTCCATATTCCTGAAGATTCATTGGAAACTTCTCGATATCAAGACGAAGCCGCCTTGCAACCGAATCCACAATTCTCGCATTCGCCTGATGAAGAACAAACCAGTCTATATCCTCTGCGGAAAGTTCATTTTCATCAAGAACCTCCTGTATCACCTGCGGAACCTTGCGGACTGCAAACTGAAAGACATCCTTGCCATTCATGGTAATATATTCTGTTTTTGTCTCGCTGCTGTCTCCGTCAATACTGCGGATTCTGGTAACAGCTCCCGGTCCGGTAAGTGCCGGGCCACCTTTGCCGTCCGAATGTGCTGCCGGCCGATAATTTCTTCCCTGCTCTGCCCTGAGAAGAACCGCTCCGGCCCCATCTCCAAACAGAATGCAGGTTCCACGGTCCGTCCAGTCCACCAGCCGGGAAAGACTCTCACTTCCTATAACCAGGATCGTCCGATATATTCCGGCTGAGATATAAGCCTGGGCTGTATTATAAGCAAAAAGAAATCCACTGCATGCTGCGTTGAGATCAAATCCAACTGCCCCGACTGCACCAAGCGCCTCCTGTACCTGACAGGCTGTACATGGAAAAACCCGGTCAGCCGAACCGGTTGCCACCAGGATCATCTCCACCTCTTCCGGTAAGACTCCTGCCTCCTCAAGCGCCTGACGACCGGCCTCACTCGCCATGGAAACTGTCGTTTCACTTTCTACGATACGCCGCCGCTTCACACCTGTCCGTTCCCGGATCCATTCATCACTGGTATCTACGAAACCGGCAATTTCATTATTATCCAGAACCCTCTTCGGAACACAGGCTCCCGTTCCCCGGATAATACCGGTTATGGTCTGTTCTTTATTCATAATAACTGTTTCCTCATATTCCTGTTTTGTTTTGAGTTTAGAATATTTTGATTATCAAAGTATATATCCAAAAAAAACAATTGTCAAGAGAAAAAAACACCAAACCTGTTTTCCCTCTCAATCAATGTTACCTGTGAACAGTTGCACATCAATTACTGCCCTTAATCAGACATTGTTCAGCTTTTCCTCAATTCTCTCAGGAACCCTGATCAGGCCAAACTTCCAGAAAATACTATATATATAAGATATTCCAAAAATCTGCCCGATCGCCTTCGGTCCCTTATATTCCGGAAATCTCAGTTCTCTCCCATCCTTCATTTCTATCGCTCCAAGCACTTTATGAAATGCCAGAAATATAGAACTTTTTGTCAACGTTTTACTACTTTCCTTACGAGATACCAGAAGCTCACCACTGTAGTCACCATTCTTTTTCTTTTTGACCGTATAAGAAAAAGGAAGACCGGAAGAAGTATAAAAAACGCAATCCTGATATGCCACAAAACAATCCCACAATAATTCCTCAAGATTATCCGACTGCTGTGCAATCTCCTGATGCAGCTCTGCTATTACTCTTTCCTGTTCATACTGAGTTTCCAGCATAACGAACCTCTCCCCTGGTCTTAGTCTTGTTTCAACTCACAGTCGGTAATTTCACAGAGTCTGACATGTCAGCAACATGCTGACTGTGATTTGCCTCATGTCAGTGGGAGATACCGATTTCTCTCTGCCCGCCACTGCCGTTCATTTTCTTGTTTGCAATTCATCTCACCACCTATAGAGGTGGGAGAATCCTTGTTATATCTCGTTGAATGTTTCTGTAGAGCAAATAATAGGTCATCAGTTGTAATATACCACTTCTTCTTTAATTTATATCCATATGGAGCATAATGTTCTATCGCATTCACATACACTGCTTATAAACTCAACTTGTCTCGGTATTTTGGCAAAAAACATGCCAAAACGCCTCGCGGGATACCACCTTCTGAATAGTTACAACTTTTCTTATTTATTCTGTCATAATACAGACTTATTTGACGAACGCTTTTCCTTGGAATCATGCGCTCAGTATGTTACCCTGTAACTATCAGCATTTCCAAAATCATTTCTCACGACATCTTATAGTCTCTGTCATTTCCCCTTTTATACCACAAAAGAGAACCATACTTTAACCATAGAAAGGACCATCTTTTTGACAAGTTCTAACAACACGATCTTTGACGATGTCTTTCGTACCATGCTTACAAAAATCCCCGAACTCATCATCCCTCTGGTCAATGAGGTATTTGACACCTCATATCCCCCGGACATCTCCATCACACGCTATCAGAATGAACTCTACGATCACCATCAGAAAAAAATCACAGATTCTCACTTCGGCATCGCACACATACATTACCATGCAGAATGTCAGAGTACCGGCGATCCTACCATGCATATCCGAATGCTTGAATATGACACTGCTATCGGACTGGAATATATCTCCTGCATAAATGGAGAATTTCACATCTCCCTTCCCCAATCCTTTGTTCTTTATCTATCTAGCACCTCTAAAACAATACTCCCTTCGATAAACCTTCACTTCACTAACAACTGCAGTATTCTGTACCATCCCAAACCCGTTTACCTCCCAGACTATTCCCTGGAAAAAATCTTCCGGAAAGACTTGATTTTTCTCCTTCCATTTTATATCATTAGATATAGAAGTAGGAACAGTTCGGGCTGTATTGTGCAGGACTCTGACGATTTCCAACAGCTTATGGATGAATATCAGTCCATCAAGCAATATCTCACAGAAAAACTGTATAATGAAAAAAAGGAAAATCTCTACCTGACAATCATTGAATTAAGCAACAAGATCATTGACTACATATTCGCCGACAACCTGCCGGCGAGGAAAGGATTAGGTGACATTATGGGCGGACAGGTTCTGGAACTGGCTACTGATCGATTGGTTGAAGAAAGCATTCAAAAGGGCATTGTTCAAGGTGCTGCTCTAGAACGCGAATCCAGCATTCGTACACTAATACACTTCTCACACAAAAACAACATCCCCAGGGATAACCTTATCCAGCAGCTGACCACGGAATATCACTTATCCGATGATCAAGTACAGCAACTTATTGCAAGATACTGGGAGTAAGAAGAAATTAAACAACTCGACCCACTTGAAATCAGGTAATTTCAGATTTCAAGTGGGTCAATTTTACTTGACAATCAACACCATATTCATAATAAAACACCTCGCGGAATATTACCTGTGAACGGTTACGTAAACTTCAGGGAACCCAAATTACATCCTCCACTTCTTCCGGTATTCCCGGGGGGCTACTGCCCTCCACCTTCCGGAACATCCGACTCAAATAATTTACTTCCCCATCCCCACAGCATTTCCAATCTCATCAGCCGTCAACTTCTTATTAATACGCATATCACGTATATAATCAGAAGAAGCTCACAGATCATAAAGTTCCAACAAAAGATCCGTAAATAATCTTATATCATCCGGATAAAACACCGGTCTGCCACCCCTCTCCCTGTATTTCTCATACACGGCAGGCAGACACGGGGCATAAAAATGGCACCACTGAAGAGACCAGAGATTCTCTTTGGAATCATCATCCTCTGCACAATTATATCCCGTGCTGTGACTATATTCCTTACGACAGTCAATAAACACACCGTCACCAGCTATCAGCTGATACGTTTTTCCCTCATACGTGAATCTCACATGACTGAAGTCACATGCTCCTCAGTCACTTTAAGCGACAAGGCTAAATATCGGCGGATACGCCTGTAACTTAGGATATGTACAGTCATGTGCTTTTTCCATGCCAGATATGGCAGGTTCCCACGCTGCAGGTAGTCCGCTGTATATCTGCCTGTGTTTATGCAGTTTTTAAGAGTTCCATTT
>OBYZ01000119.1_pt1 | contig 102517 bp, 75 predicted proteins | sample 1501501 | NCBI WGS metagenome assembly OBYZ01 (sample SAMEA2580213, study PRJEB22360) | human gut metagenome | biome: human gut; feature: human-associated habitat; material: faeces | place: Denmark | collected 2008/2010
TTTTTTTATTTCAGGAAGAAGGAGGATGCCTATGGCAGAAAAAGTGGATCAGATGGATCCAGATGAAAAGATCGTTGAAATAGCGATTGAACGGCTAAGAGTATTTGAAAACCATCCGTTTCGAGTGGAAATGTATTGTGTTGGTGCAGAAGCTCCTGCAGCATAGCAGTGTTGCCACTACACAGCGATACATTGACGTGGATCAGAGAATAAATAAAGCTCTAATTGAGCAGTGCACGTTATTTTAAACAGAGGACAAAATTGTCCTCTGTTTTTTCAGTAATAAGAACAGGTTTTTTCAGGAATATTTCAAATAGTAAGAGAAAAGATTTTGTTAGGGTTGACCATTTACGATATTAAGTGTAAAACGTACACAACAAATGGGGTATGCAAACCATGCAACGGTAAGGTCGAAATCCTTGGTAAATCTACTACCTGGATATGCCCATGGAACTTCGGCAACATATACCCCATGTTCAAGACAGATGATACGATGCGTCTGGTATTCAACTTCGACCAGAATACCACCCCAGTCCAGCCCCCTCCAAGTGGTTGGTCTGCTGGAATGTTTGTCATAAGCAGGACATGACTTGTGACAGAAAGGGCAGTCATTCTCATGCCATTTATTAGGTATGGCTTTGATACGGATGTGTTTCACGCCATCCTCATCAGAGTAAAGATTAAAATTTTCTATCAAGAGAATAAAGTATTGACAAAATTTTGTGGGGTGGGCTAGAATGATGGTAAAAAATTCCAAAACATAACGCATTGGTGCCTTTCGCAGAAAGAAGAAAAATAAACATGAAAAAGAGAAAGAACTTGGGAAAAAAGTTAGTAACAATGTTAGTGTCTGTAGGCTTTTTTGCAGTTTTGATTACAGTCTTGAATTTAATGGCATTACAAGCTATTCGAGGAAAGAATAATGTACTTATAGAACAGTTTGAACAATATGAAGAAGCAGTGGAAAATAATGATACTGCGGTTTTTGAAACAGCAAAAGGAGAAGTGGTAGAAGCCATCAGACATAGCAACTACAGAATAAATGGAAGCATCATTTTTGATCTTGCACTTGTGGTAGCTGATATTATTGTAATCGTATTTCTTTCGATTGTTATTAATAAGTCCATTGTTCGTCCAGCAAAAAGAGCAAAGAATGATTTGGATGATATCATTTTAGGTATAGAATCAGGACAGGGTAATCTTACGTTAAGAGTATTTGATGAAACCAGTGATGAAATTGGTCAGCTTGCAAATGGTGTCAACCATTTTATTGAAACATTACAAAATCTTATGGTAAAGATTCAGAGTGTATCAAAAGATATGAAAAAATCTTCCTATCTTATACAAAATGAGGCGGAATCTTCAAATATGAGTGCATCCAATGTGAGTGCAACATCGGAAGAACTTGCAGCATCCATGGAAGAGGTATCTGCTTCTCTACATGATTTAGCCCAAGGATGTAATAATCTGCTAGAGAAAATGGCAGGCATGAATGAGGATGCTAAGAACTCTGCAATGAAGTTGCATGAAGTGAAGCTTACTGCAGAAAATAGCTATAAAGAAGCGATTGCATCAAAAGAAAAAACAGTAGAAACATTTGATGGCATTCAAAAGGATGTCGCGGAGGCAGTAGAAGCATCTAAGTCTGTAAATGAAATTGCAAAACTTACAGAAAATATCTTAAATATCGCAGCACAGACAAATCTTCTAGCACTTAATGCATCGATTGAAGCAGCAAGAGCAGGGGAAGCAGGCAGGGGCTTTGCCGTTGTTGCAGATGAAATCAGACAGCTTGCAGATAGTTCACGTGAGACAGCAAACAATATTCAGGAAATCAGTGGAAAAGTTATTGAGGCAGTAAACAATCTGTCTGGAAATGCAACGGAAATGATTCGTTTTGTAGATGAAAAGGTAGCACTTGATTATGACAACTTTGTAAAAATTATTGGAAATTATGATGCTGATTCTGATCAGGCAAGTAATACATTTAACGAGTTTGCAGTTAAGTCAAAAGATAGCTTAGGTACAATGAATGATATGAATGAAGGTATCAATAACATTTCTATAGCGATTGAAGAATCTGCAAAAGGTGTTACAAACGTAGCACAAGAGATATCACAACTTGTAACAGCAATTTCAGCAATTAAAGTGCAGGCGGACGAAAATAAGAACCTTTCGGAAGATTTATCGGATGAAGTAGCAAAATTTGAAATAGTTTAACTAACAGATTTTTATTATGAGAAAAACTGTATTAGGTAAATAACCCGCACTAACTAAAAATGAATGCCAGAATAAGCACAAAGGCATAGCCCCATTACGGGTTCTATGCCTTTGCGTTTTCCGGAAGCAGCATCCGGTCGTCGATATAGTAATCACAGGAAATCTTCCGGCTGTTGTGTCCATAGAATTCGATGACAGGCTTGTTACCGGCTTAAGGAAAAAGTCTGCAATCCTCATGGCGTATAGCAGAGAAGGAATATGCTGTTTTGACTCGATATTGGCAATAGTTTTCAGGCTGATGCCGGTTGCTGATACATGCTATACAAAGACAACTACAGACTACCGGCGGATGATAAGGAACTGAAAAGCAGCCGGCCAGAGTTCTTTCAAAAAGTAGCATTTCATCTGGCATTCGCAGCAACGGTCCGAATAGGAGAGCTGCTTGGGCTGACATGGGACTGTGTGGATATATCAGAAGAGGCTATTTCAGAGAACAGGGCATATGTCTTTATTAACAAACAGGTGGAGCGTGTATCAAAGGAAGCTGTTGAGGAGCTGGATTCAAAAGAAGTCATTCTGATCTTCCCCTCACAAAGGAAGAATAATAAGACGGTCAGGGTGCTGAAAACACCAAAGACCGATACCAGCGAGCGCAAAGTTTATATACCGGGATTTGTGGCACAGTGCCTTATTGATATAAAGAAGGAACAGGATGAGGTAAAGGAGGCACTTGGCAGTGAGTATACCGATTACAACCTGATAATGGCGACTACTTTTGGAATGCCGATCAATAGCAGCTATATTCGGGATCAGCTGCAGAAAGTAATTGATAGAGAAGGTCTTCCGGATGTGGTTTTTCATAGTCTGCGCCATACAAGTGTCACATACAAACTGAATGAGCAGAAAGAGGAAGAAAATAAGATTACCATACCGGAGGGAGTAGATCCCGAACTGCTGATGAAAGTACTTGGCAATCCGGAGATGGCGGCTTTGCTTACTTCTCTGGCGAAGACAATGAAAGTATAAATATAGAAGAACGATATTGTGTGGAGTAAGAAATCTATGCAGTATCGTTTTTTTCGTTTCTTGTGAAAAAACTTTTTTGAAAAATTTTGCGTTTTGGGTGAGAGTATTTTCGATTTTTTGTACCTATATAAGTGAAGGGGTTTTTAAGCCGCATTTCAATAAATCCAGAGAGAAGGTTCAAACGAAATGTACGATACCGCAAAACGAGTCGCACTCGTCAAGCAGCGGGTGCGGGAAAACACCCGCCGGAGGCAGCGGCGCGGTATATATGGGCTGAGCGCAGCGTGTATGCTGCTGTTCGCGGTGATGATGCAGGCGGTGGTCGTTACCGTGTTTTGCACACGATTGAGAAAAAACAATAAACAGCAGGAACAAACCAAGGAGGATGAGGAAACATGAAGAAAAGATTTTTAGCGGCGCTGCTGAGCCTGTGCATGACGCTCACGTTGCTGCCAACTACGGCGTTTGCAGCGGTGAGCGATTCGCTGGGCAACACACCCGAGGAAAATCAGGCGATTTTGGAGCAGGTCTCTGCCCTGACCGGCGATAGCAGCGACCAGGTGCTTTCCATGCTGAACGCTTTGGGGCTGCTGGATGAAGACGGCAATTTCAAGGTGGATCAAACCATCACGCTGGACGGCCAGGTGTTGACACTGGCGGCTGTCATGGAGCTGCTGGAAAATCCCACCACGGATCTCACCCGTATAGCCGACGTGGATGGGACTCCGGTGGCGCTGGGCGATTTGAAGACCATGATCCAAATCGAACAGGAGCTGCAGCGGATCAAGGACACCTATTTCTCCGGCAGGGAGTTTACCGGGGAAGCACTGGAGAATCTCAATAGCCTGATGGAGCAGCTGGAGCTGCAGGGCATCAGTTTGCAGTATTCCGCCTCTGCCACAGCGCCTGTGGGCGTTGAGACGGTGGATATGAGCGGCATGATGAGCCAAACGCTGGGGGATCTCGCAACCAACAGCTGGAGCTCCGGGACTTTTACTGTATACGGCGGAAAACCGGTCGGCTTTTCCTACCGCATTCAAAAAGGCCAGCTCAGCGATTATATCACCGATGTGGAGGTCTCGATAGGCGAGACGAGTGGGGTCGCCCAAGGCGACGGGTCCTACAAGCTGACCTATGACGTAGGCTCGACTTTCAGTTTAGGTGGTTGTAAAATCACTGTCAAAGTTACAACCAAAGGAAGTACCCAAGCCTGGCACGATAATTCTTATTCCTATGGTGACCTGCTGGGGATGATTGAATTTTACGATGCGGAAAATCTGGTGTTCTATGACGGCGCCGGTTATGCCGACCACTGTCAGCTCAAGCTAAAAAAGACGGTTGACGCCCCCACAATACAAACATCAATGACCGCGCCGAGTTATGTTGAAGAACTCAAAAATACAACCGTATTATATGATGATTTGTTTATTCCTTTGCTGGCAGAAAGCTACACTGGCGGCAGTGCCGACAATTCGGACTTTATTGCGCTAAGCAATACCATCGGAATTTTGGAGGGTGCCCGCAACTCGGTGTCTTCCAGCAACTCCACCAAATCTTATCAGCCATACCAAATCGACGCCAGCATCGAGTTTAGCTGGAGCGGAGACATAGCTGCCTATAATGGCTCTGCGCCGTATGGCAATTATATTTCTGCAAACCCGATACCCTATGCCCCGTTCTGTCTGACGGAGTACAAGCTCGATGGAACAGCTCTGACGCTCACCACCGACGGAAAGAAAACGGAGAACTGTACGATTAACAATGGCAGTACGGTCAGCATCTCCCTGCAGTCTACCACGCAAAACAGAGAGAATCATCAGTACTATCTGCCCTTCGAACTGTATCTGAAGAATGTAAATAATAATATCCCAAATTCCACCACCACCGCCAAGACCAGCAAAGTTACAGCCAAGCTGGTGGACACGGACAATCCCACCATTCAAAGCGTCACGGCCACGGCGGGAACCTATACCAGCGGACAGCACGTGCCCATCACAGTTACCTTTAACGAGTTCGTGGATCTTAGAAACGCCAGCGTGACCATCAATGGCAAAGTGTATACCGCCGCTGAGCTTTCCATGAACAACTACGGTGTCACGGCAATGCTCTGGTATCCGGTGCAGGATACGGATGCCACCACGGTCACCGTCAATGATATGACCGGTGTGGAAGATGTTTTCGGCCATACGCTGGATACCACACTCTATCCAAGCGACTCGATCAGCGACGTTACGCTGAAGAGCGTCTTGATGCGCAACGCTCCCACCGAGCTGACGGCCACCTACGCCAGCGGCAAGGCATCGTTCACGATGAACGCCAACATGGAGCAGGCCTACAAGACCGTATACAGCAATTATCACACCCCGGCAGGCACAGAGCCGAGGGAAGCCCCGTTCCGCCTCGAGCTGAGGTACGACTCCGCGGTTGAACCAATCTATCTGCAGGTCTATCTGGACACAGAGAAGGAAGCCTTCACCATTAGCGACTATGCAATCGCACCCTCTGCTTTCGACCGCACCTATACGGTGACGCTGCAGGCCAACGAGGGCACGAAAGACGCTCCTGACTGGGTGAATGTTCTTCCCCTGACCCGGCAGTTTACGGTGGCAAAGAAAGTTTCCGCGCACACGGTGAAGGTCGTCCCGGAAGCGAATGACGCCGACTATACGATTTCCCTCGGCAAAACCACCCGCCCCACGCTTAAGGCAGAGGTTTTGGGGGCAGGCGGTGAGACGGCCAGCTACACCACCGGCAAATGGAGCAGCAGTGACACGCTCATTGCCACCATCAACGAGGATACCGGCGTTGTTGCCACCACAGGAACCAAGGTGGGAACCGTCACCTTTACCTTTACGGCGGACAACGGGACTGAGGACACTGCCGATGATGTGACGGGCAAGTCAAAGTCCTATACCGTGACGGCAGGCGATTCCCTGGCACTGGTGATTCCCGGCGGCGCGTCCATCGTGACGCGGGTAAATCAGCCCGCCACCGTGCTGTGGAGCTCCAACGCCGCGCTGATGGCGCCGAACAAAGAGTTCAATTACAGGATCGACCTGTATGAGGGCAACTACGCGAATGAGGCGGCGCTGAGCGGCCGCAAGCCCGTTGCGACTTATACCGTCGGCAAGGATAAAAACAGCGTGCGGATCGGGGAGAATGTGCTCTCCAAGCTCTCCAACGGCAATACCCCTGCCTACACGGTATTGGTCTCCATGCCGCACCCCAACGCCGGCGGTGAGGACGTCCGCCTGTCGGCACTTGCCTGGATCATCGTGCAGGCACCGCCTGCCACAGCCAAGCTGACACCGCCCCAGAGCATTTACCTCAAGGATACCGACGGTGCCGTCAATATCGACTGGTCGGTGGAAAACACCACTGAGGGCGCCCCTTTGCAGCCCTCGCTGACCATCACCCGGGTCACAGAGGACAACACCACCACCAAAGTGGTGGACAGTGAGCGCCTATCCGGCACCTCCGGGAGCTTCCCCCTGTCATTACAGAGTGTGAAAGCCGGCAATCTGAAGGACACCTATCAAGTGGTTTTGAGCGTGGAGAATCCTGGTGAGGAATCTCCCAGCACCGACTCCTTCCCCCTGTATGTCTACGATGCCGACGCACTGAAGGTGCAGAACGACAAAGGAGAAACGATTTCTAAGCTGACCATGGACAATACCTCCAAGGTCAGCGGCAGCCTGCCCACCGTTACAGCTGAAATTATGCAGCTGCGCCAGGAGTTGGGGTTGATCGAGTACATAGGCATCAACTATGACGAGTACGGATGGAACTCCTTTAAAGACGGCATCCGGTGGCTCTCCAGCAACAACAATGCCATTTCCGTCAACTACAAGCAGGGCGGACTGTATGAGGACATCAGAAACTTCTCCTTTGATTCCTACCTTCCCGAAACCAAAATGGCGCTGTCCGGCTTGGCCAACGGCACCGCAACCGTCACGGCTACCCATGCCGCCACGGGCATGAATGCCGCCGTACAGGTGACAGCGAAAACGCTGCAAAATAAGTTCTATCTCTTCCAGCTGACGCCTGCAGCGGAAACTACGCTGCAATACACCGACGGCAAAGGTGTGCCCAAAACGGTCACGACCAACAGTGAAGGCGTGCTGGCGCTTTACGAACCCAACGGAATCGCCAGTGAGGTGTCTCTGCGGTCCGGCTCCGGCGCGGATATTTATCTGGGCACCATCTATAAAGAAAATTTGCGTTCCGGCGAGCGGGATGCCACAAAACTGCAGCTTTATCCCTTGAATACCTTCAGCCTTCGGCGAGTCGCCCGGGCATCTGTGACGCTCATCACGCCGGGCGGCGATCCGCTGGCGAACAAGACGGTGATCGTTCGTGGCGGCGTTTATAAAAACGGAGGCTACTGCCAGACAGCTCTGCTGGGCTCCAGGGCAGGAGCACTTGTCAGCGGCATCACCGGCGACACCTATACCACGGATGCGGCGGGAAATATAACCGTCTATCTGGATTCCACCCAGTTCTGGTCGGCCGAAAAGGGCGAGAGCAACACCACGGCGCTTTCTGCTCTGGATCAGCTGGAGTACATTCTGGAGATCAGCGCAATTGACGGCGACAAGTACTATCCGCTGCTGCTGACCGTCAACGGCAAGCTGGGTGTGGACGATGTAATGCGCACCGCAGAGGGCGTTGTCTCTCTGGAGCGCGTGCCGGCGGGGGAGGAAAACAAACCCTTCATTGTGGCGCAAAGCGTTGATTACGGTCTTGCCAACGGTCAGAAGGTGGATGTCCGCAGCTCGACTGGGAAGATTGGACCTAACAGCAGCTTTAAAACAGCAAGACTGCACACCACCATGTTCCTCTGGGGCGAGAAGATTGCCAACGCGCGGAATTACAGTCTCAAGCTGGCGGACGAATACGGCGTTATTCCTGCCGCCCAGAGCAGCAGTACCAAGCAGTATCCCTTCTCATCCATCCCCGTAGCGGAAAACGATCTGACTCTCACCGAGACCACCATGACCACCTCTGGATGGATCGCTGACGGCAAGGATGTGGGTATGAAAACGCAGCTGAGCCTGAACGGCAGCCTGCTGCAAGAGAAAATAATGCCCTTCCGGGTCGTTGATCTGACCCGAGTGCCCAAGGTGACAGAGGATGACCGCGTCACCGGTATTCTGGCGACGATGGGATCCTCCAGTGGAGTGAATCAAGTCGACTTTGGCGGAGTGGGCGATAGTAACATTCTCAAGGTGCTGACCGGACGGCTGGATGATCTGAGCGGTCCGGTGGACACTTCCGTGTTCAAAATGATTATCACCCCCAGCGAAGATCCCTCCGTGTTCCGTGCCATGATTTGGGCCGGGTACAATACGCTGGAGATGGAGGACATGGACTATTCCGAGGACGGCGTGGCGTTGGGTGCGAATGTGCTGACGCAGAACCTGGAAGTGGGTGTGCCCGGGACCGGGGATCTGAGCCAGATGGCCCAGGGCACCTATGATCCCAAGGGGGACTACAAAACCAACTCCATAGCCGACAATGTCACCAGCACGGATCTCAACTTGCAGTTGGAGGGCTTTTACGAAGCGGAAATCCGCTATAACACCGAAAAGAAGGAGTGGGAGGTTTTCACCGTAGGCGGCGGATTTACCACCGGCGTTGGTGTGGGCTTCTCCTTCAGCGTGAACGCCATGGCTGGTCCTGTGCCGTTGACAGCAACCTTTGAGCTGGGTGGTGCCATTCAGCTGGATTTCCGTACCGCAGTGCGCTACGGCCGGCAGGGCGAGGGTACAGAGCTTGCCTGGAGCGATCCCACGGCCACGGCAGTGAATGACTTTTTGACCACGCTGCGTATCAACGCCTATGTCCACGCGTTTGGCGGTATTGGCTTTGACTATTCGGTCGTGGCGCTGAAGATCGGCCTATTCGGCAATTTGGATGTGGACAGTCAGAATAAGTTCCTTTCCCGCACCTATCTTGCCGACGAGACAAAGCGCCAGATCAATGGTCAGGCTCTGGGGATCCAAAGCGAAGTGGGAATCAAATTTGTGGCAACCTTCCTGTTTATCTCCTACGAGGCGGTGATCGCCTCCGGAACCCTTGGAGCCACCAGGACTTTTAATGACTGGAAAACAATCGACGACTACTGGAATAGCGCCACCAGTGGGCTGAGCCTTGCTTCGCTGCGGATGGCAGCGGCCCAGAGCGGAATGCAGGTGGCTTCTGGCAGTGCAACGCTCCAAAGCCGGGACTATCTGGAGCAATATGCCCGTACCTGGGGCCAGCCCCAGCAGCGGATGATGCTGTTCTCTCTGAACTCCACCAGTGGGCTGGAAAACATCCAGACCAATGCCAACCCCACATCCTATCCACAGCTCAGCGATGACGGGAAGGTATTGACCTACATCAACGACGGCAACAGCAGCAGTATTTACGACAGCCGGGCGCATTTTTCCACCCTCAATGGCGGCGTCTATACTCCCTCCAGTGAAATTGACGCTCCCACAGGGTTCCCCGGCTACGGCGACACGAGCGTTTCTTTGTCCGGCACTGGCAGCTTTGCGGCGGCGGCTTGGGTTCGCATGGGCACCGACCTGCCGGGTAAAAATGCCGGTGATGCCGTGACATTGGAAGAGCAAAACCTGCTGATGAACAGCACGGAGATCGTAGTGTCCGTCTGTAACGGCTCAACCTGGACATCCACCCGCCTAACCAACGACGGCACGCCGGATCTGGCCCCAGCCACGGCAGTGGGCGGCGACGGCAAAGCCATCGTGTTCTGGCGCAACGTCTACACCCCCGATCCCGGTACGCAGGGCAGCAACAACCTGCTGAACTTCACGACCAGAGATTGTATCATGTACAGTTGCTATGACAGCACTAACGGCACCTGGAGCAAGGCAAAAATGCTTTATAACGGTGCTACTGGCAGCGTGAAGGCACTGCAGGCGGCCATGCTGCCCGACGGAACCGCTATGGCGGTTTACTCGCTGGACCGCAGCGGAACCGGAGATACCTCCGCCTACGAGATCGCCTATTGTACCGTGGCTGCTGACGGAACTCCCGGTACAGCCATGTTGGCGACCTGTGACAGCAATCTTGACGAAAACCCCCAGGTCGTTGCAGCCAACTTCGGCAGCGGGGATGACCGATTTGTCATCGGTTGGCACAGTGTCCGAGACGGCAGCAGCGATATTCAGCTGTTGGCTGTGGACGGCAGCGGCACCATGTCCAACAGTTTCCCCGGCTCTCTGTCGACCCTGACCAGCAGCGGCAACGCCGTCGTGGGCGGAGACTTCCGCTTCGCTTCCCTCAGCGGGGATCATCGCAGCCGCAATGATCTTACCATCGTCTGGAATGAGACTGTCAATAACGCCAACGGCGCGGTAGATCACGGCATTTTGAAGGCGGCCAAGCTGCGCTATGCCACAAATACCTACACTCTGTCCGCACCATTGGAACTGGCAGAGCTGCCGGATCGCACGCTGGCTGACCACTTTGATGCCTATGTCAGCGGCACCAATCAGGTGCAGGCCGCCATTCAGGCCACCCGGTATGACGATGAAAACCCGCAGGTAATCGGCGGCGTGACCGTTCCGGGTGAGGAAACGATCCTCTATACCGCTACTTCTGATTTTGTCACCGATGCGGTGGCAGTGGAACAGATCGGTGTGGATTATGCAACGCTGGCGTTGAACAGCCTGACACCCATTCACTTTACCATCCGCAACACCGGGCTGAACGATGTGACAAACCTAACGGTCAGCCTTGGCAGCGGGGAAACCGCTACCCTTACGGAAAAACTGCTGCCCAATGAAAGCACCACCCTTACCGTCTGGCACCATGTGAAGGACCGCGTGACCGACCCGGGCTATACCATCACCGCCGCCGGCGGCATCCACGAAAACGGCACAGTGTATCTGGATTATCCCGACATTGGAATCTCACAAATGGAAGTGATTGCGGAGAGCGCCGGCAAGCGCACGGTGCGCATGACCCTCTATAATTCCGCTGCCGCCGCGCTGGCCGGCGGAAAGAGCCGCGAGGTGAAGCTTGCGTTCTATGCGGATGATCTGCATACCGAACCTGCAGAGGTAGCCTGCACCACAAACGGCGTATCGGTTAACGGTAATGAAATCACCATTTCCGAAGACAGCGTCCTCGCCCGCATTGATCAGGGAACCTTTACACTGGATCTGACCTATGATCTGGGTGAGTATATGACATTCATTGGCAAAACCGAGATCCCCAATGTGGGTACCTATCTGTACGCCGAGGCGTGGGCGGAAGGCAAGGTCGGTGGAACGGGAAGCAATCAGCGCCTGCCGGAGTATAACGGCAGTGACAGCGAGGCCAGCGTCCATATGACCGGCGCACTGGCTCGCACCGGAGAGCAGCTGACGATGGATGTGACACAGGGGAACGACGGCAACGGTCACAGCACCGCCGCCATTACCCTGCGCAACAACTGCCTGCAGTCTCAGACTGGCGCAGAGCTGGTGGCCACGCTGCTGGATGCTGCCGGGACCGTTCTGGAAACGAAAAAGACCAGTATTGGCGGTGCCATCTCCGGGGAAACCTTCCAGACAGAAACCGTCACCTTCTCCCGGCTTGGCACCCGCGTAGTGGTGCGAGCCGCAGTGCCCGGTAAAGACCTTCTGACCTTTGAAGGTCTGGCAGTGGGGCTCGGCGATTTTACCGCCAACGGAACAAACTATACCTATACGCTGCAAAATGATAGCGGAGCAACATCTACGCTAGTCACAGCGGTGTCTGGAAACGGCGAGCCCGTGAACATCAACGGACAGGCTCTGTCCACCGGCGGCAGCGCAACCGTTGCCATCCCCAACAGCGGCACAACCGACATTGTCGTGAGAATCGGTGCTAAAACCTACACGCTGACGATTCTGCGCAATAGCGGCACAGGCGGCAATGAAGGCAATAGCGGCACAGGCGGCAATGAAGGCGGAAGCGGCAGTGGCGGCGGAAGCGGCTACAGCTACTACACCATCAAGGCAACTGCCGGGGCTGGCGGCTCCATTTCTCCCTCCGGCAATGTCAGCGTCCGTGAGGGCAGAGATCAGACCTTCACCATCACTCCGGATAAGGGCTATGCTGTCGCCAACGTCAAGATTGACGGCAAGAGCATTGGCGCGGCGAAGTCCTACACCTTTGAGAATGTCAGCAGAACCCATACCATCGAGGTTATCTTTATGAAAGCCAACGGCAACCCTCAGACCGGCGTGTTTGTGGATGTAGCCACCGGCAGCTATTATGAGGACGCTGTGGATTGGGCTGTTCTCTTTTCGCTACAAGAAACAAATCAATGACATTTTGAGCTGCGCCGCTATCCAAGCGCGGCAAGGAGATAGCATTATGAAAAGAATCACAAGAATCATTCGTCCGATCATCTGCATAGTTGTCCTTCTCGTTGCTATGACCACGGCAGTCAGGGGCTGCTATCAGAGAGAGACAGAGCCTATCGACATTCCCGGCACATCTGCGCCTCAGCCATCAGCGCCTCTCGCGGGCGAAGTTATCCCCTCGGTGGACAGGCAGACAGAGTTGGCGGAAGCCAGAGCGAAGAATCCCGACACCGTGGCATGGCTGTATATCCCAGGTGCGGAGGTGGACGACCCTGTGATGCAGGCGGAGGACAACGGCTATTACCTAAAGCTGGATGAAAACGGTGAGTACGCCATGTGGGGCTGCTATTATGCCCATTGTGAAAACAAAATCGGCGGCAGGGATAAGCTGGACAAAAACACCACCATTTTCGGCCACTCCGCCAGCAACTGCGACCCGGACGGTGTGCGGTTCACCAAGCTCTACCGTTATATGGACGTAGACTTTGTAAAGGAGCATCCGTATATCTATCTCTCTGTGGATGGTGAGGACATGATTTTCCAGATCACCGCGCTGTTCGTCACGGATATTGGCTTTGACTATATTGAGCCTGATCCCACGGGAGATGATCTGACCAGCTTCTTTGAGACGATTGCGCGGAAAAACTGGCTTGACTTTGATGGCGTGACTTTCTCCGAGGAAGATACTGTTCTGACCCTCTCCACCTGCTGCCGGAAGTATGACAAGGCCAACAGCGGTAATCAGCGGCTGGTGGTCATGGCAAAGCTGCTGCCGGAGGGCGCAACCGCACAGGAGTTCAGCGTATCCCTTGTGGATAGTCCTGAAATGCCCTAAAAGAAATCAGAATACGACGATAACAGGACACCCATCCTTGCGGTACTGAAAAGCAGCGTATGATATAGGGAAAACGGCGGCCGCCCCGTACAGAGCAGCCGTGGTTTTTGCTGTCCCTACATTTAATAGGTTGCCAAAATAATTTGATCAAAAAACATCGACATCCCTTGCTCTACACGCTATAATATAGATAATCTAATAAGAAAACAGTGTTATCATTACTGCTACAGATGGAATGGTAGCCATATTTATGAAAAAATCATTGGAACGGAATGGCTGAACCCTCAGGGTGACAATGTCAGCGATTTGACAGCGAAAACCATTTTTCTCAGGTGATTTTCCGTTTTCTTATTTTGACAGAGATTTACAAAATAGTCAGGAAAATCAAGGCTTTCCTTGACTCATATTTACTTAAAATAATCGTTGTTCCCAGTGTGGACTCGAGCTCCTAAGCACTAGTTGAGGGTTCGATTCCCCCTGGGAACAGTCAAATTTTGCAACAATGATGACCACAATTCATTGTTGCTTTTTTTTATTTATAGGTGCTTACGAGCACCGAATGCCGCGACAACGAGCGTGTAACGCGAGTGAGTTCAGGGAAAAGGAGAGAATGCCTATGGCAGAAAAAAACAGACGAACGAGTTACGGATGAAAAAGTGGTAGAAATTGAAATGGAAATTTTCTAAATATGTGCCACAAATCTTGAAAAAATCTTGATTTGTGGCATAATAAATATATATTTTGATTTGGAGATGATGTTATGTATATAAAGCGTGAAAGATATCTAAGCAAAATAAGACCATTTTATGATGTGGATTTAATTAAGGTTCTGACAGGTGTTAGAAGATGTGGAAAATCTATATTGTTAGAGCAGATTAAAGAAGAATTTATTGAAAATGGGTTTGATAGAGCGCATATTATTACCATTAATTTTGAAGATTTGCAATTTGAAAAAATAAGAACTGCAGAAAAACTTAATTCCTATGTGAATGAGCAAATCAAGGATCATGACAAATACTTGATTTTTTTAGATGAGATTCAGCATGTCAGGAGCTTTGAAAAGGTTTTAGCTTCCTTTCGGGCAACATTAAATTGCTCAATTTTTATTACTGGAAGTAATTCGAAATTGCTATCCGGCAAGATGGCAACATTGTTGGTTGGAAGATGTGTTGAATTTAGAATAATGCCATTTTCCTTTGCCGAAAGCTACGAATATGCTACAGCTATAGGAAGAAATATATCTCCGGATGAGTTTATGATTGATTATATCAATTGGGGTGGCTTCCCTTTGCGTTTTTCGTTTACAAAAGAAAGTGATATTAAGAGATATTTGGAGCAGACATATGAAGGTATCTTAGATAAGGATATTATTACTGACAGATCAAAGGTTAATAGACAAAACTTTGAAAGAGTAGCAACATATATTATGGCAAATGCAGGAAAGGAATTTTCCAGTAAAAATATAGAGAACTATTTTATACATCAAAATGCAGATACTTTGGATAAAAAGACGATATACAGATATCTTGATAAAATGGAAAAGGCTTGTCTAATTGATCGTGTAAAAAGATTTAATATTGTAGGAAAACAGGCAATGTCGTATATAGAGAAGCAATATGCGGTAGATACTGGTTTTCGCATGATAAATACAAACTTAGTAAATTTTGAGGATACCTTTTTTCTTGAAAATATAATTTATAACGAGCTAAAAGCAAGAGATTATGAAGTCTTTACAGGAAAAACATATAAGGGTGAAATTGATTTTGTTGCAATAAATGGAAGAAAGAAATGTTTTATTCAGGTGGCATATTATTTGGCTGGCAAGGAAACGATTGAAAGAGAGTTTGGTGCTTTTAAGCCAATTAGTGATGCATCACCGAAATATGTGTTTTCATTAGATAGATTTGATTATTCAAGAAATGGAATTGCACATATCAATATTGTTGATTTTCTTTTGGGTAAGAAGGATATTAATTTATCATAACGCCACAAATTAAGAAAAAATTTAAAATTGTGGCTTCTGGAAAAAATCATATAAAAGGGCCAAAGAAACGGACGCCAGAAGATGATGAACATTTCAGCGAGTCATTTGAGAGGATGATACGCATGGCAATTCAGAACAGAGAAGGAGAAAACAATGGCAAAGAATGTCTGAGTACTCTGATTGAGTTTTTGAAAGCGACGTCTTGCACATACTATTAGCAGACAGTATAATAAATACATCGAAGCAGTTTCAAAAAATGAAAAATATTCGATTTTTGAAAGTGGGTGACGATATGAAAACAATTACAAGAGCAAAGTATCTCGACAGAATCATTGAACTGAATGGTACTCCTGACATCAAGATTATCACGGGCATTCGTCGATCCGGTAAGTCCAAGCTGATGCAGGCGTATATTGAGTATCTGAAAAGCCATTTTGAAAATATCAATATTATCTTCATTGACTTCATGGATTTGGCGTATGAAGAAATCAAGGAATACCATGCCTTACACGCTTATGTGGAAGAACATTATCAGGAAAGTAAAACGAACTACCTGTTTGTAGACGAGGTTCAGATGTGTCCCAAGTTTGAGTTGGCAATCAACAGCCTGTACTCTAAGGGAAAATATGACATCTATGTAACCGGCTCCAATGCTTTCCTGTTGAGTGCGGATCTGGCAACTCTGTTTACCGGACGCTATATTGAAATTCATGTGTTTCCTTTCAGCTTCCAGGAATATTGCCAATATTATGATGATGTTAGTGATAAAGATAAGCTCTTTGATGATTACGCTATCAAGGGCGGTTTAGCAGGTTCTTACGCTTACAGAACCGAAAAAGACAGAACAAACTATATCAAAGAGGTCTACGAAACGATTGTTACAAGGGATTTGGTGCAAAAATATGCGCTCCCGGACTCTTTGGTTTTACAACGTCTGAGCGAGTTCCTTATGGATAATATCAGCAACCTGACGTCTCCTAATAGGGTCAGTCAGCTGCTGACAGCAAATGAGACTCCAACCAATCATGTAACCGTCGGCAAGTACATTAAGTATTTGTGCAATGCTTTTGTATTTTATGATATTAAGAGATACGACATCCGAGGCAAGAAATACCTTGAAAGCTCTGAAAAGTTCTATTTGTGTGACAGTGGTATTCGATATGCAATACTGGGAAGCAGAAATATGGATTACGGCAGAGTATATGAAAATATTGTTTGCATTGAATTTCTTCGCCGTGGATACGATGTCTATGTCGGCAAGCTCTATCAAAAGGAGATCGACTTTGTTGCTCAGAGAGGCAGCGAGAAGATTTATATTCAGGTCAGCGACAACATTTCCGGGCAGGAAACATTTGAGAGAGAATGCTCTCCTCTGCTTCAGATCCGAGATGCTTATCCGAAAATGATTATTGCCAGAACCAAACATCCAAAATATAGCTATGAAGGAATCGAAATCCATGATATAGCCGATTGGCTGCTACAAGAATAAACAAGGCGAAATATCTCCGTCATTCTCTTTTGAAATGATGGAGATATTTTTATGTTGATGGAGATTCAGGGCCAGGAAACTGTGTCAGATTGCAAAAATCCTTTCCGAACTTTTTACATAGCAGTCATGCACTTCGGTGTGTGGCTGCTTATTTGCATCTATGCTATCAAAATCAAACAAAAATGATCTGCATAGCAGTTTGCTATGCAGCGTGTCTCATCCTTTGGGATGATTTACATTTCGAAACAGACTCGTATAATATAATTCGAGACAGATTACGAAAGACTTATGGCAATCTCGCTCTGTATCAAAGGGAGGAAAGAAATGACCAAAAATATTATCATAAAGACCTCCGTTCAGAAACGGTTTGACAGCTTCATGGCGCATGGCAGAGTCCTTTTTTTCAGCGCACCCTGCGGCTTTGGAAAGACAGTACTGGCGGACGCACTGCTGCGCGGTCGGAACGTGCTGCGGCAAAGTGCAGCAGACCCAGACTGCGCAATCCCACCGTCAGCGCAGGATTGGGACATTCTGCTGATTGACGATCTTCAGTTCATGCAGGAGGAAGCCGGGCAGCAGGCTCTTTGCGAACTGATTCGCTCAAGTCCGGAGCGCCGTTTTGTGCTGCTCTCGCGCGGTGTGCCGCCCGGCTGCCTGACGGCGTTTCAGTATACGGGGCTGATGACAGTGCTGGAGGCCGACGACCTGCTTTTTGATGAGGGCGATGTGCGGCGGCTGTTTCAGCTTTCGGGAGTAAACGTAACAGATAGCGAGATTGATGGAATTTTGAAAGAATCCGTGGGCTATCCGTTGGGTGTGGCCATCACGGCGCGGTGCATGTCCCCGGACAAGCCGTGGACGCCGGAGCTGGTGGCGCGGGTGTTCTACGAGGTGTTCCTCTACTTTGAGACCGCCATCTACCGGCGCTTTGACCTGCCGGTGCGGCGCTTCTTGTTGGAGCTAGCCCCCTTTGAAAGTTTTGACCTGGAAATGGCGCGGATGGTCAGCGGTGATCCCCGTGCCGGCGAACGGCTGGACTGGATTTTTCGATACACTACTATGCTGCGCTACGACGACTGCCAGCGCTTCCACTTCTGGTCGGGTTTCCGGGCTTTTCTCCTTTGGGAGATGGAACGGGAGTATACCGAGGAAAAGCGCAAAGCGCTCATCGGCCGGGGCGGGCTGTACTATGAGCTGAAGGAAGACTACGCCCACGCCCTAGAATGCTACACCAGCGGCGGTGACCATTCCAAGGTTTCCGAGCTGCTAGTGCGTAATGCAGAACTTCACCCCGGCATGGGGCACTATGCCGAGATGGAAAAATACTACCGCAGCCTGCCGGAGGCGGAAATTCTCGCATCCCCCTCTCTGATGCAGGGCATGAGCATGCTCTGCGCGCTGGTCATGGATTACGAAGGCTCGGAGCGCTGGTATGGCGAACTGCAAAAGTTTGTCGAACACTGCGGCAGGCAGGACGCCGCCGGAAAGCAGGCGCGCGGCCGCCTTGCATGGCTGGACATCTCCCTGCCCCAGCGGGGCGTGAAGGGTCTGACGGAAACCATCCCCGCCGTGTTCCGGCTTCTGACGAACAAAGAGGTGGCGCTGCCGTCCTTCTCCGTCACGAGCGCGCTGCCGAGCATCATGAACGGTGGCAAGGACTTTTCCGAATGGAGCAAAAAGGACGACCTGCTCTACAAAACCCTCCGTCTCCCCGTGGAGGCAGTACTGGGGCGGGACAGTGTGTGTCTTGCCGACTGCGCCATTGCCGAGAGCAAGTTTGAAAAGGGCGAGGACGTCGCCGGCCGGATGCTGTCCCTTCTCCCGCAGATGAACGAGGTCCGCAACCACGGCACGTCGGACATGGAGTTCGCCGTCAGCGGATTGCTGGCCCGCAGCCAGCTGGCAAACGGGCAGCCCACCGACGCGCGGCGCACCATCGAGGTGCTCCATGAATGCTTTGTCGAGCGCGGTTTGACTCGCTTTCTGCCCAATATGGACGCCATGCTCTGCCGTATTGACATGCACACCGGCGACCTTGATGCGGCGGATGCGTGGTACCGGGAAAAAGCCCCTTGCGAACCAACGCACCTGAATGTCATGCGGCGCTACCAGTATCTCACGCAGGCAATGGTGGAAATTATGCAGAACCGCCCGGACGCCGCTTTGCTGACGCTCTCACCCATGGAGCCGTACATTCAAAACTGCGCCCGCATCATCGACGGCATTCACCTGAATGTCCTGACTGCCATCGCCCTGCGCCGCAAGAAGGATGAGCGGTGGCGCGAGCGATTGACGGCGGCGCTGGGCGCGGCGGCAGAGTACCGATTCATCCGCACCGTCAGCGTATACGGCACGGCAGTGCTGCCGCTGCTGGGGGCACTGGAATGGGATGGCGACAAAAAGTGGTATAAGCAGTTAATGGCGGCGGTGCGGATGCAGGCGGCGTTCTACCCGCATTTCCTCGAACCCCGCCTTGCCCCCGGCGAGGAGCTGACGCCCACGGAGCTACAAATTCTGCATCTCATCTGCGCGGACAAGTCCAACGCCGAGATTGCGCAGATCATGGACGTGAAGCTGCCCACGGTGAAGACCCACGTCAGCCACATTCTCGACAAGCTGGACGTGAAGCGCCGGGCGGAAGCCAGGACAGCCGCAAAAAAGCTGTGGCTCATTCCGGATGATCTATAAAAGCTGAGCCTGTGCTTGAACGGGCTGAATATAAACCTTATACATATATCCTAAAGGAGAATCTTATGAAAAAACGAGTATTGAGTATGTTCATGGCGCTGGCGCTGTGTCTGACGCTCCTGCCCGCACCCGTGCGAGCGGCGGAGGATACGCCGGAGAGCGGCGAGGATGAAAACGCCGGGAACAATGCGGACGCGGCGGTATCCGCTGTGCAGACGATGATCGATGCGCTGCCCATCGTGAGTGAGTTGGACGGCATGACCGCCGACGAGCTGGACGCAGCTTATGACGACATTCAGGCGGCGTATGATGCTTATGAAGCACTGAACGCAGAGCAGCAGGCGCAGATCACCGGCGCAGACTTCGAGGCGCTGCTCGGCTGGTTCAACAGCCAGACCGCGCTGTTGGCGGACGCACAGTCCGGCGAGCATACCCACTGTGTCTGCGGCAAGGACAGCGGTACAACGGTCATACCCATAACAACAGCACAGCATGGACGGCAGCCGATTCCCTGCCTAATTCTGCGGGCAGCTATTATCTGACGCGGTCTGTGTCGGGGAGCTGGGCTGTGCCAGAAGGCGAGGTCAACCTCTGCCTGAACGGGCAGACGATCAACGGCAAAATCACCATCGGCAGCGGCGCGACGCTGACGCTGACCGACTGCATCGGCAGCGGCAGGGTTCAAGGCGAAGTGACCGTCAACGGCGGCAAATTTGAACTGTACAGCGGCACGATCACCGGCGGCGTGCAGGTCGGTATAAAGGGCAGCGCCTATCAGACCGGCTCGTCCTTTACCATGTATGGTGGAGAGATTACCGGTAATAAAGCAGGCAGCGGCGGCGGTGTGTTCCTTGTCGGCACGACGAATCAGACCGACCCGCCAAGATTCACCATGCATGGCGGAACCATTTCCGATAACACTGCGGGTGCGTCTGACGGCGGTGGCGGCGGCGTATATGTGGGTGAGAAGTGCAGCTTCACCATGGACGGCGGAGCCATCACCGGCAACAAGGCGACCGCCGGCAACGGCGGCGGGATCTATATCCACTTTAACGCCGGCACAGTTTCGATCTCCAACGCCACGATCACCGGCAACAAGGCGTCCGCCACGGGGAATACAAGTTATGGCCACGGGGGCGGCATTTATTCGGAGAGAGGGGTAACCGTCGAGAATGTGACGATCACCGGAAACAACAGTACCTTTGAGGGCGGCGGCATCTATGGAAAGGGCGCTATTACCCTCACCGATGCTACCGTTACCGACAACTCTCAATATGACGTTTACTACGACGGAAGGGAAAGCAACACTCCTGAGCTCACTATTTCCGGCTCGGTGAAGGCCGGTTATTACGCCAATGAAGCTTGGAAGCTGCCCATTCTTGTATCAGGCGCATTGAGAGAGGATTCGGTCATCCGTGTGGGCGTGCGTGAAGGCATAAATCTTGGGGCCATCGCCGAACCGGCAAGCGGCGTGACGCTCAGCGCCGAGAACTTCAAGGCGGACGCCGCCGACTGCGTGACCAGCCTGGGCGATGACGGCAAGGTCTATCTTGTGCCCTGCACGCACGAGATGGACGATACCGGCTACACCTGCAAGAAGTGCCATACGCAATTCGACGCGCGCGTGGGCGATAGCGCCTATTATCAGACGCTGACGAAGGCGTTTGATGCAGCCAGAGGCAACACCGTGACGCTGCTGCGGGATGTGACACTCGCAGGAAATTGCTCTTCTTCTTACACCTACTCAGCGACGCTGGATCTGAATGGCAAAACTGTCAGCAGCGAGCGTTATTACATTAGCGTCGGAGGTGGGAACAAACCCAGGACTCTGACGGTCAAGGATTCCGGAACAGGCGGCGGAACGCAGGCGCTCGATGTCACGTTTTACGTTTCCTCCAACGGAACGCTTGCAGTCGGCGACTCCTACACCGGCAAGATTTCGCGCGTGGAGCTGCAGGCCGGCGGCGCATTGGAGCGCTTTGGCGGCGAAATCGGCGAGTTGGTATTAAGCAATGCTGCGGCTGGCTCCACAAGTACGGGCTACAATCTGAAGCTGTGGAATGGCAATACAAACGCCTGCACCATCGGCAAGATCACGGACAGCACGAAGAGCAAGAGCCTCACCGTTCAAGACCTGCTGAAAACCAACCATGCAAAGTGCGAGCTGTACGGCGAAAAGGACGGTACATGGAGCATCGTTGATAAGAGCGCTAAAATTGTGGACTTGACCGGCTATACAACGTACAAGGTGCAGTTCCCGGAGTGCGTCCATCAGTGCGCCGATGACAGCAACCCCGTGTGCTCTGTGTGCCACAAGGACCTGTATACGAAAATTACCGCCCAGAGCACCGACGGCACGACCAAGACTGCCTACTTCACGGAAGACAGTGCGCTGGAACACGGCTATGTAGAGGCCATCCAGACCTTGAACGGCTGGAGCAATGAGGGCTGCACCGAGCCGACGCTGACCCTGCTGCGGGATATGTATGCTTTCGGCACCTCCATGCCGCTGACCGGCACGCTGACGCTGAAGGGCGGAACGCACACCGCCAAGAATGTGACGGTCGCTAAAAACGCGGACGTGACCTTTGCCAGCGGCAGCTATAAAGGTGCGACCATCGACGGCACGGCGACGGTGAAGGAGGGCGTCACATTTACCGACGCCTCCGTCGAGGTGAACGGTACGCTGAACGCCAAGGGCGGTACCTTCACTGGTAATGTCAAATTCAACGGCAGCAGCATCGCGAACATCAGCGGCGGCAGCTTTAATAATGAAAAGAAATATGGCGGCGTTACGTTTGACTACAATGTCACGGGGACGATCACCGGCGGCACGTTTACCTTCGCGGATTTTTACACCACCAAAGTCAAGCTCTCCGGCGGCACATTTACGATGATCAAAACCAACGGCGACCGCAAACTCGCCGACCTGCTGGCGGAGGGCGCGGCGTATTACGGAGCAAGTGATAATCAGGCTGTGACCAATGATAGAGTGAATACGCTGGAAAATGTCAAGGTCGTGTCGCATACGCACAACGGCGGCACGGACGGCAAGGGCATTTGCAGTGTCTGTAAGAAGCAGATGGCGGCGTCGCTGACCATCGGCGACAAGACGAGCTGGTACACGGCCTTTGCCACTGCCATTGAGGCGGCGAACGCGGCGGACGGTGCAAAGACCATCACGCTGTATCAGAATGTGGATGACACTGTCAACGGGAAGCGGACCACCTATGAGCTGACCCGCGGGCCGGTGACGCTGGCGACCGGCGGGAAAACGGTCGATGGTGTGGACCTCATCGCCAAGGGCATTTCTCTGACGGTCACGGGCAGCAACGGAGGCTTCTATGTGACGGTGGACGGCAAAGACGCGGAATTGACCGTCAAGGACAAGGATACGAAGCTCGCCATTGTCACGGCGAAGAACGGCGGAAAGCTTTCGCTGAGCAACGGCACCTTCAGCCGTGTGGCTGTAAAGGACGACGGCAGCAGCGCCAGCCTCAGCGGCGGCAGCTACGGCGCGATCACGAGCGATGCCGGCTATGTCAAGCCCTACGCGCTGCTGGCGAAGGGGTACGCTTACAAAAAAACAACGGATAATGAATGGCTCCCCAACGCCAATTCAATCCCGTCAAAAGTCACCGTTGAAAAAGCCCCCTTCGCGGTCGAAAAGATCTATCCGAATAGCGATACGAACTACACCGGAAGCTCGGCGTTTGCGACGGACGGCAATATCACGCTGACTGCGGTAATCGCGTCCGAGCCCGAAACGGAGAACGTCACCTACTACTACTGGTGGGAGCTGTTTAACGAATCAGAAAACGACTGGACCACGAGTTTCAAAAAAGTTAATACTGCAACGCATACCGGCGAGAAGAGCAAGACGCTCACAATCTCCGGGCTGCCCGTAGACAAGAGCTATCAGTACCACATTTACGTCCAGTGCAGCAACGGCTACAATTGCTACAGCGAGCCGTTCACCGTGACCCAGCATCAGCATAGCTGGACGTACACGGCAAGCGGCGCGACCATCACCGCGAAGTGTACGGCAGAGGGCTGCTATCTGACCGACGGAAACGGCGGCAGCGTGACCATTGCGGCCCCCGCCGAGCTGACCTACAGCGGGGAAGGCAAACCCGCCACGGTGACTGCAAGCAGCGATTGGCAGGGTCCGGCGGCGAGTGGGATCACCATCAGCTACATAAAGACGGGCACGTATGGTCAACAGATGTTGGAAAACGGCGCGCTCCCCACCGACGCGGGCGAGTACACCGCCAGCATCACGGTGGGCGAGGGTAACAAGGCTGCCACTGCCAGCGTGGAGTATACCATTCAGAAGGCTAATCCGGTGGTGACCGAATGGCCGACGCTTTCTGCATCGGTTTATGTCAACAGTGAAGCGACCCTCACCGGCGGCAGCGGCGAAGGCACCTTCGCTTTCAAGGCAGGTGCTGCGAAATCTTGGGACAGCGCAGGCAGCAAGACCACCACGATTGTGTTTACTCCCACAGATACCAATAATTACAAGGAGCTGACTCAGGACTATAACGTAACGGTTGTCAAGCGTACGGTAAAGAGCTGCCATACGCTGACTGGCATTACGGACAAGCCCTACGGAACGGCGCTGGAAGAGCTGGGACTACCCGAAACCGTGACGATCACCACGGAGGACGGCAAAACATTTGATAAGATCCCCGTCACATGGAGCGGTTATAATCCGAATACGCTGGAGGAGCAGACGCTCACCGGAACATTAGATCTTACTTCGATTGCTAACGAGGTGGAGCAGCCCGGCATGCCTGTGACGGCGCAGATCAAGGTCAAACTCACGCAGAAGAACTTCAGCGGCATTTCGCCTGAGGCTTATGATGGTGTGTATGACGGTAAGGCGCACGGAATCACCCTCACCGGCGTGCCCAGTGGCGCAACCGTAAAATACGGCGAAAGCGCAGATAGCTGCACACAGGACAGCCTGACCTACACCAACTTCACGAATGGTCCAAAGATCGTATTTTATAAGGTCTCCCAGTTCGGCTATGCGGATGCTTCCGGCTCCGCCTGGGTAAATATTACCAAACGCCCACTCACCGTTTCCAGCATCACGGAAAATAAGACCTATGCGTATGCTTCCGGTTCAGACGGTAAGGCAATCGGTGTGAATATTGCAGGAAAGCTTCCGACGGATAGGGGAACTACAGCATATGCGGTTGCAAAGACAGATACAGAGAAGCTTTTAAGTGAGGTAACAGTCGATACAGCCGGAAATCTGACCTATAAAGTAAATCAGGTAGATGCGTCCAAGGTTGGAAAGACAGCAATTATCACGGTAACAGCTTCGATGGAGAACTATGCGAATGCTGGATACACGCTGACGATTAGTATTACAGATAAGAAGACGGTAGAGATTAAGAGCGGAAACACCGTATCTGTAGATGGAAGCAATGCGCTGACCTATGGGGAAAAGGTTTCAAAGCTGACACTTGGAAATACCGTTTTTGTGGAAGCCGGTACAGATGATGTGATAGAAGGTATTCTTTCATGGAGCAATCCGGACGAGATACCGGCAGCCGGAACCACACAGGCGGGCTGGGTATTCAAGCCGGCAGACAGTACGTATTACGCGGAACTTACCGGAACAGCAGCCATCACAGTAGCCAAGGCAACTCCGATAGTTGTAACAGTACCAACCGTTGCAGAGCGTGGATACAATCCGGATGCTGCGCTTACCGGTTCAGATATAACAGGCGGAAGTGTGACAGGGGCAGATGGCAATTCACTTGCCGGAACATGGAGCTTTACAGGAACGAACATCATTCCGACTGTAAACAACAAAGGCTATCAGGCAGTATTTACACCTGATGACACAAACAACTACAATACAGTAACTAGAACAATAACAGTTACGGTCAATAAGGCAGCGAAAGCTCCAAACATGCCGGAAGCTGCAATGACACCGGCACACAGCACAAAGAAGGTTGGCAATATTACACTTCAGGAAGGATGGAGCTGGCAGGAGGCAGATAAGGACACGGTGCTTGCAGATGGTGTGGCTGTGACGGCGACTGCGGTTTATATAGGAGCTGACAAGGGAAATTATGAGACAGAAAGTGTAAGCATTACGATTACAAGAAGAGAATGTGATCACACGCACACTGAAATACGGAATCAGCGGGAAGCGACCTGCACGCAGACCGGATACGCAGGAGATACCTATTGTACGGACTGCGATAAACTTATGAGTACCGGAAAAGAGCTGGCAGCATTGGGACATGATTATAAAGCAACCGTAACAAAGCAGCCGACGACAACCGAGGAAGGAGTCAGAACCTACACCTGCACCAGATGCAGCAGTAGCTACACAGAGAGCATTGCGAAGCTGCCGGAGGAACAGCACACTCACAACTATACGGGAAGCATTACGAAGGAGGCAACCTGTACAGAGGCAGGGGTAAGGACATACACCTGTTCCTGTGGAGACAGCTACACGGAGAATATTCCGGCAACAGGACACAGCTATGTATCAAAGGTGACGAAGGCTGCAACGACAACAGAGGAAGGCATCATGACCTATACCTGCTCCAAGTGCGGACACAGTTACACACAGCCGATCGCTAAGATCAAGTCCGATGACAGCAGCAAGGATAATGGCAGTCAGAACCGGAAACCGCAGACTGGCACAGACAATGGTAATCAGAATCAGAAGCCACAGCCTGATACGGATAATGGTAAGGACAACGGCACTTCAATTAAGCCATACATCAAGGACGACAGCGGCAAGGAAGGCTGGGATGTTATCAAGCCACAGCTTGAAGAAGCTAAGTCAGGCGATACGGTAACAGTTGCCATGAACGGAACGACTGTAGTACCGAAGGATGTAATTGACAGTATCAAGGGCAAGGATACAACACTTGTTCTGGATATGGGAAATGGTCTTTCCTGGAAGATTTTTGGAAAGGATATTACTGATGCAGCTGGAGATATTGATTTTGATGTGACAGTCGGAGCCGACGCCGGAAAATCCATTCCTGTGGATGTGATCAATAACGTGACCGGGGAACATTCTTCCTTGAATCTGACTCTTGCTTATGACGGAGAGTTTGGATTTACAGCCACACTGACCGTCAACATGGAATCAAAGAATGCAGGACTGTATGCGAACCTGTTCTACTACAATGAACAGACCGGAGAACTGGAATTTATCAGTGCCGGACAGATTGATCCGGATGGAAATGTGGAACTTGTATTTACCCATGCATCAGATTACACGATTGTTGTTGATACCAAGATTATGAGTGATAACGGTCAGGCAGACAACAAAGCTGATGAAACCATTCCTGCGTCTAAGACAGATGACAGCACTTCAAAATATACATGGAATAATACGATAATCATTATTATAGGTATCTGTATTATGCTGATTGTTATTGGAGCCGTATTCTATGTAAGGAAAAAGAGTGGTTCAGAAGAAAAATAATGATGATTTCATAGGAGTAATAAAAAGAGCAAAATCAACAAAAAACAGCTAAAAGAATGTATTTAATATTTGGTGCTCGCTTTTTAACATGATATCCATAAAAAGAGCCGATGTAAAACAAAAAACTGGTTTACATAGGCTCTTTTTAGTATATAATGATTATTGAAAGGCGGTGGAAGTATGCTCATAAGATATATGTTTGACAATTTTTGTTCGTTCAAGGAAGAGTGCGAGTTTTCATTAGAAGCACCAGGCGGGAAAGTAAAAAAGCGCTTTCCGGATAACTATACTACAACAGAAACAGGATATGACCTGCTGAAAACAGCAGTTATCGTAGGTGAGAACGCAGGTGGTAAGTCCAACTTTATAAATGGATTAAAATATCTGAAATCATTGTTTGATACAAACATGAAAGTGCAGTCTGTTAATTCATATATTAACACAGATACTTTGATGGAGTGTAATAATCCCAAACAGAAATTTAATGTAGTATTCTTAGCGGGGAATCATTATATTTATGAGTATGAAACTATTGTTGATACAAAAGGAATCTATAGCGAAAAACTTATCAGAAGCAGCCAGCGGAAATCAGCTGAGCATGTAGTGTTTGATATTTTACGGGATCAGGAGGATATATATACATTACGAAGAGGAACAGCCAGGGAAGTGACAGCTGCTCTTAAGAATAGCAATAATAGTAACGGATTATTTGTAGTTAAACTGGCTCTTCTCGGAAATAAGGATGCGTCAGCAACTGTTGAATGGATGTTAAATGTCCTATATCCGGGTAATATACCCTCTGACAATATAGACAGCATTGTCAGGCAGGAACGGGATCTTGAAATTATGAAAGATCCAAGATATGTAGAAATTTTTAAGATGGTAGATTACAGCATTTGCGGAATTGAAGTGGATGATGAGAAGCCTTATTCTAAAACTCTGGTAATTCGTAAGAATGCACAGGGAAAGCAGTTTAAGAGAGAATTATCACAGGATTCAACCGGTGTCAGAGAATTTTTTGCATGGGCTGTACAGATATTTCGCGTAGTATATGAAAATAAAGTGGTATTTGCAGATGAGATGGACCGGGTTCTTAATCCAATCTTGTCAGACCGTGTTATTGCGTATATTAACGGTATGGAGCACAGAGGACAGTTTGTATTTTCTACACATAATGTATTACACCTAAATTTGAAGACATACATGAAAGAACAGATTTATTTTATTACAAAAAGTAAAGATGAACTGACATCAGAATTGTATTCTTTGGCGGATTTTCCGGAAGTGAGGTATGAAAACACTAAGATATATGAGTTTTATATGAAGGGGATATTGGGAGGTACGGCATTTGAGTAGAAAAACAAGAGTCCTCCAGAAGAGGTTTGCAGTATTCTGTGAGGGAGATACAGAATATAATTATATAGACAAGATGAGAAAGAATCAGGGCGTAGAACTGGTTTTAAAACCCATCAATATGCATGGTGGGGGCTATTCAAACTTCCTTCAGAAGATAAAAACGGAGTCACAGAGTAACTATCTAGCAAAATTCATTATTATGGATGCAGATAGAATAGCTACTGTCCCGGGAGAACTGGATGGATTTAAAAAACTGTTGGAGTACTGCAGGATTCAGAATGCAAAGGGAAATACACCACATTTTATTATTATGGACAATCCGGATTTTGAGTATGTGGCATGCTTACACAGTCCTCAGTATAGAGGACAGGATCCACATAAATTTATTGAATCTGTTCTGGGAGCAAAAAGTATTGCGGCTTTTAAAGGAAATGCAGATGTTTATAACTTCCTTAATTCAGGAGAATTGTCATATCAGATAATGATGGAATCATTAAGAGGAAAAGAAAAGCTGCTGTACAATCAATATGAGATAAAAAAGAAAAATTTTGATATTGTGATTAAAGATACTTTTTTTGATGTGAATTTTATTAATAAAAAGGGTAGCAATATAGAAGAATTTTTCGATGTGATTGACTGGTAATAATGGATGTTCGGCAAAAAAAATTTGGTCAAAAATTTATCGATATCCGACCTATCACACGATATAATGGTAGTAATCTAATAGAAATATTAATCAATCATTATTATAGGTATCTGTATTATGCTGATTGTTATTGGAGCCATATTCTATGTAAGGAAAAAGAGTGGTTCAGAAGAATAAGTATCTGACATAGTAATTGAATAAAAGTGTGAAGGTGGGAGCGTAAGCGCCCACCTTTTACAGTTGAAGAAGAAAAAATCTATTACAGTGAGACTTTCAGATGGAGATTCGCAGAGATTTTAATTCCATTCCTCTGCCAACAGAAAATCGCAGATATTGCGGTGCTTGATCCCGTTTCTGCTCATGTCGAACTCATCCAAAGAGACAACATATTTCTAAAATTATAAGATATAACTGATAAAATGCATATTTCTGTAAATTTCGACAGTTACGAACACAAATTTCAGAAGGAGAATGCGCAATGAAATCCTCCGTTGCCCCAACGGAACAGGCAGAAACGGTGACCTTTTTATCGTTTTGTGACTTGTGCAGCATAATAAAAAGGAATTATAATCAAGAAGGAAAAAACGCTTTTTTCGAGCGATAGAAAGGAAAAAATATGGAATATTCGGCAATTCTTCATGATATGGATAAAAGATTCTGCTATGCAATCGATAAGGATTTATTTGTGATACGTGTGCAGGTAAAAAAAGATGATATAAAAGAGATCATTCTTCATTATGAGGACAAGTACATACCATTGGGATGGAAGGATACACGAAAGACGATTTCGATGAAGAAGGTTGCCACATCACAGTTTCATGATTATTATGAGGCACAGCTTCAGATGCATTTAATATGCCTCCGTTATTATTTTGAATTTACGGATATGCAGGGAGAAAAGGTATATTACGGCAACTATGAGTTTAGCAGGGAATGCATTACAAACAGGGACAGAATGTTCGACTGTCCGCAAAACCTTCGTGAGGAAGAAATGTTTGAGGTGCCGGAGTGGGCAGCAAACAAGGTCGTGTATCAGATTTTTCCATCTCGCTTTGCAGCATCACAGCCAATAGACAAGGAACTGTGGTATAAAGCACCCATCACATCTAAGGATAATCTGCATGGTGATCTCAGAGGAATTATGGATCATTTGGATCATATTCAGAAGCTGGGAATAGATGTTATGTATTTAACACCTATTTTTAAATCGGATTCCAGCCATAAATATGATACCACTGATTATTATCAGATTGATCCTTCCTTCGGAACAACAGAGGATCTTAAGGAGCTGGTGCAAAAAGCGCATGAGTGTGGAATGAAAGTAGTGATGGATGCGGTATTCAACCATACAGGAAGAAATTTTTTTGCATTTAAGGATATTATAGAAAAAGAAGAAAAATCCAGATATCTGGACTGGTATTTTATCGAGAGATTTCCACTGAAGGGTGAAAAAGGAGAAACTCCTAACTTCAAATGTTTTGGTTATTATGATGGAATGCCAAAGTTAAATCTGAAAAATCCGGAGGTGGAAAAATTCGTTACAGATGTTGCATGTTATTGGATTAAGGAATGCGATATCGATGGATGGAGAATGGATGTAGGTGACGAAATCAGTCATTTCTTCTGGAAGCGATTTAGAAAGGCTGTTAAGGCAGTAAAAAAGGATCTGCTGATCATTGGAGAAATCTGGCATTATGCAGGAGATTTTCTTGAGGGAGATGAATGGGATACGGTCATGAATTATCCATTTTACCTGAATCTCATAGATCTGCTTGCAGATGAAAAAATCAATGTCAGCCAGTTTATACAGAATCTTGGATATTTGAAGGGGCGCTTAAACAAAAAATGCTATCCTCTAATGTGGAATCTGATCGACAGCCATGATACAGCAAGATTTCTACATCTATGTGATGATAATAAGAAAAAGCAGCATTTGGCTGCAGCTTTTCAATTGTTATTACCGGGAATGCCCATGATTTATTACGGAGATGAATTCGCGATGCCCGGAGCAAATGATCCGGATTGCAGACGTGGCATGTACTGGGATGAAGAATACCAGGATAAAGAGATGTTTGAATGGTATAAGCAGCTGCTGAAGGTGCGAAAAAACCATGCATGTATCGTAGAGGGTGAACCGATGGAACTAGCTGCAAGGGACGAGGAAGAGACGATCGTCCTGACCAGAAAAAATGGAGAAGAGACACTCGCTTTGATCTTCAACTGCAGCAGCAGCGCAAGAATGTTTAATGAGTATGCGCAAAAATATGATTTACTTAGAGAGAATCCCTTTGATGGAAAAATAGAGGGACTTGATGCCGCTGTAATAGTACTCTAAGAATAATAAGATGAGAAGAGTATAGAAACAAATTAAAATATATCGTTGGAGAAAATGTTATTATGAAGAAAAAAATAAATTATGCAGAAATAATGAAGGAGACAGGGATCCTGACTGTGGCGGTGGCCATCATCGCGGCAGCAGTCTACTTTTTCCTGGTGCCAAGTCACGCGTCGGTCAGCAGTATTTCCGGTCTCGGCATCGTGCTGTCTAATTTTATACCACTTCCGCTATCGGTCATTACGATGATCCTGAATGTGGTGCTTCTGCTCATTGGCTTTGCCACCTGTGGGAAAGAGTTCGGGGTCAAGACAGTGTATACCAGTGTGATGCTGCCGGTATTCTTAGGGATTTTTGAGTTCCTGTTTCCGAACTTTGGATCACTGACGGACAGTCAGGAACTGGATGTACTGTGCTATATTCTGGTGGTCAGCGTGGGACTCAGCATTCTGTTCAACCGGAATGCATCTTCCGGAGGACTGGATATTGTGGCGAAGATCATGAATAAATATCTCCATATGGAACTGGGTAAGGCTATGTCTCTCTCCGGTATGTGTGTGGCACTGTCCGCAGCACTGGTATATGATAAGAAAACGGTGGTGCTGAGTATCCTGGGTACCTATTTCAACGGAATCATTCTGGATCATTTTATTTTTGACAATAATATCAAGCGACGTGTCTGCATTATTACGAAGAAAGAGGAAGAACTGCGCCAGTTTATTACAAGAGATCTGCACAGCGGTGCCACGATCTATGAAGCCATCGGTGCCTATCATTTTGAAAAACACAACGAGATCATCACCATTGTGGACAAAAGTGAGTACCAGAAATTAATGAAATTCATCAATGAACTGGACCCCAAGGCGTTTATTACCGTATATAATGTATCGAGTATGAAGTATCAGCCGAAGACCGGGGCCGTTTGACCCTGACTTTGATGCCTACGGATTGTTCCGTGCTACGCACTCTCACAATCCGCCCCTCTATTCGCATATCGTGGGATTATCATCCCACTTTTATGCTCATATCGGGGCGGGTCATAAGGTCTTTCACCCACTTATGAGCAAGCTCATGTGGGCTTAGACCTTTTGACCCTGGCATCTTAATAATATGGTTATGGAGAAATGCGAAATGAAAAAGGTACGGAATATCGCAGTGATCGTTTTATCTGTCATATGTGTTGGAATTCTGGTTTTTTTGTTGTGGAATTTAAGAAGTACAGAGGAGTCTGCACAGGAAATAATACCGGAAGTTCAGCCGGAGCCTATGTCGGAACAGAGTGTATCGGATTCTGATGTGAGCGGCAACGGTGCGGAGAACAGTGCAGATCCTACGGAATTGCCGGAGACAGAAGAAAGCGAACCGGTGGAAACGGAAGATCCTGTAGAGCAGAGGGCAGAAGAACTCCTGGCAGGAATGACCTTAGAGGAAAAAGTCGGACAGATGTTCATCGCCCGGTGCCCGGAGACGGATGCAGCATCCAAAGTGACGCAGTATCATCTCGGCGGATATATCTTATTTGCCCGGGATTTTACCGGGAAAACAAAAGAGGAAGTAACAGCAGCCATTCAAAGCTATCAGAATGCTGCAAAAGTGCCCCTGCTGATTGGTGTGGATGAGGAAGGCGGTACGGTAAACCGTGTCAGCAAAAATGCGAACTTGCGGGAAACGCCTTTTGCCTCTCCTCAGGAACTGTATGCGCAGGGCGGATGGGATCTTATTCGGAGCGACACACAGGAAAAATGTCAATTACTGCAGAGCCTGGGAATTAATCTGAATTTTGCTCCGGTATGCGATGTATCACAGGATCCGCAGGATTTTATTTATGCCCGCAGTTTCGGGCAGGATGCGGAACAGACGACGGAGTATGTGAGGACCGTCGTGCAGACCATGTCGCAGGAACAGATGGGAAGTGTATTAAAGCATTTCCCGGGATATGGCAATAACTCGGACACGCACACAGGGATCGCTTATGATGAACGTCCCATAGAGAGGTTTGTAAATTCTGATTTTCTGCCGTTTCAGGCAGGCATCGACGCAGGGGCGGATATGGTGCTGGTAGCCCACAATGTTGTCTCCTGCATGGATGATCAGGTACCGGCATCTATTTCTCTACCGGTACATAATATTTTGCGTAATGAATTAGGGTTTGACGGCGTGATCATTACCGATGATCTGGTCATGGAAGGAGTACGGCAGTTCGCCGGGGATGCGGAGATTGCCGTCCGGGCGGTACAGGCAGGAAACGATATGCTGTGCTGCACCGATTTTGAAGTACAGGTACCCGCAGTCATCAAGGCGGTCGAAACCGGTGAGATTACCGAGGAACGCCTCAACGAATCGGTCCTGCGTATTTTGAAAATGAAAATAGAGCTGGGCATCATTGCGGATACTGCGGATGCTCAGGACTAGAGAAGGCTCCGCAGTACATCCTCGGGCCGGGGAGTGTGCTGAGGATATTTTTCTCTCAACGGACCGGCAGCTCCGTCCATAATATAGGGATGTCCCACGATATCCAGCATGGATACATCGTTATAATTGTCACCGAAGGCCATGACATCCGCGAGGTCAAAGCCAAGAATTTTACAAATGGATTGCACACCGATGCCTTTGTTGGCAAGGGTGGTATCGATCCAGTAAGGTCCCGCCACCGCACAGTTCGCCTGCTCCCAGCGGGGGACGAAGCGGTCAGCATAAGCCGCTACGCCTTCATGGAGATATACGGAGACCTTTACGATGTCTTCCGGAATTTCGGAGGGATCCTGAATGACCTGATAGTTGTTGCCAATAAACTTTATTCTGTCCAGCATTCCCAGCCCACGTTCCATCAGATAAGCCGTATTCTGTCCGGAGAGCATGACTTCGCCCTGCCCGTCACTCCGGCTCCACAGATCTTCTGCAATCTCTTCCGCCAGGGCACGGGGCATGGGATTTTTCGCAATGCACAGCTCGTCCTTGTAGATCACGCCACCGTTTTCACATAAGAAAATACAGCAATCCGCCACCGGAGCGAACAGCTTCCGCAGACTGGTATACTGTCTTCCAGACGCCGGGCAAAACAGGATCCCCCGGTCATGAAGTGCCCGGATCTGGTCAAAAATCTCGCCTTCCAATTCTTTTTTTCCATATTGTAAAAGTGTACCATCGAGGTCACTGCAGACTAATCTGATTCCCATAGTCGGAATTCCTTTCTCTCAGAATGATAATTTTAAATAGTATATCATAAATTATACATGAATACTTATTTTTATTTAATAGCTGTTTTTCTTGATTACTACAAGATATGTTGAAAAAAATGCGGAAAGGAGAAAGAAAATGTTTAAGCGAAAAATAAAAAGATTGCTAATGATATCCAAAACGAGTAAGATAGTAAGCAAGATAATAAGCAAGATGGAGTGACATAAATGGGAAAATATGAACCGCCATATACGATCTCAAATAAAATGTTGGAGCTTGTTTCTTCTATATCTGAAAAAGTAGGTAAAATAAGCAGTCATAGGGAATTGGAGGCAAGACCGCATTTAAGGAAAAACAATCGAATCCGATCCATTCATTCTTCCTTAAAAATAGAAGCAAATTCCTTGTCTCTGGCTGAAGTGAGAGACGTCATCAATGGTCATCTTGTATTGGGAGATCAAAAGGAAATACAAGAGGTGAAAAATGCATATGCTGCATATGAAAAAATCTCGGAAATAAATCCCAAAAGCATGTCAGATCTGAAAAAAATCCATGGAATAATGACCTATAGAACAGTAGGTGAATCCGGTGTATTCAGAAAAGGGGAAGAGGGTGTCTTTTCAGGAGATAGGTGTATTTTTGTGGCACCGCCGCCAAATATGGTAAATGAACTGATGAAGGATTTATTCTCATGGGTTAAAAACAGTGAAGGGACAATACATCCGCTTATTATGTCAGCTGTTTTTCATTATGAATTTGTGTTTATACATCCTTTTGCAGACGGAAATGGAAGAATGGCCAGATTATGGCATATGGTAATGCTATACCGGTGGAGAAATGTGTTTGAATATATTCCGTTGGAAAGCCAGATTGAAAGATTTCAGGCAGAATATTATGATGCAATAGCACAATGTCATGTGAATGGAAATTCAGATGTTTTTATAGAATTTATGTTGAGTATGATAGATCAGGCATTAGATGAAGTTATCCTACAGGTAAATAAGACAAATGAAAGTATGTCAGAATATGTAAAACGAATGCTGGAAGTAATGGAGTACGATGTTCCCTATACCGCTAATGCGATCATGGAGGCACTGCATCTGAAATCCAAGGAAACATTTCGAAAAAATTATATCAAGCCTGCCATAGAGTTGGGATTAGTAAAAATGACATTGCCGGAAAAGCCAAATAGTAAAAATCAGAGATATGTAAAACAATAATTCTTGATCTAAAGCTGGCTTTAGGTGTTACAATGTCTTCAGAGTGATTTTCAGCATTTTAAAAAGAAAAGGTGCCGATACCGAAAAGCATGGTGTCGGCACTTTTTGGGGTTTACTTTGCCAGATTCGTTAGATATGATAAAGATAGAAAATGTATTTACCGGCTATAGGGGAGGGCGTATGCACAAAAGAAAACTTCACAATAAAATAAGCAGCGGATTACTGGTATTGATCGTGGCATTTTCTCTGACAGGCTGCGGCAGCAGTAGGGACGCTTTGGAAATTTCTGATACCGAATCTGCTCAGGCAGAAGGAATCAGTCAGGAAACCGCTACAGCCACTCCAGCCATCTCACAGACAATCCCGGAGACGACAACGGAACCTGAGCCGGAGAAACTTACCTGCCAGACCGGACTATATCAGGAGAAAACCCTGGCAGATCAAGTCTCGGTGGATGCTGCCCGGGAACTGTCGGAAGGAGAGTATGGTGTGCTGTCATACTCCTATGATGAGACAGTCAGTGTCTGGGGCAACGGTGCAGAAGATTGCCTGGTGATTCATGACGGCGACGAGGAATACCGGGTGGAGATCCCCTGGCAAAACATGTATTCGGCACCACCTGCGGTAGAGGCCGCAGATTATGATGGGGATGGCGACAAGGAGTACTATATTTCTACCATACAGGGGACAGGAACCGGTGTCCATGTGGAAGGACTGTATTATGTAGATGTACAGAAAGGAACTCCGAAGGTCTCCGAATATACAAATGTGGTTGAAGATTTTGAAAGCAGGATCCTTGCGGCGGATACGTTAGACGAGAAGTTTCACACACTTCATGTGGATTTCCTGGATAAAAACGGGGAGTCAGATCCTGAGGAAAGTATAGATCTGAGTCTGGATTCCCTGCTACGGGAATATGAAGGAAATACTTATATGGGTACCGTTCTGGGAGACCAGATCCGGTTTGATTTCCGAGGAGGAACCCCTTTTGCAAGCGTAGTGGTGGGTATACAGCTGTATCAGATAGCAATTCCGCTATATGATTCCAGCTTTCGTGTAACGGCACCGGTGTCAATGCAAGAGAATGGGAAATTTTCTCTGGGCGATTTTTCGGTAAGGACCAACCCTTATGACGTGAACGTGGAGAACGCAGACGGGGAAGAACAGAATATGACAGAGGTCTATACCGGATATTATGATCTGACCCATAACGGTTACAAGGAAAAGATTGTAACGAAGGTCTATCTGGAGGAAGAAAACGAAAATCTTACAGAAGCATTGTATAAGGCCGGAAACTGGGGAACGGTAGAGGCCTACGAATATCTGGGAGATGGACAATATGGAATCATTCCTCTGTGGTCGCAGGAATTCGCCATTGCCCATGCGGGGAACGTACAGATATTCCTCACACAAAAGGATGGCTACGATTATCTGGTAACGACAAGCCTTTGGTCGGGGCAGGGTGTCTGTTATTATGATTATAATGTACTGTCTCCATTGGACTATTCTTTTGACAGATATCATAATGAGCTGAAAGGCGCAGAGCATTACGATCCGCAGTTTTTCACAGGGCTGGAAAGCTGGATGAAGGAGGATTCCCTCCTGCTTGCTGCAACGGATATTGACATGCCGCAGGGGCAGGAAGCCATTCTGACGACCGATGAAGAGGTACACTATGCCAGAGAATATTTAACGGTAAAGAAAGAACAACAGCAACGGATAGAGGAAATAGAGTAAGAACAGGATCAGTATTTCCAGAGAGATACAAAAGTGATAAAATAGGATCAATAAGGATTTTTTCAGTATAAACTTTTCACGCGCAAATTGTGCCTGCACAGTGTACGGAAGTACAGGTTTAAAGGACCGGAAGGCTTGCATGCTACGGAAAGACAAGAGGGTTAAAGAGATGAACGAAATGATCAGAAAAAGAAATGAACAACTGGCAAAAACAGTCATCAAGGGATTACAGTCCCGCAACATGTCGGGCTACTACGCAGAGGATAAAGAAGCTGCGCTGAAGCAGGCACTGGAGCTGATCCCGGAGGGAAGCACCATTGCCATGGGCGGATGCATGAGCGCCGGAGAGATCGGACTGATCTCCGCTCTGGAAGCAGGCAATTACCACTATATCGACCGCTCTAAGATGGATGCCAGAGCAGGACTGATGGCAGCATACGATGCGGATATCTTCCTCTCCAGTGCCAACGCCATCACCAGCGATGGGGTCATGGTCAATATCGACGGCAATTCCAACCGTGTCTCCTGCATAGCCCAGGGACCGAGGAAAGTAATCTTCATCGTCGGCATGAACAAGGTCTGCGCAGACTTAGACAGTGCCATGAAGCGTGCGAGAAACGTGGCTGCACCTATCAATGCCCAAAGATTCGACATCAAGACTCCCTGCAAAGAAACCGGAAAATGCTTCGACTGTAAGTCTCCGGATACCATCTGCTGCCAGTTCCTGATCACGAGATATTCCAGACATACGGACAGGATCCATGTGATCCTCGTAAACGACACCATCGGATATTAAACAGCAAAGGGGAAAGAACATGGCATTGGAATTACAAAAAGGAAGACCTGCAGATACGACCGGCAGACTGGACAAAGAGATCCGTACCTATGACCTGCTGGACAGGCTCGGGGTGGAATATGACCGCGTGGATCATGCTCCGGCCATGACCATGGAGGACTGCAAGGAAGTGGATGAGATCCTGGAGGCTATGGTCTGCAAGAATCTGTTCCTGTGCAATCGTCAGGAGACCGCATTTTACCTGTTGATGATCCCGGATACCAAGGTGTTCCATACCAAGGATCTGTCGGCGCAGATCGGTTCGGCGAGATTATCTTTTGCCAAGCCGGAATATATGGAGAAATTTCTGGATATCACCCCCGGCTCTGTCAGTGTGTTGGGACTGATGAACGATACGGAGCATCAGGTGAAGCTGCTGATCGATGAAGAGGTGCTGGACAGTGAATATTTCGGATGCCATCCCTGCATCAATACCTCCAGCCTCCGCATGCGGACGGCGGATCTGATCGAAAAGGTGCTTCCTGCCATGGGACATGATTTTGTAAAAGTAAAGCTGTAAAAAGTAATAATATAAGCAGATCTGCCCGCCGCCGGAATCCCGGCAGCGAGGATCTGTAAGCCTGGTTTTGCATGGCTCTGAATAGTTACAAGATATTAAAATACCTGTTCGCACTCTTCACACATCAGCAGGAAGGCGCCGACCCCGTGCAGGTCGTTGGCGGATACGGGACGGTGGATATAGTGGTCATAATTACCGACACCGGTTCCGATGCAGACATTACCGATAATGAGGTCATCGCCTTCCCAGGTCAGGGAGCGGATCACACCCTCATAACCCTTGTGGGCATATTCCAGATAAGATGCATCCAGCAGACCTTTGCGGATCGCTTTGCACAGGGCGGCAACATACAGGCAGCTGCAGGAATTCTCCAGCCAGTTGGCAGGATCATCGCCCCGGTTGACTACCTGATACCATCTGCCGTCTTCAGACTGGTATGCGAGCAGAGACTTTAACAGATCCACTGCCATTTTTTCCAGTTTTGCTCTGTCCGGATGATCGGCGGGAATGAAATCCAGTTCGTCCAGGAGGGCTACAGGCACCCATCCCATGGCTCTGCCCCAGAATTCGGGGGAGCAGCCGGTCTCTTTGTCAGCCCATTCTACTTTCCTGTCATAAGACCATGCATGATACAGCAGACCGGTCTTGGGGTCACGGGTATGTTTCTGCATGGTCAGAGCCTGGAAGATAACCTCATCAAAATATTCGGGGTGATGGAATTCTGCGCCATACTGCGCGCGCAGCGGACCTTCCATGTACAGACCGTCCAGCCACATTTCTTCCGGCAGATCAGCCTTGTGGAAATAGCCGCCCTCGGGAGTGGTGGGATAACGATCAATGGCAGCCATCAGAGAGTCCAGGGCTTTCTTATATCTGGCATCACCGGTACAATGATAGAGGGGATATAACAGAATACCCGGCTGCATATCGTCGAACTGCCCCATATCAGCCTGTTTGATCACACCGTCTTCGGTGATGACGGCATCCACCCAGGATTTGATGTAATCAAAATATTTTTCCTCTTTGCAAAGTTCATAGCTTTTGTACATTCCGGACAGGAATACTCCCTGATGATAATGGAATCTTCCTTCGGGCGGAAGCTTGGGGGCTTCCCATTTGCGCATCATGGTATCCATGGATGCTTTTGCATAGTCTAAAGGTCTTTTCTCCATAAGTTATCTCCTTCCAATATACTTCACATGGCACAAGATTTATTATATAATCCCATTATAATCTTTTATTTTTAAGATTGTTTAACATATCTTGCGGTAATAAAAAGCAATCGAATGAATCTTGCCGGAATGATTCCGGGAAAGGAAAACTATGCTTCGTACGATTTTTGACCCTTATTCCGATCTGTTTCTGGAATACATAGAGACAACCAAAAAAAATGATATGCAGACCAATCATTATCACGATACTTACGAACTTTTTTTTGTGGTGAAGGGGATACGATACATCTTCCTGGATGGTGTCTGTCATGTGCTGAATCCGGGAGACATTATCCTGATCAAACCCTACCAGACGCATTATATGCAGAGTCTGTCCTCGGATTTCTATGCCCGGTATGTCTTGAATTTTGCACCGGATTATCTGGATGGAATGTTGAAACCTGCGGAGAAGCAGCGGTTCCTGGAGGTTCTGCAGAATGATATTCTGCATCTGACAACGGAACAGTCCGGAGAACTGGTAGAGGTCTTCGAACGGCTGCGGAAATATTATAACCGCCACGATGCTGTGGCCGAGAAATTAAAGCAAAACTATTGTCTGGAACTGCTGCTACTGTGCAGAGACTACTATACGAGGCAGGAGCGGACACAGATGCCGGAGCTCTCCGCAGCTCCCAGACAGGAGATTCTGGATGCCATCGCCTATATCAATGCCCATTATGCGGAAAAAATAGATCTGGAGACCATCGCATCCCAGATCCATTTAAGTAAATACTATTTTTGCCGTATTTTCCGCGAGGTGACCGGAGCCACCGTTCTGGAATATCTTACCAATGTCCGGCTGACCAGAGCCGGAAGACTTCTGGTGGAATCTTCTCTGGCGATCCAGGAGATCGCGCAGAAGACCGGATTTGCGTCATTGGTGCATTTTTCCAGAACCTACCGCAATGCTTATGGTGTCAGTCCCAGTGATACCAGACGCCGGCGAAAGGCGTAGAAGCTACTGAATCCCTCAGGCGAGACATGCTGACATTTGTGACGCAAAAAGTCAAATCATCCACAAATTGATTTCTCGTTGAGAGTCTTATATAATAAAGTCGAGGTCAAAAGCCCCCGGCTTTGATGCCTACGGGATTGTTCCGTGCTACGCACTCCCACAATCCTACCCTCTATTCGCATATCGGGGTGGGTCATATAACAGAAATGGTTTATACCGTAAAAAATGTATGGTAAGAATACGAAAGAGAGAAGAAAATGGTACTACAGATATTAACATATACACATCATATAACGACAATGCTGTTTGGAATCTTCCTGTCGGCATTTTTTCTGGGAGTGAAGCAGGATAAGAAAAATATATTGCAATTGTTGTCATTGGCGGTTGTTTCAGGAATTCTATATGTTCTGTGTGTACTTCTCTTTGGAACAGAAACAGTAGATCAGATTTATCCACTGATCGTGCATGCCCCATTGTTATTTGTACTGGTTTTGCATTATAAATTCCGTATTCTTCCTTCCCTGATTTCTATTTTCACGGCATATCTATGTTGTCAGTGCAGTAACTGGATGGGACTTTTCGCATTATTTGTGACAGGGCAGGAGTGGTGTTATTATGTCTGCAGAATCCTGGTGACCATTGGCGTTTTTGTCATTTTGTGCAGGTATGTCTGTCAGACGACAGCAATGCTGTTTGCCAAGACAGACAGGGAACTTCTTATTATCGGAAGTCTGCCCATGGTATATTATATTTTTGATTATGCCACCACGAAATTTTCCAGTCTGCTGTATACGGGAAATAAGGCGGTTCCGGAATTCCTTGGGTTTGCCATGTGTCTGACGTATCTGCTCTTTTTACTGGTATATTTCCGGGAGTACGAGATGAAGAACAAGGCAGAGCAGTACAATGAACTGATCCGGATGCAGCTGAATTCATTCCAGACAGAAATGACCAATACGAGAAAAAGCGAGAAAAAGATGTCCATTTTACGGCATGATACGAGGCATCATCTGTCGGTGCTGCGAACACTGATCCAACAGGGAGAGACCGACAAGGCGCTGGAATATCTGAATGAGGTCAGCCAGACTTATGATGATACAGTGATCAAGACCTATTGTAGAAATGAGATGGTGAATTCCGTACTGTCCATCTATAATATGCGGTTTGAGGAGCAGAGGATCCGATGGGAGATACAGGTCAGCATTGGAGAGAAACTTCCCTGCTCTGAAATGATGTTCTGTGCGATCCTGTCAAACGTACTGGAAAATGCCATGCATGCCGTACAGGAACTGCCGCAGGAAAAGCGGCTGATACAGCTGGCTCTGTCCGAAAAGTCAGGACATCTTCTTCTGATGGCGAAAAATACTGTGCAGAATGCCCCGGTATTTATTGACGGTGTCCCGGTGACGGAGCGCTCCGGGCATGGACTGGGGGCCAGAAGCATCGTATATTATGTAGAAAAGCTGAACGGACAATACCAGTTCTTTATGGAGAACGGGGATTTTGTGGTCATGATCATCTTGTAAAATCAATAAAATGTTTTTAAGGCTCTTTCTGTCAGAGAAAGAGCTTTTCTTGTGGATGTATTGGGAAATTAATGCTATTATTAGGATAAAAGATACAGAAATATAGATATAACAGGAAGGGAGCAAACAGATATATGAAATATACATTGGATTATGAGAAATATGCGGAACTGGCAAGACGTGTGGCGGCGGAGGGAAGCGTACTGCTTCGAAATGAAGACGGTGTGCTGCCTCTGCAAAAAGGGCAGAGGGTGTCGATCTTCGGCAGAACCCAGTTCGAGCATTATAAGAGCGGTACGGGTTCCGGAGGTATGGTCAATGCTCCATATGTGACCAATATTACAGACAGTCTCAAGGAAGACGGCACCGTACAGGTGAATGAGGTACTGGAGGCACAGTACCGGGAATGGCTGAAGGATCATCCTTTTGATATAGGAGAGGGATGGGCTATGGAGCCCTGGAACCAGGAAGAAATGCCCGTCAGCGAAGAACTGGCGAGACAGGCGGCGGAACAGTCGGATCTGGCGCTTGTGGTTCTCGGCCGAACCGCAGGAGAAGACAAGGATAATAGTGCTGCGGAAGGCAGTTATCTGCTGACAGCTGCGGAGGAAGAAATTCTTCGTAATGTCTGCAATGCATTTGCCAGGACGATCGTTGTGCTGAATGTGGGTAATATCATGGATATGAAGTGGGTCGACCGGTATCAGCCACAGGCTGTGCTCTATGTATGGCAGGGCGGCCAGGAGGGCGGCAGAGCTACAGTAGATGTCCTGACAGGAAAAGTGAATCCCGGTGGTAAGCTCAGCGATACTATTGCGGAAGATATTGAGGATTATCCTTCCACGGAGAATTTCGGGGATCCGGTGGAGAATTTTTATACCGAGGACATCTATGTAGGTTATCGCTATTTTGAGACCTTTGCCAGAGACAAGGTAAAATATCCCTTTGGCTTTGGACTGTCCTATACCCGGTTCCAGACAGAGAGCATGGGACTGGCAGTGCAGGGTACCGAGGCAACTGTCATTGAGAAAGTGACAAATGTTGGCAGTATGTCCGGCAGAGAGACCATACAGGTCTATGTGGAGGCTCCTCAGGGAAAGCTGGGAAAGCCGCTGCGTCAGCTGGCAGCTTATGCCAAGACGGAAGAACTGAAGCCCGGAGCAAGTGAAGAACTGATCCTGAAAGCAGAACTGACGGAGCTTGCGTCCTATGATGACAGTGGTGTCACTGGACATAAATCCTGCTATGTATTGGAAGCAGGAGACTATATCTTCTATGTCGGTACCGATGTGCGGAGTGCAAGAGAAGTCGGAAGAGTGACATTAGCGGAGCTGCAGGTCGTACAAACCGTTACGGAAGCACTGGCTCCGGTGCAGGCATTTAAACGCTTACGACCGTTCTTCTTCGGAGAAAACAAGCATGCCATTGCTAATTGGGAGGATGTTCCCCTACGGACGGTTGATCTGGCGGAACGTATTTTGCGAGAAAGACCCACCCAGAGCGAATATGTGGGAGATCAGGGCTGGAAACTGGCGGATGTTTACGACAAAAAAATCACGCTGGAGCAGTTCCTGACACAGCTGTCAGACGAAGATCTGATCTGCATGACCAGAGGAGAAGGCATGTGTTCCCCGAAAGTTACCCCCGGAACAGCAGCAGCTTTCGGCGGTGTGACGGATGGACTGCAGCAATTCGGTATTCCGGTGGCCTGCTGTTCCGATGGTCCTTCCGGCATCCGTATGGACTGCGGTACCATGGCCTATGCACTGCCGAACGGTACGTTGCTGGCATGTACCTTTGATCCGGAGCTGGTGGAAGAACTGTATGAGATGGAGGGCATGGAGCTTCGCAAGAACAAGATTGATTCCCTCTTAGGCCCCGGCATCAATATTCACAGAAATCCGTTGAATGGACGTAACTTTGAGTATTTTTCCGAGGATCCGTACCTCACCGGTACCATGGCGGCGGCACAGCTGAAAGGCATGGGAAAATATGGAGTTACCGGAACCATCAAGCATTTTGCATGTAATAATCAGGAATTCAAACGGCATGATGCCAATGCTATTGTATCCGAGAGGGCGTTGCGGGAGATCTATCTGAAAGGATTTGAGATTGCCGTAAAACAGGGCGGAGCCTACAGCATCATGTCCACCTATGGCCCGGTGAACGGACTGTGGACCGCAGGCAGCTATGATCTTCTGACAACCATTCTCCGTAAGGAATGGGGCTATCAGGGTATTGTCATGACCGACTGGTGGGCAAAGATCAATGAGGAAGGTGAGCCAGGCTCCGGGAAACAGACGATTCCCATGGTACGGGCGCAGAATGATATTTACATGGTGACCGCAGACGCAGCATCCAATTCTAATAAGGACAACACTGCGGAAGGACTGGCAGACGGCAGGCTGACCAGAGCGCAGCTTATGCGGAATGCTGCAAACATCTGCTGCTTCCTGTTACGTTCTGTTGCCATGGAGAGGCTGCTTGGCAGAGAGGAAGAGGAGTGTACGGAGCTTCACAGTCCGATAAGCACAGAGGGAGCCGGAGACAGCGGACAGGTGCTGGCCCGGATGGAACTGCCGGAGCCGAAGACCGGAGAGGAGATCGAACTTCCACTGGAAAAGCTGATCACCAAGAAGGGCACCGGTGCGGTATATCAGCTGCGGTTCCCTAAGGTCGGACGATATGAACTGGTATTCCGGATGAGTTCCACGTTGGGCCCGCTGGCGCAGCTGCCTATTTCCGTGTTCCTGAATAATACATTACAGCAGACCGTGACCATCAACGGCACAGAAGGAAAAATCGTGGAACAGACAGTGATTCTGGCAATCCGACAGGACGGCGAGAAGTACATGAAGTTGTATTTCGGAGAAAGCGGCATTGACATGAGCCGGATGTTTTTACGTTATGTGGGAAAGAACGATATCGAAAGTTTTCGAAATGAATAAAACAATATAAGCAATAAAAAGGCTCCGAAAGATCGGTATGCAGGCAGGATCTTCCGGAGCTTTTTATGCGTCGCAATTTGTAAAAAAACCTTAACGGAATATTTATGCATAGAAACCAAAAGAAGAATTGACTTATGCCGATATTTCGGATAGAATCTACTCTTGTATGTTCTAAAGAAAAATTAGCAAGGAGGCAGGGAAAGTGGTAGCACAAATACTTGCAGTAATCATATTTCTGGCGATGTTTGTACTGATCGTCCTGGAAGTATGGGAGAGACACATTATCACATTAGGCTGCGGCCTGCTGACACTGGTACTGGTATTCGGACTGGGAATGCACAGTATGAGCGCAGTGTTGGAGACTTTGAACTTAGGCAGCTTTTTCACAAGTCATTTCTGGTACACGGCGGGACAGTCCGCAGAGGCTTCCAGTGGTATCAACTGGGAGACCATCGTGTTCGTAGCAGGAATGATGATCATGGTAGAGGGAATGGCCCGGGTGGGATTCTTCCGCTGGCTGTGCATGCGCCTTGCCAAGATGGTCAAGTATAAGGTTGTACCGCTGTTTGTCACCTTTATGGTATTATCCGGTATTCTGGCAATGTTCATTGACAGTATTACCGTAATCCTGTTCCTGGCAGCCGTTACCATTGAATTGTCACAACTGTTGAAATTCAATCCGGTGCCTATGATTCTGGCAGAAGTGTTCTGTGCGAATCTGGGAGGATCCGCTACCATGTGCGGAGATCCCCCCAATATCATCATCGGTACTTCCCTGGGATATTCCTTCACGGATTTCCTGACCAATACCGGTGTGATCGCAGGCGTTTCCCTGGTTGTGGTCGTACTGTATTTCTATCTGGTATTCCACAAGGAACTGCGTGCCAGTGAGGCAGCTGCAGCAGGCAGTAACCAGACCTACCCAGATCCTTCCGAGGCCATTACCGACAAAAAGGGATTTATTATCAGCACTGTTATCTTCCTGTGTGCAGTAGTACTGCTGGTGACCCATGCACAGACTGGACTGACCGTATCCTGCATCGGTGTATTCATCTCCATCGTGACATTGATCGCTGCAGGCAAAGATGCGCTGAAGCTGATCAGACAGATTGATTACAAGACGCTGCTGTTCTTCATCGGACTGTTTATGGTCGTAGGTGGTCTGGAGCAGACAGGTATCCTGAAAGTCATGGCGAACTTCATCGGAGATATCAGTAACGGCAATCTGATGCTGATGATCGCCATTATTCTGTGGATCTCCGCCATCGCCAGCGCATTTGTGGATAATATTCCTTTTGCAGCGACCATGATCCCGATTATCAGCAGTCTGTCTGCTGCCCAGAGCGTGGACCTGTCCATTCTGGCATGGGCACTGGCTATGGGAACCGATATTGGAGGAAGCGCAACTCCCATCGGAGCTTCTGCCAACGTAGTAGGTATCGCCACCGCAGCGAAAGCCGGTCATATGATTAAGTGGGGAAAATATTGCAAAGTTATGGCACCTGCGACTATAATAGTAGTAGGGATCTCTATGCTGATGATCTATGCAAGATATCTGTAAGATGTATTTGCAGAATACGAGTTTAAAAAATCTTGGAAATACATCCAACCATAAGGAGGGCAGATCCATGAGTGAACAACTGATTATCTCCGTCAGCCGTGAATACGGCAGCGGCGGACATGAGATCGCACAGAAGCTGGCAGAGTATTATAAGCTGCCGATGTACGATCACAACCTGTTAGACGAGGTGGCTGCAAGCATGAACGTAAGCAGCCAGGAGCTGGCAGAGTTCGATGAAACGAGACGTAACAAATTCCTGTACCGCAGTGTAATGGGAATGAACAGCTCTCCGGCAGACAATGTGGCCAGAATGCAGTTCGATTATATTAAGAAAAAGGCGGAAGCAGGGGAATCCTTTGTGATCGTAGGACGCTGTTCCGAGATTGTGCTGAAGGACAATCCGAATCTGATCTCCATCTTCGTACTGGGAGACCGGGAGGCCAAGATCAAACGTGTCATGGAGATCTATGAGCTGGATGCCCGTCATGCGGAAGAGCGTATGATCGAGAAGGACCGTCGCAGAAAGTCTTACCACAATAGTCATTGTAAGGTAAAATGGGGCGATTCCCGTAATTATGATCTGTCTATCAACAGCAGCAAGCTGGGCGTAGAAGAGACGGTGGAATCTCTGAAAAATTACATAGACGCAAGGCTTGCTCATAAATAAAGCAGACATAAGTCAACAAAAATGCAGAGACCATCTGAGGAAAGCATACGAAAGAAAATCGTGTAGCTGCCGCAGATGGTCTTTCTTGTTGTCGTTTCTTAAGAAATACCGGATAACATTTAAACAAATTTTAAGGATTTCTGTCGTGACGAATACAGCAGATTATGGTATTATCCTAGAAGATGAATAGGAATAAAAGCGTGCAAAATCAGGTACGTGGAAGTGAGGTACAGGATGAGCGATAAGGAAAGAGACTCCATTCAGGAGATGGAAGATATACAAAAGGGTCTGGAAGCCTTTTTACAACAGGAGATGCAGGAAATGCAGGCATCCGGGGCGGGAGCCCGCCGCAGTACGGGGCGCCCGGCGGCGAATGTGGGGACACACTCTGCGGAGCGTCCGGCAGCAGGATGTCCTACACCGCAGATGTATGATATGAAGGAAGATGACGAGGAAGAGGAGGAACTGGATGTGATCGGATCCGACAGAAGAGCAAGATCCCGTGAGGACTATGCAGAGGACTGGGATGATCCCACATACCGCAGGAGACAGGCAGCCCGCAGAGAGACGGCACGTAAGACTTCAGAGAGTCGTAACGGTGGCGGCCGTAGCAGTAACGCTGATCACCGCAGACAGGAGACCTCAGGCAGAACCCGCCGCAGCAGACGGGATGACTATGTAGAGGACTATGAGGACGATTATAACGATAGAAAACGCTCCGGAAGAAGATCCGGAAAGCGTGAGGAGATAGACCCGAAAGCGGATAAAAAAAGCAGAAAAGGAAATAAAAAGGTCGCTAAGGGCGGCAGGAAGAAGAAAAAGTCAGGACTCAAGCGTTTCCTGATCGCAGTGGCGCTGATCCTTGTATTCCTGGCAGCAGGATTGTATGTGCTGATAGGAAAGGTCTACGGAGAGATGAACTATGAGAAGATCGAGTCTGTAGCTGCTTCCCCCATGAAGGAAGACGGTGTGACCAATATCCTGCTGATCGGTAACGACTCCCGTGAAAACGGCGAGGACGGAAGATCGGATGCCATGATCCTGCTGTCCATCAGCAACAAGACGAAGAAGATCTACATGACATCCCTGCTCCGTGATATGTATGTGGACATTCCGGGGCATAAGGGGAATCGTCTGAATGCGGCATATTCCTATGGTGGCGCAGAACTGCTGATGGAGACCATTGAGCAGAATTTCGATATTCATATCAGCCGCTATGTACTGGTGAACTTTGAAGCATTTGCCAATCTGGTGGATGCAGTGGGCGGTGTGGATCTTGAGCTGACCAGCAAGGAAGTGGAGTATGTCAATGGTTATCTGGTGGAATACAACATTCTGCTGGGAAGACCGGAAGGCACCGACTATTTTGAAGATACTTCCGGAGGCATGGTACATCTGAACGGACCGCAGGCACTGGCGTATTGCAGAAACCGTTATATAGGTACGGATTTCGGCAGAACCGAGAGACAGAGAAAGGTATTGGCAGAGGTGATCCGCAAGCTGCCGCAGGGAATGCTGACCAATCCCCAGGAGCTGATCGATGGTCTGATGCCGAATCTGACCACGAATCTGACCCAGACAGAATGCTATCGGCTGAGCCTTATGGCACCTAAGGCCGTGACTTATGATATTATCCAGAACAGCATTCCACTGGAGGGCACCTATAAGGATGCGACCATCCGTAAGATGGCAGTGCTGGAAGTGGATTTCGAAGCCAACAAGAAATTCCTGCAGGAAAATCTGTACGGAGACGGAGACATTACTTCCACATCGGAGGCTTCTGCGGAATGATATTACAATTGACGTATGAGAGTCAATGTGCCAGCAGGATTGACGAACGGCGAATGGGATCATGATAGTTGCGAAGCAACGGTAAGCACCAAAGGTGCGGATCATGCTACGATAATGAGGGAGCAGCTTATGGGGTATCGAAAACAACGGTTTGCAGCACTGTTCTGTGCAGCGGCAGTCATAATACTTGGTGGATGTGGCGATGACCTGACACAGCAGATCTACATTCCGGGAAGGGAAGATCTGGCGCAGCCTATCGGCGGTTACAATGCAACTACGCAGGCTGGGCAGACGGCAGAAGATTCTGCTACGGGGGCACAGACAGGGACGGCTTCCGGTGGAGAGAACGCAACAACATCGGGATCTTGCCATGACTCCGGTGATTTGACGGGTGAACGTTATACGATCACCATCTCCGCAGCAGGGGATGTAACGTTGGGAAATCATCAGGAACAAGACTACAGTGCCTCCTTCCGTCAGGCCTATGATCAGGCGGAGGACGAAGGTTATTTCTTTGAAAATGTGAGAGACATCTTTGCGGCGGACGATATGACCATCGTGAATCTGGAAGGGCCTCTGACCACATCGGAACAGATGCGGGAGGGACAGACCTACTGCATCAAAGGGGATCCAGCCTATGCTCATCTGCTGACGCTGGGGAGCATTGAGGCCGTCAGCTTCGCCAACAATCACCGCCTGGATTATGGCGAACAGGGAAGCCGGGATACTGTGGTGGCATTAGAGCAGGAAGGGATCATTTATGCTTATGATAAAAATGTGGGTATCTATGAGATCCCGGACAGTGCGGCAGCCCACGGCGGAGAACGGAACCTGAAAATAGGAATAATCTCTGTCAATGAGGTAGAGTGGGGCGCACAGGCGGAAAAGCTGATCCAGAACAATATCGAGATCCTGCGGGAACAGAATGTGGACCTGATCCTGGCCTGTTGTCACTGGGGGATCGAGAAAGATACTTATCCGGAGAATTACCAACAGGTACTTGGCAGAAAATGCATTGACTGGGGTGTGGATCTGGTCATTGGTCATCATCCCCACGTCCTTCAGGGAATCGAAGAATATAAGGGCAGATATATCATCTATAGCCTGGCGAATTTCTGCTTCGGAGCGAACCGGAACCCGGCAGATAAGGATACCATGATCTTCCAGCAGACCTTTACATTCGAAAACGGACAGAAGGTGGAGGACTGGAATGCCAGGATCATTCCCTGCATGGTGAGTTCTGTGTCCACCCGGAATGATTTTAAGCCTACTCCGGCAGCAGGTGAGGATAAGAAGAGAATTTTGCAGCGTATGAATGAATACAGCAGGGATTTCGGTGTGGAATTTGATGAAAACGGTGGGATTCTCGTGAATTAGATGAGAGAGCGGTAACGCGGAAAGGAAACGGTCCGATCATGGAAAAAGCATTTAAACTGGATTTTGTCAATGATAAAACAGGAAGTCTGTATGTGAACTGCTGCGGATGCTCCCAGACGGCACCGCTGCACAGCTTCGGGCCGGCCTCCAAGCCACATTACCTGATCCACTATGTCCTGAGCGGCAAGGGACATTTCCGGTTTCACGACAAGGAATACCGGCTGGAGGCGGGCTACGGTTTTTTGATCCAGCCCAATGAACTGGCTTTTTATCAGGCGGATGCGAAGGATCCCTGGAGTTATCTGTGGGTGGGATTTGCCGGAAGCCGGGCAGAAGAATATTTACACAGCATGGGACTGTCAGACAGACATCCTATTTTTTCATGTGATAAATCAGAGGAACTATATTCCATTGTCCGGGATATGATGGAGCATAATACCTTTGGCATTGCGGATGATCTGCGGCGGAACGGACTGCTGGGAGTATTTCTGTCGGTGATCGCCGACAGCGCCGGTGTGGTGGCAAGAGAGGAAGAGGATAAGGGGAACCAGTATGTGAAAAAAGCGGTTTCCTTTATCCAGAGCAACTACTGTAACCCCATCAAGGTCACGGATGTGGCGGACTATGTGTGTATCAACCGCAGCTATTTATATACGCTGTTCCAGAACTATCTGGGGATGTCTCCCCAGCAGTTCCTTACTACCTTCCGTATTACCAAGGCGAGAGAGCTTCTGGACTCCACGAATTATCCTATCGAGAGTATTGCATTGTCCTGCGGATACAGCGATGCCCTGGTATTTACCAAGGCCTTTCACGCTATGAAGGGAATGTCCCCTTCGAAGTACCGCAAGGAAAGCCACAAGGAGAGCACAAAAGAACAGCTCCAGGAGGTCGAGGGCCTGATCGCCCGGCTCCTGAAGCCATAGATGAAACTATAAAACCAAACAAGAAAGGGTGTCGCACAGCGGCACCCTTTTGTATTTGACTATTTCTTACTTTCCAGATTTTTCTCTACATACTCCAGAATATAGAAATTATCCTCCGGCATCTGGCAGCCTACGATGAACAGACCGTTATCATCGGAGCAGCGGATGATACGTCCTTCCAGCACATTGTGATCCGGGAGGGCGAAATCATGGATAGTGACAGTGATCGAGGCATTCTTGCTCTGGGTGAAGATATTGTCTGTCGCCAGGAAAGCAAAGCCGTTGGCACTGATATTATCCATGGTGGCCGCATATTCCGTATCAGAATTTTTGAACTTGATGGTGCAGGCATTGTTCAGATCCATACGGGGGTATTTACGGCGGTTATTGATCCTGGGTCTGGTATTAATGATGATTTTGAAGGCATGAGCACCCTTTTCAGGAGCGGGAGAGATGACTGCCTTGTCCCAACAATACAGGATGTTGCCTGCGGTGATCTGTAAGGTACAGGAAGCGGTATCTGTGAGTGCTAGCTCCTTCTGACAGGATACCAGCAGACCCTCCGGAATCTGTTCGATCAGTTCTCCAAGGTATTCCGTATCTCCCTGGCCGGCTACTTTCAGATCGATCTTCATACCTGGCTGAATATCTTCGATACCCATGAAGCCGCCGATACCCAGATCACACATCATGTTCTCCATGACATCCTCGATGGTGTTGATATTGGAAGCGGTTTCTTCGTATTTACTGAGCATACGCTCACTGGTCTGGCTGGAGTGTGCAATACAGCCGGTGATAGTCTCCACGATGTTGGATACCTGTTCCATATTGGATACCAGCTGGGTATTGGAGCTTTCGACTTCTTTAATTGCGTTATCAACTACCTGAATATGTCTGCCGAGCTGTGCGGAATCAGATGCGATCTGATTTACATTTTCACCGGTATGTGTTACCTTTTCCAGGGTAACCTGGATCAGCTTCAAGGTCTCTTCAATGGAAGCGGTCATCTTAGCGGAAGTAGCATCCAGACGGGACAGAGCTTCTCTGATCTGTCCGGAGGAAGCGTGGGTTTCAGTACTTAAGGTACGGATCTGATCAGCTACCACTGCGAAGCCCTTGCCTGCTTCACCGGCTCTGGCAGCTTCAATGGAAGCGTTTAAGGCCAGCAGGTTCGTCTGATTTGTAATTTTTTCGATGGTACCGGTCTCCTGCTTCACCATGCCAAATTCCTGCTGGAAATTCTGCAGGACATTTTCCAGCTCCGTAGAAAGCTCTGACATCGTGGTGGCAGTGCTTACCAAACTTTGCAGATCTTTTGCACTGACACTGGAATGGGATTCGGTTTTCCCGACCAGAGATACCATTTCGCTGATGAGTGCCACAACATTTTCCACCTGGGCACGGATGTCGGAAGTCATCTGTGTGGAAGAGGTCGTCCGATCCTGCAGCATATGGTTATTATCCGTCAATTCATTCATACCCAGCATGACCATATCGGAACCGTGCTTGTTCTCAGAAGCCAGTTCTCTGACAACGGTAATGCCGTCCAGAATGGTATTGCTGGATGTCTTGACCTGTTCTACGGTGGTCACCACTCTGTGAAGGTCGGCTTTGATACTGTCGGTCATGGCACCGTCGGACTCGTTCAGATGGCGGATGGACATGACATAGCAGATGTAACACAGGATGATACAGGACAGCTGCAGCTGGTAATTCTTCATATCGGAAGCACTGTTAAAGCCCAGCATGTAGCGGTAGACGGCAGCGCCCACAATGATCAGAGAGTTGACGATACCGCAGTTGATCATGAATTTCCGGTTCTTATACAGGACCAGTAAGCTTGTCACCGGAAGGATGTAAGTGAATGCGATGGGTGACGCTGTGGTACAGATTACAAAGGTATAGAAGATGCCGTAACCGATGACCAGATCGTAGCGGTAGAGCTCCGTTGCCCAGCCCTTTACACGTAACAGCACTTCGCCGAAGATCAGAGGCAGCCAGCACAATGCCAGGAAAATAAGGTAAGAAGTGGTGGGATATAATCCCCCGGACGCATCGGAGCCATAGTTGGCACTCAGTAAAACAGCAAAAACGATCCAGATCTTACGGGCTTTCCGATTAGCTTTTTCTTTGAAAACATTTTCGTCGTATGTCATGATACGTATCCTCCTTTACAGTCATCTCCGGTATGTTCAAAAAAATGAATCAAATGGTGGATCACTTCCCTGCTTTCCGGAAGATCCGGGTAAAAAGCGCTGAACGCATGGGTCAGGCGGGGATCCTTCGGGTAGTTGATCAGTTTATGGGGCATCTGATGTCTGCGCAGAGCCTTTTCAAAATTCAGAGTATAGCTCTGAAGATTATCGTTGTCACTGGTGATCAGGAGACTGGGTGGCAGGCTGGTCACGATGTCCGGGTGCTCCGGAGATACATAGGGGGCAAAAGCACTTTTTTTATAATGCCGGCCGTAGAGATATCTGGGGAGGAAAAGTCCGATCTGATCCAGGCGGTTCGTATAGAACATACCGCTGACCAGGCCAAGTGCCCGGACTGGCAGGTCAGAAGGGGTTACTCCGGCAGCCTGTGCCAGTGCAGTGCTTCGCTGCATGGCGATTCCGTAAGTCAGCAGACAGGCACCGCCGCTGTCACCGCAGGCATATATGTGGGAAATGTCACCGCCGTATTCCGTCAGATGATCCCGGATAAAATCCAGTGCCAGATGCAGGTCAGTTAGTTGGTCATAGAAGAGACAGTCCGGTATCAGCCGGTACTCAATGCTGAATACCAGATACCCCGCCTCACAAAGGGAGGCACAAAAGGGACGGTTGAATTCCTTGTTCCCTATGAGGAGGCCTCCGCCATGTACGTTGACGATGACCGGGAGAATCTCTCCGTCCCGTCCCCTGGGACGGTAGACATCCAGACGATGTGCCGGAACATGCTTCTCGTCATAGAAAATATCCGATTGTAGGAAAACATCTTCCGGAAGAGGATATTCTTTACCCCTGGAAGCGCAGCTTTGTTCGAATGCCGCCCGCTGCTTATAGAACATTTCACATATAAAGCTTTTCATGTGTACTCCTGATTCTGACTGTATATGTTTCAAAAAAGGAAAGTATTTGTCGAAAAATAGCGATATGCAGTCTTTAAAAGAATACCACAGAAATGAAAGGATTAAAATAGAAAAATGCAACATTCTATTATGGAATGTTGCATTTTGTCTTGCACTACATATTTCGGCTGACCATGGGAAAACTTTAGCCTTTTTTGCAAAAATCGTTAATGCGTTACTTTCATATCATCATAGCAATTATGAAAGCCGTATGTCATAGCTGTATGTCACGAAATACGGCATCTTTGTCATCCTGTTCAATTCCCAGATAATGTTTTGTGATCTGAAAAGAAGAATGATTGTAAATTTCCATTAACAATGCAGGCGGAGTTCCCATTTTCCATGCATGGTAGCCGAAGGTCTTCCGCAGGGAATGGCACCGGATCACGTCTTCGATCCCTACGGCCTCGGCAGCCTTGCGGACAATGCGGTAGGCCTGGTATCGGGAGAGCGGGGAATCAGCTTTTCTGGGACTGGGAAAGAGATAGTCTGTGTCGGCTATGGAAGGCTGTGTTTTCCGGTAGGACAGTAATGTTTCCTGAAGTTCTCTGTTGATCAGGATTCTGGTTTCTTTTTCCGTTTTTTTCTCCGTGATCAGGAGATGGGTGTAAAAGCGGCTGTGTTCTGTGCAATAGACATCTCCCCAGGTGAGATGAAGGATGTCGTTGATGCGGAGAGCGGTGTTCAGACCGATCAGGATGAGAGTGTAATTCCTGGAGTTGGGCTGCTTGGTAAGGAAGTACTCTTTGAAATCGTGTAGAAGCTGTTTGCTGCGGATAGGTTGTGTCGTGCTCATAATGGCCTCCTTGATAGAATAAATGAATTAGGGAAATGCAACATTCCATAATAGAATGTTGCATCAGTGAGAAACAGCAGGCAAGGAAGGCTGAACAGAGCAAGGAGGTTATTATATGCTGCGTCTGACCGTTAGTCCGGAAGAATACCTGATGATCAATGACAATATCAAGATCGTGTTCCTGGGAGGAACTAAGAATCATCTCCGTATCATGATCGATGCACCGAGAGAGGTGAACATCGTGCGAAGCACGGTGCTGGAGAACCAGATCACAGATCCGGAGGAGAGAGCGAAGCTTCCCAAATATTATGCAGAAGAAGAGCACCCGGAGAAGTACCGCAAGAAGTCAAATGTGATCATCACAAAGGGAAATGCGGACAAATAATTTCATATGGTAATAACCGGAGGAAGAGCGGCTCTGTCAGGGCCCGACAGGGAAGCTCCTACTCCGGTTACTATAAAAACTAACAACAAGTATCTGGGAGAAAAGGATTTCTCAATAACAATACAGATACGCACACTGCCGCAAAAGGAATTGGGCAGTAATACAAGGAGGTAAATTATTATGGTAGTACAACACAATCTTACAGCTATGAACTCTAACAGAATGTTAGGTCTGACCACCGCTTCTCAGGCAAAATCCACCGAGAAACTGTCTTCCGGTTATAAGATCAACCGTGCAGCTGATGATGCAGCAGGCCTGTCCATCAGTGAGAAGATGAGAAAGCAGATCAGAGGTCTGACACAGGCTTCCCTGAATGCACAGGATGGTATCAGTGCAGTACAGACCGCTGAAGGCGCCCTGACCGAAGTTCATGATATGCTGCAGAGAATGAACGAGCTGGCAGTAAAGGCTGGAAATGGTACTATGTCTGCTGATGACAGAAACTATGTGCAGAATGAGATCGATCAGCTTGTAAATGAAATCGACCGTGTATCTGAAACCACGAAATTCAACGAGACTTATCTGTTAAAGGGCGATGCAGCCTCAAATGGCAATAAGAAGACCTTTGCGGCAAACGACGTATTAGGAACGGTTGATGGATTAACTGTAGCAGCAAAAGGTGGCACGGCTAATGAGTTGACAGATGGCGCACAGATCAAAATCGGAACCGTTGACGTAGTTTCCAGTGATGCTACTAATTTTGAGATTACTGATAAGTCTAATGCTCAGAACGTTGTTAAGATTACTTCTGATGGAACAAACGCAACCGTTACACTAAAGGATGGTACAGAGGTTACAAATACAATTGCTGAGATTGGAAACTCATATGGAATTGAGGTTAAAAACAACGCAACTGGCTCTGCCACCATCAGTAAGCAGTTAAAGGTTGAAACTACTGACGCCGCTATCTCAGGAACATACACTGGAAATCTTAATGACCTTGATGCAGATGCTGATGTCAATGTGAAACTGGCAATTGGAGCATCTGGAAGCACTGCATTGAGCTCTTCTGAGAAGGCTTTGATCTTAAGCTTCCAGGTAGGTGCTGATACCACCGCTGAGAACAAGATTGAAGTATCCTTAGAGTCTATGAGCGCTAAGGGCATTGGTGTAAACGGACTGCAGGTAAATGGAACAGATTCCTCTAATGCTGATGCGGCTGTTAAGACTATCGCAACTGCAATCCAGAAGGTATCCACCCAGCGTTCCGCACTTGGTGCTGTTCAGAACAGACTTGAGCACACCATCAACAACCTGGACAACGTAGTTGAGAATACCACCAGCGCAGAGAGCCAGATCCGTGATACCGATATGGCTACTGAGATGGTTAAGTACTCCAACAACAACATCCTGGCTCAGGCAGGTCAGGCTATGCTGGCTCAGTCCAATCAGGCTAACCAGGGCGTACTGTCTCTGTTACAGTAAGCTTAAGCTGAGATCAGGTTGTTTCCAAAGAGGAACGAACCATATCTGTAAGAGTTATGTAAGAACCAAAGGGCAGTCCATGACGGGCTGCCCTTTTTGGGTTCTTATAAGGCCTTTTGATCATCCAAAGATTTCTTTTCCAATTCCTTCGAAAAATTATCATAGTAATCCATGGCTGCCTGTGTAGAAATAGAAAGCTCAGCATCATATTCGAAAAAGTTCATATCAATGTGCCCCTTTTACATAATTTTTTGTGCTTTTGAGAATTCATTTTCAAATTCCTTTGAAAATTTTTCGTAATAGTCAATGGCAGATTGTGTAGGGATTGATAGTAGAGTCTCTAACTTGTGGATTGCATCCTCTTTTGACAAGTTAAAGTCCTTACATGACCGAACAATTTCTTTTGCTCTGCCTTCCTCTACGCCATCCTTGTAAATAACTCTCTTTTCCGCCTCAGCATCATACTCAAAAAACACCATATCAATAACCTCCCATAATAATCTTTGTTTTTCTCTTGTTAACTCGCTTTTTCTCACATTTTCATTTCTTCATAGAGATATTTTCTAAGTCTATGTCATTCCCCTTGGCCATAAATCATGGATATTCGGATGTTTAGGGTACACAAAACAAGACGTCGTCTTATTCTGCTATGATCGGCCTTTCTTTCCCCAACTCCTTACGGCAGCCTAACCTCCCATGTCATACAGGATCTCCTTTACTTCTGGGTCCTTAATTCCTTCGTTCTGCTTATCCATAAAGGGGCGTCATGATGCTCCTTCGCTGAGTCTCTGCTCTGATGGTAAGAAATCTGACTTGGCTCTCTATGTTTATGAATTTCTTCTGTTCCTTTCAGCACCTTGCGGCGGACGTCTCCTGAATCTCACAGTCGTTCTTTTTATGCTGCCTGCGGCTGCCTGTGAATGTCAGAAAGCATCTTCTGCGCATCATAGGTCACTCCATTTGCAAGGATGGCATAAAAGACCCGTATCAGCTTACAGCTGATCGCAATCACGGATTGTTTCTTCTTGAGCGGATTATTCGCTCTTGTCGTGTAATACTCATGCAATGACTTAAACTCTGGGTTCTTCGCTATCAGCGGAATTGCTGCATTGAACAGCACTGCCCGCAGCTTACTCCGACCTCTTTTGCTTATGGTCGTCTGTCCTTTGTGCTTTCCAGAGCTGTTCTCCCGTAATGAGAGTCCTGCCAGCTTTTGTATCTGTCTGGGTGATTCGAAACGCCTCACATCACCCACTTCTGCCAGAAATCCGGCTACCGTGATCACTCCTATACCTTTGATGGCAAGCATCTGCTCGCTTTCGGGTATCTTCCTGCACAGCTTTTCTATCTCCTCCATAACGGCGTCCAGCTGTGCCTTTTTGTATTCGTAATCCTCGAGCAACAGTTTCATTTCATACCGGGCCGCCGAAGAGCCTTTCTTTAAGCCGATGCTACGTTTTGCTGTCTCACACAGGGTCGTTGCCCTTTTCATTCCCACAGCCCTAAGCTTTGCATCACGCCAGATTTGATTGATTTTCTCAGCTCCCAGTTCCACGATTGCTTCCGGAGTACAAACTTTCTTTAGAAGCAGCATACTGCTCTGTGCTTCATAGTCCCCAAACACATCTGTGTACTCGGGGAAATATATGGCGAACCATCTGGCAAATCTGTTTTTGATCTGGGTCATCTCCCTGATGAGTCTCTTACGATTGGCCACCATAATTCTTAAATCAGCATACACACCATCCGGTGTATACGGTGCAGAATACCGGCCCTCGGTAACCAGCTTTGCGATCACCTTCGGATCCTTCCTGTCATTCTTGCTTTGGCTGTTATCATCCAGTTCCTTGGTCTGCTTTACCGCATAAGGGTTAACCATAACCAGGAGGATGCCCTCATCCTCAAGATAAGCGCCAAGGTCAAACCAGTAATGACCTGTCGGCTCGATACCTACGATTGCATCCAGCTTCTTATACTTGTCCTGTAAATGCTGCATCCATGCTTTGAAAGATTCAAATCCTTCTCTGCTGTTGCTGAACGGAAAGACTTTTCCAAGCTCAATGCCTCTCCAGTCAAATGCCCTGGCGTACTGTGTTGTACTTCCGATATCGATTCCGACTACCAAAGTTGATTCTTTTACTTGATTGATTTTTTCATTCTGCTTATAATTCATTTGTGGGTGTCTCCTTTGAACAATGATTCTTATTAACCGCCAAGTTAACAATCATTATTCTATGGGTGGCACTCATTTTTTGCAAACCGGTTATTTGTTACTTAACAGGAATGCTCCTTCTTATTCTCAAGCAAAAATTCCTTCAAAATATCCCTCCTGATACATACGTCCACGGCCTGAACGATGGCCTGCCGGTTTGGATACACCTTTGCCTGCTCACGGACTTCTGCGACAAACTGGGTGTACTCCTTTAAAATCTGGCAGGCATCCATCAGCTCGGAGTTGAACCCGAGATTGATATTGATTACCTGTACCTGTAATTCAAGCTGAGGAGTCTCTTCCTTATTCCGGTAGGCGCTGGACAGCTTCAGGGTGCTGTATTCCGGGAGAGGATCCGTCCCGTTATAAAACACTACGAAATGCGGAGTATCCAGCATCTGTAACTTGTTGGAATAAAGCAGGTCATCTGAGTTCATCTTTGAATATTCACTTGCCAGATACAGCAAAAAGCGATACGGCATATTGGGATTCAGGGTGGACTGGTGCTCAAAAAACCATAGATCAAAATCCACCACAAATGACAGGTCGTTCTGCAAGCTTAGGTAAACCGCATTTTCCAAAGTTGTAATATGCAGTAGCTCCGGATCTTCATAATGCGAGTGATTCAGCGCATTGTACAGCGAGAGCAGCTTCTCCTTGTCATGAAATATTTTCCGGAACACCAGATCCTTATAATTCCGCTTTCCGGAAGCCGGTATTGCCACAGCCACATTCCCCGGCGCAGCAGCTATCGCATTCCCATACGAAATTTCTTCCGCAACAAAATTTTTCCAGAATCTCGACACAGTATTCATCAAATACTCCTCCGAGAAATAGTTGCCGGTTATATTATTTTGTTTTAACTCCATAAATCTCCTTTCTGTTGCAAAACAAATGTAAAAATAAAATAAAACAAATATTTTCCATATAAAATAAATAATAAGGGAAACTTTGACCACTGACGGGTCTATAAGAATTTTTGAAAGAAGAAAAATTACTTCTAATACCACCATACCATAGGGATTCCTTATTGGCAAGTCTGAAAAATGTTACAAAAAGGCTACAAAAAATCCAGAAAAATGTTACAGAACGCTTCTAAAGTTTTACTTTCCCGGCATTTTGGGGTAAGATAAGCAGTATAGATTCCTAAGGACACAGAAAGAGAGGGTTACTATATTTATGAAATTTCAGGACATGCCTTACGAAAGAATAGATTTTGCCAAAGTGCAGGAAGAGATGGGAGAACTGATCCGGGAGCTGGAGGCGGCGAAGAGCGGGGAGGAGCAGTTCGAGGTGCATCAGAAGTACTATGCGCTGACGGACCGTGTCATGACGCTGATGACGATCGCGAATATCCGCTTCGATATCGATACCTCCGACAAATTCTATGAGGAGGAGCACAAATACTACGACGAGCAGGGTCCGGTATTCAGCAACCTGGTGCTGGCTTATCAGAAGAAGTTATTTGCATCCCCTTACAGAGCTTATCTGGAAGAAAAGATCGGCCCTGTAGCCTTCAAGAACATGGAGCTGGCGCAGAAGTCCATGAGCGAGGCACTGATCCCGCTGATGCAGGAGGAGAATGCTCTGACCATGGAGTATGATAAACTCATTGCCAGTGCGAAGATCGACTTCGATGGCAAGGAACTGAACCTGTCCTTGTTACGGCCCTATCTGGTAAACTCTGACCGCAGCGTCCGCAGACAGGCCTGGGAGAAGATGAGCGCGTTTTTCCTGGAAAATGAGGAAAAGTTGGACAGTATCTACGACAAACTGGTGAAGAACCGTACCGCACAGGCCAGAGCCATGGGTTACGTGAATTACCTGGAGCTGGGATATTACCGCATGAACCGCAACTGCTACGGCAAGGACGAGGTAGAAGCTTTCCGCAGGCAGATCAAGGAGTATTTCGTACCCTTTGCAGAGAAGCTGCATGACCGCAGAAGACAACGTCTGGGTCTGGAGAAGCTCAGCTATATCGACGAGCAGGTATATTTTAAGAACGGCAATCCGGCGCCCACCGGCACCCCGGAAGAGATCATGGCAGCAGGCCAGAAGATGTACCGGGAACTGTCCCCGGAGACTGCGGAATTTTTTGATTTCATGATGGAGAACCAACTGTTTGACGTATTGGGCCGCAAGACCAAGAAAGCTGGCGGTTACATGACTTATCTGCCTCTGTACCATGCACCGTTTATCTTCGCTAACTTTAACGGTACCAGCGGTGATGTGGACGTCATCACGCATGAGTGTGGTCATGCGTTTCAGGGGTATCTCGCTGCACAGGATCCTATCAGAGAGCATGCGGATATCGGCATGGAGACTGCAGAGATCCATTCCATGTCCATGGAATTTTTCACGGAAAAGTGGATGAACCTGTTCTTCGGCAACAGAGCGCAGGATTACGTGGAAATGCATCTGGAGGATGCGGCTGCGTTTATTCCTTACGGCTGTATGGTGGATGAGTTCCAGCATATCGTCTATGAGCACCCGGAGCTGACCCCGGCCGAGAGAAAGCAGGCATGGAGCCGTCTGGAGCGGGAGTACAAGCCCCACCTGGATTACGAGGGAGATCCTTTCTTCGGACAGGGAGGCTTCTGGCAGAAGCAGCTGCACATTTACGACTACCCTCTGTATTATATCGATTATTGTCTGGCACAGACCTGCGCACTACAGTACAAGGTGAAGATGGATGCCGATTTTACAGAGGCGTGGAAGAGCTATCTGAAGCTGTGCAGGCTGTCCGCCAGTGATTTTTACACTAATATGATCAAAGAAGTCGGACTGGACAGTCCTTTTGAGCCCGGATGTGTGAAAAATATCGTGGAAAAACTTGAAAAATATGTGAAATAGCTTTCTTTTTCCGCAGAAATACGGTAAAATAAGGAGTCATTGGGACTTAAGACACCAGGAAGGAGACATGTAAGCAATGTCTAAGAATGAAAAAGTTACAGAAAATAAAGAACAAACAGAACAGAAGGTCATGACCAAATATGACCGTAAGGTACAGAAGCGTAAAGAGGAGAAGGAAAAGGAGAAAAAGGAAGAGCGCATCAGCACGGCCATCGGCATCGTAGTGCTTGTGGCTCTGGTATGTCTGGTAGCATCTTTCCCCATCCGTACCTATCTGGCAACTCATGAGACCTATGTGGTGGTCAATGGAGAAGCTGTAAACAAGGTAGAGTTCGATTACCAATACAACCTGACCAAGAACAATTATATCACCCAGTACGGCAGCTATCTGACATACTTCGGACTGGATACCAGCAAGGATCTGTCCACCCAGATGTATTCCGATACTCTGACCTGGCAGGACTATTTTGAGCAGAATGCTGTAGAGAGCCTGAAGCAGAATAAGGCGCTGATGGCAGAAGCCAAAGCAGCCGGCTTCACCTACGATACCACGGATGAGTACAACACTTTCAAGGAGACCATCAAAACCTCCGCTGCATCCGCAGGCATCTCCGAGAAGGAATATGTACGTTCCATCTACGGAAGCTATGCAACCATGGGCCGTATCGAAGAATATGTGAAGAACGACATGGTAATGAACGCTTATTATCAGAAGCTGCAGGAGGACAATGCTCCCAGTGATGATGAGATCCAGAGCTATTATGAGGAAAATAAGGCAACCTACGATTCCGTAGACTATCGCCTGACGACCATTGAGGCAGAATTGCCTACAGAACCTACCGAACTGGCAGATCCCGTAGAGGAGACTGCTGCAACCACCGATACCACTGCAACAGACGGAACGGCAGCTACAGATGCAACAGCTTCCGACAGCACCGATACCGCTTACCAGCCTTCCGATGCTGAGATCGCCAAGGCAATGGAAGATGCGAAGGTACTGGCAGATGATGCGGAGAAGACCGTGGCAAAAGACGGCGAAGCACACGAGAATGAGAAGAAGTCTTCCGTGAACTACCTGATCTCCGACTGGCTGTTTGATGATGCCAGAAAGGCAGGAGACACCACCGTCATTACTAACGACAACAGCCATTGCTACTATGCCGTGGCATTTGAGAAGAGATATCTGGATGAGACTCCTTCCGCAGATGTACGTGTGATCATTCCCACCGAGGATAAGACCGGTGAAGAGATCCTGGAGGAGTGGAAGAGCGGTGCAGCTACCGAGGACAGCTTCGCAGAATTGTGCAAGAAGTATACACAGGATACTTCTGCAGTAGAGAACGGCGGTCTGTTCGAGCAGGTGACCAAGACCGGTATGACAGAGGAGCTGAGCAACTGGATCTTCGACAACAGCCGTCAGGCAGGAGATACCGTAGCCATCACTGTCAGTGACACCACCTATGTACTTTACTACATCGGACAGGATCAGCCCGAGTGGAAGATCAACATCAAGAATACGCTAGTATCCGATACAATGAGTCAGCATATGCAGGATATTACCGCAGATGTAACAGTAGAGGATCCCAAGGGTAAACTGAATTACCTGAAGGTGCAGGCAGAGGAATCCGCAGCCGCTGAGACCGCGACCGCAGAGACCCAGGAGATCACCGAGGAGCAGACTGCTGCTACCGAAGAGACCGCAACACAGGCACAGTAAAGCTTGCTCAGGAACAGAACATAGACAACAGACAAGTACCTGTTTCACTGCACAAGCAGAAGAGACAGGTACTGTTAGGTTATGAGCAAAAATAGTCGCAAAAGGGCGGGAAACATGATAATGTGACTCTGCCAGTTACGTGAGCTGAACAGAGAATAACTTTGAGAAAGGTATGAATAAACATGCAGGAAAAAGTTCTGGTACTGGATATTGACGGAACATTGACCAATTCAAAAAAAGAGATCACGGAAGCTACCAAACAGGGAATCTGGAATATTTTACAGCATGGTCACAAGGTGATCCTGGCTTCGGGTCGTCCCACCCCCGGCATGCGGAAATGCGAAGAGGAGCTGGAACTGAAAAAATACGGCGGATACCTACTGTCATTTAACGGAGCCCGTATCGTGGAGTGTAAGACAGGAGAAGTGGTCTATCAGAGAACACTGCCCCTGCCCATTGTGCCCGGATTGTACGAATTCGCCAAAGCGAATGGCTGCGGACTGATCACTTATCAGGGTCCCGGCGTCATCTCTGCGTTCGAGCCGGATGACTATGTGCAGCTGGAAGCCAGAATCAACGGAATTCCTATAAAGGTCGTTGACAATTTCGTCGAATATGTGAATTTCGATATTAATAAATGCCTGATGACAGCACCGGAAGAGATCGCACCGGAGCTGGAGAAGCAGTTACAGGAAAAGTACAGTGATGTTGCGAGCATCTACCGTTCCGAACCCTATTTCATCGAGATCATGCCGAAAGATGTGAACAAAGCCACCTCTTTGGATCATATGCTGGAAGGCATGGGACTGACCAGAGAGAATGCGATCTGCTGCGGGGACGGTTACAACGACATCTCCATGATCGAATATGCGGGAACCGGCGTAGCAATGGGGAATGCCCAGCCAGTGGTCAAGGATGCGGCGGACTATATCACCGGCACCAACGATGAAGACGGACTGGTGGAAGTCATCGATAAGTTCATCATGAACCCGGAGCAGGCATAGCCTTTCTTAGAAACAAACAATAGACACAAAGCAGTAACAAGCGAAAACTCACAAAGCAATGAGCGTATGTGATTTTTGCAAAAGAGGATATATATGATTCAGATACAAATACCTGAAAAAGCGAAATATATCATAGAAACCATACAGAATGCCGGATTTGAAGCCTATGTGGTAGGCGGCTGCGTGCGGGATTCCATTCTGGGCAGATGCCCGGAGGACTGGGATATCACCACCTCGGCGAGACCGGAGCAGGTGAAAACGCTGTTCCGTCGCACCATCGACACCGGAATCCAGCATGGCACCGTAACCGTCATGCTGGACAAGGAAGGCTTTGAGGTTACGACCTACCGTGTAGATGGAAAATACGAAGACAGCCGACATCCCAAAGAAGTGACGTTTACTCCGAACCTGGAGGAGGACCTGAAACGCCGGGATTTTACCATCAATGCCATGGCTTATAATGAAACGGAAGGCCTGATCGACATTTTCGGCGGATTAAAAGACATCGAGGCGAAGCTGATCCGATGCGTAGGCAACCCGGAGGAACGTTTTGGAGAAGATGCGCTGCGGATCATGCGGGCAATTCGTTTTTCAGCCCAGCTGGGCTACGAGATCCACGAAGATACTGAGGCGGCAATCCGGAAGCTGGCACCGACCCTGCAGAAGATCAGTGCGGAGCGGATTCAGGTGGAACTGACTAAACTGTTGGTGTCCCCTCATCCCGACACCCTCAGAGAAGCTTATGACATGGGTGTCACCAAGGTGATCCTACCGGAATTCGATGCCATGATGGAGACACCGCAGAAGCATAAGCACCATAAATACAACGTAGGGGAGCATACATTACATGCACTTATGGAGATCGGGCCGGACAAGAATCTGCGTTATGCCATGCTGTTCCATGACATCGGCAAGCCGGCCACACTTACTGTGGATGAAGACGGAATCACTCATTTCTACGGACATCCGGCGGTGGGAGAAGAGATGGCGCGGAAGATTCTGCGGAGACTGCGATTTGATAATGATACCGTTGCGGTGGTCACCCGTCTGGTGAGATACCATGATTATGGCAATGATGTGATACCGGATCTGCGGATTGTCCGCCGGGCGGTGAATAAGATCGGGGAAGATATTTTCCCACTGTTGTTCCCGGTGAAACGGGCAGATATTCTGGCACAGAGCGATTACCTGAGAACAGAAAAACTGGAGAATCTCGAACTCTGGAAGAAACTGTATCAGGAAATGCTGGAAAAGAAGCAGTGCGTCTCCCTGAAAACACTGGCGGTCACCGGCAGGGATCTGATCGACACCGGTATGAAACCGGGCAGAGAGCTGGGAGAGATGCTGCAACAGCTGCTGGAACTGGTATTGGAACATCCCGAGCAGAATACCAGAGAACAGCTGCTGGAAAAGGTAAAGGAACTGTCGGCAGACAAAGATTGAGCATACTTTACAGGCTTTCCTCATAAGATAGCGTAGGAACCGGAAAACGGTTAAGGACGTATCTTAGGAGGGATTGTAAGTGAATGACAGAGCAGTGGCACTGCTGGAGCAGTATGAGATAGAAGTATTGCGTACCCGAAAAGGAAGGGGAGCGATTCTGTGCGATACACAGCAGGGCTGCCTGATCTTCAAGGAATATACAGGACGCGAGGAACAGCTGCGTCTGCAGGAGCAGGTCCTGAAGCACCTGGAGGAACGGGGAACCGTTCCTGCGGAGCGATTGCTTGCCACAAAGGAAGGTGCGTTATCGGTGACAGACCGGGACGGTGTCAGATATATTCTGAAGACCTGGTGGGAAGGCCGAGAATGTAATATCCGTGACAGGGAAGAATGTATGGAAGCCATGCGGCTTCTGGCGAGACTGCACGGTGATCTGGAATTTACACCTGTATTTCCGGAGACGGAGGAGACTTCGGCACCGGTCATAGAGAGATATCTCCCCAGCCGGGACTATGAGAAGCATAACCGGGAGCTCAAGAGAGCCCGCAGGTTCTTGAAACAGCGCAGCCAGAAGACCTGGTTCGAGATCCGGTTGTCTGCAGTGATTGATCCTTTTTTAGAGGAAGCAAGACAACTGTGTGAAGAATGGAAAGAGATCGAGCTGGCTGCCTCCGACAGCGGAGATAAAGCACCGCTGTGTTTCTGCCACGGAGATTACCAATATCATAATATTCTGCGGCAGGACCGTGGATTTTTCCTGGTGAATTTCGAAAAATGTCAGGCAGACGGGCCGGTGAGAGACCTGTATCTGCTGTTGCGAAAGCTTTTGGAAAAAAGTGAATGGGATGCCGAATGGGGCAGAGTGCTTCTGGCGGCTTACGAAAGTGTACGGCCGTTAAAGCCCTATGAGAGACAGGATCTGTTCTACCGCCTGTCCTATCCTGAAAAATTGTGGAAGATCGTAAACTTTTATTATAATTCCGGCAAGGCCTGGATCCCGGAGAAGAATCAGGAGAAACTGGACCGCCTGTTGGAACAGGAAGCGGCCAGAAAGAAATTCCTGAAACTGCTACAAAGATAAAAGCCGGGCAATGAACGGCAGACAACGGAAGAGACGTTGCGGCAGGATCGCAGCGTCAGGAGACAAAGGAGAAGCAAAAACGTTGAAAAGATTCGAAGACAAAAAGTATTCGAAAACGAAACAGACAGTGGTAATCCTTTTGCTTGTGACAGCAATGTCATTTGCTGGATGCGGGCAGACAGCATCCTCCGGGACGGCGGCAACACCTGCGCCAACGGCACAGGCAGAGCGGATAGATACCGGCTTTGTTGTCACCAATCCGGACAGCTATGATTCCGCAGATACGGCGGTACTGGTGGATATCAATAATGTTGACAACACTGTCACACTGTTAAATCTGGATTTAGGCAAACGTTACACGCTGTCCATGGACGGAACAACGCGGTTCGCAGATAAATATGGAAAGGCAATTTCCCTGAGTCAGCTGCAGGAGGGGGACATCGTGGATGTGACTTTTTTGAAAAGTCAGAAGCATCTGACCTCCATGCAGCTGGCGCAGACAGCATGGCAGTATGAAGATGTGGAGCACTACGAGATGAATACCGTACGGAATGAGGTGGCCATCGGGGAAGAGGTGTTCCAGCTGTCTAAGGATACCCAGTATTTTTCCCAGGGACACAGCATTGAAAAAATGGATCTGAATCCGGCGGATATCCTGACATTTCACGGCATTGACAGCACAGTGCTCAGCGTAACGGTGGAAAAAGGCCATGGATACCTCAGACTGGTCAATGATGAGAACTTTGTGGGCGGCTGGCTGGAAATCGGCCAGACACAGATCGTACGGATCACAGAGGACATGCTGGTGACTGTGCCGGAGGGAAGCTATCAGGTAGATATCAGCTATAATGGAGGTGGCGGCACGAAAAATGTCGTGATCAACCGCAACGAGGAAACAACACTGGATATCGGTGATCTGGAAGTGGCAGAGGCACAGTACGGTATGGTGCTGTTTTCCCTGAATCCTTCCGATGCAGAATTGTATATCGATGGAAGTCAGGTGGATGCTTCCCAGCCGGTCACGCTGGAATACGGTATTCATCAGATCATAGCGAAGGCGGACGGCTATAAGTCGCTTACACAGTATCTCAGGGTGGGGCAGGAATCCGCGGGAGTGGATGTCCAGCTGGATAAGGCGGACTCCGACAGTGAAGACAGTACGGAAAGCAGCAGTTCTTCCAGCTCTTCCGCAACGGAATCTACCTCCACCGCAGATACGACTACGACCTATTACCGCGTGCATATTGATGCTCCGGAAAATGTGGAGGTATATCTGGACGGCAACTATGTGGGAATTTCCCCCTGCAGTTTTAAGAAGACCCCAGGAAGTCATGTGATCACCCTGCGAAAATCCGGTTATGAAACCAGAAGTTATACGGTACAGGTGGATGAAGAAGAAAAGGATGTATCCTACTCATTTGTAGACCTGACGGCCAGCTCTTCATCGACAGAATGATCCTTTCCGGGAGGGGAAGAAATGCCGTAAATATGCGGAAAAACCTTGACAAAAGGGATAAAAACAGATATATATATGTATAGACGTTTCAAAAGAACTATTTTCGAGCGTAAAATTAATAACGAAAACTCATTACAGGAGGAGTTCAATATGAACAAAACAGAATTAGTTGCAGCTATGGCTGATCAGGCAGGTCTTTCCAAGAAGGACGCAGAGAAGGCATTAAAGGCATTCACCGATGTTGTTGCTGAAGAGTTAAAGAAGGATGGTAAGGTTCAGTTAGTTGGCTTCGGTACTTTCGAAGTATCCAGCAGAGCAGCTAGAGAGGGTAGAAATCCTCAGAGCGGCGCACCTATGAAGATCGCTGCTTCCAAGGCTCCTAAGTTCAAGGCTGGTAAGGCATTAAAGGATATGCTGAACGCATAATAGAAGCTGAATTTTCAGAGACTCGATAGGACAACCTTTCGGGTCTCTTTTGTTTTTCAGAAACGGATGATCGTGAGGTTAAAAGCATGAGATTAGACAAATATTTGAAGGTATCCCGACTGATCAAGCGCCGTACTGTGGCTAATGAAGCCTGCGACAGCGGCAGAGTGCTGATCAATGATAAGCCGGCAAAGGCATCCGCCAATGTCAAAGAGGGAGATATCATTTCCATCTCTTTCGGCAACAAGGAAGTAAAAGTCGAGGTCCTGGATGTACAGGAGACCGTGAAAAAAGAAGAAGCCAAAGAACTTTTCCGTTATATATAATATCAGGTTCTCTATGTATAAATTTCCACATTTTCCCATACAATACATTGTAAGTCCGGTTCCGGAAGGAGCGGAGGATGGGAGGCTATGGAGAGAATGGAAGATTTAAACGCGACAGGACGTATGCATAAAGTGACCATGACCAACAGACGGACATGTACCGTGAATGGGGTAAATGACGTCCTTTCCTTTGATCTGCGGGAGATCCTGCTGGAGACGGAACAGGGGATGCTGATGATCCGTGGCAACGAGCTCCATGTGAACCGCCTGACATTAGACAAGGGGGAAGTGGATATTGACGGCCGGATCGACAGCCTTGTATATTCGGATACCGCAGCATCCGGAGAAAAACAGGAATCCTTCCTGGGCAGGCTGTTCCGCTGATGGATGAAAATGTTTTTCTGCTGCATTCCTTTCTGCTGGGTGTGGGGATCACTTTTCTGTATGATATTCTGCGGATCCTGCGAAGAGTGTTCGCTCACAGTACCAGCATGGTATCTCTGGAAGATCTGGCATTCTGGATCTACTGTGCGGGAAAGGTCTTTCTGCTGATGTTTCATGAAAGTAACGGGAACCTGCGATGGTTTGCCGTGCTGGGGGCATTGGCGGGAATGTACCTGTATCACAGGACAATCAGTCCCTTTTTTGTAAAGTATGTGGCACTGGGCCTGAATACTCTTCTGCACCCAATCCGGAAAGCCTTGCGGATAACGGGAAATTGGCTGAAAAAGCAGTTGACTATACTTAGGAAAATGCTTAAAATATTCATTAAAAGGAGATGCGCGTATGGCAAGAAGAAAAGCAGCCTACCGCAAGAGACACCAGAACCGGTTCAGTATGTTCCTGGTGACCCTGGTCGTGTTGATGATCATGGTGGTCGTTGCGGTGCGGAGCGTGGAATTACAACAGAAGATTGCGGGCTATGATACCCAGATTGCAAGCCTTGGCGCGCAGATCGAAGCAGAGCAGACCAGAGCGGAACAGATCGAGGAATTCGGTAAGTACACTCAGACGAAAGCTTATGTGGAAGAGGTGGCGAAGGATAAGCTGGGACTGGTATACGAAGGTGAGATCCTTTTTCAGGAAGACGATTAAGCAGGGAAACTGTTTCTCAACAGTGAACCTGCTTTTTTTGTCGCAAAAAATGAAGTCTCTCCCTCCCTCGATTTGACAAAAGGAAGAGGAAAACTGCCCTATAATCGTGAAAACAGAAAGGGGAGGATGCCATGATCATAGGGAAAAAGGAGCAGGAACGGCTGGAGAGAGAACAGTGTGCACAGATCTCACTGCTGTGCAGACAGAAACTGATGGGATATGCGGAGAGTTTTGAGGAACTGGGGAAGAGCTTTCGGCAGGAGATACAGATTACAGGAGAGGACAGGCAGAATATTCTGGAAAAATGTATGCTGTGGCAGAGCAGACAGATCATGGGAGACCATCTGCAGGAAGTGGCCCGGATCATGGAACGGGTGGCAGGAGAGGAACTGGGGTATTGTCCGCTGGAAGAGAAAAAGAGGAAAAGTCTGGTACAGGCGCTCAAGAGTGAAGGGATCACCGCCAGAGACCTCTGCTATGTGGAGAAGGACGGCAGCAGCTCCGGGACAGAAGCAGGGATCAGTATGACACTGTCCACCGAAAAAAGGCACTATAAGGCGGCACAGGTGGCGGACATGCTGACGGTATTATTGGGAAAAAAGCTGCAGGTCTCTTCAGGAAGCCCTTATCTCGTGGAGCAGGAGCCGCATTGTTTTCTGTTCACAGAGGAACCGAAATACATAGCACTGACGGGGGTGAGCCGGGCGGTAAAAGAAGGGGAGAAAGTCTCGGGGGATCAGTATGCCACCATGGAATCGGAAAAAGGGAAGCTGATCCTGCTGTTGTCTGATGGGACAGGCTCCGGGGAGGATGCCAGCCGGGGCAGCGGCAGAGTCATGGATCTCATGGAAAAAATGCTGGAGGCGGGCTTCGGGACCGAGGCATCTGTGAATCTCCTGAATTCCGCGTTGTATGCGCAAAATGAAGAGGACGATCATCCTACGATAGACCTTTGCAGCCTGGATCTGTATACCGGCGAATGTGAGATCTGCAAGGTGGGCGGTGTTGCCACGTTCTGGAAGACCTCCGGAAGGGTTCTCTGTGTCGGCGGCGAAAGCCTGCCGTTAGGTATTTTTCAAAAAGTGCAGATAGAACGACAGATGTGTCAGATCCGGCCGGGAGATCTGCTGGTCATGATGACGGACGGGGTTCTGGATATGATGGAAGACGGGGAAGAGCGCATGGCACAGGTGCTGGAAGGGTTGCAGGAACAGAACCCGCAGGAGATCGCAGAGAAAATATTGTCCTATGCCATCTGTGCCTCAGAAGGACGGATTCGGGACGATATGACGGTATTTGTGCTCTGCCTGTGGGAAAACACGTGATGCCGCCTTGATTTTTCCCCATAATTAGGATAGAGTTAAAACATGAATACATGGATGGATACGCGAGAAAAAGTATTTGCATATATCAGAGAGCATCACATGCTGCAGGCCGGCGACCGTGTGGTAGCCGGTGTTTCTGGAGGGGCAGACTCGGTTTGCCTCTTATTTTTGTTGCTGGAATGGCAGAAGGAAGTACCTACAGACATTGCCGTAGTGCATGTGGATCACGGCATTCGCACGGAGGCCGGAGAAGATGCCCGGTATGTGGAGCAGCTCTGCGAGGAGAGAGGAATCCCTTTTTTCCTGACCAGGGCAGAGGTAAGGAACAGAGCCCGCATGGAGAAAATCTCTGAGGAAGAAGCCGGGCGCAGAACGAGATATGAGGCATTTGAAAAGGCGGCAAAGGAGTGGGGAGCCACGAAGATCGCAGTGGCCCACAACAGCAATGACCGCAGCGAGACCCAGCTGTTCCATTTGTTCCGGGGCAGTGGAATCCGGGGACTGGCCAGCATTTTGCCTGTGAGAGATCGGATTATACGACCGCTCCTGTGTCTGGAACGGTGGGAGATCGAGAAGTTTTTACAACAGCGAGGAATTGTCTATTGCAAGGATGCCACCAATGAGGAGGATGACTACACCAGAAATCGTATTCGGCATCATATTTTGCCTTATGCGGAGCAGAATATTGTAAAGGGGTGTGTAGCGCATATGAATCAGACGGCGGAGCTGCTGGCGGAGACGGAGGACTATCTGGAACTGCAGACAAAAGAAGCAGCTGGCCGATGTATCCGGGCAACGGACGGTGACGGAGAGTCCGCAGAGACGGGGGACAGCCGGAACGCGGTGATCTGTATTGCTGTGGAGTCTTTTCTGTCGTTGCATCCTGTGATCCGTAAGCGCCTCTTGTATGAAGAAGTGAAGCAATTGTCTCCCGGGCAGAAAGACATCACTTACCAGCATATTCAGGAGCTGCTGACCTTGTTTATCAGGGAAGGCAACCGGCAGATCTGTCTTCCGTTCGGCATCCGGGGTAGACGGCAATATGAGGAAGTCCTGCTGACAGTAGAGAGGACAGACAGGGAGCTTTTGGAGAAGACGGAAGTGGCTGAGAAATATCAACCAACTCTGCAGCTTTCTCCCGGACAGACAGGGACAGTGGAATGTGAAGTGGGAACGGTGGAATACTGTGTGTGTGACCTGGCCGCTGCCCATGAAAAAAACCAAGAAGTTCCCACAAATCAGTATACGAAATGGTTTGATTATGATAAAATAAAAAAATGTCCGGTGATACGGACAAGAAAGCCGGGTGATTATCTGACCATTGCTGACGGCAGAGGCGGGATGATCCATAAATCGCTGAAAAGTTATCTGGTCGATCAAAAGATCCCACAGGCGGAACGCGACAGACTGCCGATCCTGGCAGAGGGAGAGCATGTACTGTGGGTCGTGGGATACCGTATCAGCGAATATTATAAAGTAACGGAGAATACAAAACGTATTTTAAAGGTACAATTAATAAGAAAGGAGTTCGCTTAAAAGCGAAAAGACAAAAGAAAATGGCAGAGCATATCAGAGTACTGTTGACAGAAGAGGAAGTAGATAAGAGAATCCAGGAGATCGGTGAGCAGATCAGCAAGGATTATGCGGGTAAGCAGGTACACCTTGTATGTGTACTGAAGGGTGGCAGCTTTTTCATGTGTGAACTGGCAAAGCGTATCACTGTTCCCGTATCTCTGGACTTTATGTCCGTATCCAGCTATGGCAGCGATACCAAGTCCAGCGGTGTAGTCAAGATCGTGAAGGATCTGGACGAATCTCTGAAAGATAAGGAAGTTATTGTAGTAGAGGATATCGTGGACAGCGGAAGAACCCTGAGCTATCTGCTGGAGATGCTGAAGGACAGAGGTCCGGCTTCTTTACGTCTGTGCACCCTGTTGGACAAACCCGAGAGAAGAGTGATCGATGTCCATGTGGATTATACCGGATTTAATATTCCCGATGAGTTTGTAGTGGGCTATGGTCTGGATTATGATCAGAGATATCGTAATCTGCCTTACATCGGTGTGGTAGAATTCGATTAAGCGATACAAAGATGTAGGAGGCCCGTGAAGTTGAAACAAAACGGCAAAACAATCAATTCATATTTTATATTTATCATACTTCTGCTTCTGGTGATCTTCGGCCTCAACCTGTTGAACAACCGTACAGATGAATACACCAAGGCAGAGTTCATTGCGGATCTGGATGCCGGCAATGTATCGGAAGTCGTGGTGCAGCCCAACGGAGAAGCACCTACCGGATATCTGGAGATCCAGATGAAGAACGGTGTATCTCATAAGCTGTACGCAACGGACATTACAGAACTGGAGACCCTGGTACGTGAGTATGGGTTTGATCCGGTGGTCAATGACATTGAAAGGGAGAACTGGTTCCTGACCTATATGCTGCCGATGCTGGTCGTGCTGGCGGTGGGAATTTTCCTGTTCATGATGATGAATGCCCAACAGGCAGGCGGCGGTAACGGCAAGATGATGAACTTCGGCAAAAGCCGCGCCAAGATGACACTGGGTGACAAGAGTGTCACATTCGCTCAGGTAGCCGGTCTGAAAGAGGAAAAGGAAGAACTGGAGGAGATCGTTGATTTCCTGAAGGAGCCGGGAAAATACACCGGTGTCGGAGCAAGAATCCCCAAGGGTGTCCTGTTGGAGGGCCCTCCCGGAACCGGTAAGACCCTGTTGGCGAAAGCCGTGGCAGGCGAAGCCGGAGTACCTTTTTTCAGCATCTCCGGATCTGATTTCGTGGAAATGTTCGTCGGTGTGGGCGCTTCCCGTGTGCGTGACCTGTTTGAAGAAGCAAAGCATAATGCACCTTGTATCGTATTTATCGATGAGATCGATGCCGTGGCAAGACGGCGTGGTACCGGTATGGGCGGAGGACACGATGAGAGAGAGCAGACCCTGAACCAGTTACTGGTAGAAATGGACGGTTTCGGCGTCAATGAGGGCATTATCGTTATGGCGGCCACCAACCGTGTGGATATTCTGGATCCTGCAATCCTGCGTCCCGGTCGTTTCGACCGTAAGGTAGCGGTGGGAACCCCGGATATCGGTGGCAGAGAAGAGATTTTGAAAGTACATGCGAAGAACAAACCTCTGGGGGATGATGTGAATCTGCAGCAGATCGCTCAGACTACTGCAGGCTTCACCGGAGCGGATCTGGAGAACCTGCTGAACGAAGCGGCCATTATCGCGGCGAAGGAGAACCGCTCCTTTATCGCACAGAAGGATATCAAGAGAGCCTTTATCAAAGTGGGAATCGGTGCGGAGAAGAAGAGCCGTATCATTTCCGACAAGGAGAAGAAGATCACTGCATACCATGAAGCAGGCCATGCGATCCTGTTCCATGTACTTCCGGATGTGGGACCGGTCTATACCGTATCCATTATCCCGACCGGAGTGGGAGCTGCCGGTTATACCATGCCCCTGCCGGAAAAGGATGAGATGTTCGCCACCAAGAGCCGTATGCTCCAGGATATCATGGTATCTCTGGGAGGACGTATTGCGGAGGAGATCATCTTCGGCGATATCACCACAGGAGCTTCCAGTGATATCAAGAAAGCCACCAAGACAGCCCGCCGTATGGTAACCCGTTACGGAATGTCTGATAATATCGGTGTCATCTGCTATGACGATGACGATGATGAAGTCTTCATCGGTAAGGATCTGGCACATGCCAAGGCGCACAGTGAGGAGATTTCCGGTGAGATCGATAAGGAAGTCAAGCACATCATAGATGACTGCTATACCAAAGCCAAGGATATTATCTTACAGCATGAGGATGTGCTGCATAGCTGTGCACAGCTGCTGTTGGAGAAGGAGAAGATCACCAGAGAAGAATTCGAGGGTCTTTTCGTATAGGAAAAGGTTTTCGCGGGAGTTTCGTAGAATTGGTAGTATTGTACAAACCGATTTTGTGAAAAATATACAAAAATGAATATTCACTTTTGTGATATTTGTGAATTTTGAGAATAGTCAAAAATAGGAGTGCATGCTATTATAATACTCGTAACCCCCCCCAATACATTATATAGTTTTTTGCTATACCCCATAAGAAAGAAATACCTTCTCTAAAAAGGGCAGTCCTCCCAAGACTGTCCTTTTTACTGTCTAAAAATCGCTGAATAAAGAGGCTGGCAGTTGTCAGATGTAAGGAAAAAGGGTATAATAAATAGAGCTTTTGAGCTTGGGACATGTCATACTGCCGGAGCGCACAAGACAACAAAGCACTTTGGCAGAAGCAGTGTCATAATATAGATAGTAAGACATTAGTCTCAGAAAGGGTAGATACGATGGATCTGGAGCGATTACGTCGAACAGAATATAATCAGCAATACATTGCGGCCATGAGACCTGTATTTAACAGGAGAGCACTTTTTACAGATACCAGTGCGGAATATGTGATTCCGGAAGAGCCGGCCTGTTTTTCCGAAGTGACGATCCGCTTCCGGACCGCCAGAAATAATGTGGACAGAGTGTTCCTGGTATGCGGCGGACAGAAGCATCTTATGGTACGTGTGGAGAGCAAAAATGATTTTGACTATTATGCCTACGTAATGCGTCTGGATGATCAGAAGGTATCTTATTATTTTGAGGTGCAGACCGGCAGAATTACCGGCATCTTTGATATGCGGGGCCTGGTGCAGGAAGTTAATGAATATTATGATTTCATTATCATTCCCGGTTTCCACACCCCCGACTGGGCCAAGGGAGCGGTTATGTACCAGATCTATACGGATCGTTTCTGCAATGGAGATTCTTCCAATGATGTGTTGACCAATGAATATTGCTACATCGGAGAACCGGTACACCGCGTAGAGGACTGGGGACGTTATCCCGCACAGATGGATGTCCGTGAGTTCTACGGCGGAGACCTGCAGGGTGTGCTGGATAAGATGGACTACCTGCAGGATCTGGGAGTTGAGGTGATTTATTTTAATCCTCTGTTTGTCTCCCCTTCCAACCACAAATACGATATTCAGGATTATGATTATATTGATCCTCATATTGGAAAGATTGTCAGTGATGAAGGGGATCTGCTTCCCGACGGACAGCGGGAGAACCGTTTCGCTTCCCGTTACATTGACCGTGTGACTAACAAGGCGAATCTGGAAGCCAGCAACGAGCTGTTTGCTCAGGTGGTGGCAGAGGCACACCGCAGAGGTATGAGAGTCATTCTGGATGGCGTGTTCAATCACTGTGGTTCCTTTAATAAATGGATGGACAGAGAGCGCATCTATGAGAATGCGGAAGGATATGACAAGGGTGCCTATGTCAGTGCTGACAGCCCTTATCGGAATTACTTTGATTTCCACAATCAGGCAGCATGGCCCTATAACAATTCCTATGACGGATGGTGGGGACATGACACACTGCCGAAGCTGAACTACGAGGGATCCCAGGAACTGATGGACTATGTCCTTCATGTAGCGAAAAAATGGGTATCTCCGCCCTACAATGTGGATGGCTGGAGACTGGATGTGGCGGCAGACTTAGGCCACAGCCAGGAGTTCAATCATCATTTCTGGCAGGAATTCCGGAAAGCGGTAAAAGAGGCCAATCCGGAGGCTATTATTCTGGCAGAGCACTACGGCAATACCAGAGACTGGCTGCAGGGCAACGAATGGGATACTGTCATGAACTACGATGCGTTCATGGAGCCCGTGACCTGGTTCCTCACCGGTATGGAGAAGCACAGCGATGACTACCGGGAGGATCTGCTCGGCAATGCAGAGAGCTTCTGGGGAGCCATGCGGCATCATACCTCCAGTTTCTCCATGCCCAGCTGGCAGGTGGCTATGAATGAACTGTCCAACCATGATCATTCCCGTTTTCTGACGAGAACAAATCATAAGGTGGGACGTACCAATACACTGGGACCGCAGGCTGCGGAACAGGGTATCAATAAGGCAGTCTTCCGGGAAGGCGTTGTGATTCAGATGACATGGACGGGTGCTCCTACAATCTATTACGGAGATGAGGCCGGTGTCTGTGGTTTCACAGATCCTGACAACCGCAGAACGTATCCCTGGGGACATGAGGATCAGGTGCTGCTGGCATTTCATAAGGACATTATCCGTCTGCGCCGGGAGAACGAGGAGCTGCGGACCGGTTCCTTGAAAATGCTGGAGAATGACTACAACTTTATTTCTTACGGACGTTTTAACCGCAAGGGGCAGTGTGCGATCCTGATCAACAATAATTATCATCCCATCACCAAAGAGATTCATGTGTGGGAGATCGGAACCCCTAAGACAGGTAAGATGAAAGTGATCCTGCAGTCCAGGGATGACGGGTATTGCATGGAAGGTGCGGAATATGAGATCAGGGCAGGCAAGGTTCTGATCGAGATGCCACAGACCTCGGCAACGATCCTGAAATACGTAGAAGAATAAATATATGTAACTATTCAGAACACCATTCGCAAAACCGCCTCTGCGAGGCTTCCTTTTTGCTCATGGTGGTTACTTCGCCCTATAAATAGTATCAAATGCTCTTACGAATGCAAGGATTCGACGCTCATTCGATACTATTTACATGGCTCTGAATAGTTACAAATACAAAAGACAGAGAGGATATTCGATGTTCACCATCATTATTACCCTGCTGTTGCCGCTGGTATCCATTGGAATCTGGCGGCAATCTATTTTAAAAAATAACAAAAAAAGCGGACAGTCTGTCACGATCGGGAAGGGAGAATATGTCCTTCGCTATCTCACCTGCCTGCTCTGTATGCTGGTCATTCCCTGGATCCTGTTGTCGCTGACCGGCAATGACGGCAATACGATCTTGAGAAAGCTGTTGGAATCCAGAGAATATGCAGTGAAAGTTCTATGTCTGGAGATCAGCATGATGCTGGTCTATGCCATTGCGGAATTGTTCGTGGAAGAAGCGAAAGCCGGAAAGCATGAGAAGATCCGGAGCGTCCTGAGCAAGATTACCGACAGCAAGGCGTGGAGCGTATTTCGCAAATACATAGGACCGGTGGCAGTACTGGCATTGACAGTGCTGGTGGTGTGTCTGAATTTCAGCATGATGTCCGACCGCGTACTGTGGGGGGATGAGGCGTTTTCTGCGAATACGGCCCACAAGGATGTGGATGGCATTTTGCAGGTATTGTATTACTGGGACAATCATCCGCCACTGTATTATTACTGGCTGAAATTATTCGGGACCCTGTTCGGATATAAGGTACCGGTATTCCATCTGGCCTCTCTGGTGCCCTTCGTGATTGGGATCGTACTGGCACTGACCGTTGTGCGGAAACATTTCGGACTGCTTCCGGCAACATTTTTTGTGATGATCTCCGGTCTGGGACAGGCATGTCTGGAGTACAATCTGGAAGTCCGCATGTATGCGCTGGCTTTCCTGTGTGTAATGGGTTGCTTCTATTGTTCCTACAGAGTCATTGCTGACGGCAGCAGGAAGACCTGGGCAGGCATGGTGCTGTGGGCATTGGCAGCAGCGTATTCCCACTATTATGCACTGGTGGCTGTAGGCATTATGATGTTTTTCACCGGAGTGGCCGTATGGATCAAATACCGTGGGAAAACATGGATAAAGGGTGTTCTGGCCATCGTAGCATTTTTCATAGGTTATGCACCCTGGCTATATTTCTTCTATGCCGGCTTGAAAAATGTCAGCAGAGGCTGGTGGATGACAGAGATCCTGGGACTGGATCAGAGCCTGGAGATTGTTATGGGCGGCAGAGGGATGAATGGTATCGTATTCCCGTTGTTGATTCTGTTTCTGGTGGTGACCCTGGCAGTGGATTCTTCTGTATTCTCTGTGGAAAAAGACGGAGTACATATGCAGAAGCCTTCTGCGAGAAACTGGTCTGACAAGACATATGCCATGGCAGTGGGAGCCTGCACAATCCTTGGAACTTTGGCATTTGCTTATTTGTTAAGTGTTGTTATGGCACCGATGCTGGCACAGAGATATCTGTATCCGTTAAGTGCGGTGGCAATCGTCATGCTGGCGGTGGGCAGCAGCCGTGTGCTGGAACTGGCTGCAGAGCTGGAGAAGAAGTCCTGGAAGGGTCTGGAGGCTGTAAGCAGAATTGTGCTGGCGGTATTGCTGGTAGTATTATTCGGCCTGGGAATTCAGAACTATCGGGAATGCTATGACAGCTATGAACAGCAGAAGGTGGAGACCGAAAAGACACTGGATCTGATCGGTACCCCCGATGAGGATGTAAATATGGTCACGAATGGTGTAAAACATCTGGGTTGGACCGTGCTGTATTATTACTATCCGGATAATGAAATCGTGAACGGAGATTACAACCAGGCGGATTCCGACAGGTTCTGGTATTTTACACCGACCGAACTTGGCGCAGATGCCATCGCCGGATTGCAGCAGGATGGATATCAGGTAACCGATTACGGACTGATGCAACTGTCGCAGTATCCTTTCTATTTATATTATATTGAAGCAGTTCAGCCTGCGTCATTCGCAAAGTTGCGTTAGCACGCTTTTTCGTCACTTCGTGACTACTTTTGCTCATAGATTGGCGCTCTGCTCATAGGATGACAGAATTGACGCTTTGTGTGCGAGCACCCAATCGTCGCTTCTGTCATCCTATGGCTGAACTTTTACACTAAAATAATAAAAACATCTTGCAATTTGTGTGAACATATGCTACAATTTCACATTGTTAAGGCACTCTTGCCTGACATGGATGGATTCCCGAGTGGCCAAAGGGGACAGACTGTAAATCTGCTGCAATTTGCTTCGGTGGTTCGAATCCACCTCCATCCATTCGCACGTTGCGGTTTGCGCGTTGCGATGCGTCCGCTGGTGTGGCGGAATAGGCAGACGCAAGGGACTTAAAATCCCTCGGGGGCAACCTCGTGCCGGTTCAAGTCCGGCCACCAGCATGAATGAGAGAGTAGGAGAAACGTTAATTTTACAGCGTTTCTCCTATTTTCGTTACAGGGAAAAGTTGCTTCGTCCGGGGTATTTTTGCTATGTCTGCATGATCTCAGGTGTAAACTATACCTGAAAATATGGGATTACGGATAAGATATAATGAGCGTAAGAGAGCCAACATGCTTGCATGATTGGCAAACGGCTCATTAGCGAATGAATATTCTGCAAAGCAGGATGTAAAGCGCGATAGCGCGGATTCGTGAGCTCACGATATAATAAAAAACAGAACTATGAAAGAGAAAGGGGCGATTTTCAAAATGAATTTGTATATCGGTGATCTGCATTTCGGGCATACAAATGTGATAAGATTTGACCATCGTCCCTTTTCCGATGTGAAGGAGATGGATCATGCACTGATCCATTTGTGGAATTCCCGGGTCAATCCGGAGGATGATGTATATATTATAGGAGATTTCTGCTATAAGAGTGACCACAGTCCGGATTGGTATCTGCGCCAGCTGAGAGGGCACAAGCATCTGATCATCGGCAATCATGACAAGGTGACAGTGGATTGCCCGGAGGCGGCAAAGTATCTGGAAAGTATGGAAAAAATGCAGCATGTGACGGACGGAGACAGACAGATCTGCCTGTGTCATTACCCTCTTGCGGAGTGGTATAAGTCGAGGCATAGTTCCTGGCTGATCTACGGACATATTCATGCGGCCAGAGATGAAGTCTATGAATTTATGAAGACCAGGGAACGGGCACTCAATGCGGCAGCCTGCATCAACAATTATACCCCTGCTTCCTTCAATGAACTGATCCGCAATAATGAGTATTTTCAACAGGCAGGAAATGAGGTACCGGACAAGGAGGGGAAGGAATGAATTATTATATCAGTGATCTGCATCTATTTCATGAAGCATCCATAGGATTCGATGGACGCCCGTTCCGGAATCTGGAGGAAATGCACGCAGAGATCGTAAGAAAATGGAACAGCAAGGTAACTAACGGAGATACCGTATACATTCTGGGTGATATGAGCATGCGTGGAAAGAACGAGGATCTGATCGCACTGGTGGCAATCCTGAAGGGGAAAAAGATCCTGATCCGGGGCAATCATGATGATGTGACCGATCTCAGATACCGGCAGTTGTTCCAGGAAGTCTGTGATTATAGGGAGATCCGGGATTCTGTAGGCGGTAAGAGTTATGAACTGGTGCTGTGCCATTACCCTATTTTCAGCTGGAAGCATATGAGCCGCGGCACGATTTTACTCTACGGGCATACCCACAACAGCCCGGAAGATATGTATTTTCAGAAATGTCTGGAAGGAATGAAAGACAACGAATGCCGACATACCGGTGACAGTCACGTACAGGCATATAATGTGGGCTGTATGAAGCCGTGGATGGACTATGAACCGAGAAGTCTGCAGGAAATTATAAAATAAAAAGCTTTGAAAGAAAAATCGAGCAGGGGAACCGGCTCGATTTTTTGCAACCCTAGATTTGATGAAAGATCTGAAAAAAATATGTGCTATGATGGCAGTGCAACATGAATCACAGACCATTAGGAAAGGATGAAGAAACAGATGCAGTTACGTGAAATGATAGACAAGTATCCGCAACAGTATATCGCGGTGGCCTATACGAAAAAAGGTATCGACAACCTGATCGAGACAGCAACGGTTTTAAAAGTGTACCCGACCTTGCTGGATGCCTATGATAATCTGTCGGAGATCAAAGCATACAAAAAGAGATACTCCGATTTTGACATTGTATACGGAGACTGTGAAGACTATGTATCCACAAGGCGCAAAGCTGTGATGACAAAGACGGATGAAAGACTTACCCAGGAGGAAATCGACAAATTGCTGGCAATGATAGATCACTAAAGGAATACCGATGATCTGCGGGCGGAGATTGCCACAGAAAAATCTGCAATATGCATTTTTATGCGCGATTATGTCAGAGGCGAAAAGGGAAAATGACAATATTTGATTATCTGAAAAAGAATTGTGAAGTGGCGATATATACGGATGAATACGGGAATACCTATATGGAGACGAAGGAATGGGAGTATGAAAAAATTATTTCCGGAGCCATAGAAATCAGCAATAAAGCAGACGATGCTATTGTCTGGCTGATACCGAAAGAAGTTTATGAAAAGCATTCGGAAATTGAGATCGCTATTGCCGGGGATGAGTCAGTCAATCCCGTTCGAAATGTCCGCAGGCCCTATTACCGGATGAGAGGAGTACCCGTAACGGCAGAGCAGGCATTTGATATTATCCGAAGGACGGACAGATTTTTAAATTTTTACGTGAGTGCTGTTCGCAGCCATGAAGATTATATCGGATGTGTGAATTTTGAGAACTGTCTCATTCAGAAGAATCATTATCCCACGGGATATGGCTGGATCCGTGCGGATGGAACGATTGGGGCGAATGCGACTACGCAAAAATACCCCACGGTCAGGGAATTTATCGAAGAATGGTATAAACTGCTCTATGCATTTCCTTATCTGAATCTGATCATTGCGGTTACGGGGTGGAACGAAGGACCCTGGGGTGACGAAACGGTATCGGAGGAGGAATTCTGCAAAGAGGTTGCCGTGGGGATATATGTCCATGACAGGAAAATAGAGATCCTGAATCCGCCAAATACCATAGCAAAGTATAAGGGATATAATAAACGCTACGGAACACCGCCTGAGAAATTCGAGCGGGAGTATTACGAGAAGCATAAGTACGAGAGGTATAAGACCGAACAGGCGAATCCGGCGTATTTGAGAAAGTGCATCGAAGCCTATGGGCTGGATGCGGATAAAATCTTGAAAAGGGGATAAGAAAAATGAATAATCCATTTATTGATGTATTTTGTCCACATTGTGGAGAATTTGTGAACCCAATCTATGAAGGGGACTGTCCTAATTGCGGAGAATATATAGGATCTGACGACAATGAGGAATGGGATGACGGGAGTGATGGAGACGGATATTATTTTCATACCTGAACAAAAAAACAGCAGATCCCGCCAGATCTGCTGCTTTTTCTGTGTATATGAGCGTGAAAAACACACTTCTATCAGAATTTTTCAGCGAAGCTCTTGTAATACTCGTCAAAAAACTCGTTAACCTTTTCCATGATCTTCTTCATAATATTCACCCTTAACCTTTCCAAGACAAATGAACTGTTGACTTTGTTGTTACGCTTAAGGGGTCAGGCCTGACTTCCTTTTGATGATTATAATTTACCATATTGCGCTTATAATGTGAAATACATATAATAGAAGTATAATAATACCTAAAAGGTATAATAAAAGAAAATACAACATGTTACAAAATAGAAAGATTAAGCTGGTTTTTGGAAAAAGCATGGAAGGAGGATGCTGGAAAGATGGAATTGCGGCATATCCGGTATTTCAAGGCAGTGGCGGAGGAGAAAAGCTTCACGAAAGCCGCGGAGCAGCTGGCGATCGCGCAGCCGCCCCTGAGCCGTCAGATCCAGGATCTGGAGGCGGAGCTGGGGACGACATTGTTCCTTCGCACACCCCATAAAGTGTCCCTGACAGAAGAGGGAGAGCTGTTCCTGCAGTATGCGAATCAGATCCTGGACCTGGTGAACCGGTCGGAGGAGGATGTCAGAGAACGCAAGGAAGGACTGCAGGGGACATTATACATTGCGTCGGTAGAGGGCTGCGGCCCTCGCCTTTTTGCGGAATGGATCGCTGGATTTCAGCAGAGACATCCTCATGTACAGTACAATCTGTGGAACGGCAACACAGATGATGTGAATAACCGCGTAACGAAGGGATTGTGTGAGATTGCCATGATCACGGCCCCTTATAACACAGAGGAATTCCACGTGCTGCCGGTGTATGAAGAACCCTGGGTGGCAGTGATCCCCAAGGGACATGCATTGTATTCCTGGGAAAATGATCCGGTGAAGCCCTCGGAGCTGTTGCCCTATGATCTGTTGATTCCCTCCAGAGAATCCAGAAAAGGTGAAATCGATAAATGGTTCGATGGCACAGGGCATGCTCCGGTGATCCGGGGAAGGATCGCACATATGATGAATGCCTACGAACTGAGCCTCCACGGCGTCGGCATCTCGATCTATCCGGCATCGATTTCCTCCCTGATCCGAGACAAGGACGTCTGCGTGCGGCCGGTGGAGCATCCGAATGCCCATGCGGATTATGCTTTGATCTGGAATAAAAATCATACCCTGTCCCATGTGGCGGAAGAGTTTATCAAATATGTAGAGAGCATTGAGGAACGTAACAGCGTGGAATAGAGGATCCGTGGAAGGAGTCCGGGCGCTGAGCAACGGCAGGCATAAACACAATACACAACCATACACATAAGAAACAAGGGAGAACAGGCATGAACATTACAGTGTATCTGGGAGCAAATGAAGGAAAAGATGCGACACTGAAAACGGCGGTGCGGGAACTCGGCACCTGGATCGGAGAGAGCGGCAGCCGCCTGATCTACGGAGGCTCCAAGTCAGGACTCATGGGAGAACTGGCAGAGAGCGTACTGCAGGCAGGCGGAGAAGTCATCGGCGTGGAGCCACAGTTTTTCATTGATATGGAATACCAGTATGATGAGATCACGGAGCTGATCGTCACGAAGGATATGACAGAACGGAAGATGAAGATGATCGAACTGGGGGATGTATTTATTGCCTTTCCGGGAGGAACCGGCACGCTGGAAGAGATCGCAGAGGTGATGTCCAAGGTGTCTCTGAAGCATTTGACTGCGCCCTGTATCCTCTATAATCTCAATGATTATTATGACGGATTACAGACATTGCTGCGGCATATGACAGAGATGGGGCTGTCCTCCCCGGAGAGACAGGAAGGAATCTATTTTGCAAAGGATCTGTCTGAAATCCGTGAGATTATAAAAAATCAGCGGAGCAATGTAACGATCGCTCCGCCGGAGAATACACAAGGTATAGGAAATCACTTAGGTTAACAGGTTGAAGCCCATTACTACCAGACCCAGGATCACGAGAATCACACCGGTGACACGGTTCAGAGTCTTGGGTGTGGCCTTGTTGGCGAACAGTGCGGCAATCCGGGCCCAGATCAGGGTAAAGATGACGCACAGGATCCATACGGTCCAGTCGGGCATGCCCCCAATGGCAAAATGGGAAACTGCACCGGTCAGAGCGGTAAAAGCCATAATAAAGACGCTGGTTCCCACAGCAGTTTTCAGCTCATAGCCCAGAACAGAAGTCAGGATCAACAGCATCATCATGCCGCCGCCGGCACCGACGAAACCGCAGATAAAGCCGATCAGCATACCGCATACCAGAGACTGAATGGCTCTTTTTTTCGCGGAGACGCCCTGCATGGCTTCTTTGGTGGTCATTACGGGCCGGACGATGAATTTGATACCTAACAGGAAAGTCATGAACACGGAGAAATTCCCCATGGTAGCGGAAGGCACCAGGCTGGATACGTAGCTGCCTACGACGGTGAATACCAGCACACTTCCCATCATGATCAGGCCGTTTTTGACATCAATATTTTTATTTTTCGCATAGGTATAAGCGGATACGGCACTGGCCAGAACGTCCGAGGACAGCGCAATGCCGACGGCCAGATACGGATCCATGCCGAGGAAAGTGATCAGCATGGGACTGATGACGGCAGCAGCGCTCATTCCGGCAAATCCGGTGCCCAGGCCGGCTCCCATGCCGGCGAAAAAAGTGACAAGAATCGTGATTAAAATCTGCATTTATTTATCTCCTTTCAGGATATTGTCCATATTTCTCTCCATGACATGAAGCATGTGGAAAAAGATCTCTTTGCTTGTCTCATCGGTGCCATCTAGCAGAGTATCTTTGAAAATGCTCTGTATCATGCGGCCTTTTTCGATGACATCCTGTGCTTTCTCCGTGCAGAACAGCAGAGTCTTCCGACGGTCATCCGGAGCCTCTCTGCGTTCCAGGTACCCCTCGCACACCAGCTTGTCCACATTGACGGACACCAGATTCGCCTTGATCCGGCGGATCTCCACGACATCACTGGCAGTGTGGTATTCCGGATTATTGCCGAAGAACATGAGAATATCAAAAGCTGTCTGTGGCAGCTTTAACTGCTGGCACAGAGGTTTGCACATGGCGTTGTAAGCCAGATTGAATTTTTGTACGAATTCGATATCAGTATTCATCCGAAGGCCTCCTTACTTAGTATTATACAAAGTGTAATTACTGAAATTACAAAAGTGAATATTTCAAATTTGAAATAACTGCTATATTGCATAGTATTACAGATAGTTTTCGAAGTCAATCATAAGATATTTTATTTCATAAAAAATTTATATTCATTATACTATCGTAAACATCATTTCGATATGCTATAATTTATTTGATGCAAGGGTGCATTCAGAGACTGTGGGCATACAGAAGAAAGTGTCGGGAGGAGACATGAGTATCAATACATATGATGAACAGAAATTCTGGGAGGAAATGGATATCCTGTTCCCGGATATTGTAAAAGCCATTACTTCTCTGGCGAAAAAGTCCTACATATCCATAACCAATCTGCGGAACGGCGTGACATGGTGGTCCGAGAAGACGATGGAATATTTTGGTATGCAGGAGAACTATACCATCCGCGGACAAGAAAAATCAAAAAGATCGATTCATCCGGATGATCTGGAGGATTTCCGGAGGGGATTCCAGGAGAGAGTTGCCGGGAAAAATATGGACGAGCCCTGGGAGTACCGGGTGCGTGACGGAAGCACCTACAACCGGATCAGCGCCAGGGCGAAAATGCTGAATGATAAGGATGGAAAGCCTTTTGTGATCGTAATACGATATAACAACTACGGTATTTCCGACGAGGTGGACGCGACCACCGGATTGCATACGGAACCTGCGCTGGACCGGGAGATCAGGGAATTCCTGGAGGAAAGCGGACAGGGGACTCTGCTGAAGATCGGACTGGATCAGTTCAGTCATATCAATGTTATGTACGGTGCTGCTTTTTCGGATAAGATTCTGAACTGTGCGGCACAGGAGCTGCTCCGCCTGTTAAAGGGAAAGGGATATGTATACCGGCTCTCCGGTGCGAAATTTGTAATCAGCTTTAAAAATGTATCCAAAGAGGAACTGCAGAAGATATACGATGAGATCGTAGAAGCGTTTGAAAATACAGAGGTAGAGGGGAAAAAGATCCCTCTGAAGGTATCTGCCGGCGCAATATTTATGGAACCTTATATGAAGGAGACAAATGCGGTCCGCAGCCGTCTGACCTACGCGTTGAACCATTCCCGGCTTGAGCATCACGGAGAGCTGGTGATTTTTAATGATGAGGTCTGTGGCAGTGACGAGAACCAGTTTGAACTGATCGGTGTGATCCATCAGTGTGCTACGCATAACTTTGAAGGCTTTCGGATGTTCTATCAGCCGATTGCCGATACGAAGACCGGCAAGATCCGGGGAATGGAAGCGCTGCTCCGTTGGGAACTGGAGCCTTACGGAATGGTGTCCCCCGGTGTGTTCATGGAATGGCTGGAACAGGACCCCTGTATTTTTGATCTGGGGAACTGGATCCTGCGGACAGCACTTACGGATGTACAGAAGCTGCGCAAGGAGACGGAAGGCTTTTTCGTCAATGTCAATGTGGCGGCGGCACAGCTGGAGCGCAGAGAGTTCCGCAGTGCTGTCATGAATATTTTAAAAGAGACCGGTGCGAAGCCGGAGGAGCTTTGCCTCGAATTGACAGAACGATGCAGAGATCTGGATATTCATTTCCTGCGCGGAGAGGTAGAATTTTTCCATTCCCAGGGGATCAAGATCGCACTGGATGACTTCGGAACAGGCAACAGTTCCTTAAGTCTGGCGCTGGAGCTTCCTTTTGACGAACTGAAGGTAGATATGAGCTTCATCCGTGATATTAAGCAAAAACCTCAGAATCAGGCCATGGTGCAGTCTATCGTGGATTATGCCAGGAGGACAAACACCGAAACCTGTATTGAGGGTATTGAGGATAAGGAAGTCAGCGACTATATCGAGAAATTTGGATCTACCTGGCAGCAGGGATATTACTATTCCAAACCGGTACCCATCGAACAGTTTGAGGAAGTGCTGCGCGAGAAAGCAACCGAAAAAGAATAAGTAGTTATTCTCGAAGGGCATTGGGTGCTACACCGTATTTTTTCTTAAATGCACGGCGGAAGCTGGTCAGATTGTTGTAACCGACCGCCACGTATAAATCTGTTATTTTAATATTCGTTGTTTCCAGCAGATGTTTTGCCTGCGTCATGCGGACCTGTTCCAGATACGTAGAGAAGTTTACCCCTACTGTTTTTTTGAAAAGGAAGGAAAAGTAACTCTCGGAGATGTGGAACAGGTCCGATATTCTGCTTAAACATAAGGATGGATCCCCATAATTCTCATCAATATAAGCCTGAATGCGCACAATCAGCTGGTTGTCGTTTACCGGTTGCTTGTTTTTTTCACATAATTCCAGAGCAATCTGCTCGTAATTTTTCAGGGTAGAATCTTCGGACAGACCGGCTAAGCTTGAGTCATCATAGGAAATGTCGTTATCCCTGATTACTTTCAATAACGTAATTTCTATATTTTCTAAAAGCCATTTCACTTGTCTGGAATTAAGTTTTCGTTTCTTAAAATTTTCGTCCTTTATAAAATTAAAAATTGTTTTTGTCTGTTTGAAGTTACCGGATTTTACAAAATTATATAGCTGATCCGCAACCTCATTAGGATAAAAGAAGGAATCCTGAAATTCCAAAATCTCACGATACAGACACAGGTACACTGGGCTGGAGATACGTTTTACAGCCTCTTTGGATTGGCGATACGATTTCCAGACGGAGGAGATGGTGTCGGTTGTACAGCCTAATCCACCATAAATCCAGATATTGTATTCTTGCAATAGTGTAGTATGAACATGTGAAAATAAATCTTCGACCTTGTCCAGTTCTTCCCTGTCATATAATAAAATAGTATAAACACTATTTCGGGAACCCTGCATGATATAGGAATGTATAAAATAACTGGAAAGGATATCGGAAATAACATCCGCATAATCAGGGGAGAGGATGTTGATCATTCCCTGAGGGTCATTATTTAGCTCCAAAGTATCCAGGTAGACATTACAGTATAAGATAGCAAAGGAATTGGCATTAGCGGAAATGGAAAGATAATTTTGGGCATACGCAGCTTCTTCCTCACTCAGAATCGTACCATGAATCAATTGATCAAAATAATAATTGCGGAGGGTGATCTTTTGGGACTCATTTAACCGCATGAGCTCTTCGTGGTTGAAATTCACTTCCCGCAGGCGATATTCCATTGCTTCATAGGGTTTATAATTGGCCTTGGACAACAGAACAATAATCAAAAAGCTTCCTACGACACCGAGAAAGATAACGAATAGAGACAGTAACTGCAGTCCCTTTCCCGGTGCTTTCAGGTAGGACGTGGGAACAATCAGATAATAGTTCAGATTCGGTGTCTGTGCGGAGGTATAGAGTACTGTGACGGGAGCACCCTGAAATACTGTGCTGGAATATCCCCGTTCGGAATAATCTAACGAGGAAAGCAGAGAAACATCTATTTTTTTTAACAGCGCTTCATTGTTACTGAAAGTAAGCATAGTGTCACTGCTGCTATCCTGGATGATGAGACAGCCATTCTTCATCAGATCGACAGAATCCACCATTTGCTGCATATAATCAGCATTCAGCTCAAAAATGATGTCAGCATTGATATTTTTGAAGGTATAATTCTGCAGAGAGACAGCATAACAATAGTTTTTTCTGTGTGGTGTATATTCGGTCGCAAAATGGTCAAGAGAAAGAAAATGGTTATAATTGTCTGAGGATTCCAGAGTCTCCTTCCATTCCTCATATTTTGAGGGATCCAGCATTTGATTGTTTTTATAAAAGGAATAGAGATTCTCAAAATCATTATAGCTGATTATGTAGTCTGTATGACGCAGATGGATATAATAGGTCTGAATTGGCTGGAGTGAATAGTCAGAATACATATCTACCAGAGCCTGTTTGGTAATATAGGCATTATAATAAAACGCTCGTTCCCCCTGATCGGCTTCCGCCAGGCGGGAAAGGCTGGAATTATTTGCCATTCGCTTGGAAATCAGATAAATATTCGCATAGCAGTTGCTGTATTGCTCGGATACATTTTTAAGAGAAAGCATATTTTCAATCAATAGTTCCTGCTTTGCATTATGCGAAAGAATAAAATGGAAAACAATTCCCAGAATGAGCACAATGACCAAGAGCAGACTGTAGGATGTTATCAATTTTATGAAGTATTTATTTTTTCTGGAATTCATAACAAAAACCCTCCTGAGAGATATTATTATAGTATCATAATAGGTGAAAAAGGCAATGAAATGGAATGTAATAAAATAAAATGTGTATCATTGACATAAAAAATGAGCCTCTAATAACAAAAAATATATACACTAAATCTTGAAATATGTGACTTTAAATTGTGCAAAATGACAGATATAATGAAAGCACATTGATACTTCCGGCGCCGAAGTGACAATAATCAACAAATCAAGCAGCAAAGAAACAAAACAAAATAAGAAACAAGAAACAACAGAGAAGATAACAGAATATGGACGGAGGTTATTTATGGTAAAGAAAAAGTTATTATCAGTCGCACTGGTTGCGGTTACCGTATGTTCCATGATATTTACAGGGTGTGGGAGCTCTGCGGAAAATACGGGAAATGATACAGGAAAGACAGATAGCGATGCACAGGCAGGAAATACTGCCGGGGATGTTGCAGATGTTGCAGATGATGTAGAGAAACCGGAAAAGATTACGATTATGGTAGACGGAACTTTCCAGGCGACATTGGCAGACGGTCAGGAAGAATGGGTCAATAAATGGGAAGAACTGACAGGAATCGAACTGGAAGTCATCCAACCGGATCACAATGCCTACTATGATGTGTTGGGACAGACCTTTGCCAGCGGACCGGAGAACTGGCCAGATGTCGTTATCCTTGGATCTTCCTATTATTCCGGATATGCGGGAGAGGGAGCTCTCTGGGATATGACGGATGCCTGGAACAATTCAGAGCTGAAGAAGAATCCCAACACGGATGTGAGTGTCGTAGAAGGCAATATGTTGGATGGACATCTGTACGGACTGGCACTTGGCGGAGGTGGCGGATGTATGACTTTCCTCAGAAAACAGTGGCTGGATAACTGTGGACTGGACATTCCGACGACGTATGAAGAGTATCTGGAAATGTTGGATGCTTTCAGCAACGGTGATCCGGATGGAGACGGTATCAATGGAAATACCATTGGTGTATCCGCAGCCGGATTTGTAGGAAATGAAGCTCCTTATACCAATTATCTGCCGGAATTCTATCAGGATGCATATCCTTCTTTCTATCAGGGAGAGGATGGCGTATGGAGAGATGGATTTACCGAGGATTCCATGAAGGAAGCGATCAAGAGATTACAGGATGCTTACAACAAGGGTTATATCGATAAGGAATCTCTGACGAATGCGACCAGCAACTGCCGTACCAAATTCATGGAAGGGGAGTTCGGAGCATTTACTTACTGGGCAGGCGGATGGTCTGATCAGCTGTCGGATGGACTGGCTGCGAATGGACAGGACAGCGAACTGGTATTTATGCCGCCTATCGCAGAGGTTGGAAAATACTGGCAGAGATGTGCACCGGTGTATGCGATTACTTCTTCCTGTAAGAATCCGGAAGGCGTATTCAAATATTTTCTGGAAAGCATTTTTGATGATGGAGACATGGAAACATTGTGGATCTATGGAGTAGAAGGCGTTCATTGGTCCAGACAGGCAGAAACAGTATGTGGCAATACGTATCAGGATGGAGAGTTCCATATGATGGAGATGCGTTCCCAGCCCGGAGTACAGTATACGACCATCATTATGGGAGATACCAATATCTGTCCGTTGACCGAGAGACTGGTTCCCGTAAAGAAATATACAGAGGAATCGATGGAAATCTTTAATGCCAATAACAAGACGGCACCTTTGCCGGTAACAACAGATATGATGAGCCAGTATAACGGCGATCTGACCAGCCTGAAGAACTCTATTATTGCGGACTGCGTGGTACAGGGTGTTTCTGTGGAAGAGGGATACAAGCGGTTTGAACAGGAAGGCGGAGCCGAATGGTCTCAGGCAATCGTAGATTCCCTGAATAATAAATAAAAAGGCGACAGCATGGGAGGTTATGGTATGGCAGCTAAAATGAGAGAACTGACGGAACAGAATATGCAGGAATTTGTAAAAGAAGTGGAAAAAAGAAAAATTCCTTTACACAGTGTGCTGATCGCACAACATGGGAACCTATTGTTTGAAAAATATTATGCACCCTATTGCCGTAATAAGTTGCAGAGAATGTTTTCTGTGACTAAAAGTTTTACTTCACTGGCAATCGGATTGCTGGAGCAGGAAGGGAAAATTTCCCTGCAGGATCCTATCTGTGATTATTTCCCGGAATATCTGCCCGGGAGAGTGCATCCTTGGCTGGCAGAGATGACGATAGAAAATATGTTGAAAATGCAGACATGTTACAATATGACAACTTATAACAAGACCAGCACAACGGAAAACTGGGTGAGGAGCTTTTTCCAGACAGAACCCACCCACAGACCCGGAACTCTCTTTATGTATGATACCTCATCCTCCCATGTGCTCTGTGCGCTGGTAGAAAAACTGACCGGTGAAAAGATGCTGGATTACCTGAAAGAAAAGTTGCTGCGCCAGAATGGCTTCAGCGAGGAGTCTTATATCATAGAGGATCCCTTTGGAACCTCTATGGGAGGGAGTGGCCTGATGGCTACTCCCGAGGATCTGCTGCGTACCGGCTGTATGCTGTTAAAGCAGGAAAAGGGATCCTATGCAGCGAGAGCGACAGAACCGAGAACGGCAACACAGCTTGATGGCGATGATCGCTGGTATGGATATCAGTTCTGGATCCCGATGGAGGGGACTTTTGCAATGCTGGGGCTGGGCGGTCAGATAATGCTGGCAGTTCCGGAAATGGATCTCGTCGTTGTAACGACAGCAGATACACAGGGTATGGGCGGAGCCGAGCAGATGATACTTGCCGCAGTGAGAGAAGTGCTGCTGAAGGATTGTTTCCCGGAAAACGATGTGGAGAAAACAACGTTGCCTGTGCTGCGTACGGTATTTGAAGGAAAACCTTGTGCAGATTTCGGGAAAAAATATCCGCTGCTCCGAAATAAGTATGGATTTACATGGTGTGGTGTGACTTTTTCCGATGCGGATCAAAAAGGAGTACTCTCGTATGAAATAGAAGGAAGAGAATGTCAGCTTCCCTTTGGAATCGGACATCTGGAAGAGGGAGAGTTCCCTATATACAAGGAGAAATGTGCTTCATCCGGAGCCTGGATGGATCAAAATACGCTGTTTATCTTCTGCTGGCTGATCGGAGAAAGTGTTGCATCCATCCGCATCCGTCTCTATTTCTCAGAGGATGGACTGACCATACATATGAATAAAACAGAAGAGACAAAGTACAACGAATATATGGGATTTTTGAATAGCTGATATAGAGTAGCCGGAACGGAGGGTAAACGTTGTGAAAGAGAAAGGAAAAACTTTGCCTAAGAGGACACCTGGGGGAACCGCGTTCAAGCACGCCCGTGCATATCGGGGAGTCTATCTGATGGCGACACCGGTATTGGTGGCAGCATTGATATTTTATTATCTTCCTATGTTTGGTATCCGTTATGCCTTTTTTACATATAAAGGAATCAATGATCCGATCTTTGTAGGAATGAAGCATTTTGTAAAAATGTTCAGTATGCCGGGGTTTTGGAAGGCGTTCAGCAATACGCTGGTGCTGAGTATTACAAAGCTGATTTTGAATACCGGTGCGGCAGTTATTATTTCGGTATTATTGAATGAATTGATTTTTTTAAAGTTGAAAAAGGTATTTCAGACAATTGTATACATTCCGCATTTTATGTCCTGGGTAGTGGCAGCATCCATATTTTCCATGATCCTGTCTCCGACATCTGCGGGATTGGTCAATGATGTCCTGATGAAATTACACTTGATCACGGATAATATATATTTCCTCGGAGACCAGAAATGGTGGAGATTTTCGTATTACATAATTAATGTCTGGAAAGATACAGGCTGGGGAACGATTATTTTCATGGCAACGCTGGCGGGAATCAGTCCGGAATTGTATGAAGCAGCGTCGATGGATGGGGCAAACCGTTTCCAGAAGATGATCTATATTACCCTGCCTGCGTTGAATAATACAATCGTGACGGTACTTGTATTGAATCTGGCGAAAGTTATGAATTTGTTTGAGTCAGTTTTCGTATTACAGAATGATGCCGTTATCAAGGTATCGGATGTATTGCAGACTTATATCTATACGCAGACATTTAACTCCGGTGCAATTCCGGATTATGGGTATACGACAGCGGTCGGTATGTTTTCCTCTATTATAAGCTGTATTCTGGTACTGGTATGTAACAGGGTAAGCCATAAGACGAGAGGAAGAGGTATTGTATGATGAAAAAGAAAGTGAAAATTTTTGATATCGTATTGATCGTAATATTTACAGTATTTTCGCTGGTGATGATCATCCCGGTATATAAAGTACTGGTGGACTCTTTTGATCTGAAGACGGCTTATGGCATGAAGTTGTTTCCTGAGCAGTTCGGGTTCGCAGGGTATAAATCAATTTTTACCAATCCGACGATGCTCAGACCATTCCTGATTTCCTGTTACACAACGGTTATGGGAACGATCATGGGATTGCTGATCTCAGTACTTGGGGCGTATGTGCTGATTCAGTGGAAGATGCCGGGGCGGGCATTTATTGCCAATGTGCTGTTGTTTACCATGATATTTAACGGAGGTATGATCCCGACTTATCTGGTAATGAAGGACTTCCATCTGACAAACAACTTGTGGGGAGTGATCCTGCTGCCGGCAATCAATGTATATAATCTGGTGCTGATGAAGAATTTCTTTGAGGGAATTCCGGTCAGCCTGATGGAATCCGCAGAGATTGATGGTTGCTCTCATTTTAAAATTTTGTATAAAATCGTATTGCCGTTGTCGAAGGCTGCACTGGCTTCCATCGGACTGATGTATGCCGTGGGATACTGGAATGATTACACGAACTATAAGCTGTATATCACGAATTCAAATTTATATAACTTCCAGATGAAACTGCGGGCATTGATCATGGGAAGTGATCTGCCGTCTGCGGTAGAAGGAGCTACGGAAAATACAGTAAAAAATGCAGCAGTCATCGTAGCAATTCTGCCGTTTATGATCATTTATCCATTCTGCCAGAAATATTTTGTACAGGGAGTAAATATCGGGGCTGTAAAAGAATAATAAGTAATAATTATAGAAAGCAAAAATGACATCAGCATACAACTGCCAGATGTCATTTTTTGCGAAATAAAATCTCAAGAAAATCTTAAGAATTTTCGGTGGACAAACATAGGACTTTAGGGATACAATGTATTTTAGAGTGCCGGTCGAGAGACCGGATAGAACAAACAGATGAAAGGAAGCATTCATGAAAAAGAAAGTACTTGCAGCAATTTTAATTGCAGTAGGCGTTCTGACCGGCTGTGGAAACAGTGAGCCGATCTCTTCTCCGATCCAGACCGTAGAAGCAGAGCCTATTGCTACCGATACCAAGGAGGTAGAGCAGCCTGCCGCAACTGAGTCTTCCGCAGATGAAGTTGCACCGGAGCACTCCTATCGCAGCGAACTTACCAACGAGTGGATCGATGAGGATCTGAAGGATCAGCGTCCCATCGCGGTAATGGTAGATAACGAGAGAACCGCACTGCCTCATTTCGGCACCGCAGATGCAGATGTTGTATATGAGATCATGAACAGTACTCTGAACGACAGAATTACACGTTTCATGGTAGTCGTAAAGGACTGGGAGAAGATCGAGCAGCTGGGTAGTATTCGTAGTGCACGTCCTACCAACTTCATGCTGGCAGCTGAGTGGAACGCAGTTCTCTGCCATGATGGTGGCCCTTACTTCATCAATGACTGGGTAGCAAAAGATTATTCCGCTAACTTCAGTGGTGGTTTCGCCCGTTTCAACAATGGTAAGGCAACTGAGTTTACCGAGTATATTACTTATGATACCTATACCAACAGCCAGAAGGGCAAGACCTATGACGGTCTGAAGCAGCGTTTTGCAAATTCCAAGTATACCACTACTTACAATGATTACTATCAGGGACCTCACTTCAAATTTGCAGACGGAGAAGTTACCTTTGATGATAGAAGTGATGCTATCAGCGCTACTACCATTGCGCTTCCTTTCAAGCACAACGGTTCTACTCTGAAGTACAACGAAGAGACCGGAACCTATGATTACTATGAGTATGGTTCTGCACACAAGGATGCTGACAGCAATGCACAGCTCACTTTCGAGAACGTTATTCTGCAGGATACCACTTTTGCAGAACTGGGTGAAGGCTACCTGATCTACAATGCCATCGACTCCGGACGCTCCGGTTACTACATTACTCAGGGTAAGGCTATCGAAGTTACCTGGACCAAGTCTTCCGAGAATGCTATCACACATTACTATGATGCGAAGACCGGTGAGGAGATCCAGATCAATACCGGTAAGACCTATATCTCTCTGATCCCCAGCGATGGTTGGAGCAGCCTTGTAATCAAATAAGTCTGATCCTGACCGCAGAATTAAGAATAAGATCCCTTCCGCAGGCAGATGCCGTGGGAGGGATTTTTTGCGTATACGATGAGCCAAGTACTGATTTGTGCCTGCACAAGAATCTGCATTGCCGTCTGGCGATGCGCCTTTCCATGATGTAAATAAAAAAGATAATAAAAAAGTGTTTTAATACATATAACCCTAAAATCTCCGTGGAAACCACTGAAAAATTGACGTATAATACGACTTAGATTTGGAAAGACATAGATAAGAACAACTTAGGAGTGATGGCGATGAAAACGGCTAAAAAATATAATCCGGATCTGATATTGCACGGAAATCTGATCAGAGCGATCCTGTCTCTGGCAATTCCCGTAGTGATCAACAGCTTTTTGCAGACAATGTATAACCTGACGGATACTTATTGGCTGGGGAAGATCGGCACGGAGCAACTGGCGGCGATCAATCTTGTGACACCGATGCAGAATATTATTACGAATTTCGGCAGCGGCATCACTGTGGCCGGTGCAGTCCTCATTGCGCAGTATATCGGCGCTGGGGAAAAAGAGGATGCCAGATCCATGGCAAACCAGATTTTCGCCTGTGCCATGGGATTTGCGGTGGTCTGTGCTACGCTCTGTTTTCTGGGGACACCGGCGATTGTGAACTGGCTGGGAGCAGACGGAGGAACTGCGTATTATGCAAGAGTCTACCTGCGTGTAGTCATCTGGGATATGCCATTCTTATATATGGTCAACATTTTTTCCGCAGTACATCAGGCACAGGGAGATACGGTACGCCCTATGTTTCTGAATCTGGGTGGCATCACGCTGAATCTGTTCCTGGATCCGTTTTTCATGATCATTCTGAATCTGGGGACTGCAGGAGCGGCACTGGCAACATTGTTGGCAAAAGCGATTCCGGCCATAGTGGCTTTTGGACTTCTGTGCAGACAGGAAAATGATATCTGCCTGAACCGGAAATACATGCGTTTACAAAAGGAAAAACTGGGAATGATCCTTAAGATCGGTCTGCCTACCGCTATCGGCGGAAGTACCATGCAGCTGGGATTTCTGCTGATGAGTAAAAACGTGTTTGTCTACGGGACGGAAGCCATGGCGGCTTATGGCATCGGCAACAAAGTGAATGGACTGATCACGCTGCCCTCCAATGCCATCGGCTCGGCAACGGCCACCATCGTGGGGCAGAACATGGGAGCAAAGCAGTCGGACCGTGCAGAGAAGGGGTATCGTTTTTCCATGTGGATATCGGTTGTATTTTTGTTCATAGGTGGTATGATTTTATCAAGAGATATGATCTCCACGGCTATTGTCAGGATCTTCTCTAAGGATGCGGAAGTCGTGGGCATGGCAGCGGACTTTTTAAGTGTTATGGCATTCTGGTGCTTTACCAATGGCATATACAATACGACCTCCGGTTTGTTCCAGGGAACCGGCCATACGGAGGTGACCATGGCCATCGATGTGACCAGATTGTGGGTATTCCGTTTCCTGACACTGTGGTTCTGCGAGAGCGTCCTGCATATGGGCGTGCGCAGTGTCTGGTATTCCGTGGTGATCAGTAATGGCATTTCTGCGTTGATCCTGTATGTTTTGTACCGCGGTGGCATCTGGAAGAAGACCAGGATCAAGGTGGGAAAAGAGGAAGCCACTTAAGGAGTACTATGGAGAATAAGAAATCCCATAAGAAAAGTTTTCGAATTTATTTAAGCATCGTTGCAGTTCTTTTACTGCTTCAGGTCGTTGCCTGGAGCAGCAGAAGCCTCAGCGATGCTTATATTGATTATATTTTCCCAATCTGGGTCAATACCTACGGAAGGATTACAGGGTTGTTTCCCTTTTCCGTGGGCGAATGGATGATTGTGGCAGGGATTCTGGTGGTGCTTGCTGCGGTTGTGCTGGGATGCAGTTTGCTGATTTCGGCGTGCAGACATTCGGAAAAGTACTGCCGGGGAGTGAAGGGATATTTTGGTTTTTTTGCATGGACGTTGCTTGCCGTATTTGCCATTATGACGCTGAATTGTACCATGATCTATCATGGGTCTACATTTTCGGAGAAATATTTCGGTGAAGAGGAAGCGCAGGAGCAGACAACACAGGAACGAACGGAGGAACTGCTTCGGATCTACAATGATATCGTCCGGCACTGTAATGAGCTCAGTGAGGTCATGGAACGGGATGACAGTGGTGCCGTGGTGTACTCGGGTGGTGTGGACAGCCGGGGTAATGCGGTGGATATGGAGGATAAAGCCATCGATGTGATGCAGAGCCTGGGGAAAAGGTATGACCAGCTGGATGGTTATTATCCCCGGCCGAAGGCTATGTTTTTCTCGGATTTCATGTGTCAGATGTATATGTGTGGCTATTATTTCCCGTTTTCCATGGAGGCAAATTACAATGATGTCATGTACATCATGGAAAAACCGGCAACCATGTGTCATGAGCTGGCTCACATCCGGGGGTATATCTATGAGGATGAGGCGAATTTTATTGCATTTCTGGCCTGCGTAGAGTCGGATGACAGTACTTTTCAATATGCGGGTTACTTAAGTGTGCTGAATTATGTGGCAAACGATCTGTATAAGACTAGACTGGCGGATCCGGACAGCTATGCGGCGGCCAGAGAGGCGGTACATCCGTTACAGGTATTACAGCAGGTGCAGGAGGACAATATCTTTGTCACAGAAGAGCAATGGGAGAGAATCAACGGAAAAGCTGTGGTGAATACGGAGACGGTGGACAGTGTTTCAGATACCCTGACCAATGCTTCACTGAAATTGAATGGTGTTTCGGATGGCATGATCAGCTACAACCGGGTGGTGGAGCTTTTACTGCAATGGTACGGGGAAAAAGAGGAGTTTTAACCGTATCATTTGTAGGAGATAGAGGAATAATTGCAAAAATTTAAAATTTTTTTGATAAGGTACTTGACATTTGGACGAAATTTGTGTAGACTACGATTGTTGTGACGCAGAGCAGTCATGAAACAAGATTGCAAGTAGGATTAAGTCGCGGGCCCAGATAGCTCAGTTGGTAGAGCAGAGGACTGAAAATCCTCGTGTCACTGGTTCGATTCCGGTTCTGGGCATTTTCGCAGGACACCATTTCTTAAAATGGCCGCCCTGCTTCATATATAAACATGCGGGTGTAGTTCAATGGTAGAACACCAGCCTTCCAAGCTGGATACGTGGGTTCGATTCCCATCACCCGCTCTAAAAACCCTTGATTTTTCAAGGGTTTTTAATTTTCATGTTGCATCCATTCCAAAAAGGTACGTCGATTCTCTTTAGTATCCTTTTTATCAAACAAAAGTCTCCAGGCATTATATTTTTCATAATTAAAAACTTGTTCAAGGTGATTTATCGGTTTGCCCGGTAATCAGCGCTGGTGTTGGTGCACTGGGCTGATTTTTTATTTCAATTTTTTCTTTTGCTCTCTCTCTAATTGCTGAATACTTTTTTCCGGTGTAGGCAAATCTTCCGGCATTGTGCCACCAAGATCTTTAATGGTGTCACGCACCTTTTTACCAACCTCAAAGTGGGTTTTATTCGCTTCCTGTTTGCCTTGAATATTTTCACGGCGGAGTTTTGCTTCCGTCTGAGTAGCACGGAAGAGGTTGGCAGCTAATTCTTCATATCCCATGTAATCGAGTATGTCTTGTGATTTCTTTAAGCCTTTACGCTCCTTTATATCGCTAGCCTTTAAACCACCATATAGTCCCATATATCCGTAATTTTGAAATATAGCATAATCCAGGGTAGTTTCAACACCAGCATCCTTGGCAGCAGCTACTAACATTTTATTATGCTCTTTCATTTCCTGCCGGATGGCGATACGTTTTTGATCTTCGGAAAGATTTTCATAATTTTCAATTAGTTCTTGCTGTCTGGTTTTTACTGCAAAGTAGGTTTGTCCAAGTGCAATAACCTTTTTTCGAGGATCACCATTTTGCACAATAAGATAACAAGCATATCGTGAAAGTTGAATATCTCCGATATCCTTACTGGTGGCACCAGCATTTACGATTTTGTTGACGTCAACAAAATGGTCAGATACCGCGTTATTACTACCTCGGCAGGCTTCTTTTGCCTTTTCAATAACCTTGCAAAAGTTTCTCCACTCAGTATATTCCAGAGCGATTTGTAAATCTCTGGCATACCAAAATTCCTGCCCGTATTTATTTACATGACGAATAGATTCAAATAGTGACTCGGTATAATTATGATGTTGTATAAATAAAGTTGACACCTTATTCTCAAGGAATTCATGTATAATAA